>JAAUYD010214250.1_pt1 | contig 10139 bp, 17 predicted proteins | sample 7278101 | NCBI WGS metagenome assembly JAAUYD01 (sample SAMN14350128, study PRJNA611818) | marine sediment metagenome | isolation source: surface marine sediment (0.6m) | place: French Polynesia: Moorea | collected 2018-08
CGCGGGTCCGATGGAGAACCTCCTTGGTACCCATTTTCAAAATGATGTCCGGGTGTGCGCTGACGTAAACACCGGATGCCGCGATCCCGCGAAGCATAAGGTCCAGGACGGTCCGGTCGCGCCCGTCCTGAATCGGATTCATCCATACCAGCACCCCATCGACGCCCATCAGCTGGCGGCGCACGTCGTCTACGAAGTGGTCGTGGTATACTGCCGGCTCGGCGCGCACCCCCCGCTGGACCAGGGCCCGAAATATGGGCGCCAGCCGGTTGTTTTCCGGCGTTGCCTGTTGCCGGGTCTCCTGATCGCCGGGGTAGACGATCGCGATCCGCAGTTGAAGGTCATCTGTCATGGGGTATGCTCCGCGGCCCGTGTTCAGGTCCAGCCAACTTCTCTGGCTTCCTTAAGCCGCCTTCGAGTGATTTTGGCAACCACGCCGGCATCGGTGGGATCGGGACAGCGCACGAATTCGGTGGTGGTATCCCCGGCGTCGATCACTTTTTCATAGGGAGTGCCGGTGTAGGTCCACGGTAGCGTGCCGCCGAATTGAAGCACCCTGACCATGGCCTGGATGCTGTCCAGCAGCCAGGGGCAGATATTGCCGATATCGTCGGGATATTGAAACGACTGGCCCAATTGGTGATGATCGCACTGGCTGCCTTCGACGATTTTTATTCGGATGTCGTAATTGGTCGATCCCATAATCTGCTCCTTACTGATTAAGTTATTGCATTGCCGACATTTAGCAATAGCGTTTCGAACGATGCTCTCATCCTGATGCCCCGAGATGATGGCCCTGAACGAAGCTTCACCTGCGGCAACGCAACACGGCAGAGTGCCCGTTTGCGTGCATGCAATGGTTAGGTCATTGTCCTTTCAATAACGGAGACGGCATGGGCGACACCATCTTCCCGGCGAATGCGCTCACCGATCACTTCCGCTTTTCTCCGTATACCAGGGCTGGCAACGGCCGCCCCGATGGCAGCGGCCAGTTTTTCAGGGGTCAGCTTGTTCTGAACGATGGGTTTGGTACCAGCCCCAAGCCGGTGAACCTGCCGTCCCCAAAAGGGTTGGTCGCCGAAGAACGGTACAATAATAGTCGGCCTGCCTGCCCGCAGGCCCGCGGCCGTGGTGCCCGCACCACCGTGGTGCACGACGGCGGATACACGCGGAAACAACCAGTCGTGGGGGGCGCTGTCTATGGTCAAGATGGAATCCGGCAGCACCTCGGGTTTCAATCCTCCCCAGCCGGTGGCCAGAATGCCCCGCACGCCGGTCAGCTGCAACGCGCCGATGACGATCCTTGCCAGGCGCCGCGGATGGCGTCCGGCCATGGAGCCGAAGCCCACGTACACGGGTGGCATACCGGCCTCCAGAAAGGTCCGCAAGTCCGGGGGCGGGGCCCATTCGCTATCCCGGCCCAAAAACCAGTAACCCGTGACATGGGCATCGTCCGGCCAGTCCCTCGGGCGGGGCACAACCGCTTCGCTATGGGCGTGCAGCACCGGAATTTCGGTTCCATCCGTGGTCTTGAGAAAATCGAATTGTCTCATCGGTGCCAGACCGATATCTTCGCGAAACCGATTGATAAAGGTTCTCAAGAATATCCCCGTCAGGGATTTGATGATCCTGTAGCTCAACCGATTGTACCATCCGCCCAGTTTGAGATCCGGCAATACGGGAAAGGGGCGATCGGCGGTAGGCACAAACATCGGTATGGGGGTGGCCAACGCACAATCGATGCCCAGTTTCTCGGCGATATGCGGCCCCGCGCCGATTTTAGGGTGATAAAGGATACAGTCGGGTTTAATCCGCTTTGCGATGTCCCAGGTTTCACGCATCTGGGCGATTTGAAGTGGCTTTAGCTGTTTCTTCAGCTTGACATACTGCCTGGCGACATCGAAGATGGTTCTTGTGTTTTCCAGCAATTCCCGGCCCTGGTCGGTATCGATGATCGACAGCAACCCATCATTCATATACCCGTAGGCGAGACCGTGCTTCTCGACGACGTTGCGGAAGCGTTCACTGGTGCCCAGGGTTACCCGGTGCCCTGCCTGTCTGAGCCCTTTGCCCAACGCCACGAACGGTTGGACATCACCGCGTGAACCATAGGTGGCAATGAAGATATTCATGGCGTTTGCCGCTACTCGCGCCAATGTTCCGGCTTATCCAACATATCTGCGCATCTGACCGTTCCGGACGTGCGGTCGATCACCCCGGCACGCAGCGCCTGAACCATCCAGGCATCGGCATGCTCGGCGGGGATGGGATAGGGCGCTTCGAATCCCTGCTTACCGGCAGGTATGAACCCATAGCGCGGATAGTATCCCGGATGCCCTAAAACAAAGACCAGGTCAACGCGGGCCTCCGTCAGGTGCTGCAAGCCGTGTTGGATCAATGCGCCTCCAACGCCTTGCTTCTGATAGCCGGGGATCACCGCCAAGGGTGCCAGGAGGGATATCACGGCATCATTGGGGCTGCCTTCAAGTCGTGCGGCGGTAAACAGAATATGCCCCACGGCCGCCTCATTATCAAAGGCCAACAAGGAATAAAGCGGCCTTGCGCTGGGATCATCCAACAGGTCCATTACCAGTTTGGCCTCCTTATCGTATCCGAAGGCCTCCTGCTCAACCAAGAAGACATCTTCAATGTCTGAATCCGTTGCTTCTCTGATTCGCATTTTTCTCCCAATCTTTACGAGTCCGGGTATTTGTCCGCGCACAATTGGCCGCCGGCACCCCAATTCTCCTTCTTGACATCTTCGATGATGACGTAGATGGATGCCACATCGCACCCCGTGATTCTTGACATCTCTTTGGACAGGACCTCAACCAGCTCTCTTTTTTGATCCGTGGTCCTGCCTTCCCACATCTCCACGCGAATTACCGGCATAACAATTCCTCTGATAATTTTCCTTAGTCCTTACGTAATCAATCAACAATCATGATGGCTACATGCCGGCGACCCCAGCATTGGATTCAGGATGCGCTGGCCTGACGCAAAGACTGGATAAGGTGGGGCTATCCAGTGCGATCGCTGGCAGAGACTTGAAGTCATCTCAAAAATAGGATTCCGGTTCAAGATCAAGGCGGATTCGCGTTTCTAACCGCAGGCATATATTAGATATGTCGAGGATTCGAAACGTGAATCCAACACAAATATTGGTTTAGAAGACATTTTTGAGATGGCTTCTTATGGATGAAAGCGTTGCCTGTAGTCAGTCTGTGCTAAATAACCATGCTTCAAACTCAAAAAACCAGTCTTCACTTCAGTTTCTTTGACCGGTCTTTTTTGCGTACATAGATCACCTTCTCAGCGGTAGCCACCAGATCATTGCGCTCGTCTTTTATTTCAAGATGAAATTTGGCGAAGTATTTATCGCCATTCTCAGTATGGCGCCTGATGGCGTCCAGGTCGTCGTCCGAAATGTTGATGACCGATCGTACCCGCTCTTTGCTGGCCTTGACGAATTCGATGCTGGCCGACTTATCCCATACCAGGTAGTCCTTGCCCAACAGCTGCATCAAAAGCAGCATCACGTGCGGGTCGACCATCGCGTAGAGGCTGCCCCCGAAGTGCGTGCCAACGGCGTTGCGGTTGTACCAGCGCAAGGCCATCGACACATGAAGCTCGCGCCAATCCTTACTGACGTATTCAACCTTGATCCCCGCCCCGATATAGGGCGGATATAGGTTAATGAGTCGCTTGAAAAGGGTAGGTGAAACATTCATGGCATCCGCTTTCAGGTGAATGGGCAGTTATTGCTGATCAACCGGGATCGACCGGAGCGGCCGCATCGCCTTCCCGGTCCGATGCACAGGCATCAGTCCAAATTGAAGATCTCCTTTACCTTGGAGACAAATTCTTCCGGGTTCTCAGGCGTAAATCGCAGCTGCTTGAAAAAGCCATTTTTGCGCGTTATTCCGACATGCTCCTTCAAATCCGCCAGGTCAACCTTCAGCGCTTTAAATGTCGTTCGTATGACGGGCGGCTTATAGGTATCGATTGAAATGAGATCCTCTTTTCCGATTAGCAGGGTTTTGGTGATAAATGGGAATCTGCATCTTAACTCAATCCTGTCTGAATAGATGACATACCGGTTCCCGATGCTCTTTTTGGTCGGTGCGGATTCATATAACGGCGTGTCTTTATGTTTCATAATGCTGCTCCGATAACGTCAGTCGCGAGAAGCGCGGTCACCTTGACGATGGCTTTTATGGCCGCCTGGATCGATAAAAGCGGCTGTCAGCGCCATGGGCACCTTCGCTCAAGGGATTGGCGTTGCTGTTGCTACACGTAGTCGAGCCGTTTCTTTGATTTGACCAAGCGACCGTATTGCCTGACCCAGTTCATTTCATCCTGATCCAAAGGACCTTGTTGAATCGCATCCAGATTTTGACGAAGCTGCTCCCGGTTCCGCGGTCCAGTCAACACGACGTGTACATCGGGATTCGACAGAACGAACCGGTAGCAAAGGCCCGGCGAAAGCGGTGGCCCATCGAAGCCGTCCCTGCCGGGCCAGGAAGGCATTTGGACGCCTTTTATCGGCTTGATCAGCTGCCCCCAGGCCAATGCGGTGTAGCCGACCACCGCTGGATTGCGTTTGGACAGGTGCGGGAAGATATCCGCTTCAGCGCCAGGGTGCTTGGCGCTGTAACGGATCATGAACAGATCGATCTCTGATTTCAGTGCCAGCCGTCCGGCCCTCTTGCGATCATGGATGCTGGTACCGATGCTCAATATCTTTCCTTCGCGCTTGAGCCTCAACAGGGTCTCTACGATACCCTTGCTGTAAAACGATGTTCTTCCGAGCCACCCCAATTTGAAGACATCCAGATAGTCTGTATCGAGCTGTCGCAGGGCGTTTTCCACACTTCGGCGCACCTGCCACCCGAAAAAGCCCAAGCCCAGCAGACCGACCACATGTTTATCCCGGTCGCGCTTGATGACTGCCTTAATGCCGTCGGTGACCTTGCCGAATCCTCTTCCCCAGACCCAGTAATTGGCGCCCTGGTCAGCGGCCCAGCGCACATCATTGGAATCGATGCCATAAGAGCCTGCCACCCCCACACGCAAAACACGTTTACCGACGCCCGGAAGCTTTGTGTGAATGAACTTCTCAACAGAAGCCTGATTGTTTTCAGCCATGTGCAGCGCCTTTTCGAAAAGATGTATTCAGGAGCTGTGTTTATGAAGTGGTGTGACTTGTTTGTATACCGCATTTTTCAGGGTGTGACAGCCGAGCCCACCGGCAAAACTTTGGTTAGCTCAACGTACGTTGCAACACCCGTCGTATGTCATCTTCATGCATGCGTTGATGCTCGTAGGCCCAGCGAATAAAGCGTTCGAGGGTGCCATGACCATGGTAGGCGTGTAATCCTTCACGGTCGAGGTCATCTTCATCCATATTCTGTATAATTGAAATCGTCTTTTCTCGCACTGAACAAAATTGCTGAATCAACTCATCGAGGGTAAGGTTGAACAGTTTCCTGGGCTGCGAACGATTAAATCGTTCGATATCAAAATTCGGTGGTGTGCCTGTACCCCCTGAAAGAATATTGTTAAATAACCACTGCATGGATTGTTCGATGGTAGTCAAATGAGCCAATACTTGAATCACTGTCCACGATTCACCATCCTGGTAAACCTTTATACGAAGTTCTTCTGGTTTCAATGAATTAAAAAATGCAATTGATGCCTGCATACTCTCTTTAAGCTCGGATATAATATCATAACGGCGGTCTGTCATTGTAAATCTCCTTCATACCCATGTCAGCGTTCATCCTGAAATGTCCAATGTGCCCGATATTTGCGTTGTGCTCAAAACGTTATCCTCGGAATAGGAACTAAAAAAAAACGTTAATGCCCGTCACCAAAGTATGGCGGGTAATGAATTCTTCCCGAATACGTTGGCGGTTATGGCGATACCCGAGTTTCAATTTAACATTCTCCAGCGGGAAAAACGAAAGTCCGAGCGTGGCCCAGTTTGCTTCGACCCATTCGTTGCGGATGCTATAGAAAATCTCGTACTCAATGAAAGCTTTCAACTCTAGTGGCGTCATTTTCCACGGTGCGGTGGTCGTAAACTCCTGCCGCAGCCTGACATCGTTGTCACGCCAATCGAGAAAGCGGAATTCGGCCCGTGAGCGGCTCGTTAGTCGCCAGCCACGCAGCATGTCGGCGTAATACATCTCTGCCATCGGTCGCTGCTCTGTTCGCCAACTCTCGCCTATCCGGAAACGGGCGTAGCGATATCCGAGACGGGCGCTCCATTGCTCGTTAAACTGGTACCCCAGGCTAGCGCCCGTGTAACCTAGAAAGAGTTGCTCATTATCGCGGCGGACGGATAGATTAGACCTCGAAATAACAAACCAGTCATCGTTAAGCTTGTATTTAAGCAGCAGGTTATGGCTTGATCCCCAGTCATCCGCAGCGTGAACGTCTGATGAAAGAAGGCATAGCAGGAGTAGGACAATTAGGGAATGGACTTGTAACAACAAGACCATTTCTAGCAGCCTTCTGACCGGCGCGGTAAAGCCGGGTCGGATGTGAAACGGTTTAAACCCGTGGTCTCAAGGCTTCGCTTGTCTTGTCCCAGTGAAGCGCAGACGACAGCAAGCTTCGTCTTCCTCAGTTTATAGATAAGCGTTTGAGACAATCTATTGATACATTTTGCCATCATGGTTTAACCATCCCCCTTCATGCTGTCCATTTGGGTCATGGTGGGTCCAGTGAATTACACCACCTTTTGAATTCCACTCGTACTGGCCATAAAAATTAACTTGATCATCGACTTCTAGGCCATTAATTTTTGGGGCAAGATCAATATTATGTGCGATCAACAATGTTTGTCCGGAGTCCAATTTGAGGATAAAGCGTTGGTGTCTGCTCCCTTGATTATCATCTGGAAGAATTTTGATAACCCTGCCGGATCCACCGACTTGAAACCCGTTAATTTTATTTTCAAAAGCATTTTTTAAAGCGATATCGCCTGTTGATAGCTCAGTCTTTGCAAAGGGGAGGAATGCTTTTATCGAACTAACGGAAAAATTATCTGTAAAACGGGAAACAAATGCAAACGCCCCAATACAAATAAAAATTATTATGAGAAATTTTTTCATTGAATATATCAAATTTATATCAGTACCGTCTTATAATAACGCCTTGCAATACAGACGCGAGTCTATGCGCATCCTGTACATGCAGTTGTTGAGCAGCTTTCCTTCTTACAATTTCTTGTCAACTTTTCAGTATCACCTTTAATTAAGGTTTTGAATCTGATTAATCAGTTCGCTAATTTTTTCACCCTTTTGTGTCAATCTGTACTGCACCTCCAGAGGTTTTTCAGCTATCAGTTCTCTTTCAATAATCCCATTTTCTTCAAGCATTTTCAATCGTTCGTACATCACCTTTTTGGACAATCCAACAATTGAGCGTTGTAGCTCTCCTGGACGTCTGCTTACTTTATAAAACCTATTTAGAATAAGTAGCGTCCACTTGCATTTCAGGATCTGCTGAAAAATTTCAATCATTTTCACCGATACAATCTCCGGTAGTTACCAAAAAGTGCCTAATTTACATAGTAAAATAGTGGGTTATAGTTGAAATGAGCAAGAGAGTGAGTGACCCAATTTAAAGAAAGTGAGAATTATAATGAGTTCAAACAGAATCGAAGTCGAAACCGCCGAAGCCTTTGGCCGAACATTCGTAAAAGGAAACATTCCGGAAATCAACACTGTGCGTTGTTTGGCTTGCCGACATTGTGTCAACCTTTGTAAGAAACTGGGACCAAACGTGCTCGACATTGTAGATGAAGCAGCTAAGCCGGTCCGACCGGAAAATTGCATCGGTGATGGTGCTTGCATGCTTGCTTGTCCGACGAAGGCGATTTTCCTTATGAGCAAGTATCAGCCTTCATCTCCGCCCCAGGCAGTGTAATCCGATAATAAAAAACTCTCTCACTCCTTGCTTGTATTCCATATCGCATTTAATTTTAATAAGTTATCTATTTCTCTATTATGGCCCAACGACCATTTCCACAGGTCAAAGACGTGAGGTTGTCCGAATCCTGTACAGATGAGGGTTACACCTTTTTTATAAATATTTTTTGTATTTTTATTTCCTGGTATCCTTGGTTTTTATAGAATTCATGTGCGTGCTTACGAAGTTCATTGGCCCTTACGCGAATTTTATTAACCCGCATTCTAGCCCAGGCTTCGGCTTCTTTTACAAGTTCTTTTCCTATACCTTTTCCTCGCACTTTTTCTGAGACTATAAGACTTACGATTTCAGCATATACACCTTCTGCTAATCGGGCGTCGATAAGAACACAGATACTTCCGACAGCTTTTCCATTTTTTTCAGCAATGAAAATTTCTCCGCCTTTTCTGTATATCTCGCGTATATTGTTGCTTAGCTCCGATAACTCAACGGAATACCCGAGCTCCAACATCAATCTCTGTAGTGTTTCAAGATCATCATGATGGTATATTCTACATGGATGATTCATCATATTTATCATACAACCCAAAGTCCATTCTATTCCAATGAAATGATAATCTTATCATTTTTTTTATGTTCTTCTACTTCAATAATTGTTCCTTGAATATCCGCTCTATTTGACAACTCAATAATTTCGTGGATATTTATTCCTTTTTCCTGTAGTGCTACAGTCGCCTGTTTCGGAATTAGCTTTGAAGCAACTTGTAATATTGTTCCAGGAATAGTTATTGTTGTCTCAGGATTTGGTTCTTCATTTTTAAAAATTCTAATCTTGAGATTAGCCATTTTTTGCTCCATTGTTTTAGGACTATAACGTTTTCCGAGTGTGCTGATAAAGAAAGTTGACCCATCACTTTCTGTAAGCCGGTTCTAATCCGCTGATCATTGGGTAATGCTTACCATCGAGTGGTTTTAATTCGGCTTTTTCTTTTCCGACGGTTGCAGCTAAGATCGTATCCCCAATGCCCACTTCCCGGGACTTGCCAAAATCACGTTTGTAGAGGCCCCCTGCCCGTTCAATTTCATTAGATAGTGCCCATCCATAAATGGCCAATTTGCCCGATATCTGCGTTGTGCTCAACATTTAATCCTCGGAATATCAGCCATATGCCTCCGGTTAAATTTCTCGCACGCCTTGATCTCGACCAAATTTGCCTATTTCTGGATGCACACTCGATAAGGCAACGACGCGAAAATGGGTAACGAAATTATCCAATACAGCAAGCTCGTTGTCTCTCTTTACGCCTGCATACAATTCGGCGACCACCTCAGGCGAAAGGATAATTTGGGTTCGAATCATACCATACTCTTTAAATGATTACATCATACACACACATCACTGCGGCTTTCTATCATTGCCAACGCCCGCAATAAGCGTCAGGCAAAGGGCAGCTTTGATTGCTCAACAGGCTGCACTTTAAGCAGTGATGGTCGATGGTTTGGTTGTCCTCACGATACATAAACCGGGTTTTTCACTCAACGCGGCTCCGGGCGAGTTGTTATGTATATAGAAACTACTAAGAAAGTAACCGAAATGCCAACGAAAACCCATTTGTTTGCTATCAAGTTGAGAAGCAGAGCCCAGCTTCCACAGAGCATTAAAATAGCAATAATTTTAGTTTTTCTGGAAACCGCCCCTTGCTGCTCCCAGTTTTTAAGAACAATTCCAAATTTTGGATGTGCATACAACCAATTGTTCAAGCGCTTCGATCCCTTTGCCGAAAACCAAGCTGCTAGAAGTAAAAATGGAACCGTAGGCAGACCCGGAACAAAAACACCGATAATTGCGAGTGCCACAAAAAAATAGGCCAGCAATAGAGCAGCTATACGTGTCATTTATTAAACATCATCGCTGAACAACTCACAGAAAAGATTACATACGCAGTCTTTTCATTTCGGCCAATTGTTGAAAATATTTCATGCAACGTTCGGGTTAACTTATTGTAAAGTAGTCAATGGCTGCAAAATAAAAATACCAACGGTCATGTTGTCTGACGAAGAACCGAGGCCATCCAAGCCGTTATGCATTTAATACGCTTCGTCGAATAACAATTAACTGTCGCATGGCAATAATTTCCAGAGCAAACACCTGAGGAACCAACAACATTGGAATTAAGCCAAGCGGTATGTTGCCCAGC
>JAAUYD010156326.1_pt1 | contig 10137 bp, 9 predicted proteins | sample 7278101 | NCBI WGS metagenome assembly JAAUYD01 (sample SAMN14350128, study PRJNA611818) | marine sediment metagenome | isolation source: surface marine sediment (0.6m) | place: French Polynesia: Moorea | collected 2018-08
AATTAATTTTGCCTAAGTACTTATTGTAGAGGCTGAGTAAAATCTGTCTTGGCTAGTAAATCAATAGAATTGACTAAATCTCTGCTTTCTCCTAAACTCAATGCGCCAAATCGATTAATTGATGATGGATTATCAAAGGCTTGTATAATGCGTTGCTTCGCACTCGCGGATGCGAGACCGCATAAATTAGGTATAGCCCTATCTTCCTGAGAATCAACCCAAATAACAAACTCAATACCTGTAAGTATTTCCTGAAAATCGGGTCTTGTATTTTCTTTATGATCGATCTTTTTGAATTTGAATCTTCTGATTTTTCTGAGAGTAATTGATTTTGCTGGTTCGGATAAAAGTGCGGTGCCGAAGGCAACAGCTTCGCTGGTCGCAACTTGAACTCCACAGTGCTTATATCTATCTGTTTCACCTACTAAAGATAGCAGCATTCCATAAACTGTCGAAGGAGGTGGTACAGGATATGTTTCACGATATTCTCGACTGCGAGAAGTCGGAAACGATGCAATAGGAACGTCAACTCTAAGAGTGATTATCATTCAATTTTCCTCTCTATTCGACTCATCCAAAAGACAAAATTGCAGATCATCAGCTATTCTCTGTTTTAAAGCATTTACCGTGGCTTTAATCCCCTGAAACATATTAATTGCTTCATAATCAGAATCTTGTATTTGTTCCACTATTTTTCCTCCTATCCAAAACTCTTTTGGGTCGAGATCGCCAATTTTTATTTGTCTCAATAATTCTGGTACTGAAACTTCACCCATTTCATCTTCTTCAAAACAATATAGAAAACGAGGTGCAAAATCATGAGTCCAACGCAAAATAATACTTTCTGGAGCAAAATCAAACAAAAATCTGCCATGATTACCACCTACTCTATGTATAGAAACCAGCGAATCTAGTAGCGGTAAAATACGAGATTTATCTTTACAATAATCTGGAGTTATACCTAAGCCAAATTGATATCTAGTACCGTGAAACTCTGTCCCATATATGGATGTTCGATCTTTCTTACCACTTTTAGAACTAAAGGTTGCTCTTCCATCATAGGGAATAGTTGAAATAGCACGAGTAACATCTAATCTTCCTCTTCTGTCGGTTACTGTACCTTTAGGTTTAGTTTTTTTCTTGCGTTTCTTTTTGGTGGTAGTAGATGTTGACTCTTGAGTTTCCGAGTTTTGCTGATTATTTTCTTTTGTCTCTTTTTTTGCGCTTTCTGCTTCAAAAAAACCTAAAAGATCGTCATCAATAAAATCTAACGAATTATAGTTACGATTTTGCCAGTTGGGATTTTCTTCATTAGGTAGATCGTCATTCCAGACTCGATTTACGGGATAACCTGCTTGTTGCCAGTAGTATCTTATTGCCCAACGAATAGCCTCTGCCGATACTTTAGTGTGGGTTTCTCCTTTCCAAAGTATTTTTTGCAGTGTAGTAATATTTCCTTGATTTTCTGCCCGATTATTTGCTGCAACTCCATAGAAAGTCATAATATTCCCGTATAAGTGAAATGTCATATTTACTCTTCCTCCAACGCTTCTCCATATGTTGAGGTGAAATTTTCTCCTTGTTGTCGCTTTTTGGGTTTATAACTAGCCAAAGCAAGTAACGCTAAATCTCTAGCAAGTTTCCAGTTTTTTGGTTTTGTAGTTAATGGCATCAATTCTTCCCAGTATTCTGCAAGGATAGAAATGTTTCCCCCCTTAGTCCAAAAGTTGGCTGTCATAAAATGACGGAAATCTTCAGAGTTTTGACAACGAATTAAACCAGAACGAATACGCTCATTTTCTCGCTCTATTTGGGCATATTCTCCTTCTTTGGCTCGACTATAAAGTTTACCGTAGATTTTTAGCAGTGCTTCATGACAAGCTTTAACGAAGAGTTTTTGTGCTTCCTCATCCCAGTCAGCATTTTTGACCATTTCTTGCAATCCTTCTCTTTCATAGCTAACTAATTTATATAAATCCTTACTTCTAACAGCATGAGCAAAGTTATGCCACCAAGGGAATCCTCTAGCTAGATTTTCAGTTATTAGTTCTCGGATAATACTTGCAGCGACAAAATTACCCTCTTCCCATTCAACTACTCTATTATTAAAGTAGCGATCGCATAATTGATAGTTGTGAATTATCTGATCGGTTATATTTATAATTTCAACGCCCTTGCGAACTTTCTGGAAACTTGTCCATTGAGTTTGACCAAAGGTAACTACTTGGCAACGTTTAAAGTTATTCTGTTGGACAAAGTGTAAAGTGGCTTGCTGAGTAAGTAGTCGAAAACTAGCATCACTAGAACCAGAAGTGTAGAATTGCTCTATATTCCAAGTATTCAGCTTTTGTCGTTGTCGAGCATATAATTCTAAATCAGTTACATCTGGCACAACTAACGAATATTGAGATTTAGTATCATGGAGATAGGATTTAGGTGTTATGAAGTAAAAACAAGCAACAGGTGCAAATACTAAAGCTAAAGTTCTTTCAATAGTTTCAGTGAAATGAGTTTCAGTTTTAAAAGCATAGTGTTTAATTGCTGTACCAGGATACAGCCAACCCTTGATTCCAATTTTTTCTTTTGACAATCGATTATTTTCATCACATAGCTTTTCCGCAAAACGTTGATGAGCATAGGACTTAGCTTTTTTGTACTCGATGGCGACTTTCAGATTATCTATGGTTAAATATTCAGCAGCATATCCAGCCGATTTGAAGAAGTGATTGTGTTGTAGAAAAGTATTTTTAATTCCAATATGGATAGCTAATTGAGCTTCCCAACTGAGAAACTCTAAGCCAGTTAAGGAAATTAAACCATCATTGCTAATCTGAAATGATTCAGAAAATAACCATTCCAAAGCTTCGTAATCGTTTCCTTTCCAGTTAAGGCTGATACCTTTATTGGTTAAAACCCATTTGAAATTGCCTTGTCGAGATTTGAGGGTGGGATAACGCTTTGCCAGAACTTTGAGAGTCATATATAATCCCGCGATTCCTACACGATGTAACATAGTCATGCCAGGATCGCTCAACCTCAACTCGATTTTTGGTTTAACTGCTTTAGCAATCATTGCTGCACTTGCTCAGACGAATACACCACAACCCATTTTTTGTTTGCCTCCCAGTCCTTTTTCTTGAAGAATTATTGAATCTAATTCGCTTAAATTATTTGCTTGTAAGCCAAAACCAACTAAAGTTTGTTTGACCATGATCGTTTTTCGCTTGGGAGTACCATCTTTTTTGGCGATTAGTTTTAAGTCTGCCTCAATGTTCAATTCCTCTATCTGTCTTTTGGCTGCTTCTAGAAACGTATCTGGTTGTTCGTATCCTCTGATAACGACAATATGCGCCTTTAACTTAGATTTTGGTTGCAGAAAATTCATTTGAGGAATTCCCAACCTAATTTTGTGATTACCAATAGTTAAATATTTGCCACTAAAGGAATACACAAAAGGTACTTTTTCAGCAGGAAGGCGAATTAGTAACTTTGAACGATCCGTCAAATTGATTTCATTTCGTTTGTGGCGATCGCAATTTCCTGAAATAGTCTTGATGCTGGTATCTGACCAATTTTTGAGTTGAGTTAATCTGTATTTCAATGCAGAATATAGCTGATATCCATGATCGATAGGTAAGTTTTGTCCTATTATGGAAAAAGCCAATTCTATATATGGATTGTGAATAGACGCAATGTCTTCATGCTGTTCTTGGTCTTCTATGGATATATTAGCGATCGCCATTACTAAATTACCTACAGCGATATTTTCTAGAGTCAAATTTATCTACATAGTTTAATCGCTAAAAAATGACTACTTCTAGGTAAAAATATCTCTTATTGAACCGCATAAAAACTTAATAATTAATACGTGAGTAATTCTGTCTATTTTTTGAGTGATATCGCAAGAAAGTAAACAATATTCTAGGTACGTCTCTAATTTATTTACTATTACTGGTTGAATTGCTTGCAAGAATTCTTCTCCATAAAACTCTAAAAAAGCATCAGTTAATTTTTGTTCATGATATTTGAATTTGCTATAGGAGTATTTGGTTATAAATCCTCGCTCAATCAATAATAATTTGTATCTATTCCTTAACCAAGTCATTCCTCTAAAATCAATATAATTATGACTAAGCCAGTCAATATCTTGAGCCAAAGTCACTGATTTATTAATAAATTTTTCTGAATAATTATCTTTATTTATTTTAAGCTCCAACTGGCTAAGGGAATAATAATAAATTTTGCTATTATTTAGTGATACTTGACTATAAGATAAAGCTCTTTGGTGCTTTAAGCATACTAACATTCCAGGTATTTGATGCTGCCGATGCCAGTAAGCTTCCCCATATTTTTGCTCATCTTCTTGAAGACATTTTGAGCAAAATTTCAGAACTGTATTACGTTCTTGATCAGAAATATTCGCAGCTTGAGATATAGATGTGCTAGATTTTTCTCGCAGTAAATTTTTGAAAGAATATATTTCTATGGGGGTAAGGAAAGTACGAAAAAAAGGATAAAGAGTATTTTTTTTGATTAAGCTTTCAATGGTTAATTTTGAACCGACAGGTAGCTGGCTAACCAGAAAATTTAGATTGTTTGGTAATATAATTTTGTCTGGCTGTAGCTCTGTATTTTCAAACAATTCTTGATGAGTTTGCAGAAAGCTTTTATTACCACTGCGGATATGATATCTGGCAACTACGCTATAAAGTAGCTCGTCAGGATAGGGAGTAGGAAAATAACCAAGCATTAGTTAGCCTACGTTAATGAAATCATCAATCGGGTTTCTAATAAATCCTGCTTGTTTTAAAGCATCATGAGCCGAAATCCCTTTTTTTTGAGCTTCAGCAACAATTAGCCTCATGTCGTTTTCTTGATATTGAGGTTCTAATTTAACTTTATTGGTCTTTTTAGATTGAGTTTCTTTAATATTAGTCGTAGTGGTAGCTCCTCCACCTTGTAATACTAGAGCATAAGCTTGTTTAACTAAAGAAGAAATATTATGGTTTTTATCCTTGGGATTAAACACTTTCTCTGCACATTGTTTAGCAAAAAGTGGTTCAACATCTAATTCTTGTATTAGTTGAAGAATCACAGTGCTTAAGATTGGTGACTTTTGCTCTTGCTGTTTACGAGCTAAACGCGGAATCTCTTTCAAATCTTTTGATTCTAATTTTGAGGCGTATTTAGTTTGATATTCAACTGTACTTAAAGGAGCAATATCTTTGTATTTATTCATCCATTCAGTATCACCCGACCTAATCGCATCGAGCATTGGTTTGACTAGATATAATCCTTCTTTCGCCACCTCATGTATGAGTTCGACGGTGACAATTTCGTCTCCTCCTTGAGCGATCGCACGCCACTGAACCATTTTAAATAGTTTGACTACTAGATCAATAATACCTTGAGTTTCAAAGTAAAGAGCTTCATATATCTCATCCGTCAAAACAGTATATTCTGTTGTCCATTGATACTTCCACATTCCTTCTACAAAAAATTGCCACTCACTCCATTCATCTTCATCTTCTTGCTTCATGCGATCCCAGAGAACTCCTCCTTCTCCTGTTCCCCTTCTGGCATTCCTAAAATTGCCTTGGAGAATGGGGTAAGCTTCATTTGTCCCGACTCTAATTACAGGTACTCCAATGATATTGTCCATTTTGACCAAAAAATTGAGCAGATCGTCTTTAGTTCTTCTGGCATTGACTAAATTTTGCATCTCATCTATGACTAACATTCCCAAATGATGAGTATGGGCGAGTTGAGCTACCTGAGCCAGCATATAGTCTTCTGAATTGCGAGTTGAGCCGAATTTTTTAAAGTAGTTCGTACCAAGCAAGCGATCTACTTCTTTAAAAATATCAATACACAAACCTTTCAAAGAACCCGCATGAGGACAATCAACTTTAATCCAAACTAACTGATAAGCATTGTGTTGGGGATGAGCGATTACTTGAGGATAAAGACTGAGAATGTTTTTGAGATTGGTAGTTTTTCCCATTCCAGAAGGACCAATTAAAGTAAAGCCAGAAGCCGAGGTGGGAACATCAACATAATTTTCGATAGTTTTGCCACTTCCAGTTTTGATTGCTTCATAGATTTGATTGGCACGACGAGCATATTGAGGTTGCAATATATTACGGGCTATGTACCCCTGCCTCAGTAAAACACTAACAATTCTTTGTAACTCTAAAGTTTTGTCTATAGGGTCGAAATATCTAGATAATCTTTCTACACAGTGAAATCTCAAATGAGGCTCAAACATCCGTTCTTCTGGAGAAAAATCAGGCATTATTGTTGCAGATTGTAGGAACTCTTGATCTGACATAATCAGAGGTAATGCTTGAATCATGGGATTAGCATTATATTCACGTAGTTTTTGGTCGCGATATATGGCAATAGTAGCTTCGACACCATTAGGAATTGGGACTTTATTCATATCAGCTATTCCTCTTTAATTGATCTTTCTAGACGCATTTTCTTAAGTAGTTCTAAATTTTTACGCTTAAGAGATTTAGTTTTTTTAGACTTAGTTTTGCTAGATGCAGTTTGTGATTTAACTTCTTCTACTCCCTCTAGTGTTTCATCTTGACTTAGTTCAAAAGCTTCTTCTTCTCTGCGCTTTTCTTTTTCAAAACCTCGATTATCTCTAATGCCTTTAACTCTTTGATTGTTACTAAGAGTTTTATCTTGAACCGCATTAGTTTTGATTTCTGCTTCTGTAACTATGGCTTCAATCTCTGACATCAAATCCACTTCTTTTTGTATTTGTTGCCCCTTATTTACTTGCTGCTGTTGTTTTTCATACTCAAATAAATATTCAATATCGCAAAGATTTTTGCCCATATATTTATTTTCATAATCAATCAGAAAGCATTTTTCAAAATCTCTTCCATCTGAAGAACGAAAGTATATAATATCTGGTTTTCTGGGGTCGTAAGATATATTGATATATTTTTCGTCTTTAGAAAGAGATCTGCTTCTAGCTCTTTCAAACCATTGTTCTTTTCTGGCTTTTTCAGAGGTGTAGTAAAGTTTTTTGAATTTAATTCCTTTAGCTGTAATAGTTGCTCTATCTGTTGGCATTAAATTAAGCTTAACGATATCTTCAGGAAAAGTTTTTAACCTTCCCGAACGATTAGCAATTCCCCACTGCCATAATTCTCTTGGTATGGGTTGAACATCATCAGTTATCATCATCTCTTCGCGGTCATAGTTTGGCAAATAATGATGATTATTATGCTGAAGAATTAAATGGATAATAATTTTAGTAAATTCATCTAAATCTAATTTGCTATCTAAACGATAGTCTTTCCCTCCTCTTTGAGTAAAATCCACATCTACATAACCAGGAAGAAAAGGTTTAACTTTGTCATGGATAATGCGAAAATGTCGTTCTACTAAACCTTTCCAGTCTGCTCGATAAGGTGCTGCATTTTCAATGCGAATACCAAGATTATTAATAGAAGTTTCCACATTTTTTCCTGCTAATTCTCCGCGATCTCCTAAAATAGCATCAGGAATATGATGGGCTAACCATTCTTCTTCCGTAATCTCAATTCCATACTCAGCACAAAACTTGACTTTATCAGTAGCTGCATTAACTAAAGCCATCATCATTCCCAACCAAGAAGGTCCTTCTAAACCAACATAAACTCCTGTGATCATGCGACTGAAAACATCTATCACTACATACACTACGGGTCTGCCAATAATCCAATTACGATTATATTTGGACACTAAATAGACATCAGCAATAGTGGCATCAATTTGATAGCGAGAACCAGGACCAATCGTTTCTTGTTGAGAATTACCTAAAATAGCTCTATGCTCTAATGCAAAAGCTCTACTACCTCTTCTTGAAGAAACTGTTTTTTTGATGTCTCTATGCTCTTTGTCATACCAATATCGAAACTGTCTAATTGTTGGTTGCTTATCTGGAGGTATTAAAGTTGATTTTTTCACTCCTTTATCATCGAAGATAATTTCTTCTGTATAGTATTCTTTGAGCATTAATTTATAAGCAGTAGTCAAAAAGTTCCCTTTTCTATTGTTATAAAATTTAGAAATAGCAATCCTGAAAATCCTACGATCTTCTTCAGTTATATTGACTCCTTTACCTATTTCTGCAATTTTTTTATATTTTCTAGGTCGCCCTCGTTTAATATTGTTACTGTATTTTCTTGTTTTGCCTTTTCCACCTGAATTTGAATAATCAGGAAGCAAAGAATTTTTAGTTTTTCCTCTCTGCCAATATTTTCTTAAATAACCATAGATAGTTTTTTTAGCAACCTTGCCTTGAGAGCGAGCAATTGCATCATTTACAAGAGAGCCTCGTAGTTTGCGATCATATATTTCAGGTTCTTGTTGAACTAGATTGCTAATTATGTTCCAAGTCCTGTCTCTAATTTCTATTTCCTTTTCAGACAGATGCTCTTCTGTAACTATTATTAACCAAGGATCTGATTTTAGTTTTAAAGCATATCCTTCATCAATAGCTTCTTCAATTTCGCTAATTTTTTTGGGATATGGCACACCTTGATTTTTGTTTATATCAAATGTAAAAGCAAGAATGTAATTTTCATCTATCCAGACAATTCTTTCGACAGTGCTTTCTCCAGATTCTTCCACCCACTCTATTAGATCATTAATATATAGTTGATTAGCCATTATCTTTTTTTTACCATCAATTAAATAACTTTTTTTATAATGTTTGATGAAGAGCTACTCGATAATTTTTCTCCAAGCATATCGACGATAATTTCTTTTCTGGCAACTAAATGTTTAAACAATGATAGAGATGTCCCAGAGCTAATCCCCATCTCTCGATCTAATGCTTGTGTTATTGTAGAAATCTTGTTTTTTTTATTGATTAATCTATTTTTTAAAAGATTGCTTAAATAGTAACAATTTCCATTGTTAGTTTCATCTGTTAATTCCCACTTATAAGCAGGATGAACCCATTTGATGTTGTCTGCCAAAATTTTGGAGATTTCTTGTTCTGTAACTATTGCCCAGTCAATATTTTGTCTATTCCAGTAGTGTTTCTCTAATTGTAATTTTTCTAAAACTCTTTTCTTGTCTAAATCTTTAGCTAATTTGACTGTACGAGCAATTTGAACTAATTTCTTACCTTGTTTGACTGTCAACATAAAATCAGTCGTTAATACATAAGGAGTTCCACTTTTTTTATCTTTGGGATACTCAATACCCGTTTCATCAGCAATACCCATTGCTAAATCTAAATCTAGCAATGGGTATTGTTCTCTGATGTCTTTAACTGCATCCGACCATTCTAATAAATAGAAAAATCTTAATTCCCAGTCTGACATAAAATGGTGAATGCGGTGCGCGGAGCGCAACAGCGAAGCTGGTCGCTTTTCCAGCCAGGCGATCTCGATACTCTACCTTTTGAGGGAAAATCTTGAATTGTTATCCAAGGTTTATAATTCTTCCCACTTCCTTTTCCTCGACCTTCTTTGATGTATCGCTCAAACTTAACTTGAGTCCAATCATATTTACTTCTAGCCATTAGCAAACTTAACAATACAGTATTACTTCTATCAATAATACGACAAAAGTTACCAACTTTATTGTTATTTTTACTAAAGTTACCAACTTTATTGCAAAGTTACCAACTTTATTGTCATTCTACAAAAGTAATTTAGTTTCATTTGTACTTATTCAACCGTTACTGATTTTGCGAGGTTACGAGGTTGATCTACATCTAACCCTTTAATCGCTGCAATGTGATAAGACAATAGTTGCAAAGGAATCACCGCTAAAATAGGGGATAATAACTCTTCTACTTCAGGTACAGTTAACACATCGTCAAAAGTAGTTCCTGCTTCTTGAGCATTCATTGCAGATGTGACCCCAATTAACCTAGCATCCCTAGCTTTGGCTTCTTGAGCGTTGGAAATTACCTTTTCATAAACGCTTCCAGGCATTGCCACAGCTACTACTGGTACTTTATGATCTAAAAGTGCAATAGGACCATGTTTCATTTCTCCTGCGGGATAGGCTTCTGCATGGATGTAAGAGATTTCTTTGAGTTTTAATGCACCTTCGAGGGCGATGGGGAAGTTGATACCTCTACCAATAAAGATGAAGTCTTCGGTTTCTTGGGTGAAT
>JAAUYD010019948.1_pt1 | contig 10136 bp, 7 predicted proteins | sample 7278101 | NCBI WGS metagenome assembly JAAUYD01 (sample SAMN14350128, study PRJNA611818) | marine sediment metagenome | isolation source: surface marine sediment (0.6m) | place: French Polynesia: Moorea | collected 2018-08
CGGCGTTCCATTGAACGTACGTTCAGCGGGAGACCGTCGTCTGCGCCCCGACGACGCGGCGTCCGCTCCGGAGCACTCCGGCTCGGCGTCCCGGCCCTGGCGCGTAGACGACGGTCTCCCGCTGAACGTACGTTCAATGGAACGCCGGGTATTATTACACAGCGCGGGGACCCGCCCACCCCGCGCGACGGTCTCCGCTGTCCAAGAGCTGTCTAACGGAGCTGTCTAAGGCAGGGGAATTGCGACGCGGAAGGCGGTCCCGTGGCCCGTCTTGCTGTCGACGGTGACCTCTCCGCCGTGCCGATCGGCGATGGCGCGCACGGTCGCCAACCCGAAGCCCCGGCCCCCGGGCTTGGTCGTGAAGTAGGGGTCGAAGATCCGGGCCTGGGTCGCGGCATCCATCCCCGGCCCGTCGTCGCGCACGACGAGCACGGCACGGGATCCCCCGGGCCCCCTCTCCGACAGCGTCTCGAGCGCGATCGAGCCCCCCGACCCGACGGCGTCCCGCGCGTTGAGAACGAGATTGAGCAGCAGCCGTTCGAGCTCGGGCGCGCTTCCCGAGAACGCGGAGGGCTCGGCCTCGAGCGTGCGCGTGATGCGCACTTCGGTCGGAACCAGGCTCGCGATCGCCGATCCGGCACCCTCGACCACCTCGTTCCAGCTCGTGGCCGAGCGCGGCTCGCTCTCGCCGCGCCGGAAGCGCAGCAGCCGCTCGACCATCCCCTCGGCGCTCTCGGCCACCGAGGCGATCTCGTCCAGCGCGGTCCGCGCGCCGGTGGGAAGGCCGGGCTCCGCGCGGGCCAGGGACAGGTTCCCGGTGATGGCCGTGAGCAGGTTGGAGAAGTCGTGGGCGGTGCCGCCCGCCATCCGGCCGAGGGCCTCGAGCTTCTCGCCCTCGTGCAGGCGCCGCTCGAGCTCGCGAGACCGCGCGTCGTGTTCGCGCAGCGAGCGGGTCTGGCTCGCCACCTCGCGGCGCAGCAGGAACGCCCAGCCCCCGAGCCAGGCGAGCAGACCCAGCAGCCCCGCGCCGACGGCCAGGACGCGCCCCAGCGGCACCCCCTTCGGCTTGAGGACGCCGAACCAGGCGTCCCAGATGCGGTCGTACTCGCCACTGGCACGGATCCGGGCCAGTCCGTCGTCGATCGCCTCCCGCGCGTCCCTCTGCCCCGTCGCGAAGGCGATCCGCAGCTTCTTCTCGCCCAGCGGCTTCCCGATCGAGTGCAGACCCGCGAGCTTCTTGTGCCGGATCGTGTACAGCCCGAGGGTCTCGAGGGTGACCACCGCATCCCCTCGTCCCTCGGCCAGTGCGTCGAGAGCCTCCTCCGAGCTCGGCCACTCCTCCAGCTCGAACTTCCAGTCCTTCTCCTGGTACAGGTCCGCGTAGAGGCTGTCCTCCGCGACGAGGACGGTGCGTCCGCGCAGGTCGGCGCCCGAGCGGATCGGCGTGCCCTCGCGAACGAAGGCCGTGTGGTTGACCCAGGCGATCGGCCCCGAGAAGAGCAGGTACGCCCGGCGCGCGTCGGTCTTGAACACTCCCGGGCTCGCGTCGAGCGTGCCCTCCTCGAGGCGCTCCCGGATGTCCGGCCAGTCGAGGACGACGAGCTCGTAGGCGAGGTCCTCGGCATCGGCGGCCGCACGGAAGATCTCCACGTCGAAGCCGGTGGGTCGCCCCTCGCCGTCGAGGAACTGATGGGGCGGGTAGTCCGGATCCACTCCGACCCGGAGCACCGCCTGCTCCGCAGCGAGAGGCGGCGGCGCGAGCAGCAGGAAGGGCAGCGAGAAGAGGATCCGGCGGGTGGCGACGAGCCCGCGCATGGGGCGGCACCTCGGCAGGGGACGGGACGAGACTAACCCAGTCATCGGGCTACAGTGCACCCGCATGCAGTGGAAGGCCTCGCGGACTGCCCTCCTCTTCGTCGCCGCGCTCGTCCTCGCCGGGCCGGCAGCCGGCCAGGTGCCGATCGCGGAGGTGCTCTCGGAGCCCTTCCACGGAGACCTGGCGCAGATCGCCCAGCGCGGACACCTGCGGGTGCTCACGACCTACAGCCGGACCCACTACTTCCTGGACGGGCCGAGGCCTCGCGGCGTGGCCTACGAGGGAATGGAGGCCTTCCGCAAGCAGCTCAACGCGAAGCTCGGCCGTAAGAGTCGTCCGATCGCCTTCCTCTACATCCCCGTCCCGCGAGATCGGCTGATCCCGGCCCTGGCCGAGGGGCTGGGCGACGTGGCGGCCGCGAACCTCACCATCACCCAGCGCCGTCTGGCCCAGGTCGACTTCGCCGACCCCTTCTTGAAGAACGTGCGCGAGGTGGTGGTGACGGGCCCCGGCGCCGCGGCCCCGACCTCCACCCGGGACCTGGCCGGCCGCACGCTCTTCGTGCGGGAGTCGGCGACCTATCACGAGAGCCTGGTCGCTCTCAGCCGGAGCCTCGAGGCCGAGGGGCTGCCGCCCATCGACATCGAGCTGGCTGCGGAGCACTTCGAGGACGAGGACATCCTCGAGTTCGTGAGCGCCGGCCTCTACGACGCGACGATCGTCGACGAGCACAAGGCGAAGCTCTGGGCCGACGTCCTCGACGGGCTCGTGGTGCACCGGGACGTGGCCGTGGCCGAGCACGGCGAGATCGCGGCGGCCGTACGCAAGACGGCTCCGGATCTTCGCGCGGCGCTCAACGACTTCACCCGGGAGCACAAGCGCGGGACCCTCTTCGGGAACGTCCTGTTCAAGCGCTACCTGCAGCAGAACCGTTGGGTGCGGAGCCCCGCCGCCGCCGCCGAGCGACAGCGCTTCCTCGAGCTGCTCGCGACCTTCGAGGCCTACGGCAAGCGCTACGACTTCGAGCCGCTGCTGCTGGCGGCCCAGGGCTACCAGGAGTCCGGCCTCGACCACGACGTGCGGAGCGCGGCGGGCGCCGTGGGCATCATGCAGATCCTGCCGTCCACCGCGCGTTCTCCCGAGGTGGGCATCCCCGACATCGACGACGTCGAGTCCAACATCCACGCCGGGGCGAAGTACCTGCGCTACCTGGTCGACCGCTACTTCTCCGACCCGGAGATCCCGGAGCACGACCGCGTGCTGCTGGGCATGGCGGCCTACAACGCGGGGCCGGCCCGCGTGCGTCGCCTGCGTGCCGAGACGGCCGAGGCCGGACTCGACCCGAACCGGTGGTTCGGCAACGTCGAGATCATCGCGGCCAAGCGCATCGGACGCGAGACGGTCCAGTACGTGGGGAACATCTCCAAGTACTTCATCGCGTACCAGCTGCTGGACGAGCGCGGCCAGCTCCGGGCCCGGCCGGGCCGCAAGGGCGCCCCCGGCTAGCCCGCCCTAGGCGATGATGCGCGCGATCGGCGGCACGTCGGGGAGCGCCGCCTCCGCCAGCTTGATCAGCTCCTCCATGGCCGTTCCCACGCGATCGGCGAGCCGACATGCGTCGGAGAGCCGCTCCGGACAGGCGAGCACGCCCACGTCGAGAGATCCCGCGTAGGACATCACGGTGATGTTCACCCCGACCCCATCCATGAGCGGACCGTGAGGATGCAGCGCGTGCACGGTACGGCCGAAGAGCGAGAGCGGCTCGGGAGGTCCCGGCACGTTCGAGATCACCACGTTGCACAGCGGGCGGTGGGCGCGCACCAGCCCGAGGCGTCCGTACCAGTCGAAGGCGCGTGAGGCCATGCCCGGCGGCAGCAGCTCGGCGAGTGACGCCAGGGTGCCGGCGCCCATCGAGGAGTGGAAGCGCTTGGCCGCGCGCGTGGCGCGACGCACCTCGGACAGCTGATGCAGCGGATCGTCCACGTGCACGGGAAGGTGGGTGAGGAACGCCGAAATGCGATTGCCGCAGTCCGCCGGGTCGTCGAGGCTGCGCGTCGAGACGGGGACCGCCGCGACCAGGGGCTCGCGCGGAAGCTCGCCCCGCTCGAGCAGCTCGCCCTGGAGTGCCCGGGTGCAGGCAGCGAGTACGACGTCGTTCATGGTCCCGCCGAACGCGTCGCGCACGGCCTGGATCCCGCCCACCTCGGTGCGCGCGTACGCGACCACGCGGCGCGTCGAGAGCGGGCCCCCGAGCTCGGTCGTGGGAGCCTGGAACGGCAGGGCCGCATCCCGGAGTGGCGCGTCCGCCGCGAGCGCGTCCCGCGCGAGCTCGCGTGCCGCCGAGCCCGCCTCGCGGGCGGCCCGGCCACAACGTGCGGGCACCTCTCGCAGTCGCGCGAGGCCCTCTCCGAAGAGGCTCGCGGCGTCCGGGAGCCGGGCTTCGGACCGGGGCCCGAAATCGGAGGAAGCGGATGCCTCCCCTGCGCGGTCGAAGAGATGCAGCAGGGCGGCCGCACCGGAGACGCCGTCCATGGCGGCGTGATGGGCCTTCACCACGAGCCCCGTTCGGCCGTGCTCGAGCCCGTCGATCACGACGATCTCGAACAAAGGGCGGGATCGATCGAGACGCAGGCGCGCGATTCCGCTCACCACACGCTCGAGGGCCGCGTCGTCGCCGGGCGCCGGGGCCTGGATGCGCCGGACGTGGCTGCGCAGATCCAGGTCCGGATCCTCGATCCAGACGGGGTGTCCCATCCGGAAGGGAAGCTCGGCGAGGCGCCTGCGGAAGGCGGGCAGGTCGGGCAGACGTGAAGCCACCCGCTCGATCAACGATTCGTCGTCGACGGGCCCTTCGACCACCAGGGTGGCCAGGACGTTCATCGGGGTGCGCTCGGTCTCGGCGTAGAGGAACGTGGCATCGAGTCCCGAAAGCGGCTTCATGTCGGCCCTCCTTGGCATCCCGCGGCATCGTCGCCGGCACCCGAGAGAGCGCAGTGCAAGGGCCGTGCCCCGCCGGGCGCGTAGGCTGCAGAGCCGGGGGCGGCTGCATTGGGTCGAGAGCGGCTCGGCTGGGGCGCCGCCGCTCGGCGCGCTGCTCAGCGCGTGAGCACCGGCGCGATCAATCGGAGGCGGGGCTGGTCGGCCGGAACTCGGAGAGGCGCCGGCACGCCTCCTGGAAGCCGAGGTCGCAGCCACGGGCAACCAGCGCCGCTCCGCGCTCGGTGTCGCTCGGCATGCCCACGCCCCGATACACGAAGGCCCCGAGCTTGGCGCAGGCGATGCCCTGACCGTTCTCGCACTCGACCGAGAGCAGCAGGTCGAGATGGCCACAGGCGCCGAGCCGCTCCTCCTGGCACGCGGTCTCCCAGAAGCGGGAGTCTCGGGAGGGATGGTCGGGTGCGAAGGTGCCGGTGGCATAGAGTGCCCCGAAGAAGGCGATCCAGACGGTCATGTAGGTGGCGTTGGCGCGGGCGGGCGGAAGCGCGAGTCGCTCGGGGATCGCCGTCTCCAGGCGCGCGGCAAGCCGATCGATCCAGCGAACGCTCAGGTTCAACACCGGCACGCAGAGCATCTTGTCGTAGAAGGTCGGCTGGCCGAAGGCGTCGAGCAGGGCGAAGAGCGCCACGACCGAGGCGCCATAGAGCGCGCCGAAGAGGCCGCGGCCGAGGTCGCTCTTCGGCGACGTAGAGGGATCGGTCACCAGGAGATGGAGGCCGAGGAAGACGGCGATCGGGATCTCGGAGGTGAGGAAGAAGTAGACCCCGGTCGAGGCGAAGTAGAGGCTCCCGAGCGCCCAGATCGAGAATCCCGCGCACAGGGTGACCAGGGTGACGCGGAAGAGGCCCTGCACGACGAGCCCGCAGCCGAAGATCCACAGGTAGATGAACTCGGGGCGGCCCAGGGTGTTGGAGATGGCGGGGCCGTGGGTCCAGTCCGTGGTGCCCGTGACGATCAGCATGAGCGACGTCACGGAGAGCGAGAAGGCCGATGGGTTGAAGATGTGCCGACGCACGCCGTCGCGGTCCCATACGAGCCAGGCCTTCCCGAGCACTCCGACCGCCACCATCGCGTACTGCAGGAAGTAGACGTCGTCCTGGAACCACATGAAGAGGTTCGTGGAGAGGATGATCGGGAAGCGCCCGAAGCCCAGGCGCCAGGGCTCGCCGCGCAGGTAGGAGAAGCCCGCGTCGAAGGCGTGCACGAAGAGCAGCTGGGAGACGATCAGCAGGGCGTACTCGCCCACCTGGGGCCACTCGGTCGACCAGTAGACGAAGATGCTGGTGTGGAGACAGGCCTGGACCCAGTGCTCCCGGCGAACCATCCAGGTGATCGTGGGAGACTGGCCGCGCCGGGCCAACGCCATCCAACCGGCGATCACCAGCACCGCCGAGAGCCCCACCGCCCCGACCACGCTCCAGACGAGCCGCTCGCTCTGCTGGAAGCGGTCGGTCCAGCCGAGCGCCGCCATCAAGGCGAGCAGGACGAGGGCGACCGGAGGCGCCCAGGGCGCCGCGATGGGAGGGGGGGTGCTGCGCAAGCCGGCAGGCTAACGGATCGCCCGGGAACTGCCGGGAAGCCGGGTACCCGGATGCGGGCGGGCCGGGATGGACACGGCTTCGTCGTCCGTGGCAACGTGATGGCATGAAGCACGCGCTCACCGCCTTCCTCGTCCTCTGCCTCGTCGTCCTCGGGTGCAGCTCCCGCTCCCTGGTGGGGCTGCGCAGCGACCTCGTCGTGACCAGCGTGATCGAGCGCGGCCCCTACCTGGACGTCGTGGTCCAGGACGACGACATCGCCGTGCGCGTCTTCATCGACAAGTCCGATGCCGAGTGCGTGGCCGTGATGGCCGTCGACCAGCCGGTCGACTACGCCAATCGCGGGCTCGCCGGCCGGTTCAAGGGAGAGCCCGGCGTCTGCAACCCCGTGGGCATCGGCGACCCCTTCATCCGCCGCCTCAGCCAGCCGGACCGGATCGACCGCTCCATCATTCCCCGGGGCCAGGCCACCTATCAGCGCATCTGGGAGGACGACACCCACGCGCTGCTGCGCGGCCGATTCCCTCTCGTCGGCAAGGTCGGCTGGGTGGGCGGCGAGGACACCGTGGCCGTCGTCCAGACGAACGACGGCTGCCGCCGCGCCATCGATTCGGGCGTGGCCAGCATCGAGTTCCGCGCCCGCGGGATCAACACGCTCGCGCTGGTCAGCGGCAGCGGCCTGTGCCGGATCGAGGGGCTGATCCGTCCGCTCTGAGCCCGTTCAGGGCTTCGGACAGGTCGCCTCCTCCCGCAGCTTGCAGACCCGATGGGCCGAGTTGCGCGCCCAGAAGTCGATGGCCGCTTTGACGTCGGCCCAGTCGTCGAAGCTCTTGATGGTCTTGCCGCCGACCCGCGTGTCGAGTGCGGCGGCCACGAGCAGCCCGCTCTGTGCGTCGGTCACCTTCGCCTCGAAGGTCGCGTCACCGACGAAGGGCGGGCGACCCGTGAAGGCCCCGGTGAGCTCGCCGAGCAGACGAAGCTGAGGGACGTAGGTCGAGACGGTGTCGAGGGTCACGTTCCGCTCGCCCAGGCGCGTGAAGGCCGCGGAGATGCGGAGCGTACCGGCCTGCGGCGAGTCGACGATCTCGAAGTACTTGGCGAACTCCTTGTGGAAGGTCGCGTGGAAGTAGTTGACGAGCCCCTGTGCCTGCTCCCCCGTCAGGCCGGCCTCGACGTCCGACGAGCGCCAGAACTGCACGGGGTCGAGCATCAGCTTGTCGTAGCCGCTCCAGTCCACGTCGGCCCGGATGAAGCGAAGCTTCGAGCCCTCCTCGGGGTTTTCCTCGAGGACGGTGTAGTCTGCGAGGAAGCCCTTGGGCTCGGGCGTCCCCCTCGGTTGGCGCGTGGCGCCACAAGCGAGCGTGAGGCCGAGGATGGCCAGCAGGCCGAGCGCGAGGAATCGGTGCACAGGACGTCCCTCCCTTGGATCATGCGCGGAGGCCGAAGCATGACGTGGCTCCCAGGTCGAGGCAATGCCGGCGCGATCGGATGCGTGCTGACCCTGCTGCTCTCGCTTTCGGCGGCGGCCGAGGAGACCACGACCGCGCACCTCGACCGCCGCGCCGTGGCGGTCACGGTCGAGGCCATCGACGACGCACAAGGCAGCGTGGATGCCGTCGTCTACAAGTTCACCGAGGAAGCGCTCCTTGCGGCGGTCGGGCGCGCGGTGAAGCGGGGCGTGCGCGTGCGCCTCGTCGTCGACGAGTCCGAGTCGCGCAACCGGCGCAGCCAGGCAGGGCTGGCCGAGGCCGCGGGTGCCGCGGTACGCCGCTGGGAGGCCCGGCGCGGCAAGCTCCACGCCAAGTTCGTGGTCGTCGACGGCGAGGAGGTGCTGACCGGCTCCTACAACTGGTCGCGCTCGGCCGCCCGCTCCAATCTCGAGCTGCGCATGAGCTTGCGAGACCCCGATGTGGTCAAGCGATTCTCCCAGCTCTTCGAGGCCCTCTGGGACGCCTCTCCGCGCTGAGGCCGCTCAGCGTGCGAAGCCGCCGAAGGACCCGTCGCAGGGCGAGCCCTCGGCGATGGCCTCGGGCCATCGCAGCTCGCCCCCGTCGACGGACGGCAGGGTCTCGAGCATCTCCCACTGCGCCGCGGCGCAGCGCGGGTCGAGCTCCACGGGCTCGCGCGCAAGGGCGTGCGGCTTCTCGTGGGTGTGGGCGCGCAGAGGGGTGCGTCCGACCAGCCCGTTCTCGACGAAGGGCGGGGGCTGGATCACCGCGTCGATCGAGACCTGCTTCCGGCCCAGCTGCCGGTGGACCACGCCGATCAGAGTGGGGTCGTACCAGCCGCCGCGCCGATAGCTCGCGCGCGAGAGCGCCCGCGCGGCGTGCTCGAGCCGCTCGCTCTCGCTCGACGCCTCTCGCGCCCGGTCCAGATCGTCGAGCAGTCGTTCCGCGCGAGCGATGGGACCTCGCAGTCGCGCCGGCACCGAGGCACGGACCCGCCGCGGCGTGCCCGGCTGGGTGAGGTGTCGGCGATGGCGATCCAGCTCCGAGGTGCGGATGCCGAGCGCCCAGCCGAGGTCGCGCCAGAAGCGCTCGCGGTCGAGCTCGATCAGCCGCCTCACGGCCTTGTGCGAGTAGCCGGCCCGCACCTTCACCTCGAGGTCGCCAAAGCGATCGTTGACCGTGTGGAGCGCGGGCTCGAAGGGAATCAGCGCCTTGCCCCTCCCCCGCACACCGTTCACGAAGCGCAGGTAGGCGTCGCCCAGCTCGTGGCTGAACGTGTCCCGGTCGCGCTGGTACCAGGTGGCGACGAGCCCGGGGCGGCGCGCCTTGCCCCGGGCGTCCGGGGCGACCGACGCGCGCACCGTGTGACGATGAGACTCGCCCCAGTCGAGGAACGCCCAGAAGCCGTCCTGGGAGCGCCGGTACTGATGGATCGTCTCCGCCACGCGATCCGGCTGCACCGGGTCGAAGATGCGGACCTCGTCCGAGCGCGATCCCGAGCTCCGCCCGAACACGAAGGGGATCCAGAACGAGCGCCCGGTGCGCCGGAAGTCCGAGGCCAGGGGCTGGGCCGGGACGAGAGCCTCCAGGCCCGAGAAGTCGTTCTCCTGGACCACCTGGGAGATGGCGTCCGAGAGCCCCGGAGAGGAGGCGAGGTCCGAGAGCGAGAAGGTCCAGAGCCGGCCGTCGAGGTCGCCGTCGTCGAGGGTCCCTCGCGCCAGGGGCAGGTGCACGAAGACGAGGTTCAGGAACGCCTCGAGCTCGCCGCGAGAGAAGTTCGAGCCGTCGCGCCAGAGGCGAACGTCGTGGCCCTTCCGGGAGACGACGCTCCGGTCGAGCTGGACGCGAGCCAGACGCCCCCGCAGCCCCACCGGCGGCACGTCGCCACTCAGGTCCTCGGTGATCGCGTCGATCGCGCCGTCCAGGTAGCTCTCGTGCACGAGCACGTACTCGGGAGGGAGATCGCCGGCCCGGACCTTGCGGCGCAGGAAGACGTCGAGAACGGTGTCGCGCGCGAAGTGCGCCTCGCGCTTCGTCGGCGCAGGGTGCACCAGCGTGATTCCACGCCAGAACGTGGTGGACCCGCGCACGATGAGTCCGCCGCCGACGCGCAGCCCGAGGCGGACGCGATCGGTCACCAGGTAGAAGTCCTCCGAGCCGGTCGGGCGCGGGTTCTCTTCCACCTCGCGCGCGAGACCCACGACCACCTCGAGCACCACGAACTTCGAGAGCCCCGTCGACTGGCTGTTGAGGACGACCGCCGGGATCGTCCCGACCACGCCCTGGAATGCGCCCGTGGCCTGGAGCTTGATCTCCTCCCAGACGGGCCCCAGCAAC
>JAAUYD010080136.1_pt1 | contig 10135 bp, 5 predicted proteins | sample 7278101 | NCBI WGS metagenome assembly JAAUYD01 (sample SAMN14350128, study PRJNA611818) | marine sediment metagenome | isolation source: surface marine sediment (0.6m) | place: French Polynesia: Moorea | collected 2018-08
AGAAGTCGGGGATCTAAACACCGCGAGGGGATCTAAATTCCCACAACTCATTAAAATTAATGGGACAAAGCACTAGTAATTTGGCAAACTAACCGATTATGTATTATTTACTACAATAAAAAACCAGAAAATATGCAAGTTGCGTAAGTCCTCAAAAAGGAATATCAATAATAAATCTTCTATACTTTTGCAATATAAACCCAAAAATTATAAATTAAAATAAAAACCCCATAACCCATGCTATATCTAGCTCAGGTGCATAAAAATGAATTTTTAGATCAGTATCAATTACGACTGCTAGCACGTCAAGAGGCCGAAAACCTCTGGGTAATTATCCCCGAAGAAGCTTTTATTTTACTGGGTAAAAGCAATACCACTAATGTCAAACGAGGAAATATATCCCAGCCAGAAATTGTAATTGTAGCCCATACTAATAGCGATCGCATCCCCTTTCGCCTCATTGAAAAAATGCTGGTGTTAGTTGAACTCTCTAATATTGGGGAAATTGAGTGGGTAGAAGAAGCCACTAATTGGGTACTGAGTTTAGTGCAAAATTTTCTTACCACTGGTATTACCCCAGATTTTTTGTGTCAAGAAGCAGAGCAAGCAGAAAAGTGGCGACAGGATTTGACGTTGAAAAGTCAGGATTTAGCTCGTCGCAGTTTAGAGTTAGAAGCCCGGCGGGAGCAAATTCAATCCCTGGAAGAAAATATTAAACGGGAACAAAATGATACTGAGGAGGATGGCAATAATTCGTAGTAGTTGACGGTTGACGGTTGACGGTTGACAGTTGATAGTTGATAGTTGACAGGTGGCAGTCGAACAATACTTTTCTAACCAATTATGTGCATTGTCAACGATTGAGAATTACTTTCTGTGTCTGTGTTCTACAAATCCATCTGTCGCAATCATTTTTCTTTCTTGGTATCACCTAAACTGTTAAACCAACCACACTTAGTAATTTATGCCAATTGTTACCTAGCCAAGCAGTAGTTTTAGCTAGATGGGGTTGAAGTTTTGCCATTGTAGAAGCAAACCCTTCGGCCTTCTTGGCGTATTTTAAGGCTCGATTTAAGGCATCACCCACCTCGTCTTTATCTGGCTGTGGCTTGTTTAACTCTTCTTGGGCATCTTCAAAGGCATTGTTGATTTTACCACGGTCTGGGGTTTCTAACTTTGCTATTATGTCCCGTAGGGCGTTGAGTTCTGTCTGGATGTTGACGGTTTCAGGAGCGGGTAAGCTAGTAGTTTTTTGATAAGTCACCTTTGCGGTGTTCCTGTTTCCCGTTACAATTACACCCCCAATCACATCATTACCAACAGGAACTGAACGGTTATGTACACTTTTGCGATCGCTGCCCATTATAATTACACTATCAGTGACATGACCACCAACAGAAACTGAACTGTCTTTTCCGCCCTTATTTTCATTATTTACACTACTATCCTTCTGAGAGTTTACAGGTGTGTGATCACGCCGTCGCCGAATTTTGATTGTAGGGGTTAAAGATTCTGGAATCCCCTGCAAGTCAATGGAGGTACAACCCATGTGAAAACAATCTTCATAACTCCTCCGAGCCACCAAAGCAGTATAAAATCCGACGCTAAATTTAATCGCCGCTTGATCCCCAATCGCCTGATTCATCCCCACAACGCAATCAATGTGTTGGTGAATCGCATTAGCCTGTGATTTGCTGTAGCAGGCGTTGAGTACCACACACTCGACTTGTAACTGAAATAAATCAAATAGCTTGGCTAAGGCTTGGGTACTGACAAGTTGCATGTGTCCAGCATTATCTTCCCAGGCTAATCCATCAGTACCGGAACCATGGCCGCAAAAGTGGACAATTGTTGGTTGGTGGTGGGACAGGAAGCGGGTTAAATCATCCACTTGTACCGCAGATTCGGTGATGATTTGAAATTCGTCTCGGTTGGGAGATGATTGCAGTGCATTTTTGATTTCTCGCACCTCTTCATCTAAGCGCAGATTTGCTGTGTTTTTGGGATTGGCGGAGAGAATGAGGATTTTTTTCATAATGAATAATATTTAATATGGTTTTTTATATGAATTACGTAGCTTGTTTCTCGTCTTTGGTGAGTATTACAAATTATGAATTATGAATTACCAATACCATCACACAAGCGCCTGTCACTCTCATTATCAGGGGGATTGGTTTCATAATACTTCCGCAGAAAATTGCACCCTTCCTGGAGTAAATAATTAAAATCTCGCCTCCAAAGTCTCACCGTATTGTCATTACTCGCAGAAGCTAGCATCTTACCATCGGGGCTGAAGCTAACACTCCTAACGGAATTTTTATGTTCAGTGAGGATTTTAATTACTTTGCCAGTAGTTGTATCCCATAATTTCACCGTCTTGTCACCACCGGCAGAAGCTAGAATTTTGCCATCGCGGCTGAAGCTGGTGCTATAAACTGAATTCGTATGCCCAGTCAGGGTTTTAATATGTTTACCAGTGGTGGTATTCCACAATTTCACATTGTAGTCTTTACTGGCAGAAGCCAGCATTTTACCATCGGAACTGAAGCTAACACCTAAAACCCAGTTTGTATGCCCAGTCAGGGTTTTAATTAGCGTGCCAGTGGTGGTATCCCATAGTTTCACAGTATTGTCACGACTGGCAGAAGCTAGGATTTTGCCATTAGGGCTGAAGCTAGTGTCATAAACCCAGTTTGTATGCCCAGTGAGGGTTTTAATTACTGTGCCAGTATGGGTATCCCATAGTTTCACAGTATTGTCACGACTGGCAGAAGCTAGCATCTTACCATCGAGGCTGAACCTGACACTACTAACATCAGCTCTATGTTTATTATTCAGGATTTTAATTTGTTTGCCAGTACTTACATCCCATAGCTTCACAGTATTGTCACGACTGGCAGAAGCTAGAATCTCACTATCGGGGCTAAAACTGATATCATAAACCGAGTTTATATGCCTAATTCGGGTTTTAATTTCTTTATTGGTTGTGGTATCCCATAGTTTCACCCTATTGTCATGACTGGCAGAAGCTAGAATATTACCATCAGGGCTATAACTGACACTTAAAATCGATCTTCTATGCCCAGTGAGAGTTTTAACTAGTTTGCCAGTAGTTGTATCCCATAGTTTCACCGTCTTGTCAGCACTGGCAGAAGCCAGAATTTCACCATCAGGGCTGAAGCTGACACCCCTAACATCATCTTTATGCCCAGTGAGGGTTTTAATTAGTTGGCGAGTACTTGTATTCCACAGTTTCACCGTGTCGTCAGCACTGGCAGAAGCTAGAATTTTGCCATCTGGGCTAAAGCAGATATAGTAAATTGAGCTATTATGCCCAGTGAAGGTTTCAATTGGTTCGCCAGTATTTGTATCCCATAGTTTCACTGTATTGTCACGACTGGCAGAAGCTAGCATCTTACCATCAGGGCTAAAGGTGACGGCCCAAACCGAGCCTGTATGCCCAGTAAAGGTTTTAATTACTTTGCCAGTATGGATATCCCACAGTTTTACTGTCTTGTCAGCACTGGCAGAAGCTAGGATGTTGCCATCGGGGCTGAAGTTGACATCCCAAACCGAGCTTGTATGTCCATTGAAGGTTTTAATTACTTTGTCAGTATGGGTATCCCACAATTTCACCGTGTTGTCAGCACTGGCAGAAGCTAGGATGTTGCCATCGGGGCTATAACTGACACTTAAAACTGAATCTGCATGCTCTCCCAAAGAGTTGGGTACGGCAACTTTATGAACTGTTTTCAATAATGCTAGTTCCACCTGAGTGCGGGTATTTGCATCTACCCAGAATTTACCTCGCATTTTTACAGCAGCCTTGACGCTTGATTGGACAGCTTTGGGTCCATCTGAGTTCAAAAGCACATCAGAATTTTGGGCAAAGTTCTTAATTTGACTGATTTCGGCATTCATCCAGCCTATAACCGCTAGTCCAGATAAACCTAAAGCTAACACCAAACCCCCTGCCAGCCCAGAAAAAATCAACCGTTTTCGACTTGAGCGTTGCTGATCCTCACTGTCCCGTAATGCTATGCTAGCCAGAATGAACTCTTGCTCACTTTTGCTAAAGTCATCTTGGCGTTGTTTCAGTTTTTCTTCCGCTTCCCCTAAGGCAACACCCCGTAATAATGCCCCATTATCCCATTGCGTATGTTCCCATTGATATATCTGTAAACGTAGCCTATCTTGCCAAATCCGAAAATTACGATCTGTATCCATCCATTCGCGCAGTTCACCCCAATTACTAATCAAGGCTTCATGGACAACTTCCACTGTTTCCTGATTTGCACTATTACGGCTAGTAACTACTAAGCGCGCGTCCGCTAACTGCTTTACCAATGCCCAGCTTGTTTGACTCAATTCCGCTTTCATTGCTAATCGTCGCGTATCTTCGGTTCCTTCCCCCGGGCGCACTAATTGGATAAAAATTCGCCGTACCTGTTCTTGCTCAGTTTCACTCAGTTTGCGATAATTTTCATCTGCATGACGAGCCAGAGCACCTTTTACCTCACCAATTTTTTCATAAGCTGCATGGGTTAACTGTTTACCCTTTCGCTCTTTCCACAACTGGGTTAATGCAAACTCCAGCAGGGGTAAATTCCCTGGTTCATCTTCCACATCATTTAAAATACGTTCTACCAATCCACCTTCAAAACTTACCCCTAACTTTTCCGCAGGCTTGGCAATCACCTGTGTAAGTTCTTCATGATTCATCGACCTAATTTTGATATCAGCATTTTGCAACAAATCTCCAAATTTAGGATAGGAGAGGGCATTCCCCAAAAAATCCGCCCGCATTGTGGTAATAAGTACATTATTGTATTGAGAAGGGGAAGATTGAAAACAAGCTAATAACGTATCTAAAAAACTGCGACGAATTTTCTGATCCGCGCATAGGGTATAAAGTTCTTCAAATTGGTCGGCAATCAACAACACCCGATGATGGGGATGTTGGCGTTGTATGTGTGAAAAAATATCAGGAAGAGTAATTTTATCATCGTGAAAATACTTAGCTAATGCCCTTGCTTGGGCAATCTGCACAGTAGGGTCGCCAGATGTATACAGAGGAACTAACGACTCAGCCAGAGCATAAAAGGGGTCTGAACCAGGGCGGAAGTGAGTAAACAACCAGTTACCTTCTTTTTGCAATCTTGGCACTAATCCCGCCAACACCACGGAAGATTTCCCGCTTCCCGATGCGCCCAACACGGGTATAAAATTGCGCTTTTTTGTCGCGGCGAAAAGTTCTTCTACAAATACCTCACGCCCAAAGAAAATATCGGCATCATTGGGACTAAAGTGAAACAAACCCCGATAAGGACAGGGGAGATTTTCATCAGTAGTGCCTGTAGGTTCAACAGATACTACCTGAGTATCTTCACGGTAATAGTAGTAGTAATTGGTAATAGTCGCAGTATTACTGTTACCAGGAATAATGACACTGCGATCAACATCTCTCCCAGCTTCTACACTGCGGTTTTCTTTGATCATCTTACCCCGCCTCACTAATTCTGCACTCAAATCAATGCACCTGGTTTTAGTAGGTCGCATTAATATATAGTTGCCAGTACAAGAAATATATGCATCTAGAGGGGTATTTCAATACACACAAGTGTAATTACGGAAAAATTTGCAAATTGAAAAACTATCAATCTAGCACATACCAGGGATAAAAAGTATGCATTATCCCGCAATCTTTCAGTCTCTGGTAGGGGCACGGCATCTATAATCTCTGGGTTTATCAAGCAACCTCACCCACGCAGTGCCCGTATTTCCACAAGGCCAAATATATTAACATTCATTAATGCCATAAAGCGAGTTTATATCATGTTAGCTTAATTACTTATAATTTCTGCTTGATTCACCCCAACCCTTTCTTACCCTCTCCTTAATAAGGAGAGGGTGCTGTAGGCGGGTGAGGTTTTATAAGTATTCATCCGCACATGATATTACACATATCTTGTATAGCACTACGAAGGCACGTTAAGACATTGTTACAGGCTCAAACCTATGAGCAGTAAACTTATTACTTATTACTTATTACTTGCGCGTAGTTGAGGGCACGGCGTGGTTAAGATTATTCTCTAATCCAAGAGATTGTGGATGTTCCCTACATGTCTCCCTTGCTCCCTGCTCCCTACTCCCCTGCCTCTTTTGCCCATGCTAAACATAACTCACGAAACCTATCGCCACGGACTTCAAAGTTAGAATATTGGTCAAAACTAGCACAGGCTGGTGATAGTAATACTACTGAAGCTGCATATTGTTTGGCTAACTGCGCCGATCGCGGTATGGCTTTATCTAAAGTTTCCACAATTTCGTAGTTATCATACCCTACTTCTTGCAGATATCGAGCGAAGTTAGGGGCTGCATCCCCGATTAACAATACAGCTGCGGCTTTATCTTTTATCTTTGCCATCCAAGGGGCGCGATCGCCGTCTTTCTCTTCCCCACCAGCAATTAAAATCACCGGACTATCAACGGATGCTAACCCTACTTCCGCCGCATCATAATTAGTAGCTTTACTATCGTTGATAAAATTTATACCCTGCCAATGACAAATATGTTCCAGGCGATGGGGAACCCCGGGAAATTCAGCCACCGCTTGGGAAATTGCCTCTTTGCCAATTCCTGCCAACCTGGCTGCGGCGACGGACATGAGGAGATTCTGCTGATTGTGTTCTCCCACCATCCCCAATGCAGAGGTGGGGACAATTCTTTCATCCTGGGATAAGGAAGCTATGTTTGCAGTCTCCATCACCCAGCCGTCTGCAATGTAAAAGCCTTTGTCACCAATTAAATTATCTTTCCCTTTCACACTCGTCCAATAGGCATCACCCCAATAGCTCAAACCCATTTTACGTAAATAAGGGTCGTCACCATTAATGACTTGCAACTGGGAACGATGCAACAATTGAGCTTTAACATTGTAATAATTATCTAAAGTTTTGTGACGACTGAGGTGATCGGGGGTAAATGTCGTCCAAATACCGATACGTGGCGATAGGGTAGGGGATGATTCTATTTGATAACTGCTGAGTTCTGCAATAATCCAGTCGGGGGAATTTTGGACCGATTGCAATGCCACTTCACAGGCAGCATAGCCAATGTTACCACAACCAGGAGCGTTGAATCCTGCGGTCTGAAAAATAGCTGCAACTAGGGCTGTGGTAGTGGTTTTCCCATTAGTCCCAGTAATTCCCACCCAGGGAATGGATTGTAAATTTCTCCAGGCCAGTTCCATTTCGCCGATAGTTTCTATACCCAACTCCCGTGCTTGGAGTAACACCGGCACATCCCAAGGCACCCCGGGGCTGGCGACTATCAATTGTGGTAAATTCAAGCCATGTAATTCTAGAGAATACCCCAATTTTACCTGAATTTGTTCGGCACTAAGTAATTGTTGTTGTTTCAGGAGGTTTTCGGAGGTGTCCCGTGCAGCTAACTTTTCCGCCGGAGCGGTATCACTGAGGGTCACCTCCCAACCTTCCCTTCTCAACAATCTTGCCGCAGCAACACCGGACTTTCCTAATCCAATTACATGAGCTTCGGACATAGACTGTAGCAAAGAACCCTGGTTAAGCAATATTCATATTAGCGTTTATTGGCATAAAATAACACTACTTTTTGTTGACTTAGGCTACAAATTTTAGATTTTAGATTTTGGATTTTGGATTTTGGACTTCGTCGTCAAGGAAAATTGTAGGTTGAACAGAGCGATAACGAAGCCCAACCTACTCGATTGTTGAGTTGAGGGCTTATAAGCTACAAATTTTTGACAATTGCGCCAAAGTCAGCAAGTACGCGGGCATGGTTACGTAGTAAACCCAATAAATGTAAGCGGTTACGTTTAATTGCGGGGTCTGAGTCCATGACTAAAACGCTTTCTGGCCCGTCAAAAAAGTTACTGACGGTGGGTGCAATTTCTGCGAGGGCGGATACCAACTGTTGATAATTGCGGGACTGCTGGGCTGCTTGGCTTTGGGGTACTAATTCAATCATCCCTTGGTAAAAAGCTGATTCGGAGGATTTTTGGAACAATTGTGTATCAATTATCGCTTCTGGTTGCAATTGATTGGTATCTAAGTCCCCTTGGGCTGCTAACCTGGTAGAACGGTTAACTGTTTCGTATATTTGCTCTAAAGTTCCATTTTTCCTGATTTCCTGGAGAAAAATCGCGCGATCGCGCACATCCAACAAATCCTGTAACGCCCTGGCTGTATACTCTGGGTCATTTTCCCCCAACACTGCATTCACCAAATCGTAGTCAATTTGCTTTTCGTCCTGTAATAGGGTGCGGATACGTTGTAAGAAAAATTCTTGTAAGGAAGCAACTAATGTTTCTTGCTCCTTATCATGTGCTTCCACAAAATCCCTAGCCACTTGTTCTAGTAGCTGTTGTAAATTAATGGACAAATTACCAGCCCAGGTAATATTTACTACCGCATTCGCCGCCCTTCTTAAAGCAAAGGGGTCTGAGGAGCCAGTGGGAATCATCCCCAAGCCAAAAATACTCACCAAAGTATCAAGCCTATCTGCCAAACCCACCACCTGGCCAGTAATTGTTTGGGGAAGCATATCATCCGCACCCCTAGGAAGGTAATGCTCAAATATCCCCTTCGCCACTGCTTGTGGTTCTCCACTAGCTAAGGCATATTTTTCCCCCATTACCCCTTGTAATTCGGGAAACTCATACACCATCTGGGAAACTAAATCTGCCTTGCATAATAAGGCTGCCCGGTGGATATGATGGCTGTCATCTGCCTTTAGTTGTAATTGTTCGGCAATCAACCCAGCAATTTTCGCCACCCGTCCCGCCTTATCTAACACAGAACCCAAGTCTTCTTGGAAAGTTACCTTGGCTAACTGGGGTAAAAAGCTATCCAAGGGATTTTTTAAATCAGCATCATAGAAAAATTGTCCATCTGCTAGACGAGCCCGGATTACCCGCTCATTACCCTTAGCAATGATATCTGCTTTGGACGGGTCACCATTGGAAACCGTAATAAAGTAAGGGAGTAATTCTTGATTTTTTGCAGTTTTAAACAAGGGGAAATAACGCTGGTGACTCACCATCACCGTGGTAATTACCTCCACGGGTAACTGTAAAAACTCTGGTTCAAATTCCCCTACCACCGCCGAGGGAGATTCTACCAAGTTAGTGACTTCTGCTAACAAATCTGGGTAAATTTCCGTAAAACCACCCACTTTCTTCCCTGCTGACTGGACTTGCTTGGTAATCATTGCCGCCCTATCTTGGGTATCTACCACCACAGAGGCATGGTGGAGAGTATCAACATAATCCCCGGCTTGGGCAATAGTTACGGCTTCTGGATGTAAAACTCGATGGCCACAGGAAATGCGTGAGCTACTAACTACTTTAGAACCATTGACCAATTCTATTGGTAGCACTCCATCGTCTAATAAAGCCACCAACCAGCGAATGGGGCGGGAAAACTTCACATCCCCATCACCCCAACGCATTAATCGCTTACCTTCCAAACCAAAAATCCATTGGGGAACCAATTCTTTGAGGATATCTGCAATTTGGCGACCAGGAATAACTTTGTTGACAAACACAAATTCCCCCTTTTCTGTAGGGCGGACTGAAAATGCATCAATGGTCACACCTTGCTTTTTGGCAAAACCTTCCGCAGCCTTGGTGGGTTTCCCATCCTTAAATGCAGCCTTGACGGGGGGACCTTTCACCTCCTCTTGTCGATCCTCTTGCTGGGATGGTAATCCTGTAATTAGCACCCCTAGGCGGCGAGGAGTACCATAAACTCTCACATCTTCACTATTAAGGTTATTATCTGCCAAACTTGCGGGAATAAGAGATTTCCACTGGGTAATGGCACCACCCAGAAAGTTTGCGGGTAATTCTTCTGTACCAACTTCTAATAGGAATGCAGGCATAGGACAATGGGAAAATAGTAGCTCTGTTTTTGACACTCTCCTGCCTAAAGGCGAGGAGATTCTTGGTTCAACGAGCCCACTTAGATCAGACCCCTTGCAGTATCTAACCCAGAGGTAGTTCTCTCACGCCAGTTGCTTCAAGTCGGCAAAGCCTTTCAGCAGTCGCTCCTGGGGGAAACCCCCATGACCGCGCTGCTTCACCAACGCACTG
>JAAUYD010003255.1_pt1 | contig 10134 bp, 12 predicted proteins | sample 7278101 | NCBI WGS metagenome assembly JAAUYD01 (sample SAMN14350128, study PRJNA611818) | marine sediment metagenome | isolation source: surface marine sediment (0.6m) | place: French Polynesia: Moorea | collected 2018-08
ATCACGTGGTTTTGTTGGAAACGGAAAAAGCCATCGAGAGTGTGCTGGCCCTAACTTATAAAATACGGTTGTTTACAAAAGCGGTTAACTTGAGGGCTGGTAGTGAGCGGGTGGGAATTTATCAAGTGATCTCATCGGTGGCCAACCGCCAAAACCGGTTGTTTGAAAAAAACGTTATTCAGTTTACCCTTAACGGAAAAGAGATCTATGTAAAAGGTGATAAAAGCGTATTTATCTCTATTTTTGAGAATATTATCTTAAATGCCGTTGATGCCGTTTCTGAAAAAATGTCCGAGGGCGGCAAAATTATTGTGACCACACAACTCGCCGACGATATCGTCGTCTCGATCAAAGACAACGGCATTGGTATTCAAACCCAGAATATCAGTAAGATATTTGATCTTTTTTATACGGACAAAACCAGCGGTAGTGGGTTGGGGTTACCGATTGTCAAACGGTTTATCAATATATATGGCGGTACCGTGGCCGTTAAATCCAAATTTGGCCTCGGTACTGAAATCATCGTTCGTTTTAATCATTCAATTCTGTGGAGAAAAGATGAGCAGACAATCTCCGATTTTAGTAGTGGATAATGATGCCCGGGTACTCAAAGGTCTGACTCTGCTTTTAAGTAAAAAATATGATGTCATAGCGGCTGAAGACGGAATAGCCGCCATTGACCTGGCAACGAAACACGACATCAGTTGCATGGTATTAGATGTCAAGATGCCGGGAATGAATGGTTTTGAAGTATACAACAAGATCAAGCAGATTAATGAAAACATCCCAATCATATTCTATACCGCCTACCATTCCGAACACGACCTGTCGACCATCATCAATAAATACCGGCCGTATGGGTATGTTGAAAAAGGGCTTTCGGCTTCCATATTGAAAAATCTGGTTGATAGCGCGGTGACCACTTTTCAGATTCATAAAGAAGGGGAACAAAGTAAAAAGGAGTTAGAAGAGACCAATACGGCATTGCGTGTTCTGGTAAAAAACATCGAGAAAGAGAGAACAACGAACAGGCGAAAAGCATCTATCACAAACTGAAAACGCAAGTGTAGCCTTATCTGCATGATGCCATTGCCCTAACACATAATCGAAAAATTCGGGAATTACTAGCCATCTCCGAAGAACACCTAACCAAGGTGGCGGTGGCTCCCACAGGAGAGACGGCCGAATTTTTGTCCCTTACGCCGAGGGAGTTGCGCGTTGTTGATTTGATCAAAGCCCAAAAATCCACCAAAGAGATCGCCGAAATCATGTCCATAAGTATTAAAACCGTGGAGTTTCACCGGCGTAATATTCGGGCCAAGCTAAAACTTAAAAATAAAAAAGCCAATCTGCACGCTTATTTATCCTCTATTGGGTAATTTCCAAAAAGCGTCAGCCGACCTTTTTGAAGTGTAGACACCCTTCCATGGTTTGTAAAATGTCGGGTTTTTCCCGACATTTTACAGATAAATTTTTAGGGTATGCAAAAGGTTGACTAACCTTTATTTTATCCTTGAATTCGCATAGCCGGAGGTCGAGTCAAGCATTGCGTGCTTATCCGGTCTGGGCAGTTTTCAATGGACGGCCGGCTATGATAAATCACCCGATCCCATAGTTTTCGATATTACAGTCCTGTCCGGCGAAGCGAAGGTTGACTTGTTGCTATGATATCATCGCTGGAACTGATTGGGTGATTTATCATTTTCGTGGCAGGCCTGCTGTCTCAAAATCTCCAATGCTATTACTACAAGTAATCTCATAATTAAGTTCAAAGTTTCCGCACGTGTCGGTGCGAAGCCCTACCCATAGACCGAAGACGAAATCAGGCGGAAAGCTTAAGCATACAAGTAAGACGTGTGTGAGCGTTTTTTGCCGTTTCATAACATCATTAATGAGGCAAGTTGTAGATATTTTGTCGATAAAAGCAGTCGTTTCTGAAAAGGTATGTTTGATTGGATGGTAGAAGCGGTTTGTTTTTGATTGACCATCGGCATAGAAAATATTTATTTTATCAACGATTCCCCAGCGGTCTCTTCTATTTTAAAGATACTGGGATGGACGAACAGCAAGTCAGCGCTGATGTCTTCACATAGCTCGTTGAAATGCCGCCGAAGACCTATGATACATCACCCAATTAAACAGCCATGGGGCAAAAAGAATCGGTCTCATCATGGTGGTGGTCTTGGCGATTTTGAAGCGTTTGTTTGGATTTTAATTCCTGCCTCAAGGTATTAACCAAATGGTCGGCTACCGCTTTCGAGGGCAAGACTTTGATAATGTGTTCCGCCGTTTTACCGGCCGTACGGATGGATACACGGTTATACTGTAACCGTTTAGACCCCTCCCAAGAATCAAAAAACAACCGTTGGATCACTAACGGCTGGCCATTTTCTGCATCTTGAATCTCGCGTACCTTTGACACCATTTCCGCATCGGTAAATGTTTTGTTGAATGCGTCAATAAATGTTTTCATGGCATCCTCTTGGATTAAGGGCTTCGAGTGAAGGAATATTACAAGTTGACAAAAAAGATAATTTTTGAAGTTTGTTACAATCTATTTTTTACTATTGCGTTCCGGTTGGTTTGTATACCCTAAAAATTTGCCTGTAAATTGTCTGGCATAACCTGGGGTATAGTGGTATTTGTTTGAGGAATCGCTGGTGATCTTGGGCATATCTGTCCCGTAAAGCTTTCTTTTGATACGAAAGGGATGGAAAAGGTAATTATTGAGAAAGTCGTTGAATAGAAGCTAGCGTCGGGTAGAAATGAACATTCCTGAAATAACAATGGATGCATTGATAGAGAAGTACGATACGATACTTTTCGATGCTTATGGCGTATTGGTCCACAGTTCAGGAGCGCTTCCAGGGGCCAGAAGCTTGATAAAACGCCTGAATCAGACAGGGAAACAGTATTACATTTTAACCAATGACGCCTCCAAATTACCAAACACCGCATCCGAATGTTATCGAGGATTTGGCCTTGAGATTGGTAAAGAACGTATCGTCTCTTCAGGCGGATTAATAAAAGCCTATTTTGCTGCGCATGATTTGATAGGGCAGGATTGTCTCGTTTTGGGCCCGCCGGATAGTGTCGCGTTTGTTAAAAGGGCAGGGGGGAATATCGTTTCGTCCCGCGACGATTTCACTGTTTTAATAATTGCCGACGATGCCGGTTTTCCTTTCATGGAAACGGTTGATACCGTATTTACGAATTTGTGCCGTTTAGTGGACGAAGATAAAGCGGTACACCTGGTTTTACCTAATCCCGATTTAATATAGCCTAAAGATCCTAAAAATTATGGATTCGCGGCAGGTAGCATTGCGGTCATGTTTGAGACGGCCTTAGCCATGCGCTACCCCCATCGACCCGATTTGCGCTTTGTTCGTCTGGGTAAACCGCAAGCTGCCATATTTAATGAAGCCTTTTTGCTTAGCGGTACTCGAAACATGGTGATGATCGGAGATCAAATTGATACGGACATTCGCGGCGCTCTTGATTTTGGCATCGATGGGGTATTGATTGCCACGGGTGTGACGGGCCAATTAAATGTAAGGGATCCATCCGGCATTCGACCGACCTTTAGATTGCAGGGGCTGCAATAAAGAGGGGGTCGTCCATAATGTGGTCTACCTTAAATCATCATTTTGAAAAACAGATGGCCATTCACTGGGCCAACTTATCTAGAACAACCAATCTGTTAATTTTGCTAAATATCAGCTTGTTTTTTGTTACCGAGTTGGTTGCCAAACAGGGTTATTTTTATACCTACTATTCCTTATTGCTTCTTATTTTTGTCAAAATAGGCTTGCTTTTTCCACTGGGATTGCTCAATCGTCTCTGGTACTATTGCGTCTATTTGGTTTTTGAAACCTCGGCGATCTATTTTTTGGTGGCAAGTATCTGGTTTTGGGTAAAAATGAGCAAAATATAACTAAGCCTCAAACCCATGTGGCAATCATGGCCGTAGATAACCTTAAGGCCGAGCGGCTGAAAAAGCCGCTGATTCACAATATTAACGATCATGTGGTGATGAAGACCACAGCCAATTCCGTTGAGGTTATCAAAATTAGGTATGATGCCGCGGGATTTACCTTTAATTTGTTCATTTGATTGGTGTGCCGTCCTATATCTTTCCCCTTCCCTAATAACGTTTTTTAAAGGATAACCGGATGTTAAAAAGATACCGCCCTTGGAACAATTGGCAGTTGAAATCATCGAGTAAGAGGAATGTATGACACCTAAAAAAATAGTTCTTGCGTTGAGTGGGGCGCTCATTATTGCTCTTACAGCGATGTTCTTTTTCTCCGCTGATGAAAAAGACGATATCAAGGCTTTGTTTGATCGAGTAGCCGCAACCATAGGTAAAGAAGCCGGTGAAAACGCCATTGCAGGGATGGCAAAGATAAAATCATTGCGATTGTTTTTTATAGAGCAATGCTGGGTGGATGCACCGGTTTATCGATTAAATCAAGCGATGACCTTTGATGAAATCGCTGCTTTCGTCTTTAAAGAACGGGCCGCCTACAAGCAGATCACCATGAGATTCCAACGTTTTTTAATTGATATAAAAAAACAAAACGAAGCCATGGTGAATGTGGCCGCCGGCTTTGCCGGAAAAACGACTGGAGGGGGGCGCGTCGAAGATGTTCATCAGTTGAGCTGTCGCCTATTGAAAAAAGATGGTGAATGGCGAATCGAACAGATTCAAGTGGTAGAGGTTACGGACGCTTTTCATAATGATTGACACTCATGGGGGCCGATGATATCTTCGTATGAAAGAAGCAAATGAGATAAAATGGCCGGGTAGACGAAATGGCGAATGTCATCCCAATTGATAACCGGCGGCAATTGGCCGAAGACAAAAAAAAGGAGATCATTCGAAAACGCAAGGTGTTGGCGGTTCGAAAGATTTTTCAATGCGCCCGGTGCGCATTTAAGTGTGACAAGTGCGGTACCCAAATCAGCGGCGCCCAACTTAACAGGGCGTCCCAAGAGCCATCACCGTCTGTTCCTTATCGATTCTGTGAAAGCTGCGTGGAAGAGTATCACGATTATATTGCCCGGCAAAATGGCAGCGGGGATGACGAATTTTACTGGCACAACGACGCCTGGATTGATGAGTGGCGGCTATGGATTGACCACCAGAAGGCCGTTGATCGATACCTGAAATCAACGGAGTTCAATCGGTTGTTAGACGAAATTAAACAAATCCATCCGGAAGGATAGGGGGATTCATGTTTGGACTTGGACCAACAGAATTAATTATTATACTTGTTATTATTCTGATTATTTTTGGGGCCGGCAAACTGCCCGAAATCGGCGGCGGTATGGGTAAGGCGATTCGGAATTTTAAAAAGGGCGTGGCCGATCCCGATAAGAAAACCGCCGATCCGGAACAGATTGATAAACAGGATAGCGCTTAAGCCGAACAGGCGATTATCTATTCATTGCGACTGCGCCGGTTGAATAGAGTTCCCGGCGTGGTTGACAATATCATATTCTACCGCCTCAACCGCTCAATTGATCCTTCAGGTATTTCTCAAGATTTTTCATTATTTTCAGCTGGTTGGTCGTCAGTTTTTTATCTGTGCATAATGCGTCGATTTGAATTCGGGCCTCTGCCGGCGTCAATTTGGGGTGTCCTCGATAGTCCACCGGAGCATTCGAAGATTTTACGGTGTACAGGTGGTCCAGGTACTTTTTAAATTTTCGGCGCCGCTTGTGAGAGACCGTATCTAGAAAATTTCGCCCCAGCAGCCGTCCAGCCAATTCTCGATATACGGGATTGTGAAATCTTTCCGCCAACTTCTCTTTTTCCTTTAAACCGGCCGCATGAAATTGACGGCAGATCTGTTCATCTTTTTTAGACATAAAACCGATGTCATACAGGGCCGCATCGGAATCCAGATTGGGTATTTCCGGGTAGCGGTATTCACGGTGATAGCGGATCATATCACCCATTAAGGTTTCGTGTTGCATGAGCCACTTCTGGTTTTCATCCACAAGCTGGCGACGGTTGGGATCGATCTTTCGCCAATAGCGCTCCAACGGGGGTAATAGCAGGCCCGGTTCGCCGAGTTTCTTGCGTAACACCCAGGTGGTATCATCGAATCTGCCAGCTGTAGACTCGGACAGTTCCGGCAGGTCGAGTCGGAGCCAGAGGGTCTGATTGGCGTAGGGAATGGAGTCACCAATGGAAAGAACAGGAGCGATAAAACGTGCATCGGTACCGAAATCACCTGCAACCATCAACCCCATTCGATGGGGCCCGGCGGCTGTCTGAAATGCCACGGGTAAGTCTTGGATTCGTTTTCGATCAATTGTTTTGTCGAAGTAACCGATTGCGTAGTGCCACATTTTTTCGTTTTCGGCGAGTTTTTTCGCCAGGGCCTGGCTGGCCATGGTGTCTACCAAGGCATCATGGGCCGGCCCTTCGGCCAGGTTGTTGGCCGTATTGATATCTTCAAGCTTTAGGGATGGGCTGCCGTCAGTTTCAGGCCAAACCAGGCTTTCAGGATTGAACAGGTAATATAGGATCACCACCGGATAAAGATCCATGCGTCCACAGCCGTCCTTGAATTGATGGGTGTAGGGCGTCAATAAATTGCGGTAAAACGCAAACCGAAGAAACTCATCATCGAATCCCAGGGTGTTATAACCAAGGCTGATTGTTCCCGGCCGGTTGAACAAGTGATGGATTTCCGTTGTGGCATCCAGTTCGGTCCAGCGGTTCTGATCGTTAAAAGTGTCGATACCATGAACGATCATGGCCGCCGGTGAGGGAGTGACATCCGGCCGCAAAGCCACTTCAATGGTGTGCCGTTCCAACTCGTTAAAGGAGAGGTCGGTTCGAATGGATGAGAATTGTAGGACTTGATCAAAAGCGCGATTCAATCCCGTGGTTTCGATATCGTAGAATAGGTATGAGTTCATATCACATTTCGGTTTGCCGGCCAGCTCGTTTACACGTTAGCCCGTCTGCCGACATGTCGAATAGTCGCACGTCGTTTTCGCTCAAGTGCGTGTCATTAAGAATCATTTAACCTTAAGGGCTCTCAGTTTAGGTGACCTTCCAGCCAAAGTCAAAAGGCCTTATCGGTCTGGTCTATTGATTGTTCCTCGCTGATGGCCGACCTACCGGCAAACCGTCCAACGTGCAAACCGACTAGTCACCTGCCGGGTCGTTGACCATCAATTTGTTTCGAATAATGAACACCAATCTCAGAACTGCCAGCTTAACTTAACCGACACCGTAGATTTGAATCATTGCGGATGTTGATTGATCGTGCCTAACGGGTAAAAAAAGTACTGATGGTTCGTATGACCCTTGCGATATCCTCGGCGGTGATATCTAAATGGGTTACCAAACGAATCGGATTGCCGTTGCTGATCAGAATGCCGCTGTTGCCGCAGTGGTCGATTAACGCCTGTGAATGTTTTGGATCGATGGCTAAAAAAACCATATTGGTTTGAATTATGTCAGGATTTATGGTGATTTCGGATACCTCGGCCAATCCGCGGGCCAATGCGGCGGCATTTTCATGGTCATTGTTCAACCGGTCAATATGGTTATCAATGGCGTAGATTCCGGCTGCAGCCAGTATGCCAGCCTGGCGCATACCACCCCCCAGAACTTTTCGCCAGCGGCGGGCGCGGCGAATAAAATCACGACCACCGCACAACACCGATCCAACGGGTGCTCCGAGCCCTTTGGATAAGCAAAAAGAGATCGAGTCAAAAGGCTGGACGATATCGCAGACCGCCCGGTTAAGCGAGACAGCGGCATTGAAGATACGGGCGCCATCCAGATGAACAAGGAGGCCGTGGCGGTCGGCAAATGGGCGCAGTTGTTTCAAATATTCGATTGGAAGCACTTTGCCGTTATGGGTGTTTTCCAGGCATAATAGGCGAGTACGGGCAAAATGATCATCTAAAGGCTTGATCATGTCAGCCACTTCATCCAGGCCCAAGGTCCCATCCTGGGATAAATGAATCGGTTGGGGTTGAATGCTGGCCAAAATGGCGCCGCCACCACCTTCATAGCGATAGGTATGGGCTTCCTGCCCGACAATATATTCATCACCCCGTCGACAGTGGCTGAAAAGGGCCAAAAGGTTGCTCTGGGTGCCGGAAGAGACAAATAGCGCTGCTTCGGTTCCCATGATTTCAGACGCCAGTATTTCCAAGCGATTGACAGTAGGGTCTTCCCCGTAGACATCATCACCCACATTAGCTTTCGCCATCGCGGCTCGCATGGCAGGGGTGGGCTGGGTGACCGTATCGCTTCTCAAATCAATGATATTTTTCAAAATCAACTTCCTTTCGTGGACTTTTTCAATACACCCAGGAGAAAGAAACCGGTGCTGTTGGACCATTTCAAACAAATGGGGTATTAACAAATGGGCCCATGCGGTGCAACCGTTCTCAAACGATATATGACCGCGTGTTTTTTATAAATGATTGCATCCGCCCTTGGGAAAGGGTGCATATAATACCAACCGATCAATATAGGAGTTTCCCATGAGCGATGTCTACCGACAATTGGCAGAGCATCTGGATCGTCTTCCCGCAGGATTTCCAGCCACTGATAGTGGGGTGGAGTTACGCATACTAAAACGCCTGTTTTCGATAGAGGAAGCAACTGTTGCCATGGCACTTTCCATGATACCGGAAACCTCGGAACAGATTGCCAACAAGTTGAAACGAGACGAAGTTGAGCTGGCCGCCCTTCTGCAAAGCATGTCGAAAAAAGGTCTCATCTTCAGATCCACTAAGGGGGGTGTCGCCAAATTTAGTGCCGCTCAGTTCGTGGTCGGTATTTGGGAGTATCATGTCAATGATCTATCAGAAGAACTGATTCGTGACATGAACGAATACATTCCTCATCTGGCTAAAGAATCATGGATAAAACACGAAACCAAACAGCTTCGCGTGGTTCCCGTTTCCAAAAGTGTTACCGCCGACATGGAAGTGATGCCATATGAGCAAGCTGAAACCATTATTGATGAACAATCCAAGATTTTGGTGGCTCCTTGCATCTGCCGCAAAGAGCACAAGATGATTGGTAAAGGGTGCGGAAAACCCATGGAGGCATGTTTGATATTTGGGGCCGGGGCCTACTATTATGAAGAAAACGGTTTGGGACGAACCATTTCGCAGAACGAAGCCAAAGAGATATTGGCCCGGGGACTGGAAGCGGGATTGGTGCTTCAACCGGGGAACTCGCGAAAGCCAACCAATATTTGTCTTTGTTGTGGCTGCTGCTGCCAAATCTTAAAAAATCTAAGGACACTGGACGAGCCAGCCAAAGCTGTGGCAACCAACTGGACGGCGATCGTGAATGAAGGCGATTGCACGGCTTGCGAGGTTTGCATCGATCGATGCCAAATGGATGCAATATCGGTCAATGCGGTCGCCCGGGTAAATCCCGATCGATGCATCGGGTGTGGGTTGTGCGTACCATCATGTGAGTTTGATGCCATGGCATTGGTTGAAATAGATGCCGCCAACCGTTATCGCCCACCCCGAAATACAGTGACGACCTATCTCAATCTGGCCAAAGAGCGGGGATTGATGTAGCCGCGCCAAAGAATGCGGTTTGCATTTGTGGTGTGCCGTCCTATATTCCTTTATTACGTTCACCATAAGAAAAAGGGGTTAAAAGTTATCAAAAGTGGCTGAACACATATTTGGTAAAAAAGATGATCGGTCTTAACTTTATAAATACGGATTGACATGAATATGACAGGCAAGGAGCTGGTTGTAAAAGCGCTCAAAGACAAAAACGTGCGATTCGTGTTCGGTTATACCGGCGGTGCCATTATGCCGGTGTTAGACGAGATGGAAAAGCAGAAAGTCTTTACGTTTATAATGTCCCGTCACGAACAGGGGGCGGCTTTTATGGCCCAGGGGGTTTCGCGGGCATCGCGTTCCACTGAACGCCCCCAGGTTGGTGTTTGTATGGCCACTTCCGGTCCGGGTGCAATGAACCTGGTTACCGGTATTGCCGATGCTGGCATGGATTCCATTCCTCTGGTGGCGATCACCGGGCAGGTTCCTTCCGGCGTTATCGCTACGGATGCATTTCAGGAAAGTGATGTGGTCGGCGTCATGATGCCGTTGACCAAACAG
>JAAUYD010245142.1_pt1 | contig 10134 bp, 8 predicted proteins | sample 7278101 | NCBI WGS metagenome assembly JAAUYD01 (sample SAMN14350128, study PRJNA611818) | marine sediment metagenome | isolation source: surface marine sediment (0.6m) | place: French Polynesia: Moorea | collected 2018-08
ATCTCCAGGTATTTGGCGCCTTGCTGGATGGCCATGCGCCCGGCCACTTCGCTCATGGGCGTGAGCAGGGGCAGCGAGCCATCTTCCATTTGAATGGTCTCATAGGCAATGCAAATCGCCTTGCTTTCAATCAGGCCGCGGGTCTGCTGTTCGTCTGCAGCCAGATGAAGATAGGTGAATACGATCTGGTCTTCGCGGATCATCCCGTACTCGGATGGCTGCGGTTCCTTGACGTGCATGACCATGTCGGAACGGTCGAAAATCTCTTTGGGGGTTTCTACCATCTCGGCACCGGCTTTGATGTAAGCCTGGTCATCAAACCCGCTGCCCATACCGGCTGTTTTTTCAACCAGCACGGTATGCCCGTTCTGAATCATGACCTCCACACCAGCCGGGGTCATACACACGCGGTTTTCTTCTGCCTTGATTTCCTTTAGAATGCCTACAATCATTTTTTTCTCCTTTTGATTAGGGTGTGCCGCAATCACGACGGTTGGATATTAATTAAAGGGCTGGCGCGGTGCCGTACCCCAGTGCCATGCCAAGGACTTCCAGCCTAACCGATTGGCTTCAACAGGATATGGTGCCTTCGATGTTCCGATCACCAGTGCGATTCGTTGCGATGAAAATAAGTGTCCGCTTAAATTGGAAGGTCGCTGGCGTACTATAGAGCAAAATCGTTGCCAAGATCATCGCACAAGGAAATTAAATCCCAATACCATCGACCGACGTCCAGTATATGGTAGCGGGGAGGATCTCAAACCGTTGATGCGCAAGGGTTGGCAGGATTTGGCTTGGAATAATGGTCTGCTGAACCAGCTTGTGGAGGGCATTCGGTAGGTTGGTCATTGACCCGGGTGAGAGGCATTCAGTGGCACGATATCGAACCACACAAAACGAAATATACAACCTATCTTTTTTAATTATATGTATATTTTTATCGTGGTGCGATAACTTGCCAATGGTTCAATTTCGTTCCACTCTAACCTGATGCTTTTTGATTTTATTTATCAGCGTAGTGTGCGAAATGCCGAGCGCCTTGGCGGCATTGCGGATGCTCTTGGCCCTTCGCAGTTTTTCGGTGATGATCTGTTTCTCGATGTAAGCTATTTGCTGGGCCAAAGATTCGCCTATGAGCGGTTGATGCTTTTGCTGTTCTGCGTGAGCCAACGACTTGCCGATTTCATGGCTGAACAAGATCGATTGCGACCCGATGCGTTCGGAATTTTCCAAGATGGCGGCCCGTTCAATCACATTTTTTAATTCCCGGGCATTGCCAGGCCAGTGATGGGAACGCAATTTTTCTAAAGCCAGCGCATCGATGGATTTCACCGTGCGCCCCAGGCTGGAGTAAAACTGAAAGAGGAAGTACTCAACCAGCAAGGGAATGTCTTCGGATCTTTCCCTAAGCGGTGCGATGTGGATCGGAAGCAGATTGATGCGGTAGAAAAGGTCTTCACGAAATTGTTTGGCGGTGACTTGCTGGGCCAGGTTTTTGTTCGTAGCGCAGATGATGCGGGTATCGATGGGAATCTCCGTCGTGCCCCCAACCCGGCGCACGCTCTTTTCCTGAATCAATCTTAAAATTTTGGCCTGGGGTCCCAAGGGCATTTCGCCGATCTCATCCAGAAAAATGGTGCCCCCCTGGGCGGTTTCGAACAAGCCGGCCTTGCCCTGTCGCCGAGCGCCGGTAAATGCCCCGCCGACATAGCCGAAAAGCTCGCTCTCCAGCAGCGTTTCGGGCAAGGCAGCGCAATTAACCGGCGTGAAGGGCCCGTCCCGTCCGCTGGCACTGTGGATGGCGCGGGCAAACACCTCCTTGCCCGTCCCGCTTTCCCCCTGGATCAGAACAATGGCATCGGTGGGAGCGATCTTCTGGGCAAAAGAAATGGCATTGGTCACCAGCGGCGAATGGCCGATAAAGTCACTAAAGGTAATCTTGGCCGGCCGCGCGATGGCATGGGCCAGCTGCTGGATTTCGGTCATGTTCTTCATGATCTCCACCGCCCCCACCACGTGTCCGGTGGCGTCCTCGATGGGTCTGTCGGTGGCGATGAACTGGTACCGCCCGGTTTCCGTGATAATGCTTTTCTTCACATTCTTGACGGTCTTGCGGCTCAGGCACTCCAGCAGCGAGCAGTCCGGCAGGCTGAGAGTTTCAATGTTGCGCCCCACGATCTCATCCTGATCGCAGCCGAGTATTTTTTGCACCACCCAATTGAAGGTTGTCACGCGACCTACTTCATCGATGGAGAGAATGCCGTCGCTGATATTATCCAGCACCACCTGGAAACGGCTTTCGCGCCTTTCCTGGGGCATGGCCTTGATGGGTCTTGCGTCCACCAAGTCGGGGATGTTTCGAAGGGTCGTATAGACCTCCCGTTCATCGGTTGGTTGCCCGGAGGTCACAAACTCGATGAAGATGTCTACGGTTTTTTCCCTTTTCTTCACCTCCATGGAAATGATGTTCATATGCATTCTGGTCATGACATCGGCAATATCGGCCACAATCCCGATCCGATCCATAAAGTGCAATTGAAGCTTCATGTTGTGTGACATTTCTGATCTCCAGCGCAAAGGCAGTGGTAAAAAGCCGTCAAGACCACAAACTGTTCTCAACCGGATGGATGAAAGATCGGCAATTGAGCGAAAGCCAGAGAGGTAATCCACGAGCGCACGTCATCCAGCGGGGCAGGCAATCCAATAGTCCACAACAGGGGCACTTGTAGAAACAGCGGGCAGTACGGTCTTATGCCGACGGCATTGTCATCTTGACGATAAAAATAATATTATCGACATACTAGCCGTACGTCAACTAAAGCAAATCTAAGATCTTAATCTAGTTCCGCGGCTTCGGGGTGTTCGTTGAGAAAGCGGTAGAGTGTGGCGCGACCCACGCCCAGTTCGCGTGCGGCACGGGCCTTGTTGCCGGCGGTCTTGCGCAGGGCTTTGCGGACTGCGGAGGTGTCCAATTTTCGGTTGGGACCGCGGCGGGTGACCGGACCGGCGAATTGCTGCAGTTCCAGGGGCAAGTCGCTGGCCATGATCATTTGACTGTTGCAGCGCACGATGGAGAATTGGACGGCGTTTTGCAGCTCGCGCACGTTTCCGGGCCAAGTGTAATCCATCATGGCCGCCAGGGCCTGGTCGGAAAGCTTGGGCACCTCCCGCCCGCTATGCTCTCCCACCTGGCGCAGAAAATGTTCCGCCAGCAGGGGGATATCGGTCTTGCGCTCTCTGAGCGGCGGGATATGGATGGGAATGACATTGAGGCGGTAAAACAGATCTTCACGAAAATTGTTGCGCTGTACCTCTTTTTTGAGATCCTTGTTGGTGGCGCTGATGACGCGCACATTGACGCGGATGGTGCCTTCGCCGCCCACTTTCTCGAAGGTGCCCTCCTGGAGAAAGCGCAACAGCTTTACTTGCAGCGGCTTGCTCAGTTCGGCCACTTCATCGAGAAACACGGTGCCGCCGTCGGCCAGTTCGAAGCGCCCCTTTTTGTCGCGGATGGCGCCGGAAAAGGCGCCCTTGATATGTCCGAAGAGCTCGCTTTCGATCAGGCCTTCGGGCAGCGCACCACAATTGATGGGCACGAAAGGCGCGCCGCCCCTTCGGCTTTCGTTGTGCACGGCATTGGCCACCAGTTCTTTGCCCGTGCCGGTCTCGCCGTGCAGATGGACAGGGAAGTCATACTGCGCCACATCCACGATCTGCTGATAGACCATGCGCATCTTGCTGTCGCCGCCAATGATATTGGCAAAGCGGGCCATCTCCCCGCTGCGGCGTTGCAACTCCATCAACTCGGTCATGTCCCGAAAGGAGGCCACAACGCCCACGAAGTCGCCCTGGTCGTCACGTACCATGGTGGCAGTGAAATCCACCCGCCGCTGTTCGCCGGCCTTGGTCACCAGGGTCACCGGGTATTCGATGCGGTCACTGCAGACCGTTTGGCCGTCGCAAAACGAGCAGCGCTGACCGCAGAAGGGCCCTTCGAACACGTCGTGACAGTCCCGGCCCAGGACTTCATCGCGGGAGTAGCCGGTGACCCGCTCGGCTTCGGTGTTGAAGAAGAAGATCCGCCGGTCCAGATCGTGGGCAATGATGCCTTCCTTCAGATTGTCCAGGACATGGATCAGGTTCTTGCGGCTGGCAAGGGTTTCGACGAGTGGCTGTTTACGAATCATACGGGTGTAACCGTTTCAAATTCCATTAAAATTGCTTTAGAAAACTATATTAGCCTCTTCGCAATGTCAATGCCGGAACCCCTATAGTACACAAGGCAGGGGCCTTCTCAATCCGATGCCCCCCAGGTCGATTTCAACATCATAGGCCAATATCTCGACTCCGGCTTCTACCACATCACGCAGCATGGCGCCATATTCGGGATCGACGGCATCTGCCGGTGAAAAATAATCCGCATCGCTGCGTTGGATGAGGAAAAACATCAAGGCCCGCTGTCCCTTGCGCTTCAACTCGGCCAGGGTTTGCAGATGCTTTCGACCCCGGGGGGTCGGCGCATCGGGGAACAGGGCCGCACCTGACGCCACAAGGGTGCAGTTTTTCACCTCCACATAACAATCCGGCTGCCCCGCGCCAGCCAGTTTCAGGTCCAGACGGCTGTGGGAATCCACCGAAACTTCTCCCTGCACCGCGTCGTAATCTTCAAACCCGGGTACCCGTCCCAGCCCAAAGGCCTTTGCCGTCAGGCGATTGGGCACCAGGGTGTTCACGCCCACCAGGGATGTGGGCATTTGAATCAGTTCCCAGGTGTACTTCAATTTACGATGGGGTTTGTCGTGAAGGGAGAGGAAAACCGGTTGCCCCGGTTGGTTGCAAGCGGTCATGCGGCCGGAATTGGGGCAATGGGCGGTCACTTGCTTACCGTCATCCAGCTGAACATCGGCGAGAAATCGTTTATAGCGCCTGATCAGTCGACCGCGGATCAGATCGGGCCAATCTAATCTCACAGTGCTGTTCAATTTCTCATCATCCATTGTGCATCCCCACCATGAACCGCTCCCCATTTGAACAGCGCACGGCCTGCTTAGCGCGATTGGAATCCGGCACCCACGCCCCCTCATCTCGCTGCATTAAAAGAGCGCAGTATCCTAAAACCGGATTGGAAAGTCAATCAACCCATTACCTCTGTCAACACAGGATTGGAGCCGCTAATGTCGCGTCCCAGAAATATTGTATGAAACATTGGCGATCGGTGTGTGGTCGTCGAGCTTCATTGAGACGCCATTAATGCTTTCCAATGAGCGTTGCATGTTATGGGCCCAAACTGCTTGAAGGCCGCAAGGCCTGAGTTTTTGGGCGGTGCAACGATCATTGGAAAGCCATTAAGCGGATCACGAAGCTCGGCGACCACACATCGATCGCCTCGCCGCCTTTCTGAAACTAATTATTGAGATACGATACTAGAGAGTAGAAAGAGATGGCCTGAAAAAAACAAAATCCGGCACAGCCCCTTGGAAGAAGGGTCTGTACCGGGATATCGATTGCGGTTTGAGGCAGGATTGTCCCTGTGAATCCAGCGGCCGTATCAGGCCGGTTTGGGAGCAAGTTTGAGAATGGTCTTGGCGCGTTCGATGAGCTGGTCGCCTTTAAACGGCTTGACCATGTAATCGCGAACGCCCATCTTGACGATCTTCATCACATTTTCTTTACCCGACTCCGCCGTGAGCATGATTACCGGGATATTCTTCAATTCTTTTTCCGCCTTGAGCTTTTGCAGCATTTCAATGCCGGTCATCACCGGCATGGTGATATCCAGAATAATCAGATCGGGTTTCTCTTTGTTGGCCAGAGCCAAGCCTTCCACGCCGTTTTCGCCTTCAAACAAATCGCAATTAAAAGGCGAAAAAGCCTTTTTCACAATCATGCGAATGGTTTTGCTGTCATCAACCGTCAGAATTTTATAGGCCATAATATCCTCCAGAATGTACCCGGCCAGTGTGTTGATCAATGTACCTGAACATAAAAGCCATAACTCTCGCGCGCACGGCGCGCCCATACTCATTAACGGCAATTTACAATTTAACTTTAGTTCAAATTGACGGAATTCACGCGCCGGGGCGGCCGTAGCGATGCTCGCATGCCGGGTTGGCGGCTAAAAGTGCATGGTCGTTCGAGCAATTTGCAAGATTGCCTTGCGGCCGAAACGCGGCCCCTGCCCAATGCCGGGGCATTGGTTGCTGATGCGCCGCCAGCGGCGCTGGGATCGCAAATTGCTGAACCAAAAGGGGAAGCTGCGGCACTGAAGCGGCCGCACATCATAGATTCGACAACCCGAATCAAAGAAGGCACAGTGGCCGGTGTCATCTTCACGGATACTGTAACTGTCTTTAAAAGGGTAAAGATAATCGTCGATGAAGCGCGGCGGGGCAAGGCTCAAATAGGCGGCTATGGAACGTATTTCCGTTGGGGTCACATAAATGGTGCCGGGTTCGCCTACACAGCAGTCGCCGCATTGCTGGCACTGGAAACAGATGCCCTCATCAAAGAAATAGGACCGCTGCTTCAAAGGTTTGAATATGCCTGTATCCATGCCTGGGCATAACAGAAAACAAGGCCGGCGACAATGCTAACATTCTGTTTACATAATCAAATTAATTATTATAATTCTCTAAATTCACAATACCGAGGAGTCCTGATGAGCGATGCCACCATCCTGGTCTGTCCCAATTGCAATGCCAAAAACCGTATTCCCGAGAACAAGAGCAGCCTTGAGGCCAGATGCGGGCGATGCCATCAACCCTTGGGTGACGCCGGGGGGCGCGAGCCGGAGGGCATCCTGACCCTGCGCTGTGGCGAGTGCCGGGCCAAAAACCGGGTACCCGCGGCCAAACTGCATGCCGGCGCCAAATGCGGCCGCTGCGGCACCCCCTTGGAACATCAAAACATCCTCGACGGACGCCTGGTCATGATCACCGACGCCAATTTCCCCCAAACCGTGCTCAAGTCGCCGCTGCCCGTGCTGCTGTACGGCTGGGCCTCCTGGTGCAGCGTATGCAGCGGCATCGATCCCCAGGTGGATCAACTGGCCGCCGAAACCAAAGGCAAGATCAGGGTGGGCAAACTCAACATCGATGCCAACCCGGGATTGGCCAACCAATATAATATTCTCAGCGTACCGTCTTTTTTTATTTTCGATGCCGGTCAGTTCGAGGAGCATCTTCCGGGTGCCATACCCAAACACGATTTGATGATGAGGATGGCCAAATATATTTAGCCACCTGGCGGCGGCCGTCAGTCTCCCTGCCCCGATCTAAAGTTCCCATTATATTTACCGATATAGACAGCATCGACTGGTGAAGCTCGTGCTCTGCGTTCCTGTAGCCAATATACCTTGCGACGGCATCGTAACCAATAGAACGCATGGGCAATTCAATGCGATTGAACAGACACCACGGCACATGACACAGATGCAACCGATACGCTCAAGCCAGCTGCCGCCTATTGGCATGTCGGGCAAAGGCACCATCATAGATCTTCTGCGGCGCATAAAAGCGCTTGAAACCGAGCAGGAGAATTCGCGCAAGGCCCAGGAAGCGCTCAAAGAAAGCGAGGAACGCTTCCGTCTGATTTCGGAAACCATCCACTTCGGCGTCTTTGAAATCGACGAAGCCGGAAGCTGCCTCTATACCAATACCCGCTATCAGGAAATATTCGACCTCAAACTGGCAGATAGTCTCACCAGCAAATGGTATGACTTTGTGCATAAAGACGACAAGCAATGGGTCTCGCAAGAATGGAATGCCGCCGTCGAGAAGATGGAGGAGTTCTCGGCGGACTGCCGTATCGTCAACCACGGCGGTGACGAACGCTGGGTCCATGTGCACGCCTCGCCGGTCTTCTCTGACGATGGCGCCCGTTACACCGGAACCATCGAGGATATCACCGAACGCAAGCAATCCGAGCAGGAACTTAAAAAAGCCAAGGACGAAGCCGAACAGGCCAGCAGAATTAAAAGCCAGTTTCTGGCCAACATGAGCCATGAAATCCGTACCCCCATGAATGGAGTGATTGGGTTCACCGACCTGCTGCTGGAGACCGATCTGAAAGAAACCCAGAGCGACTATACCATTACCATCAAGCGCAGCGGAGAAGCCCTGCTTGCCCTGATCAACGATATTCTCGATTTTTCCAAGATCGAATCCGGCGAGCTGGAGTTCGAAAAAATCGATTTCGATCCCGAGCTGTTGGCTTATGATGTGTGTGAGCTGGTGAGACCCAAAATCGGTGACCGGCCCATTGAACTGCTTTGCGAGATCGGTGATGATGTCCCCTCCCTGGTCAAAGGCGACCCCTTGCGCTTCCGGCAGGTCATCACCAATCTGTTGGGCAATGCGCCCAAATTTACCGACAAAGGCGAGATTCGACTCTGCCTGGATATGGATGAAGAGGACGATCAGTGGGTAAAGTTGCATGCCTGCATCAGCGACACCGGCATCGGTATCCCCGAGGACAAGATCGGCGCCATTTTCGAACCCTTCAACCAGGCCGATGGATCGACCTCGCGCAAATATGGCGGAACCGGTCTGGGCCTCTCCATCTGCAAGCAGTTGGCCCATCTGATGCACGGCGATGCTTGGGCGGAAAGCCACTTGGGCAAGGGCAGCAAGTTCCACTTTACCTGCTGGGTTGCAAAGAGTGAAAATGCCAAGCACACCAGGGTGATCCCGGCGGTTATCAACGGCAAACGCATACTGGTCGTGGATGACCATACGGGAACACGCCGGATCCTTGAGCAAATCGCCATCAATGCTAAAATGGAGGTCACCGGACTGGACAGCGGCCGCCGCGTGGTTGATGCAGTCCAGGAAAGTATTTCCGATCAAAGGCCCTACGATGTCTGTCTGGTGGATTTGAAAATGCCCGACGTGGACGGCTACAGGGTTGCCGAGCAATTGCGCACGGCATTTAAACGGCCTCCCAAGCTGATCGCCTTATCGTCAGCCCTGGAGCGTGATGCCCAGAAATGCGAAGCGGCCGGATTCGACGGATTTTTGGCCAAGCCTGTGCGACGCAAGCGGCTGCTGCAAATGATCGCGCGCCTGCTCGGAGAAGGGCCGCAGGAAGATCCGGAGGGCCGCAAAATGCACACCCAGTACTCGGTGCGTGAAGCCATGAAGCATTCCGTACGCATTTTGCTGGCCGAGGACAATCCGGTCAATCAAAAGCTGGCAGTGATGATGCTAAGCAAAGCCGGCTATCGGATCGATGTGGCCGGTGACGGCAAGCAAGCGGTGGCAAAATTCGCTGAAAACCCAGATGCCTATGATATGATTTTCATGGACGTTCAGATGCCGGAAATGGATGGCAAGGCAGCCACCCAGACATTGCGCCGCCTGGGATTCGAAGACGTGCCCATCGTGGCCATGACCGCCCATGCCATGAAGGGCGACCGTGAAATGTGCCTAGAAGCCGGCATGAACGATTACGTGACCAAACCGATCAAACGTGAGACTGTGTTCGAGGTGATAAAAAAGTATGTCTTTGAAAAGGAGAAAGCATGAATTTTAAGGAGCTTGCCGAAAATCTGGGTTTGGAAGAAGACGAGTACAAAGAGCTGATCGAGCTGTTCATCGATACCGGAACGGCCGATTTTCAAACAATCCAATCGGCCATGGGCGCTAAGGATGCTGAACAGGTGAAACGCAGCGCCCATACCATCAAAGGTGCCGCCGGCAACCTCGGCCTGTTGGAAGTCAGTGAAACCGCTAAAATTATTGAAGAAAAAGCCCACAACAACCAATTGGAGCAAGTCGAACAAGCCGTGCAGACCCTGAAAACCCAATTTGACGCCATCGAAGCGTTTGCCCGGGGATAGGTTCCCGTATGATGGAACGCATAAATTCCTTTTAACCCTGCTTTTCTACATGTGCATTCCCCTTCAATAATTCGGCCATAGCCTGGATGGGCCGTGGCCTGAACCATAATCTACCATTTCTGCATGGACACTAACTAGTGCCCATCCATAAATGGCATCTTGCGGTCCAGCTCGGTGTTCTCGCTCCGTTGCAATCCTCGACGTAGGGTAGCTACGCCTGCGGTTGCAACGTCGCTGCGGCCTTGATCTGAACCACAATCTACCATTTCTGGATGGACACTAACTAGGGCCTGCTG
>JAAUYD010030733.1_pt1 | contig 10132 bp, 7 predicted proteins | sample 7278101 | NCBI WGS metagenome assembly JAAUYD01 (sample SAMN14350128, study PRJNA611818) | marine sediment metagenome | isolation source: surface marine sediment (0.6m) | place: French Polynesia: Moorea | collected 2018-08
ACCGAATTCAGAGAGGGCCGCAGCGGTTTCGATGCCACCCGAGATCGTTTTTTGGAAACCTTCGGTCGGGATCTGGACACCTATGACGAGAACACCCGCACCAACCGGCTGAACGTCAACCGGACCTGGTCGCAATTCAGCTTCAATGGCGATCTGCTATGGAACGACAATGTGACCAACCGACGCTGGGAGGAGACCGACGACACCCTGCAGCGGCTACCGGTCATATTGTTCGACGCGACCAAGCAGCAGGCTTTCGGCAGCGGCTTGTATTGGGATCTGGATTCCGAATACACCTACTTCTACCGCGAGGACGGCGATCGGGGACATCGCACGGACATCTATCCCCGGGCCTACCTGCCACTCAACTGGAAAAATTATCTTTCCGTGGAGCCGTCGGCCGGCTGGCGGCAAACCGCCTGGGTAATGGACCGTTGGGACGATGACGAACTGGACCGTTCCAACTATCGTCAGATCGTTGATGCCCGCCTGGATCTGTCCACCGAGTTTTCCAAAGTAATCAAATCACCGGTCCAGGCCGCCGAGCGCATCCGCCACACCATCAAACCGCGGGTCATTTACGAATACATTCCCAACCAGGACCAATCGGACCTGCCGTCATTCACGGACCTGGACCGCATCGAGGAGAGCAACCGGGTCACCTACTCCCTGACCAACCTGTTCACGGCCAGAACCACCAAAGGGCGCCGGGGAGTGTCCAACCGCAACCAAGCAGACGGTCCTTCGTCAACTGAAACTCCTCCTGAAGCGGCGACGGCCGCCGCCACGGCGCCGGCATCCTTCGACTACCACCGTTTCTGCCGCTTCTATCTGGAGCAAAGCTACGACATCGAAGCTGAAAAAGAGAACGAGCCCGAGCCCTTTTCCGATGTTTTTGGCGAGTTGGACCTCAACTTCGGTCGATACCTGGCTGTCGATTCGGATGGCAGCTTCAATGTCTACGACAACCATTTTTCATCCCACAACCTGGCTGCCATCATTACCGATCACCGCGGCGATCAGCTATGGTTGCAACACAGCTACGAAAGGGATGTCCAAGAATCCATCAATACCAGCCTCTCCATAAAGCTGACCGATCGACTGACCATCAGGGGCCGATACGAACGGAACCTGCTGGACGATCGGGATATCCTCAAAGGGGGCGGGTTCCTCTACACGGCCCAGTGCTGGTCCGTTGACTTTTTCTATGCCAAAGAGGAGAACGACAACAAATTCGCCTTCTCCATCAACTTGATGGGCATCGGCGGATTCGGCAATTGATGAACCGCATGGCCCGACCGCTCGGAACCCGGGCACCGTTCCATGCGTTGTCCGGATCCCGATTGCCTTTTGCACCCAGGAATGGTAAACGATTCACCTTCAAAATCACCCATGCGGATGAACCGGCGGCAACGCGTCGGTCCGCCGATGGCAGACCATAAGAACGGAATCAGCGACCATGGCTGGAGATAAGCTGACGCGCGCCTGGTACGCGCTGCACACCAAAAGTCGTTTTGAAAACGTGGTCAATGAGGGCTTGGCCAAGAAGACCCTGGATGTTTTTTTGCCCAAGATAACCGTAAAAAGTCGACGACGGGACCGACACAAAATGATCCGGGTGCCCCTTTTTCCCGGTTATGTGTTCGTGAAGACCGATCTGAACCCCTACGAGCACATCGAAATTCTGAAAACGACGGGGGCCGTCAGACTCATCGGCAGCGCGCGAGGACCGGTGGCCATTGCCGACGAAACCATCGCTTCACTGAAGATCATGGTTGACACGGACAGTGAAGTGATCACCGGTACCCGTTTCAAAAAAGGTGACCGCGTGATGGTGGTGGCCGGCCCCTTTGCGGGGGTGACCGGCATCTTTTCGAGCTATCGCGGTGATGGCCGCGTCATCGTCAATATAGAGGCCCTGGGACAGTTTGCAGCGGTCAACGTGGATGCCGCCGACGTGGAGAAGCTGCCGGAAATATTATCCTAACTGCTTGACTTTCTATTAAGATCTATTTTATAGAGACATTTTCAATCCCGCGTGCACAATTGATCGCTCAAGGAGGATATATGAACAAACTGGAGCTCATCTCCGCTTTGAAGTCCCAAGCCGACATCTCCAAATCCGAAGCGGCCAAAGTGGTCCAGATCTTTTTTGATAGCATGGCCGAGGCCATGGCTGACGGAGAACGCGTCGAAATTCGAGGACTGTGCAGCTTCTTCGTAAAAGAGTACAAAAGTTATACGGGAAGAAACCCCAAAACCGGCGAAAAGGTCACCATCAAACCAAAGAAACTTCCTTTTTTCAAAGCCGGAAAAGAGCTCAAGGAACGGGTGGATCAATAGACGGCATGAATCCCCGTCTTTTGGCGGCCGTGCCTCGCGGTACACGCTTCCGACCGACGGCGATGCCCTCTCGATTCAGCTTCTCGGGATGCATGAAAAATGACGACGGCAACCGGATTTGACGCCATCGTTGGTCAACAACACCCCATCAGGCTGCTGAAAACGTTCGTCCGCAACCGTACCCAACCCCATGCACTGTTGTTCACCGGCGACGACGGGGTGGGCAAAAAAATGACGGCCTGGGCTTTTGCCATGGCCAGTAATTGCCTGAAGCTGAAACCGACCCGGGGCCGGCACGTCCCGCTCGAGGAAGTCGATGCCTGCGGCGTCTGTGCACCATGCAGAAAGATTGCCGGCAACCACCACCCCGATGTCATCCACGTGGCCCCCCTTTCTTCGGTGATCAGAATCGCCCAAATCAGGGCGTTGCTGCAGACCCTGACCCTGAAACCCAATGAAGCGGACCGGCGGGTGGTCATTATCTCCGACGCGCAGGCCATGAACACCGAAGCGGGCAATGCCCTGCTTAAGGTGCTGGAGGAGCCGCCGGACCGCACCCTGCTGGTGCTGACAGCCGGTCAGCCTGCAGACTTGCTGCCGACCGTGGTTTCGCGATGCCACCAGATACGGTTCTCCCCCTTGGCGGAGGCGGATATCGAACGGTTGCTGATCTCGGAAGGCGGAATCGAACCGGAAACGGCCAAGACCGTCGCGCCACTGTGCTCAGGCAGCTACACGCGAGCCCAAAAACGCATCGATCGACGTTGGCTGAATCGCAGGGAGTGGATCTTTCAGGCATTGGGTTGCCTGATGGCGACCACCGGCAACGCAGATGTACGAACCTGGCTGGCCCTTGCCGAACGGCTGGCCAAGGAGAGGGATCTGGTTGAAGAATCGTTGGAAATCATTACAATGTGGCTGCGGGATGTGTTGGTGGTCGGATTGGATCCGCAGTGGGTGCTGAATCGGGATCGGCTGGAGCTGCTGGCAAGCGCGGCCCGACAGGCCGACCGGCATTCACTGCTCGAACAGATCGATGCCGTGGGCGAGGCCGAGGCGGCACTGCGCTCCAATACAAACACGAGATTGACACTGGATGCAATGGTCCTGCGGATGGCCGGGGCCTGCTCATCGCATATATGAGACCATGAAAAAGAAAGTTGGAATCCGGTTCAAGACCGGTGGCAAGATCTACGATTTCAGTTGCGGTGCCTTTGTGCTCAATGTGGGTGACCAGGTGATCGTGGAAACGGAAAAAGGACTGGGCTTCGGAACGGTTGAAACGACTCCGGAAGCGATCGAAGAGACCGGCAAAGGGCACAAACCGCTGAAGAAAGTCTTCCGCAAGGCCAATCAAAAGGACCTCAACCAGGTCGAACACAACAAGCTCCTGGAGCGCGAAGCCCACACCTTCTGCTTGCAAAGCATCAAAAAACTCGGCTTGAAGATGAACCTCTTCTCTGTGGAGAGTACGTTCGATGCCAGCCGGTTGACCTTTTTTTTCACTGCCGATGGCCGTGTGGATTTCAGGCAGCTGGTCAAAATACTGGTCAAGCAATTTCGGGTGCGGATCGAGATGCGCCAGGTCGGCATCCGCAACCAGGCTAAGATGTGCGGTGGTCTGGGACGCTGCGGTAGGGTGTTCTGCTGTTCCTCATTTATGGAAAAGTTCGAACCGGTTTCCATCCGCATGGCCAAACAGCAAGGGCTCTCCTTGAACCCGACCAAAATTTCAGGTCAGTGCGGCAGGTTGATGTGCTGTCTGACCTTTGAAAATGACACCTACCGGAAGCTGAAAAAGGGCTTCCCCAAGATCGGCAAAATCGTGACCACCAAAGAGGGCCGGGGCAAAGTCACCCGCCACAATGTCATCTGCAACCGCCTGACCGTGAGATTCGAGGCGGGTGGAGAAGCTGAAATCAGCCTCGACGACATCGTCCCAAACAGGAGATAAACCATGGCCGCCCCGTTCTACATCACCACCCCCATCTACTATGTGAATGCCCGTCCGCACCTGGGCCACGCCTATACCACCATTGCCGCCGATGTGGTGCGTCGGTTTCACGCCATGTCCAGCGACCAGACCTTTTTTCTCACCGGAACGGACGAGCATGGGGATAAAATCATCAGGGCTGCCAAAAAGGAGAATCAGACGCCACGGGAGTATGTGGACCAGATCAGCGGCCTGTTCAGAAAGCTGTGGCCGGAGCTCAACATCTCCAACGATTACTTCATCCGCACCACAGACAAGCCCCACATGGCCGTGGTCGAGAAGATTCTCCAGCGCATTTACGATGCCGGCGACATCTATTTCAGCGAATACGAGGGCGCCTACTGTTTCGGATGTGAGCGTTTCTATACCGAGCGTGAACTGGTGGACGGCTGCTGTCCGGATCATCAAACCCCGCCCGAAACGATCAAGGAATCCAACTATTTTTTTAGGATGAGCAAGTATCAGCAGTGGCTGATCGACCATATCCAGGCCAATCCGGACTTTATTCGCCCGGAGCGTTACAAGAACGAGGTGTTGGCTTTCCTGCGCGAACCGCTGGACGATCTGTGCATCTCGCGACCTAAATCGCGCATCAAGTGGGGCATCACCCTGCCCTTCGATCCGGATTACGTCACCTATGTGTGGTTCGATGCGCTGCTCAATTATGTATCTGCGTTGGGCTATCCGGATGGTGAGCTGTATCAGACTTACTGGCCTGTGGCCCAGCACATCGTGGCCAAAGACATTCTCAAACCCCACGGCATTTACTGGCCGATCATGCTCAAGGCCGCCGGCATCCCCATATACCAGCACCTCAATGTTCACGGCTACTGGAACGTGGATCAAAGCAAGATGTCTAAAAGCATCGGCAATGTGATCGAACCGCTGGAGATGAAAAACATCTACGGTTTGGACGCCTTCCGGTTTTTTCTCATGCGGGACATGGCCTTCGGCCTGGATTCCAATTTCAACGAAGACGCCCTGATCCAACGGATTAATTCAGACCTGGCCAATGATCTGGGCAATCTCTTTTCCCGGGTACTCTCCATGGCCCACAAGTATTTTGACGGTATTGTGCCCCAACCGGATCCTGATGTGGAGAAGCAAATGGACCTCGGTTTGGAAGCCAATGCCCGAACCGCCATCGCGGCCTACACCGACAGCATGGGCCAATTCGCATTTCACAAAGGGTTGGCGGCGGTGTGGGAGTTCATCACCCGCATGAACAAGTATGTCGACGTGACGGCCCCGTGGGTGCTGGCCAAAGACAAGGCAGCCAGAAAGCAGCTGGAGACGGTTATCTACAATCTGCTGGAAGGCCTGCGCATCATTTCCGGATTGATCTACCCGGTGATGCCCGACACCGCCGTTGCCATGCAACGCCATCTGGGGCTGGGCGATGATGACGCCTTCTTCAAAATGGAACGGCTCAATTCATGGCACGGATTGCGCGCAGGCATCAGGTTGAGAAAATCGGTCTCCCTCTTTCCACGTATCGACCCGGACAAGCAACGGCCCCAAGCGGTGAACGAGAAGTCTGCCGACGAGCTGTCCGTGCCCGTCAAACCGGAAATCAGTATGGATGCCTTTGCCAAGGTTGACCTGCGGGTAGCCACCGTGGTATCGGCCGCGGCCATTCCCCGGGCAAAAAAACTGCTGCAGCTGGAAGTGGATTTAGGTGAACGGCGCACCATCGTTTCGGGCATCGCCGGCAACTATACTCCCGAAGATCTGGTTGGCAAGCAGGTCATCGTCGTCGCCAACCTCAAGCCGGCCAAACTGATGGGGGTGCTCTCCAAAGGCATGCTCATTGCGGCAACTGATGACAGCGGCGTGACCGTGGCCACCTTGGACAGATCGGTCAAACCCGGCACACCATTGAGCTGACAATCGTCCGGCGAATCGTTGTCGGTCGAATGGGGACATGCACAAATTGGCTCTGTTCAAACGCAAAACACAGCCACCGAACCAGCCCAGCTGGCGCGCGTACCAGGAACGCCTTCGTCGCCAGCATTTTCCGTCCAAGCGTAAACGGATGAAACGGGGTGGGCCGTGGTCGATTGTTGTCCTGCTGGTTGGCGTGCTGGTCGGCGCCTGGTGGGTGCTCTCCGCCGGCATCAACAAGCAAGCGGATGAAACGGAATCCCCTGCGGTTGTTTCCGCGCCGGCCGAAGAGACGCTGACGCCCGTACCCGTAGCGGCGGTTGACGATCCGCAACTGCTATCGAAATCCGACGTTCATATCATGCTGGGCAGCACCCCCTTGATCAACCTGAAATCCAACCCGCTGACCGTCACGTTCGACGGCCGTACCTACCAGGTGCACACCAGCTTGGACTTCGGGCTTCAGAATTACCTGCTGAAACGCATGGATCGGGTCAACTCCCGATTTATCGGTATCGTTGCCATGGCGCCGGACTCGGGGCGCCTGCTGGCCCTGGCCGGATTCAACAAAATTGACCCGCAGACGGATCCGTGTCTAAAGGCGGATTATCCGGCGGCCAGCATTTTCAAAATCGTCTCTGCGGCCGCGGCGGCGGAGGAAAAGGGGTACACCGCCGGCACCCGTTTGAAATTCAACGGCTATAAACACACCCTCTACAAGCGCCAACTGACAGACAAGACCAACCGCTATACCAACGCCATCTCTTTCAAGGAGTCTTTCGCCAAGTCCGTCAATCCGGTATTCGGGAAAATCGGCGCCCTATACCTCGACCGTCAGGCGCTGGAGCGCTACGGCGACGCCTTCGCCTTCAACCGAACGGTGGAATTTGAATTGCCCTGGCCCACCAGCCGATTGTCGATCAAGGACGATACCTACCACCGAGCCGAAATCGCCAGCGGGTTTAACCGTCAGACGACCCTGTCTCCCTTGCACGGTGCGGTGATCGTATCCGCGGTGGTCAACGGGGGCTTGCCGGTGGAACCGTCTCTGGTCGACCGCATCGTGGACCAAGACGGCCATGCGATCTACCGCACCGAACCCCGTTTTCTGGATGCAGCGGTATCCGAGAAAACTGCCGCAATACTGGATCAGCTCATGGCGGCGACCGTGACGTCGGGCACGGCCAGAAAGATCTTCCGCGGTCATCGTCGCAGCAAGGTGCTCTCACGCCTGCACCTGGGCGGTAAGACCGGTTCCATTTTCAATCGCGCCCATGATGCCCGTTTTGACTGGTTTGTGGGCTTTGCATCGGAAAAAAAAGGCACCGAAAAGATGGTCGTATCGGTGGTGGTGGCCCATGAGGAGTACATCGGCATTCGCGCCGGGCAGTATGCCCGCATGGCCATTGAGCACCATTTTAAAGACTATTTCAGCAGACAAAAGCAGACTGGCGGAGATACCAGCAGTTGAACAGCTATTGCGCCGGCCAACCCTACGCCATCCGTGGCGGGTTGGCGGCAAGCACTGCCGTCCGGCAAAACAGCCGGGCTGGAGCGCCAGACAACGATTGAAAGGAGACCGACCATGCCAGGGTTTGAGATATTCGGAGACGAAGAGCGCCAGCAGGTCAACGATGTGTTGGAAACCGGCGTCCTGTTTCGCTACGGCTTCGATGGCGCCCGCAAGGGCCACTGGAAAGCCAAAGCATTCGAAACAGAACTGGCCCAACGCCTGAATGTACCCTATGCCCACTTGTGCGCCAGCGGTACGGCAGCCCTTTCCACGGCCATGGCCGCCTGCGGTGTCGGCGCCGGTGATGAAGTGATCGTACCGCCCTTCACTTTTGTGGCTACGATTGAGGCGGTGCTCATGGCCGGTGCAGTGCCGGTGTTTGCCGATGTCGACGAGACCATGTGCCTGTCCCCGGAAGCACTGCAGTCGGTCCTGAGCCCGTCAACCAAAGCCGTCATTGCCGTGCACATGTGCGGCGCCATGGCCCGCATCGACGAAATACGTTCCATCTGCGATCAAAACGGTCTGGTTCTCCTGGAAGACGCCTGCCAGAGTATCGGTGGCAGCTACCAGGGCCAAGCGCTGGGCAGTTTCGGTAAGGCCGGCTGCTTCTCTTTCGATCCGGTTAAAACCATCACCTGCGGCGAAGGCGGCGCGATCGTCACCAGCGACAAGCAGGTCTATGTGGCCGCCGATGCCTTTGCCGATCACGGCCATGATCACATCGGCGACGACCGCGGGGCTGAAGACCATTTGATCATCGGTGCCAACTTTCGCATCAGCGAACTCAACGCCGCCGTGGGACTGGCCCAACTGAGAAAGCTGGACTGGATTCTGGACACCCAGCGCCGCAACAAGGCGGCCATCAAATCGGCCATGCAGACCATACCGGGAATCACTTTTCGTCAACTGCCGGACCCTGACGGCGATTCGGCAACGTTTCTGAGCTTCTTCATGCCCGACCTGGCAGCTGCCCGTGAAGCGGCCAAGGCCTTGGGGGCGGCCGGTGTGGACGGTTGTTTCCACTGGTATGACAACAACTGGCACTACATCCGCAAGTGGGACCATTTCCACATGATGAAGACCGCTGCCCGCATGGCCGTCCAGGCGCTTCCCAATTGCCCCGATTACAGCAATCTGTCGATGCCCGCATCCGATGCCGTCATGCAGCGGGCCATCTCCATGCAGATCAAACTGGGCTGGACCGAGGATCAACTTCAGCAGCGCATCGACGCCACCGTTGCCGCCTTAAAGCCGCTGGTGTCGTAAGGGCCTGCCAGCCGGCCCCTGCCCTGCTATAACGTATCGATGCCAATAGCGCATCGTTAAGGGTACCCATAAAGGAACGCATATGTTTCGCAATTTCAAGATGGTTTCCAAGGTGGTTTTTGGCCGCGGCTGTGTCTCCCAACTGGGAGAGATCCTCAACGAACAGCGTCACAGCGATAAGGCGGTGATGGTGTTTTTAGTGGACGATGTATTCGAAACGGGCGCCTTGAAGGATCGCCTGCCCATCAAGGCCAAGGATCTGCTGATCTGGGTCAATGTGGACGATGAACCCAAAACCAGCTATGTCGACCAGCTGACCACACAGATCAAAAAGCAGATGGTCGGCCGACATGACCGGCACCCTTCGGGAGTGATTGGCATCGGCGGCGGCAGCGCCATGGATCTGGCCAAAGCGGTCGCCCTGATGCTGACCAACGAGGGGTCCTCCGCCGATTACCAGGGCTGGGACCTGATCAAAACGCCGGCCGTGTACCACGTCGCCGTGCCGACCCTCTCGGGCACTGGTGCCGAGGTTTCGCGAACCACCGTGCTCACCGGTCCGCAAAAAAAACTGGGCATCAATTCCGATCATACCGTCTTCGACCAGATCGTCCTGGATCCCGAGATGATCGCCGGGGCCCCCAACCCGCAACGCTTTTACACCGGCATGGACTGCTATATTCACTGTGTGGAATCCTTGGAGGGCACCTATCTCAACAGCTTCTCCCGGGCCTATGGCGAAAAAGCCATGGATCTGTGCCGCGACGTGTTTTTGGCCGATCCCGAGGATGCCGACGACAAACTGATGATGGCCTCTTACTGCGGAGGCATGAGCATCGCCTATTCTCAGGTGGGCATCTGCCACGCCCTCTCCTACGGCCTCTCTTTCGTCTTGGGACTACATCACGGGATCGGCAACTGTGTGGCCTTCGACTATTTGGAGGACTATTACCCTGACGGTGTGAAGGAGTTCCGTCAGATGATGGATCGTCAGGGCATCGATCTGCCCCGCGACCTAATGGCCGACGTCACCGACGAGCAGATGGAAACCATGGTGGACGTTGCTCTGGTGCTGGAACCCTTGTGGGAAAACGCCTTGGGCAAGGATTGGAAAGCCATCATGACCCGGG
>JAAUYD010255630.1_pt1 | contig 10131 bp, 5 predicted proteins | sample 7278101 | NCBI WGS metagenome assembly JAAUYD01 (sample SAMN14350128, study PRJNA611818) | marine sediment metagenome | isolation source: surface marine sediment (0.6m) | place: French Polynesia: Moorea | collected 2018-08
ATGGCCGCGTTTCGAAAAGCATGCTTGAAAATGATGATCCGCTCGTGTAGTCCCTTGGCGGCCGCCGTTCGAATGTAGTCCTGATGAATGACTTCGAGCATGCTGGTTCGCAAAAAGCGAACATATTTGGCGGCGATCAGAGTAGACAGGCTTACCACCGGCAGAAACAGATGACGCAGGCTGTCGATAATTGAAAATTCTTTGCCCAGGGAGTGCATGCCGCCGCTGGGAAACCAGCGCAGCCAGATGCTGAATATAATAATCAGCAGCAGACCCGAATAGTAGACCGGCATCGAGCGCCCGACGTAAGTCAGGGTCGTTGTGATATGATCGAATATGGAATATTGTCGCGTGGCCGAGATGATGCCCACCGGAATGGCGATGATCAGCGCCAGAATAAGGGAAAATCCTGTCAGGTAGAGCGTGTTGGGCAGGCGATCCCAGATTTCCTGCAGTACCGGACGTTTGGTGGCAAAGGAATAGCCCCAGTCACCGCGCACAAAATTTTTCAGCCAGGCCCAGTACTGGACCGGTATGGGGCGATCGAGACCCATCTCATGGCGCAAGCGCTCAATGTCTTCCTGGGATATCTCCGGATTGTTCTCATAGGCGGCCAATGGTCCGCCGGGCAGCATTTGCATGAGAACAAAGGTGGCAAAGGTGATGATGAACATCACCGGAATGGCCGACAACAATCTGCGTAGAAAAAATGTGTACCGCATCGTTTTTGTTTATCAGATGGCTCAGAATTTTTCTTAGTTGTTAATTTTATGCATTTTGAAACAATTAGAATGTATTGGAATATTTTCGATTGTATTTTGAATATGTATCGTCCAGCGGATAAAATATTACAAAGGCGGAGCGAAGCGACATCAACAAATATTCAATTTTCAATCATCAATCTTCAATTTTATAGTTAGACTGCACACCGCTTCTGTGAGCCGCGATGCGCAGTCGGTTGGTGTTATCCGTATATAGATCCCTATTCGACATACCAATCGGCCACATTCCAGGTTGCGACGGCATCAATAATGCCGTAGCCGTTGGGTTTCCAACCCTTGATGTTATTGCGGAAGGCATGTACGTTTACCCGCCGGTAGAGGTAAATATGCGGAACAATCTGAGCCACCCGCTCCTGGGCCTTGCGATAAGCCTCAGTCCGTTCTTCCATATTGGGGGCTTTGCCGGCCAAATCGAGCCACTTATCCAGTTCGGCATCCCGGTGACGGGTGTAATTGTATCCACTACCGCCGTTGGCCTCAGTGGGAATATTATTCGAATGAAAATATCCCTCGTACTGCTGGTGGGGATCAATTCCGGGCCCGGTGGTGTACATAAGGATGTCGTAGCGACCCTTTTTACGATCGGCGTCGTTGGACCAGGATCCGAACAATACCGAAGAGGGTACGTTCTCGATATAAAATTCGATGCCGACCGCTTTCATTTGGGCCACCAGGACCTGTTGCACCATTTCCCTGAGCTTGTTTCCGGTGGTGGTCGTGATTTTTAACCGCAAACGAGTACCGTCTTTCTGACGGATACCGTCCGGACCCGGTTTCCAACCGGCTTCGTCGAGGAGTTGTTTGGCCTTATCAGGATTGTACTCAGTCGGCTTCACATCGGGATTGTGTGCCCAGCCATCGGGGATTTCAGTGGTACCGGGCCGGGCTTTGCCATACAGTAGTTTGTCGATAATGGTATTCTTGTCAACCGCGTATTGTATCGCCTGACGAACTTTCAGGTCGGCCAGGATTGGGTGGGGAAAGTCCGGATTACCGTTGTTGGGCGCAACCGGGCTGCTGTGGTTCATGATCAGGCGTTCTGAAACCAGGGCGTTTGAAAGGCACAGCGATATTTCCGGATTTTTTTCCATCATCGGAATCTGGGCCTCGATAAGGTCCCATACCCCATGGATGTCGCCGGCCTGGATTTGGGCAATGCCCACTTCACGGCTGGGAATGATCTTAAAAAAGAGCTTGTCGATCTTTATCTTGTCGGCTTCTCTGTAATGCGGGTTTTTCTCCATGGTGATGTGATCACCCGAGACCCATTCAGTCACCCGGAAGGGGCCGGTGCCCACCGGCATCCGATTGTAGGGCGCATCGTTCATGTTTTCGAGCTCGCCCAGGATATGTTTGGGCAACACCGGGGCAAAACGGGTCAGATAAGGGGCATAGTATTCTTTGTACTTGACGACCGCGGTATGGTCGTCGGGGGTTTCGACCGATTCGATCAGTTCATATCCCGATCGGCTTTTGACCAGGTTTTTGGGATTGACGAGGGCTTCCCAGGTGTACTTGACATCGGCTGAGGTGAATGGCTGGCCGTCGCTCCACTTGATGCCTTTTTTCAGCTTGTAGGTGATGGTCAAGCCATCCTCGGACACGCCGCCGTTGGCCACGCTCGGCACCTCCGTCGCCAACACGGGAACATACTCGCCCTTGTCGTCGACGTCGATCAGGTACTCGGCAAAGGGTTTATGGACATAGGTGATGACCGTTTGCACCCCGATGTAAGTATTGAGGGTTTCCGGTTCCTGGTAAATGCCCATCGTTACGACCTTTTCGGCCGCGTTAGCCACTGGAACACCAATGGCCAGGCAAAGGACAAGAACTGCGAGAGCTGCTTTTTTCATCATCGAACCTCCTTTTTTGGGACTAATGGAAACAAAAGCGTTGATTGCGGCGGATAGGCAGATCCAATCCGTCTATCCATGATCCAATTGTTTGGTTTACGCTTCGACAATATAATTTGCTCGGATATAACAGCAAATCTTTGAGATTTAGTCAAGAAATAATTTACGTTCAACGATTGAGTCTTGACAGATCTCCTAAATCACGTTAGTTAGTTCCAGGCTTAGGGTGGATATCATTAAATGAAATTGGGGTATGAGCTAAAAACGTATGAATGCCGCCGACAATTATCTGCTTCAAATAAAGGGTCTGAAAACCCACTTTTTTACCGATGAGGGGGTATCTCCGGCGGTGGACGGTGTGGACTACGCGGTGCGCAAAGGTGAAACGCTGGGCGTAGTTGGCGAATCCGGTTGCGGCAAAAGCGTAACGGCCCTTTCCATCATGCGGCTGATCCCCGAACCGCCCGGCAAAATTATCGGCGGAGACATTCTGTTCGAGAACCAAAGTTTGCTGGCCCTTTCGAATGATGAGATGCGCAGAATTCGCGGAAATAAGATATCGATGATCTTCCAGGAGCCGATGACGTCCCTGAACCCGGTCTACACGATCGGCAACCAGATCTCCGAAGCCTTGCGATTGCACCAGGGACTGTCTAAAAAAGACGCCCATGAGCGGGCGATAGAAATGCTTCAGCTGGTAGGCATTCCGTTGCCGGAACGCCGTGTAAATGAACATCCGCATCAGCTTAGCGGCGGCATGCGCCAGCGGGCGATGATTGCCATGGCGCTTTCCTGCAATCCCAGCCTCCTGATCGCCGATGAACCGACCACCGCCCTCGATGTCACTATCCAGGCCCAGATCCTTGATTTGATGGTCTCGCTGAAAGCAGATTTGGATACCGCCATAATACTTATCACCCATGACCTGGGCGTGGTAGCTGAAAGTGCGGCCCGGGTCGTGGTCATGTATGCCGGAAAGGTCGTCGAGGAAGCAGATGTATACAATATTTTCGAGCATCCGCTGCACCCGTATACCGAAGGTCTGCTCGAATCGATCCCGCGGATTGACCGCAGCGCCCAGCAGAAGGCGCGTCTGACGGAAATCCAGGGCGTTGTGCCGATTCCGTCACAGTTGCCGGACGGATGTCATTTTAATCCCCGCTGTCCCAAGGTCATGGATGTTTGCAGACATGAGAACCCCGAACTAAAAAAAGAAAGTGAGGATCACCGGGTCCGTTGCTGGCTTTACAGCTGACGAATAATACCCATCCGCTCTGAACAACGTGCAAGAAAACCATGCCCGAACGTATACTTGAAATCGAAAACCTGAAAAAGCATTTCCCCGTCAAAGGCGGCTTTTGGTCGAAAACCATTGGATACGTTCACGCCGTCGATGGCATCAGTTTTTATCTGGATAAGGGGGAAACCCTCGGCCTGGTGGGTGAAAGCGGTTGTGGCAAGTCGACAGCCGGGCGCTTGATTTTGCGACTGCTGAAGCCCACAGCAGGCAAGATCCTGTTTGAGGGCCGCGATATCAGCAGGCTGGATCGCGTAAAGCTCAAATCCCTGCGCCGTGAGCTTCAGCTAATTTTTCAGGATCCGTTTGCTTCCCTCAATCCGCGTATGACCGTCGGCAGCATTGTCGGGGAATCACTTACAATTCACAACGTCGGCAACGGTCGCGAAGTTGAGGATCGCACGGTGGCGCTGCTTAAGAAGGTCGGTCTGCACGCAGACCACATGCGCCGCTATCCCCATGAGTTTTCCGGCGGCCAGCGGCAGCGCATCGGTATCGCCCGGGCGCTGGCGCTAAATCCCAAAATAATTGTGGCCGATGAACCCGTATCCGCCCTGGACGTATCGATTCAGGCCCAGGTGATCAACCTGCTGCAGGACCTCAAAGGTGAGTTTCAGCTCTCCTATCTGTTTATCGCCCACGATTTGAGTGTGGTCGAGTACATGAGCGATCGGGTGGCAGTGATGTATTTGGGAAAAATTGTGGAGATGGCGCCCGGCGACCAATTATACAACAATCCCATGCATCCCTATACCGACGCCCTGCTGTCGGCGGTTCCCATCCCGGATCCGCGCCTGGAAAAAAACCGCCAAATTCTTCAGGGCGACGTTCCCAGTCCAATCAACCCACCGTCCGGGTGTTACTTTCACCCTCGCTGTATCCATCGTCAGGATCCTTGCTCGCGATTCAGCCCCGAGTTTTTTGACACGGGCAACGGCCATTTTGTTGCCTGCCCGGTCAGGGCCGGTGGGAAATTCCTGGAAGATTGACCCAATCGCCACCAGATATTTCGCTAAAAGTTTATCAAGCTAAACAACTTCTGGTGGGTTGTGAGTTGCAGGTTGTATGTTGACTCAATTCATAAGCCGCTGGCATCGACCACATTGCCACCCATCAAAGATGCCCTCGCGGTAACAGTAGAACCTTATAAATTCTCACCGGCATAGCCGGCGGCTTATGAATTGAGTTGAATCATTTCCTGCCTGAGAGAGTTACATCTTGCAACCTCAGTCTGGATTAGGAGTTTCGGTATCCATGTTATTCAAGGTACGCCAAAAGGACTGAGCGATGATATGCTCTGCATATGGGATCTGCTTTTTAAATTTGGCCATCAATACCGAAAAAAGTGTCGGATTTAGGCTCACGCCCCGTAGTATTTGCGGGACGCTGCCGAATTTTTCCCTCAGCAAATCAGGTTTGCGAACATGCCTCATCAGTGACGTAATAACTGCAATCCGTGTGCGGCAGCGTATCCTGTCAAGGCCATGTTGGGCCAGGTTGCCCTCGACATTTGCGCGGGAGATTTCCTCTACCAGGTCATGCAGATAAGAATCCTCCGGATTTGCGCTTGATAGGCATTTTTTTGCTGTTTGCTGCCAATCCATCTTCAGCGCCTCAATGACATTTAGGACCGTGGCAGTGATCTGGGTTTCAGCGTCTGACAAATGGGCGAGGAAGTATCTAACCGCCGCATGATATCGGCGATGGGAGGCGTCCACAATGGCATCCGGTGTCTTCTCATAAAAGCGACTTCGGACATCAGCCGGCAGGTCGGCCGAAAGCCGGCGCACAAAATCCTTATAGAACCTCATTCGTGCCAGGGCCGGATTAAGATTGCAGCCTTCATCGAACAGACGCGCTAAAAGCTGCTGAGTGAAGCGACGCACATCCTGATGCAGGACAAAACGCATTTCGCGACTGATCAGTTGCTTGCGGACCGCCTCACTAGCTCGGCTTCCCCGTCCTTGATTTTTTGGAAACCCTTGCATGCCTGATTTCACCTACCATTCTTTAGTTGGAAGTGCAAGCAGCGCGGGATCCATTTTGGCAGATGCCGTCCTGCCGTTGAGTCGGTAAGGTTTAATAGTGCAAGTACCGCGATCACAAATCCCTTGTGAATCATATGTAGATGAAATATATAACCTAAACTGATGGGTTCCATTTTCAGTGTTATAGTTTCAAAGGTTACAACTGATTGAAACTGCATAATATATTGATCAAGATCCGGGATGCCCGACTTCACCCATTGGGTGAAAAGGTGCTATTAACACCTGACGGCTCAATCCCTTAGATAGGAGCTGTTTGAGAGTTTTTCAACCCTGAACGTTGAACCGCTTAACCCTGGATATAAATAAGTTTATTTTTCTAGAATAATTACGTAACGATGGATAACGACGATTGGATGTTAACTTAACCGGGGAACCAACCAACGGCCGGAGAAAGGGAGAAAAGGACCATGAGAGAGCTTATTGAAAACAGATTTGAACAATTTCTCGTCGATTTGGAGACCATTGTAAATATAGACAGCGGCAGCGGTTATGTGTCTGGCTTGGAAGCTGTGGCCGCCTTTTTCCAGAAACGCTTCCAAAAGATCGGTTGGATTACGACCAACCATTCGTTTGACGATGGGAAGGTTCCCTGTTTGGAGGTTATCAATAAACAAAATTCTGGCAATGACTCCGCCTTCGATCTGCTTTTTATTGGACACATGGATACCGTGTTCGGAAAGGGAACGGCAGCCGCCCGGCCCTTTTCGAAGGATGAAAAACGTGCATATGGTCCAGGGGTTTGCGATATGAAAGGGGGCTTACTGACCATGCTGCATGTTGCCGAGACCCTGCAACAAACCGGTGTGGCCGACGATATCGCCCTGGCCATGGCCTTCAATAGTGACGAAGAAATCGGGTCACGTGGCTCACGCCCCTGGTATGAAGGCCTGGCGGCCAAAAGTCGCTGTGTTTTCGTGTTCGAACCCTGGCGGGCCACCGGTCATCGGATATTGCACCGTAAAGGCGGCGGCAATTTTGATGTCATCTGCCATGGCAAAGCCGCCCACGCCGGTGCTGCCCCGGAGGAGGGTGCCAATGCCGTCATCGAATTGGCCCATCAGATTCTGGCGGTCAAAGAACTGGCCCGCACCGACAATGGTACGACGGTTAATGTTACCGTCATTTCGGGAGGAACAGCCGACAACGTAATTCCCGATTATGCCAAAGCCAGTGTGGATGTACGCATCGCTGAAGTGAAGGAGGGTCAAAGAGTCGAGGATGGTTTCCAGGCCCTCGGCCAAAACGTTCATACACCCGGCGTACGGGTGGAGGTGTGCGGTGGGATCAATCGCCCGCCGATGGCGCCTTCTGAAAAGACCACCCGGTTGTGGGAACAGATAGCAGCCATCGGTGAAACGATCGGACTGGAAATGACATTCACGACCACCGGCGGATGCTCAGACGGCAACTACACCGCTTCACTGGGTATTCCCACCATTGATGCAATGGGTGTTCGCGGCGGCTGCGCTCACAGTGAAGACGAATACATCGAACTGGACAGTATCGTACCCAATATTCACCTCATGTGTGAAATCGTCAAGGGATTTGCAGACGGTCGTATTTCCTGAGAAACGATCCTTTTGGAGAGTCCTTATGAAGCTCACAATTCGCTGGTCGCTGATCCTTGGCTTTCTCTGCCTGATCTGGGGAACCTGTGCGGTTACGACGACGTCGATCTATGTATCCTCCCAGAAAACCTTAAATAGACATGCCATGAATATTATGGAAAATATTGCCGATCTAGCGATGGAAAAGTCTCAAAATCATCTCGTTCATGCCCATGGCGCCGCTGTCCTGACGAGACGTCTGCTGGCCGCCAATGTGGTCAGTGTCAATAAAAACAATCTTGATTCGCTGGAACAGTATTTTTTGGATCAATTGGCCATTTATCCACATTTTGCCGGTATTTACATCGGAAAACCCAACGGTGATTTTTTTTATGTCAGCCGCAATGAGCAGCGTTCACCCGGTGGATTTCGCACCAAAAACATATCCCACCGGGGGGGCGTTCGTAGAATAGCGCTGACATGGCGAGACAAAAACCTGAGTATTCACTCCAAAGAACTTGATCCAGAAGACCGCTTTGACCCGCGCGTACGTCCCTGGTACAAAAAGGCGCTTGAACACAAAAAGATCGTCTGGACGGATCCCTATATTTTCTTTACATCTCAAAAGCCCGGAATTACCATTGTCGGTCCCACCTTTGATCCATCCGGTGTTCTCCAAGGCATCGTCGGTGTGGATCTTGAAATCGATGAGTTGTCTACTTTCATCGGCAACCTGCAAATCGGCCAAAACGGCCAAGCCTTCATGATCAATAATAATGGCGAGGTGGTTGCTTTCCCTGATCTTGAAAAAATCAAAACCCAGGGCGCTTCGGATTTCAGGTCCTTTCGCCTGGTAAAAATTCACGAACTCGATGCCGTTCTGAGCAAAAAAGCATTTTTAGCCGTGGGACTGGTTCAAAACGACCGGGGTCGATTTGATCTGAAGACGTCCCGCTTTGCCAGGTTTGAGCACGAAGGCCAATACCATCATGCAATGCTGACGCCTTTTTCCATCCCTCAGTGGCCCTGGATTATCGGCGTTCATCTTCCGGAAGATGATTACCTGAGGGACCTAAAGAAAAGTCGTCTGTTCATTATCCTGCTAACCTTTATCATCTCCATTGTTGCCACTGTCATTGCCCTGTATTTTGCGCGCAGCATCATTCGCCCCATCACCAACCTTGAAAAGGAAGCATTGGCAGTGAAAAATGATGACATGCAGACGCGCTTCAATATCAGTTCAAAATACAAGGAAATACAGGAAACCGCCGACTCTTTTCGATCGATGAAGGACGCTATTCGAAAATCCCGTCAGAAGTATCGCGGCATATTTGAAAACATCCAGGATGTTTATTATGAAACCTCTCTGGAGGGTGTGATACTGGAAATGAGTCCTTCGATTGAAAAAATTTCGCCGTACAAACGCGAAAGCTTGCTGGGCGCAAATGTCCATCAATTCTATTTTTCTCCCCGAGACAGGGAAAAAATGATTCAGACCCTCCTGGCGGATAAGAAAATATCCGACTATGAAGTTTTGTTAACATTTGATGATGGAAAGCCGGCGTGCGTTTCTCTGAACTCAGTATTGATAAGTGATGAACGAGGTGCACCACTGAAAATTGTCGGATCACTGCGGGATGTGACCGCCAGAAAAGAAGCCGAAGCGGAGTTGCAAAATTACCGTGAACATCTCGAAGATCTCGTACATGAACGTACTGCCGATCTTGAGAAAGCCGGTCAAAAACTAAAAGAGGAAATTAAGCAACGATTGCAAACAGAATTGACGCTGGGTGAAAATCAGGAAAAATATCGCAATATCCTTGAAGGTATTGAAGAGGGTTATTTTGAAACCGATCTGAGTGGTAATTTTACTTTCTACAACGACGCAACATCAAGGATCCTGGGCTGGCTAAAAAGCGAATTGCAGGGGCTGAATATTCGCAGCTATACCAGTCGGAAAACCGCCAAAAAAATATTTTCAACATTCAAAGAAGTCTACCGTACCGGAAAACCATGCAGGGCCATTGAATTTGAAATCATCAGAAAGGATCGCAAGAAAAGATATATTGAAATGTCGATATCACTGGTGCGAGATGCCGAAGGTAAACCGCAGGGATTCAGAGGTATCGGTCGGGATACGACCGCCCGCCGCCTGGCCGAAAATGAGAGGAAAATATTGGAAGAAAAGCTGCAGCAAATCCAAAGACTACAGGCCATTGGAACTTTAGCAGGTGGAATTGCACATGATTTTAACAATCTCCTTATGGGCATTCAGGGAAACGTCGACCTGCTTTTAATTTCTCTGGACGCCGCAGATCCACGCTATGAAAACACCCGTAACATAGAACGTTGCATCCGCAGCGGCGCTAACCTGACCCGGCAACTGCTGGGATATGCTCGAGGCGGCAAATATTTTGTCAAACCCATTAATCTCAATGACGTTGTTCAAAGGTCATCCAACCTCTTTGGCCGCACAAAAAAAGAAACCAAACTAATATGCAAATACCAGGATAATATCTGGATCGTGGAAGCAGACCAAAGTCAAATTGAACAGGTATTGATGAACCTGTATCTTAATGCCTGGCAGGCAATGGAACCTGGTGG
>JAAUYD010144691.1_pt1 | contig 10130 bp, 9 predicted proteins | sample 7278101 | NCBI WGS metagenome assembly JAAUYD01 (sample SAMN14350128, study PRJNA611818) | marine sediment metagenome | isolation source: surface marine sediment (0.6m) | place: French Polynesia: Moorea | collected 2018-08
AAACCAATTCACATATTGGGTCTAATCCCATGGGGGCAAGATGATAATAGAAGCTGCTGAGCCCATTGAACAGGTGGTGGGCAATTTATTGCGAACAAATAATGCCAGCCTGGCTCTGGCTGAGAGCTGTACCGGGGGTCTAATTGCCCATTTATTAACCAATGTAGCAGGAAGTTCCGATTATTTTGTTTTTTCTGCAGTTACCTATTCTAATGACCTCAAAATGAAAATTCTCGATGTGAAATCGCTTACTCTCAACCAGTATGGTGCCGTATCCACGGAAACTGCCATTGAAATGGCATTCGGGGTACAGCGAGTCTCCGGTGCAACCTATGGTTTATCTGTTAGCGGTATCGCCGGACCGGGGGGTGGGACCAAAGCCAAACCTGTCGGAACGGTTTGCATCGGACTTGCGGATGCTGGTTTTTCCAAAGGATATCGGTTCAAATTTACCTGTGAGAACCGCCAGACTTATAAGCACGTCTTTGCCACGGCTGCACTTGATGTGTTGCGGCAAGAGCTTTTGGGAATCAGATGCTAATGCAGGTGATCTTGTACAGTGCCTTCGTAGCCTCGCTGCTGTATCTGCTTTTGACCTTGTTTTTAACTTACCTTGTCCAGCAAGTTCCACGAAATCCGGTTGAGGACCCTCCGGATTGGGGAAAAATTCTCGACACCCGAATATCTTTAAGTGACGGCGGCTTTTTGGAAGTCTGGAAAATAAAGCCACACAGCCAAATCATCCGGGGAACGGTGGTTCTGGCCCATGGATGGGGTCGCAATCGGGATCGCATGGTCTCACGGGCCCGATACTTTGGCCGTTGGGGATTCACGACGGTCATTCACAGTGCCAGGGATCACGGACAATCTAGTTCGTGCCGGTTTATGAATGCGATGAAGTTTTGCGAGGATATTGAAGCGGTGCTGAACTGGGTCGGCGAGCCGGTGGTGTTGTACGGACACTCTGCCGGCGCAGGAGGAGCCATCATTGCAGCCAAAAGAAATCCTGATAAAATTAAGCTCCTTTTTTTGGAAGCATGCTATGCGGATACCAAAGAGGCGCTCTTGAGTCTGTATCGGTGGGTGAATCCTCTTTTCGGCATTATGTTTGGCCCGATGATACTGTGCTGGATGAATATATTTTACAGAAATAAATTGGCTACGGTGAGCCCGGAGCGCTTGGCACCTTCATTAAAAATGCCGGTCATGCTAATACATGGTCAGAACGATCGACGATTTCCGATGACATTCGCTTTGAAGCTTAAAAGCAGTTTCCAATCCGGCCAGGTGGATTTTTATCTGGCACCCGGCGCAGGACACAGTGATTCCAGCAAAACGCCGGGTTATGGCCCGGCTGTGAAAAAATTTTTGGATCATTTTTTATCGCCGGAAGCTGACAATGGCGTCCATCTGCAATAGTATCAATGTTGGATGACACATTGTGGGTGTCTTTACGGTTGCAGACCCTCCATGAACCATTGTGAAGCTTCCCTGACAAAGACCTTCTGGTGGGCGGGGTTGCTCATTGGATGGTCACCCAGTATTTGTTTAACCATTTTCTTTGGTTGTCTGGCCAATTTATAGATTTCTTCAGCATGGGAAATTGGAACAACCGTATCTGCATCTCCGTGAAAGATCAGAATATTGCCAATATTCGGAAGCTTGTCGCTGATGTCGAAGGCACGCTTGCGGTAATCTAGGAAAATTTCCGGCATGTCTGAAATTTCGTCGCCTGGGGATCCTTTCTGTCCAATCTGACTGCAAATGGGGGCGGCAAATGTCACCAGAACGTCTACACTCAGATCGTTTGCGACGTTTAAACAGACCGTTCCACCCATGCTGCTTCCGAAAAGGCCGATTCGGGATCCGGTATCATCTGATCGAAGTATGATTGCCGCCGCGTCGGTAAGATCTTTGCATCGGGCGTCGAGGGATGTAATCGCTTCAAAATCTCCTTCACTGGCGCCGCACCCGCGATGATCAAAGCGGAAATAGCCGATGCCGAGTCGGTTACAGTATTTGGCCAACGCAATTTGTTTGGGGGAATTGCTGCTGCTGTATAATCCATGTGAGCCGATCACCACTGGAGGACGTTGGACGCGGGGCAGATGCAAAATTCCATTTAGTTTAAAGCCGTCGGATTCAAAGCTGATCGGTTTAATGATTGATTGCTCTAAAGGCATTTTTGGTTTTCCTACGGGAATGATAACTGATGTCGCCAAACCGCATTCTGATGATATTCGCAGTTGCATCGATGGCATTTGTTTGGTTTACTGCTATTCAATATATCATTTTTTTCTGGTTGTTATCAATAAATCCCACATGTGTTGAACATCAGCGATCCCCATAGGAAACGCGCCCTATTCTTCAAAAGGCCAAGCTCATACCTTCGATTCTGATAACGGTTGCTGATTACCTACTGAGTGCAAGGGAGTCTAATGAAAATAAAAAAAGGCCTGGAGGCCGAAGTCGAGATCACGGATTTGGCTTACGGCGGCCAGGGGCTAGCTCGCTTAGGTGGAATGGCGGTATTTGTCGATCAGGCCGTCCCCGGAGACCGTGCTACAATCCGCATTTTTCGAAAGAAAAAAAATTATGCTGAAGCCCGGATAATTGATCTTATTCAATCATCTCCCCACCGAATTCGACCGCCCTGTGAGTATAGCGGCTATTGCGGGGGGTGCAAGTGGCAATTTTTAACCTATGACCAACAGCTAATCTACAAAAGGCAGCATGTTAAAGATTCTCTGGAACATATCGGGGGCCTAAAAGGGGTGCCGGTTCACGATGCCATCCCTTCTGAGCGCACTTTCAACTATCGCAACAAAATGGAGTTTTCCTGTTCTGACAGACGCTGGCTTTTACCTCATGAAATGGAAAGAACCGATATCGATCGTGGGTTTGCCCTTGGTCTCCATGTGCCCGGAACATTCCACAAGGTTCTGAATACCAGAAAATGCCTGTTGCAACCGTATTTGGGCAACCAATTGATGGATGAAGTCAGACAGTATATTCGCACATCTGAGCGGCCGGTTTATGGATTGCGAAACCATATCGGGTTTTGGCGTTTTCTGGTGCTAAGGCATTCTGTGGCCCATAATCAATGGATGGTGAACATCGTGACTGCCGCAGACGATCGTCAGGCCGTTCAGCCACTGGCAAATCGCTTGAGGGAGCGCTACCCAGAAGTGGTATCGGTCATCCAAAATATCACCGCTCGAAAAGCCGGAGTTGCCGTCGGCGAAATTGAACATACCCTCGCCGGGTCTGATATTATATCAGACAATATTTCCGGTTTTGGGTTTGAAATATCGGCAAATTCGTTTTTCCAGACAAATACCCGCGGAGCAGTGTTGCTGTATAAAACGGTGAAAGAATATGCCATGCTCAGCGGGAATGAAACCGTATTGGACCTATACAGCGGAACCGGAACCATACCGATTCTGTTGTCCGACCACAGCAAGGCTGTCATCGGCATTGAAATTGCTGAGAGTGCGGTTGCGGATGCTGAAAAGAATTGCCGCCTAAACGGGGTCTCAAACTGCCGCTTCATCAGAGGTGACATTCGCAGTTGTCTGCCACAAATTACCCAACGGCCGAATGTGCTGATTATCGATCCACCCAGGGCTGGAATGCACAAAGATGTTGTCAAACAGGTGCTTGAGTTGGGCGCCGACCGGATTGTCTATGTTTCGTGCAATCCGGCCACCATGGCCAGGGATGCCCAGATGATGCAGGGGGATTATCGGCTTGAGGAGGTCCAACCGGTGGACATGTTTCCCCATACCTATCATGTTGAAGCGGTGGCAAGACTAAATAAAATATAGCGGAAACCATCGCCGGGTATCCGGCATACATCCGTTGGAACCAATCAACAGTTCCTATTGATTGATTCTGCACAAGTTGACTTGTCACCAGGTTCGCTGGTCTACCGCCGTCCAACGGTTTTTAAAACTTCGGTCTCCCCCAAAATTTCAATATCCTGATAAGCGCTAGCGCCACGACCATGAGAGCCAGAAAGACCAACATGGTTGTACCAATCGGCCAATTCCACCACAGAGGACCATTGACCAAAACAAGGTAAAAGCCGATGGAAGGTATGGAAAACACGTTCATCAGGGCGATATCGATGGCTACTGGTGTCTCGAAATCCGGATCTGCAATCCTGAGCAGCAGGAGCCCTGAGGAAACCGTCCCGGTAACGGCGCCGTATATTGCGATGGTTCTTTCAAAATTGTATGACCAGATCCTTTTTCCGAGATATATAACGGTGACGGTCGTCAACCCGCCACTGACGAGAGAGATTGCCAAGATTGGCAAAATATATTGCCATACAATTGTTAATTTTATCGCCATTACCGTTGATACGATTAAAAAATCCACCGACAATCCAGTGATCCTGCGTTGAATTCCCGAATCGATCAGATGACCGATATCGAATTTTTCCATTAGCCGCCGAACCCCCAGGGCAAAGCCCAAACCGAATATAAAGAAAAATCCCCACAGAATCGACGCCACATCAGCCGGCAAAATGACTCCAATATATTTCACGAATCCATAGGTCAGAACATAGACAAACCCCACCAGGGCAGCATGGAAGGTAAGGGAGTCCAAATTGCTGGAATGAAACGGGAGTTTGCCGGCCGATTTTCTTTTTTGATTTATCGAAACAATCCCGACCAAAAGATCTTTGGGCAATACCTTGGGGCCTTGGGCGGACAATCCCTTTCGAATGCCCCAGTTCACCAGTGGAACACCGACGAAAAAAGAAAAGAAAAAGCCGATGGCAGCAAAGGTCAGGCCGATGGTTGTTGCATGTTCAAAACCAAATCCTTGCCAGACTTTACCGATGGATAGGGCCTGTCCGGGTCCCTCTTCGAAACCTAGTGGCGCTAAAAATCCAAAAGTTGGAAAAAGCTCAAGGCCGAAAATGCCAAATAAAATGACCAACATACCACCTGCAAGGGCCTGGAGTGGAAATATTACGGATTGGGTCAAAGCCATCCACAAGGGCGCCTTAAAAATGTGAATTTTGGATTTTGAAGAAGGATCGGTAGTCTCGTTTCGCGTCAGTCCGATTGAAATAAAGGAAACATTAAAAAAATGATAGGCAAATGTCTCCAGACTTGCAATCGGCACGCCCAAAAGATCTACATTCACTAGGATAAGTCCCAGAATGCCACCGATCAGGCAGCTTGGCATGAGAAACCGCTGAAAAAAGGTAATTTTTGATCTGAGCAGAACACCTATTAACAACATGACGGCCAAACCGCCGAATACGAGCATGGATTGAAACGGGAAAGGGCTTTCCATTTTTGGACTCCAGCGTATACGATCCGCAATTGTCGCCCTTTGTCCAACACTATAAGCCGGAGGTTTTCAGCCTCTGGTTGGGTGGGCCGATGCCAGTCGTCACCCATGCATGCAATTAAGGCCTTCGCCTTGGGTTTCCACTTAGGTGTCTGGATCAGGAATCACCGCACGGCTACATTGATTAGGGCGAGTTTTTATTTGACTATGGCTGTGTGCAACAGGTATAGTGCTTTCAACCGATCTGAATCTGTCTGCACCATATAAGAGATGGGGGGAGAAGACAACTCTACTTTTTTAAAACGATGAAGTTGCCACGGGGATCTTCCAGGTTGTATGTATCACCGACCAACATCTTTTGACCTGCACTTGGTTTCAAAACTTTTCATGCCTAAATGCGGTTGCCCCAAAGATGATGAACCTTCCAAACGAAGGGGAGAAGCGAGATGTTTAAACGAATTCTTGTTGCATTGAAATTCGGACCGGCCAGCATGTTTGCACTTAAGACAAGTTTAGAATTGGCGCGCCAAAACGATGCTGAGCTTCACATATTCCACGCTCTCGATTATTCGTTGCAGGCGACCAAAGAGAATGATCCGACATTAGTTCGACTCAGGGAAGAAGCAAATAATCGCTATCAAAATGAAGTTAAGCCGCTCTTCGCAGACTTGACCCACGTATCGTTTAAGTGCCGACCTGCCGATCCGGCGCTGGAGGCCTGCAAATTGGCCCGTGATTTGCCGGCGGATCTATTAGTACTGGGCTGTCATTCCCACAAAGAAAAAATGTGTATGGGCCGGATCGACTATGTCGGGATGACCATACTGGAAAATTCACCCTGTCCGGTCATGCTGGTTCCCCTGTGTGATTAAATTTGTTAATTTATTTTCGCCCGATTAAGAACGATAGCCGTATTGCAGTCACCACCGTGGCATCAACTGCTAAAACGGCCAGAAATTGTTATCGTGCCAAACTTGTTCGATGAGCTCCTTGTCAATTTCGGCCAGAAAATTCAAATGCTGCCTTTCCCATTCGGCCAGCCAATTGTAAAGGGCTTTTTCATTTGAGTCCAAGGCTTCCGATGCCCGGTCGGAGTAGAGTTGAATTGCATTTTTTTCCATGGCCATTGCCGCTGATATCGCGGCGGCCTCATAGTCGGCGGCGGACATTTCTTTTTTTAAATCTTCGGTTAGAACCTCGGCAGAAATACTGTTGGCATGATCTTCCTGATAATTTCCAGGATTAAATTGTTTGTTCTGACGATAGGCTTTAAACTGCTCTGATAGAATTGCAACATGTTTGACCTCTTCATCCGCCATCAATTCAAAAAAGCCTTTGACAGCCTTGCCGGTTGCTTGGTCTGCAATTTTCGAATAAAAAGCCTGACCTCTTTTTTCCAGCAAAATGGCATTCTTTAAAATATCAATCGTTTTATCTTCGCTCATGTTTTACCTCCATGGGCCTTATGGTTTATTGTTGCGAATACAATCTTACCCGTTCGAAGGTAAATGTGGCAAAACCGTTTAACCTTTGAACGCTACCACACCTTCAACTTTTCCCAATTTCACTGCTGTCATCGGTGAACTCTTCGACCGACCGGTAAAACACCAATTCCCACTCCCATTTTACTGTGTCGTGCCGAATGATATAGGTTGCTTCATCATCGCCAATAACTTTGAAATAGCGATGGTCCGGAGCCAGCCACCGATCGAGAACTTCTTTTACGTCAATTTTGTAAGTGGCCATCCGGATACGTCGGGGTGTTTCTTCACCGCGGTATCCGGCATAGCAATCTACCTGAATACGCATCATAAGCCTCCAGCCACTGCCCGTCGGTTTTGGTTGATTCTTTGGACCCAACCGAAACTCCGAACACTCATTCCGAAAAACCCTCTGCAGTGCAGGAACACTAAATCAACATTCATAGCAAAAATAAGCCTTTGAATTCAAGTGACAAGTGTAATAAAGTCCGATTTATGCCAAAAAAGCCCGCACTGATACATTTTTTAGGCTTCCTGGTCAGTTTGATAGCCATTTTCGTACGAACATCTTCCGGTTTGGAGCAGCCCCAGGTACTGCAAAATGATGACTTGACCGTTACCTACGAAACTTCCCTTGAAAGCGCTGCCAGACAGCTCCTGGGTCTATATCCGGATCTAAAACAGGAGTTGGTCAGAACCTTTTCCTGGAGTTTGGATGTCCGTCCCCAAGTGGTTATAGTTAAAGATACCCCGATTTCCCCGAATTTATTCCGAAATGATCTTTTTGTCGCCATTGCGATCCCTGATAAGAATTTAATCGTTATCGATTATTCTAAGATGAACCAGCATCCATTTACTCTTCGGATCACATTTAAACATGAGCTATGTCATCTTTTGCTGCACCGTCACATAGAGGACCGGTACCTTGCCAGATGGCTTGAAGAGGGAATTTGTCAATGGGCCAGTGACGGTATTGGGGAAATATTTATAGACAAACATTCATCAAGACTTGATGCAGCCATTATGACCAATCGTGTTTTGTCGCTCAGACGATTGGCGAATTCATTTCCGCGTGACAGAGAGTCATTAATGCTCGCTTATGAGCAAAGCAAAAGTGTGGTCAATTTCCTTGATAGAAAATACGGAACAGATAGCATCCTGGAATTATTGGATCATTTGAAAAATGATGAAAATTTGGATACTGCCGTTTTAAAAACCTTTGGCCGGAACAGCGCTGAGTTGGAAAAAGACTGGCTCGAACAACTTCAACGCACACCCCGGTGGCTGGTCTATCTTGCCGACAACCTCTACGGCATCTTGTTTTTACTGGCGGCTGTTCTGACGATTTTTGGGTTCATCCGACGGATTCTGCATCGAAAAGCCTGGGAAAGCAAGCAGGAAAATGATGAATGATAAGTGATCTGGTCATTCAATCAGCTTTGATTTTGTTCTAATGGCGACCCAAGCCAGCGAATAAAACATTATTGCACCGACCGCGACGACGGGAATCCCAAAGCTGACAGAAACCTGGGCCGCTACAATTGAACTTAACACCGAGGCACATCCATTTACCGACCAGGCATATGCCCTTTGAACCGGGTTATTCAAGATATGCCCCATACCGAGAGGAAAGGGCAGTCCCATCAAGAAGCCCACTGGGAACAATAGAAGAATGCCAAGAATGAAGCGTGGGGACACCGGCAGTTTCAGGAGATAATCCGAACACCATTCAAAACCCACAACGGTCAATGCCAACATGCCGATGAGTGCCGCTAAAGCGGATTTGACACTTTTCCTCTGGCGCCGATGCGCCCATAGGCCGCCCAAGCTGGAAAAAATTAATATGGCTGATACCACCAGGGTAAAGCTGATCACGGGATCTCCTAAAACGAGGATGAAGGATTTGATAAAATACAGCTCAACCAGCATAAATCCGGCTCCGATACCTGAAAAATAGACGACCTGGGATACATGGGGATATTGATTGCCACGCGTGATGAAAATCAGGGGGATGATGAGCAAGCTGATGGAAACGATCAACGCTTCGATAAAGACAACCGATATGACGATTTCACCAGACATCAACAAGACGTAAAAACGGCTTCCCAGACTTTGGTACAATAAATTCACCTTTGACCATTTTAAAAATCGTCCTGGAAAGGGCCGGCGGTCCGACTGCGGGGCAATATCAAGCGGGTACATCCGGTAAAATTGGATTTGACGGCCGGTTTGTATCGCAGCGGCCAGCTGGCTAATTTTCTGAAAATGATAAGGCGCATCGAATACATTGAATTTATTGGCCCAATTTGGCTGCATTCCGGCCAAAAATACCGGGTCGAAATTATTCCGCCTGCAAAATTTAATTACCTGCTGAAAATTAATTTTCGATTTTGAGACAAGCAGCGTATAGGTATCAAAATTGCGTAAGAGTGTCAGATGCTCTTCAGGCCTTTCGACGGCGTTGTTTTTTAGTGATTCGTAGGCAGTGCTCCAGAGCCGTAAGGAATCGGAAGGCGGCAAAAGAAGTTTGCGGGAGATGATCACGGCACCGGCTGCTGTCAGGTGTCCCCAGTAATCGTCCATAGCTTCCAGGGTGAACAAGTGGTCTTGATTCAAAGCGCCGGCACCCACCATGGAATATCCCCAGTTTTCCACGTGAATGATATCGTATTGATCATTGGTTTGGGCTAAAAATGCCCGCGGTGATTCTACGACTACCGGTAGTCGGTATTTGCGGTCTAAAATATCGGCCTGATCTGGGTTTTGTTCGATGATTTTTATGTGACTTGCACCAGCAGCAATGGCACAGGCAATGGCCGAACCTCCCCCGGCATTTAACAACAACACCTTTTCTGGCGTTTTGGACAAATAATAGCCCGCAAACGAAAGCATAGCAGATGCAAATCGAGAGTCTTTTTTTTCGTTGAGATTGTAAAGGACCAGCTGGTTGTCACCATCTGTGAAAAGGGCATCCTGCTCAGGTATGGTCTCTGTATACTTCAGACTCAATCCGGGCGCAAAACGGATATATGGTGTCTTAACCCGTTCGATTCTGCCCCGAATGCTGGATTTGGTATCCACAATTCTAGTTTTGGGAAATTGAAGCACTTGGGACAGGGATTTAAAAGAGGAGGGCTTAACCCGAATTATAGCCTCCGCCGATTGGCTCAATAATATGACGGCAAAACAAAGAATACCAATGCTGCACGCCATCACAGCGGTGCGCCAAAAATAGGGATGTTTGGCCTCAGAGTTTTTGCCGAATGACGGCATCAAAGCGTTGGAAACCACGGGTAAAAGTGGAATCAGAGACATGACCACAAGTAGCCTGCCTTCATT
>JAAUYD010128077.1_pt1 | contig 10126 bp, 8 predicted proteins | sample 7278101 | NCBI WGS metagenome assembly JAAUYD01 (sample SAMN14350128, study PRJNA611818) | marine sediment metagenome | isolation source: surface marine sediment (0.6m) | place: French Polynesia: Moorea | collected 2018-08
CCGGATTTATATCTGGGTGACAGCTAATCAGAAGCTTTCGTGACGCGGTTTTAACCCGTCCCGTAGCATCTTTTTAGAATCCCCTCGCCTTCAGGCAGGGGAGCAGTCAAACAAGAATCCTGTTTCAACCTCTGATAGGGATTTTAGATAAAGAACCGTGGGGCACACGGTCTTAAAGCTCAGTTAATGTCATCATAGATGAGTCGCAACAGAAGCCCACACTCACCCGTAGGGGAGTGTGTGGAGTATGTCACGTTATAGGAACGACTGGGGGAGAGGCAGGAGAAGAAAAATCAAAGGTTTCAATCCCTGATAAGGATTTTAGGTTATAGGAACGTGGATTTATGCTGTACACAAGCAACACAGGCGAAAAAACCGATCGCTCTTTTTCTACACCCCCAGGTTCGCACCAGCCAAAATATCAAGCAACAAACATCTATTTTAACTAACACATTTTATAAATAAAAAAAGGTGGATTATGCAAGCAAATCTCCACCTTCCAGGATTCCATTTAATTAACTTTCAAGTTTTTTATCTAAAGTAGCAAGAAAACTCACACTGCACCTTCAGGGAGCATGTAGGTAATTGACTAAGAGTCTGCTGTCTTTTCTTTGTAAGGATCTCCTGTAAATGGTTGTACTCCAGTGGAGGGATATTCATCATCATCAGGACCAAAAATCCGCATAGCAGCTTCAGTAATATATTGGGTGATTTTGGCAATTAACTTAGAGATGTTCATATGCTTGTGTCTCCCGTTTTTATATTCAATTTGATGAGATGTCTATACTGTAATGCCAAGAATCCCCATAATCTTAAACTCTCAATATATTTACATTCTATTCAATAATTGTTGACTCTTATTTGCAATCCTTTATGTTTATGATGCGAATCGCTTGTATATTTTAACAATCCTCAATGTAAGGATAACTGAGAAAATTTATTTTGCACAGCTACGGGCATAACTATTTGTGCAATTTGTGCAATAAATTATCAAGCTGAGATTGCATATGGGCTTTTAATAGTTGTGCTGCTTGATAAGCCTTGGTGCGACTAGATGTCTGGGCATAGGATTTTGGTTGGATTAATGGTTGAATCTGATAACGTAAATGTGCTTTGTTTGCCCAAATACCCATGGAAGGGAAAAGTACAAATATGGGCATTAAGGGTGATATGGGTAAAAAAGGTAAGTTTAAAAATCTCTGTAATTTTCTCAAATTTATAGTCCAAGGATGTAAATTCTCATTGCCAATGCAAATAACAGGTAAAATTGGAATTTGATGGCGTTGGCTTAACTGGATAAAGCTACCATCAAAAGTTTGTAGCTGATAGCGTTTTTTCCAACCTTTCTGGGGTCCACGTAAGCCTTCAGGTGCATAAAGAATTATTTTTCGTTCTTCCATTGCATGGTCAAAATCATTAATTTCTGCTCTCACAGCGCCTAAAACCTGGGACCATCCATAAGGTAACCACCAATTCACCCAAGGATGATCGAATAAAGATAAACCGGCTACAGGCTGTACTACCCAATTTCGTGTTTTAGTCAATAAGTACCCCAAGGTGAGAAAATCCCAAGGAAAAGACATTCCGGCATGGTTCATGACAACAATGAGGGGTTCTGAGGTTGGTAAATTTTCAATTTGTTGTAACTCTGCCTGAAAGTACAATTCAACTATGGGCTTGAGAACCTCTTGCTGAAAAGCTTGTTGATAGTTGGGGTCAAATTCACTGTTTTGTTTACCTGGTGATACTCGCAAACCAAGACGGAACCAGCGAATAAGTAATGCGAGATAAAAGCCTCCAGGCAGCAAAAATAATAAATACTCTAACCAATTCCAGCCATCTGGATCGGCATGATAATGTTGCCAATGACGATTAAATAAGATTAGCCATCCTGGAGGGTACCACAAACAAAACCAATCAAACCAGCTAAATTGATAGCCATGCTTTTGTTGGGGTATGGGGTTATTGTCTGGGCTTTCTGTAGGCAAGATTTTTGAGAATTTTCCACGGTTGGATTAGTATACAGTCTTACATTTAATTGTCTTATTTGCTATCATACTCCAGGCATAAAGACATATCAAATAAACGTGACATTTTTCCTGAAAAGCAATAAAAAATTGCACTTTAGTAGGACTTACGCAACTGGCATATTTTTGGTGTAGGGTGCGTGAGGGCGCGAAAATATTTGAATGTAGCAATAAAACGTCACGCACCAACTATCAATTGTGACAATTGCGTAAGTCTTGTTTAGATAAAAACCCATAATTGATAACATTTTTCTATATTGACCACACTATAATTCAATATTTTGTCAATGCATTCGAGAAAAGATATCAAAAGTTTGTTTTCAGTTGAAGCTATGAAGGTTATGATAGTGTAGCTTAAAGCATAGGTTAATATAGCAATTTGAGGTTGAGCAAAATACTATTTTGTGCGATGGAAATCGCTGAAAATAAAAATTGCGTCAATTCTGTTTGTATTCTATTCAAGTGAAAATTTTTATATATATAAATTACGTATAGTCAATAAATAGTTAAACCACTAAATTACTGGTTGAGGCTATTCCTCAAATTTATCTATCGGCAGTCTAGGTCATATATTTTTAATTTGCAACAATTGGCTGCTTGTCCTATTAGAATAGTAGTTTATAGTGACCTTAATCTTTTTCTTAAAATATGGAACTGCACGCATATACTAAAACAATTACCGATCTCTTTTCCGTCAAAAAGAAGTATATTGTCCCTAGATTTCAAAGAGAGTATTCATGGGATAAAGATAAAATTTCTGAATTATGGGACGATATTATTTCCAATATTTATATAAACAATGATAAAAGCTTTAAGCATGAAGAATATTTCATAGGTTCACTGGTTCTTGTAGGAGATGATAAATCTGTATCAATGCAAATTGTTGATGGTCAACAGCGTCTTACAACACTTACTATTTTACTTTCTGTTCTTTGTGATAGATTTGTGGAGATAAATAAAAAGAATTTAGCCTACTCTATATACGAAAATTATATTGCCGGAAAAGATGATGAGGGAAATCCCTACTTTAAATTAGAGAATGAAACTCCTAAACCTTTTTTCCAAACAGCAATTCAGCATATTGAGAAGAAAGAAGCATCTCCATCCTCAGAAGAAGAAGAAACTCTTTTAAATTCATATGAAGAATTGCATTCATACACCTCTAGGAACTCTCTAAAGAAAAAATTTAAACAGAGTCAGATGGATGATAGTTTATATGAGAACCTTTTGAAGGCAATCAGAGATCAGGTTGTAAAGTATCTTAAAGTCATCTTTATTACAGTTGCCGAAGAAGATGATGCTTACACAATCTTTGAAACATTGAATGCAAGAGGAATGGACTTAAGTTTTGTTGATTTAATAAAAAATAAAGTCTTTAAAAACTTTAACATAAAGCACCCAGATGATTTTGCAAAAACAAAATGGAAACAGTTGCGAAACACAATAACTTCAAGAGATGGTGTAGGTAGTCTGGAAACATTTGTAAGGCATTGGTGGATAGCAAGATATAATTATACAAGCGCTGATAATGTTTATAAGCATTTTAAAAAATTATGGAGTGGTAATGAAATAGAACCTGAAAATTTTTTAGACGAATTAATAAAGGATGCTAATCTATATATTATAATATCATCTCCTGTTAAAGAAGATTTTAAACAGCAAGAAGAAAAAGATATATATAGATCTTTGACGGCATTAAAAATTTTCAGTGTTAGCCAACAAAGACCTTTTGTATTAAGTTTATTTAAAGCAAGAGAAAATAAAAATTTGACATTATCTGATGTAAAGGAAATTCTTTATTTTATTGAAAAATTTCACTTCTCTTTCAATGCTATATGTTCTATGAGACCTTCAGGTATTGAGGGTAGCTATTCTAAAGCTGCTAGACAATTACTTGAAGCAAAAAATAAAAAATCAGCGAAAACTGTTCTCACAGAGTTCAAAAAACAATTAGATACAAGGTTACCTGATAAAAAAACATTCAAGGAAAGATTCTCTCAATTGAAATTTATCAAGAGCTACACTAAAGATAAAAAATTAATTCAGTACATTTTTAGTTACATGGAATCTATTAAACAAACAACTAATGAGTTTAAACCTGATAGCATCACATTGGAGCATATATTACCTCAGTCATCTACTACAGAAGATTTTGTAGGTACTATTGGTAATTTATTACCTTTAGGACCAGAGCTAAACGAAAAAGCTGGTAATAAGAAGGTTGCTCAAAAGATAGAGATATACAAGAAATCTAAATTTGTGCTGACCCAAGAGTTTACGAATAATTTTCGTAGCGAATGGGGAAAGGAAGAAATTAGAAATAGAACAGATTCTCTCGCGGAAGATTGCTACAACTCTATGTGGAGTGAAAATGAGTAAAATTTGAAAGAGCAGTTTCATTCTAACAATCGAGTTGCAGCAGACTGTTATAATATCATTTCCGGGTAATTAGTTACGATATCAAATTTCCAGAGTCTTGATATTTAAAAATCTCAGGGTTAATCTTATCGTAAGTATTAATGCGGACATGATATAACACTAATCTGAAAAAAGAATGAAACAGATGTGATATTTTATAAACGCGATATATCGCGTTTATACCAAAGAAGTTATCGCAATCATGAGTTGAGTTTTTACTCTGTTTGTATCTCCATAAAAGGATAATCGATATATCCCAGTTCCAAATCCTGATCGCCTTTACCGTAAAAAGTTTTGGGATTTGGTGTATTTAAATCAGCTTCTAGTTGAAATCGCTTGGGTAAATCTGGGTTGGAGATAAATAATTTACCAAAAGAGACTAAATCCGCATCACCAGTAGATAAAACATTATTCCCTGCTTGTCGATCGTAACCGCCATTGGTAATAATTGTCCCCTGATAAATAGGGCGAAAAATTGGTAAAACGGGATTGAGAACTTGACGATTAGCTAAATCAACCTCATTTGGTTCCATTAAGTGAATGTAAGCCAGATTAAAGGGATTAAGTTTGTCGATGACATAGCTGAAAATTCCTTGGGAGTCAGAATCTTTCATCCCATAGAAGGTATTGCTAGGAGACAGCTTAATACCAACTTTTTCACCACCCCAAACACTAGTAACACCTGATACAACTTCCAATAAAAACCGGGCGCGATTTTCTATAGAACCGCCGTATTTATCAGTACGTTGGTTGGAGCCATCCTGGAGAAATTGGTCAATTAGATAACCGAAGGCACCATGTAATTCCACTCCATCAAAACCAGCCTCCACAGCATTTACAGCACCTTGACGAAACTGCTCAACAATCTCAGGAATCTCTTGGGTTTCTAAGGCTCGTGGTGTTTCTAGGGTGACTTTCCCAATCGGACTGTGTAAGGTTCCTTCACCGGCTACAGCACTAGGTGCAACGGGTAATTCTCCATTGAGGAGAGAAGGATGGGATACCCTTCCACTGTGCCACAGCTGCAAGAAAATTTTCCCGCCTCGATCGTGGACTGCTTGGGTAACCTGTTTCCACCCTTCTACCTGCTCTGGTGAGTAGATTCCCGGACAATTCATGTAGCCATTGCTCATAGGGGATACCATTGTACATTCAGTCACAATTAATCCTGCGGATGCCCTTTGAGCATAATAGGTAGCCATGACAGAATTGGGAATGGAATCAACTGCACGTAGGCGAGTCATTGGTGCCATGACAATCCGATTTGGTAAAGTATGTGCCCCTAGCTTTGTAGGTGAAAAAAGATTAGTAGTTGAACTCATTACTTAATTTACCTTCTCTTGTTCAAATAACAGCACTGATGCAAGTGTCATAATCGGTGGTTGGTGCGTGACTCTATAAGTCTCATTGTTAGGTTCAAACACTTTGATAACGTAGCACTCGACCACGTTAATTTTGCTGGATGAACCAAATTCTAGACTTGTCCTCTCTTTCTCTTCCTCTGCGCCCTCTGCACCTCTGTGGTTTTTCCCTCTACCCCTCATAAATAATGTGGTGAAGTACTAGTGGTCTGTCCCATAAAATATGATGGGTTGAATAATGAACCGCATTAGCGAAGCCATGCCCGAAGGGCTTTAGGCGCAAAGGGCGCAAAGGAAAGAAGAAAGAAGAGAAATAGAGATTTTTATTTACCCATCAAAACTAATGGGACAAAGCACTAGTCGATTTTATATATTATCTGGCAAAGGTATAAACTCCGTTTCTCCTGGTACTGGCTCAAATTTACCTGTTCGCCAATCTTGTTTGGCTTGCTCGATTCTTTCGGGGTGACTAGAAACAAAATTCCACCATTTATAACGTTCTCCCACGGGTTCGCCACCAATAACTACACAGCGAGCTTGTTGATTAGCAGTTATTTCTACTGCAATATCAGCAGACAATACAGCTAATTGATGCTCCTCTAATTCTTCTCCATCAATAATAATACCTGGAGTCACACTATAAATGGCTCTTTCTTTATAGTCGGGATGAAGGATAAACTTACCCCCTGGTGTGAAACATAAGTCAAGGTAAATTATGGGAGACAGAGTATTTACAGGGGATTTCTTTCCCATAGCTTCACCTGCGATAATAGCGATCGCTACACCGTTTTCTGTCCAAGTGGGAATATCTTCAGCAAGATAATGGGAAAAACAAGGCTCAGTTTCTTGATATTCTTCGGGGAGAGCTATCCAAGTTTGAATTGCATGCAGAGTGCTTTCTATGGTGCGATCGCTTTGGGGACTTCTTTCAGAATGGGTGATACCCCGCCCCGCAGTCATCCAATTTACCGCACCTGGATAAATTTCTTGCACAGTACCCAAACTATCTCGATGTAATAATACCCCTGCAAACAAATATGTCACCGTAGCTAAATTAATATGGGGATGGGGTCGCACATCTACCCCTTTACCAGGAGGAAATACAGCCGGGCCTAAATGGTCGAAGAAAATAAATGGGCCTACCATCATGCGATCGCTATGGGGTAAGCTGCGACGGGCGTTAAATCCTCCCAAGTCTTGCATATGGGGAGTAAGTAGTTGAATAATATTAGACATCAAAATTTAGCTTTCCTTGTTTCTTTGCGTATTTTGCACCTACCCTGCACCTAAGCCTAGATCCCCGACTTCTGAAAGAAGTCGGGGATCTGTTGCCCATCATAATTAACCTCTTTTATCACTTTCGCTATATAAAAATTCAAAACCCTTATTTTTATGTACTTTTATGAATTTAGGCATAGGTTGGGGAGCCACTCCGCTGCGGTGAAACACTTGCGGTGGTGAGGTAGAACCCGGAGGGAGGTTCCCAACCTTGTAGTCAGTGGCGTTTGAGGAGGTGAAATCCAACATCCAAAATTAATTAACCCTGCGTCCTTCTTGGGAGCCATGCCAATCAAATGGAAATTTGCTCTGTGGAGATGTAAAAATGTTCTTTGGTTTTGGGAAGTATAGACTTATTGGCAAATTAACCAGGGGACAGTCTATGTGGAAAGATGGATGTAACTCCAACTTAAATAATACAATGCCTGTGTACCCATCTGACACTGAACAAAATGGAGAAAGTAATAACCAAGAATGCAACAAAGGTAATCAAGAGTTATTAATTACTGCATGTTCCCAACTTCAGAAAGGCATTGAGCAGCACAAAAACGGTAACTTGAAAGTTGCCATGGCATTTTTACAAGAATCATGGAAAAAATTTCAAGTACTTGAAGACTTATCACAACAAATAAAAGCTCTACGCTATTTGACATTAGTGGCTTACAACCACGGTGACTACAAAATTGTGATTAACTATGGTACGGAATGTCTATCTTTAAAGCCAGAGCCAAAGATTCAACAACAAATACTTTCTTATATAGGTAATGCTTACCGTCACATAGGTTATTACGAACCAGCAATTCAATATTTAAGTCAATGTTTGGAAATAGCCAAGCAGTTAAATGATAAAAAGAGCTGGGTGGCAGCGTTAAATAACTTAGGATTAGTGTATAAGTTCTCTGGCAATTTACCTTTAGCAATTAACTTTTACGAGCAAAGTCTGACAATTTTACAGGAACTTCAGGATCAATGGGGTGAGGAGCAGGTACTCAAGAACCTTGGGGATGCTTACTATGGTTTGAATGATTATAACAAAGCGATCGATTATTTTCAAAAGTCTATCCAAATTGCCCAGTCCCTTAACCGTCCTCGCAATGTGGTTCGATTGTTCAAGAATCTGGCTACAACTTACTATGCTTTGGGGGATTATGCTCAAGTCATTGCGTGTTACGAACAACGTCTGAAATTAGCTCAGGAACTGGGAGATACAAGAACCCAAGAGCAGTCATTGAGAAATTTAGGTATAGCTTGTGAAGCTAATGGAGACTACCGTCAAGCCATTACCTACTACGAGGAGCGTTTAGAATTGGCAAGGGAAACTCAAGATAGTCGCAGCGAAAAACAAACTCTAGCTAGCCTCAAAGCAGCTTACTATGCTTTGGGGGAATACACTGCATTAATGGAATTTGAATAACTGAGGCTGACGCAGGGAGGTGGGGACTATGGTTGATCCTCTCTGAGATGAAATCCGGATGAGAACGTTACCGCAAAAACCTCACCCCCTTCCCCGCTCCTTACTAAAGAGAGGGGTGTCCGCACCGACGGAGTGAGGTGACGACAATATAGTAAATCTCACAAGCGGATTTGATATGACAAAATCATCCCCTAATATCATGTCCGGGGGCATACCCATAGTATGTCATTGCGTTAGCGTAGCTCCTCTGAAAGAGGCGTGGAACGAAGTGAAACGACGCAATCACAAGGTTTTTGGGATTGCTTCCCTACTCTGCGAGAACGCTTTCAGCGAACGGTCGCAATGACGGTTATTTAAACGGACATGATATAATTATGCAATTATAAATTTATTTTTCTTGTTTTAGTAAAGCCCCCGTTATCCCCAACTTTGGGGGTAGTTTGGGGGACTTTAAATTATCTTTCTCCCCGGTGGATTGGGGGTTGGGGGGCTGTTAGCACGCCTTGTAATCAGCTACGCCGAAAAAATATACCTTGAATGCATCACAGACATGGGATAATTGATTGTTAATAAATAAATAATTTTCACTGCAATTAACATCAGGTGTATCGACAAGAACCCTAGTTCCCATGAGTGACGAAAATCAACTCAGCCTTTTTGAATATTCCCAGCCAGAACAAAAAGAACTCATACCCACAAGTTCCCAGATTCCTATTCCCCCAGGAACATATGACAATTTAACTCAATTAAAACAACATTGCCAGCAATGTTACCGTTGTGAATTAGGACACACCCGTCAAAATGCTGTGGTTTGTCGCGGTAATCCCCAAGCTTTAATTATGATAGTGGGGGAAGCGCCGGGACAAAATGAAGATGAAACCGGATTACCATTCGTGGGAAGAGCTGGACAGTTACTCGATAAAATTCTGGCATCAGTGCAGTTAGATCCAGAAAAAGATGTGTACATTTGTAATGTAAATAATTGTCGCCCCCCTGGTAATAGAACTCCCACTCCCACAGAAATCGCCGCTTGTAAACCCTATCTTTTAGAGCAAATTCGTTTAGTTAACCCCAAAATAATTGTATTGACAGGGGCAACAGCTGTAAAAGGGGTAATTGGTGATAAGCGGGGAATTACTAAAATTCGCGGTACTTGGATGGAATGGGAAGGACGTTTGTGTATGCCGATTTTCCATCCTTCCTATTTGTTACGTAACCCTTCCCGGGAAAAGGGTAGCCCCAAGTGGCTGATGTGGCAAGATATTCAAGCAATACGTGCTAAGTTAGATGGATTGAGCAACTGTTAATTAGGGCTTGCAACAAAAAGTCTTTGGGTGAGGGTAGAGGACAGGGGAGGTGGGAACAGGGGACAGTTTTAGCTTCTTTGTTTTTTATTCTTTTGTCATCAACAATTTAGTGAAGAAATTAAAACTCTTAACTCCGAACTGTCAACTATCAACGGGAGCATCCCAAATGTTTAAATTTGTAGTGCGGGCATCTTGCCCGCTTTATATATCTCTTGCCCGCTTTATATATCAAGGGAGCAAGACTTCGGCGTGAGCTCAGACGTTCGGCGAAGCTCAGTCGAGCCGTCGAACGCTGCTCCCACTACCGCATATTTTTGCAAA
>JAAUYD010117294.1_pt1 | contig 10125 bp, 10 predicted proteins | sample 7278101 | NCBI WGS metagenome assembly JAAUYD01 (sample SAMN14350128, study PRJNA611818) | marine sediment metagenome | isolation source: surface marine sediment (0.6m) | place: French Polynesia: Moorea | collected 2018-08
AGACCCGGCAAGCATGTTTTGAATACCAATCAGTAGCCAATAGAACTCAGGTCTCTAACGAGATTGCACGATGTCCTCTCTATCCGCAAAGCGGCTGATTGTAGATCTGGTGAAACCTCTGAAAAATGACTAGGCAATGCTCTTGTGCCCCCCAGGCGCTGAGAGATCAGGACCAAGGCCATCACCATGTCACGCGCATTGATGATCCAGGGGACCGGCTCGAATGTCGGGAAGTCGCTTCTGGTGGCGGGGCTGTGCCGCGCGGCGCGGGCGCGTGGGCTTTCGGTGGCGCCGTTCAAGCCGCAGAACATGTCGAACAACGCCGCTGTGACCCGGGACGGGGGAGAGATCGGGCGCGCGCAGGCCCTGCAGGCCATGGCCGCCGGGCTGCCCCTGCACACCGACATGAACCCGGTTCTCCTGAAGCCCGAAACGGATGTGGGCGCGCAGGTCGTCGTGCAGGGCAAGCGCCTGACAAGTGCGAAGGCGCGGGATTATCAGGCGCTGAAACCCACGCTCATGGCCTCGGTCCTTGACAGCTTCAACCGTCTCAGATCCGCCCATGACCTGATCCTTGTCGAAGGCGCGGGCAGTCCGGCCGAGGTGAACCTGCGCGCGGGCGACATCGCGAATATGGGCTTCGCGCGGGCCGCGGACGTGCCGGTGATCCTGGCGGGCGATATCGACCGGGGCGGTGTGATCGCGCAAATCGTGGGCACACAGGCCGTTGTCGAAGATGGCGATGCAGAAATGATTTCAGGATTTCTGATCAACCGGTTCCGGGGCGATCCTACACTTTTCGATGACGGCTACCGGCTGATCGAGGCCCGCACGGGCTGGCGCGGCTACGGCGTTTGCCCGTGGTTTCCCGACGCCTGGAAACTGCCGGCCGAAGATGCGCTGGACCTGGCCGCGCCGGCCCGCGCCGACGGCGTGCATATCGTCTGCCTTGGCCTTAGCCGGATCGCGAATTTCGACGATCTTGACCCGCTGGCGCAGGAACCGGAGGTCAGGCTGACAATGCTTCGCGCGGGGCAGGCCATCCCCGGCGACGCCGATCTGGTGATTATCCCAGGCACCAAGTCGACGCGGGGCGACATGGCGTTCCTGCGCGCGCAGGGCTGGGATGTCGACCTTGCGGCCCATTTCCGGCGCGGCGGGCATGTTCTGGGCATCTGCGGCGGCTATCAGATGCTGGGGGGCGAGGTGGCCGATCCCGAAGGCATCGAAGGGCTGCCGGGCGCCGATCCGGGCCTTGGGCTTCTGGACGTGACAACGCGCATGACGCCCCAGAAGCGGCTGACCGAGGTTTCGGCGGTCCATGCCGTCTCTGGCGCGGCGTTCCGTGGCTACGAAATCCATATCGGCGAGACGAATGGCCCGGATCGCGCCCGGCCCTTTGCCCATGTGACGGGTGCGCCCGAAGGGGCGGTCAGCGCCGATGGCAGGATCGCGGGCAGCTACCTGCATGGGATGTTCCGCGACGATGTGTTTCGTGCAGGCTTTCTGGCGGGACTGGGAGCCAACGCGGGCGGCACGGGGTATGATGCGACCGTCGAGGCCACGCTTGACGCGCTGGCCGCGCATCTGGAACGGCATCTGGATGTCGACGGGCTATTCGCCGCCGCTAGATAAGGCCGGTGCCAGCCGTGCCCAATCGGCCTCTGACCCCGGAAGGCCCATCCGCAGCCAGTTCGCGGAATAGGGAAAGACACGCGTCCAGACCCCGGCGCGGGCAAGGCGCGCCTGCACTTTGGCCGCGTTGCCGGTGTCGTAGGTGCGAAAGAGCGCCGTGCCACCGATCAGGCGCCAACCCGCCGCTTGCGCCAGCGCGTCGAGCCGTTCGGTGTCGCGCCGCAGCCGCGCGATCGTCGCGTCCCGCCAGGTGGTATCCGCCATCGCCGCCAGCCCGATCGCAATTGCTGGCCCGCTGACGGCCCAGGGGCCCGCCAGCCCGCGAAGGCGGCCAATGGCCCCTGCCCCGCCCAGCGCGAAGCCAAGTCGCAGCCCAGCCAGCCCGTAGAATTTGCCAAACGAGCGCAGGACGATCACCCGTTCGCCAAGCTTTTCAAGCGACGGCGCAAGCGACAGGTCAGGATGCGGATCGGCAAAGCTCTCGTCGATGACCAGAAGGCCCAGCTTTGCACTCAGATCCGCGAGCGCATCGGGCGACCAGCGCCGCCCATCGGGATTGTTGGGGTTCACGACAATGCCCAGATCGGCACCGGCAAGGTTCGAAACTTCCGCCACCTCCTCCACGTCCCAACCCTGCGCCCGAAGGGATGCACCGTGTTCGTTATAGGTCGGCGCGACAAGCCTTGCCCGGCCCGGCGGGCAAAGCCGGGGCACAAGCTGGATCGCCGCCTGCGCCCCGCTCAGTGCCATCACCGCCGCGCCGGTTCCATAGGCGCGCGCCGCCGCAGCTTCGAGCGCAGAGATGTCATCCCCCGTCGGCAATGCGGTGAAGCCGCGCCCGGGCAGCTCGGGCAGCGGATAGGCGACCGGGTTGATCCCCGTTGACAGGTCGATCCAGTCCGCCCCGCCAAAAAGGGCTCTCGCCCGGTCCAGATCGCCGCCGTGATCGCGCATACCCGCCTCAGATCAGTGCGAGCGCCAAAAGGCCCGCGCCGCACAGAACCATCGCCCGGACATAAAGCGCAAGGCCGCGTTCCAGCGTGCCTGCATCCGGATCGGGTGCGCCGGCGTTGACCCACGGCTCATCCTCCACCCGGTCGCCATAGACGCGGGGGCCCGACAGGCGGATGCCCAGCGCCCCAGCCATCGCGCCTTCGGGCCAGCCGGCATTGGGCGAGCGGTGCTTCCGGGCATCGCGGATCATTGTACTCAGCGACGCGGCAAGACGTCCCGAAACAAGGGCAAAGATCAACCCCGTCAGACGGGCCGGGATCAGGTTCGCCACATCGTCCAGACGGGCGGCGACCTTGCCGAAGTCCGCATACCGGGCATTCCGATGCCCGATCATCGAATCAAGTGTGTTCACCGCCTTGTAGGCCGCGATGCCGGGAAGCCCCGCGATCAGCCCCCAGAAGAGAGGCGCCGTGACACCGTCCGAGGCGTTTTCGGCCAGGCTCTCGGTCGCCGCGCGCGCCACGCCTGCTTCGTCCAGTGCCGATGGATCGCGGCCGACAATCATGGCCACGGCATCCCGCGCGCCCGCCAGATCGCCTGCGGCCAGCGGGCGGGCGACGGCTGTGACGTGATCGTAGAGTGACCGCGCGGCGATCAGTGGCCAGGCGAGGATCGCGCCGATCAAGATGCCTATTGTCCCTGGCGGCAGCACCAGTTGCAGAAGCAGCGCCGGGACTGCGGCCGTGGCCAGAACGACCGCGACGCAGGCGCCCCCCATCGCGCGCCGACGAGCGGGCGTCCCAGAGTTCCAGCGCGTTTCCAGCGCCGCGATCAGCGCGCCGATCCAGGTGACGGGGTGGCCGATCCCGCGATAGAGCCGCTCGGGCCACCCGGCCACGGCATCGATTGCCAGGGCAAGCGCCATCATGGCGGCAAAGCTCATCTCCGGCCCCCTGTCCGGAAGCGGATGACATGCGTATAGCCTGCGTCCTGCAAGGTACGTTCTGTCGCGGCGGGCGCGCGTCCCGGCTGAAAGATGAAGGACCGCGCGGGTCCCGTATGCGCCCGCGAAACGCCCAATGCGCCAAGGCCGCGGGCGATGTCGGGCGTTGGGTCACCGATCGGCCCCCGCATCGCCGTGGTCCGGGCGCAGGAGTCCGAAGCAAGCCGGGCGGCCTCGGCCAGGGCTGGGCCGTTCTGCCAGGCCGCGATCAGGTCATCGACCGCCGGGAAGTCCAGATCGTCGGGATCGGTCTGGCAGGGCTGCCCCCAGAACCCGCCGACAACCTCAGCCTCGGGCGGGGACGGCAGCGATGACAGGACCCGTGCGGCGCGGGGCGCCCAGAGCACCTGGTCCGGTGAGGTCAGCATCAAGGGGTCGGTCGCCCCCTCGATCGCAAGGCAGACGGCGGCGATGGTGTCCTCGCCTGCCCCTGATGCGCGCGCAATCGCGACAAGCGCCGCTGTTGACATGCCTGCCCCGCCGCCCGGTGGCAGGTCGACGCTCAGATCGATCAAACAGTCGCGCGAGATGTCAAGCGCGCCGAGAAACCTCTGGCAGCGTTCATCGTCAAGAACCGGCTGGGTCTGGCGCAGTGCGAACGCATCGGCCGGCTCGACCCGCGCCCCGACACCGGCCACCGGGCAGACTTGCGTAATCAGCGCAAGCGTCCGGTCAGGACCCCAAAGCCCCTGAACCCATTCACCGAAGTGGCCCGCGACATGGGTCGTCACGCGCCCTGACCCCTCGCCAGCGAAACCGCCTGCCAGGGCGGGACATGATCTGCCAAAGCGAAGACGGCCATTCCCTGCTTTCCAAATCCCCTCGAACCTGCTCTTTCACGTCCTCATGGGAAAGTCGATCCTGATAACCGGGGGCGCGCGGTCTGGCAAAAGCACCTTTGCCGAACGCACAACGCTCGCCCTGGGCAAGCCCGCGATCTACATCGCGACGGCCGAGGCGCATGACGATGAAATGCGCGACCGGATCACGCGGCATCAGGCGCGGCGGGGCGCGGAATGGACGACGGTGGCCGAGCCCTTTCGGCTATCCGACGTTCTACGGGAAAGCGACGGCGGCGCGCCCCGGCTGGTCGATTGCCTGACACTCTGGCTGACGAACCTGATGTTGGCCGAGCGCGACTGGGAAGCGGAGATTGCCGCGTTGACGGACCTTCTGCCCCGGCTTGCGGCACCCGTGGTCTTTGTCACAAACGAGGTCGGGGCCGGCATCGTCCCAGAGAACCGGCTGGCGCGCGCGTTTCGCGATGCCGCCGGGATAACCAACCAGCGCGTGGCCGAAGCCTGTGACGAGCTGTGGCTCTGCGTTGCCGGACACCCTCTGAAGGTCAAACCGCAGTAGCGGTACCGCCCCTTGGGTCAGCCCCCATCAGACGACAGGGCGCGCTGTTTTGCTGGGCGCCGATCTGTGGCGATCTCTGCCGGGTGACCGTAGCGCTTCATCGGTCTGCTCGGACATCGCCGTTCCCGGCTTCCAAGGCCTTGCGCGCCGACGCGCCCGTACGGGTGGGCGCCTCGATGGAATTGCATCCTTCTGCAAAGAGGTCTTGGGTTCATTTGCTATCGCCAACAGCCTTCCGAGCCGGCGTCCTCGACAAACCGCGCAAAGCGACGCGGCAGGCGGCCCAAGGCGCGCTGAAGGCCGTCAGATGTGCTGGCGTTCTTGCCATCAAGGGTTTCGGCGACAAGCGTAGCCACAAACTCGGCATCCGCATCAGGAAAGCCCGCAGCAATCAGCCTCGCTTCGAGCTCTTTCGGCGTGATGGTCTTGCAGGTCACGTGCCGCCCGGTCACGTCCGCGATCTTCGCAATGGCTTCTTCCCAGGTCAGAAGCTCGTCGCCCGTAACCTCGCGGACCTGGCCGACATGTCCATATTCCAACAAGGCCGCCACCGCGACATCCGCCACGTCCTGGATATCGACCCGGGGCTCCCCGGCCCCCGAGTCGGGTGCCGAGACCTCCCCATCCAGCACGCCGTCCAGGAACCGACCCGCGCTGAAATTCCGCATGAACCCGCTGGGCTGCGGTGCGGGCCGCCTTCAAATGGTCTGAGTCGATGGGGAATCGTCCCTGGGTGAAACGGGTCCGAATCACGGAACGGACGGTGGCGAACGTCTGGAGACTTCGCATCAACAGGAAGCGTTGCTTGGTCCTCTCTCGTTGTCGAAGCGGACGGCGCGAGTTCTCGACCCGGATGTTGAGCCATCTGCCCGTCTTCCGTTCTTCGGTGGCACCGAGTTCGTCGTGTGCGGCGGTGTCTGTCTGACATCGATCCGTCACGATCATTCGGCGTGACCGTGCCGCTTCATTGGTTTCCACGGTAACTCCGTTGCCGCGAGCGTGTTTCTGCGCCTGATCGCAACAGTTTGAAACACCACGCCCTCGTGATCTACGGTCTGCCAGAAGTCGTGGCGATGGCCCTCGACACTGCGAAACAAGAGCGGGGATCGCACGTAGATCACGACCGCCAAGCGGAGAGCCTCGGGGCTGGTCTTGAAGTACCTGAACATTTTCGGCCGGGATATGCCCGGAGGCCAGGCAGGCTGCCTGCCCGGTTCAAGCCCGGTTTCCTCTGACATCACCCATTCGATCATTGCAATACGGACAAGACTAAATCATATTCAAAAATGCGAATTTTATGGTGTTGGATATGCAAGTCTCAAGGCGAAGTCTAATGATGACCTCAGGCGCAGCCACTTTGGCCGGCCTCTGCCCCGTCCGATCCATTGGGCAGCTGAACATGGGAAGCGCCTCGCTGACGACGATCAGTGACGGCTACCTCAACTTGCCGGGCTCGTTCATTTTCGAACCTATGCCAAAGGACGAACTGTCGGCCGTATTGAGCGATCAGGGCGTCGATCCTGACACGCATACGCCCGAATGCAACCTCACCCTCTATCAGGGAGATGGCCGAAGCGTTCTGTTCGATGTCGGGTCCGGCCCCGATTTCATGCCGACCGCCGGAACCGTTATGGATGGGCTGGATCAACTGGGCATGCTTCCCGAAGAGGTCACGGATGTGGTGTTTACCCATGCCCATCCCGATCACATCTGGGGACTCATCGACGATTTCGAGGAATTGGTCTTTCCGAATGCCAGCTACCGGATGGGCCGGACCGAGTGGGAATACTGGTGGAATCCGGAAACCGTGAACAAGATCGGCGATGCCCGTACCGCCTTTGCGGTGGGCGCCAGGCGCCGGATGGAGATGATCGAAGACCGCGTGATCCTGTTTGACGACGGCGAGGAAATCCTGCCCGGGATCGCGGCGCTTGAAACCCCGGGCCACACGCCGGGGCACATGGCGTTTGAGGTTCGTCGGAACGGGACGGCGGCACTTATCGTCGGCGATGCAATTGGCAATCACCACGTCGCATTTGCCAGACCTTCGTGGGAAAGCGGATCGGATCAGGATCAACCGCTCGCGGCCGAGACACGCAAATGGCTGTTCGAACGCCTGACGGCCGAAGACCTTCACCTCGTGGGGTTTCACCTGCCATCAGGCGGGATCGGCCGCGCCGATCGACACGGCGATGGATACCGTTTTGTTCCGGGAGGCCCTTGATGCGCTTCGGTCCACTTGTCTTTGCGTCCTTGCTGATCGCTCCTGCCCATGCGGACGAGAACATCGCCGACCAGTACCACGGTTCTCCGCTCTATTCGAAGCCGGTCGAAGTCATCCCCCATGTCTGGTCCGCAATCGGAGCGACCGCGCCCCCGACCTATGAAAACTCCGGCCACAACAACAACCTGAGTTTCATCGTGACCGGCGACGGCGTGATCGTGATAAATGGCGGCGCAGCCTATATTCTCGCCGAAGCGCTGCATGACGAGATCGCGGCAATCACCGATCAGCCGGTCCGCCTAGTGATCGACGAAAACGGCCAAGGGCACGCAATGCTGGGCAATTCCTACTGGGCGGAGCAAGGCGTGCCGATACTCGCCCATGTAGATGCCGCAGCCGAAATCGAAACCCACGGGCACGAGATACTGGAGGCAATGAAGCGCTACAACGCCGACAAGGCGGAAGGCACCTTCGTCGCCCCTCCGACGCAAACCTTCGAGGACCGCCACGTCATCGAGATGGGCGCCTTCACGATTGAAGTGCTTCACCTGGGCCCGGCGCATGGGCCAGGCGACACGCAGGTCTGGCTGCCGGACCAAGGTCTGGTCATCGCCGGCGATATGGCATTCCACGAACGGATGCTGCCGATTTTCGCGGACACGATCGTCAAGGATTGGATCGAAACCTGGGACACGGGGTTCGAAGCGCTTGAGGCCACCTATGTGATCCCCGGCCATGGGCATCCCACAAACATGGATCAGGTTCGACGCTACACGCGCGACTACCTTGTCTACCTGCGCGAACGGATCGGCGAGCATCTTGATGCCGGCGGCGATCTTGCGGATGCGTATTACGTCGATCAGTCGCCATTCAGGCATCTCGACACGTTCGACGAGCTTGCGACCAAGAACGCCGGACGCGTCTATGAACAGATGGAATGGGAATAGCGCTCAGGCCGCGCGCAGATGCTCCGTCCTGGTGACAAGACGCTGGGTCGCGACGGCGCCCACCCACATCGAAAAGACGGCAAGCCACGCCGTAAGCGACAGCGCCGAACCACCCGATAGCCCGGCGCCCACGGCACAGCCTCCAGCCAGCATCGCTCCGAACCCCATCAGGACCGCGCCGATCAGGTAACGTTCCATCGGTGTGTCTTCCCCGAACCGCTCCAACCGCCACTCTCCGGCGGCGAACGCAGAGACTGCCGCGCCAAGGGCGACGCCGGGCACCAACCCAATGCCGAAGGACACCGGCACGCTCGGGGCCGCGACCAGCGCCATGAGCGTGTCGGTGGCGGGGCCGGTGAACGTCACTGACGCGATCGGCACGATTTCAAACGAGGTTTGTGATATGGTGAATGTCGCGATCCAACCCAGCGCCACGGCAAGCCCGACCGTGCACCCGGCCAAGACCCTGCCGACAGAGACCTCTCGTGATCGTGCAAGGACCAAGGATGCGGCCAGCGCCCCCACGGCAAGAAGGGCAGCAGCCGTGTGGCCAACCCCGAACATGGCGCCGATATCGCGCGTCGCCCCACCCGGAATTGTCCACAGCGCGGAAATCCCTTCCCGCGCGGGGCTTAGAACCCCGCGATAGGACGCCTGCGCGACCAATGTGACTACGAGGCCCGAGATAAGCGCGCGAAGGTTGCCCGACGATGCCAGAACCAGGAGCCGGGATGCGCATCCCCGCGCCAGGATCATGCCCGCACCGAACATCAGCCCGCCCGTCACTGCGCCGGACAGGCTTCCGGTCGCGGCAAGAACGCGGGCCTCATCGAGCTGCAGGCCACCAACGGCCAGAGCGCCCTGCACCAGTGCAAGCGCCGTGGAAAACGCGACAAGCCAGACCGCAAGCCGTGGTCCGAACCTGCCCTCGGCAACCTCGACTGTCGCCGCACGCAAGCAAAATCGCGACCGCTGCGCCGCGACGCCGAACAGAAGCCCCACCAGAAGCCCTGCGACCCCCAACGTGCCTGCATCTCCGAGGGTATCGATCAGCAATACTGTCATGCGCCGACCCTAGCGCAACGTCCCGGCTGCACCTTGTGATGGATCAACCTACTGCGCCGCGATTGGCTGCCGCGCAAGCTGGCACTGCGACCAAAGCGCCTCCAGCGCCGCGACCAGCCGATCCACATCGCCATCGCCATGGACCGGGGACGGTGTGATCCGCAGCCGTTCCGTCCCTTTCGGAACGGTGGGGAAATTGATCGGTTGGATATAGATTCCATGCGCTGTCAGCAGCTCATCCGAGATATACTTGCACTTCACCGGATCGCCCACGATCACGGGGATGATGTGGCTGTCATTGCGGACATGTGGCAAGCCGATTGCGTCAAGCCGCGCGCGCACTTCTTCGACACGCTTCCGGTGAGCGGAACGCTCGGTCTTGCTCGACTTCAAGTGGCGGATCGAAGCGGCAGCCCCGGCGGCGACGGCAGGCGGAAGCGCTGTCGTGAAGATGAACCCCGAAGCGAACGACCGCACGTAGTCGCAAAGGGCTGCGGACGCGGCGATGTAGCCGCCCATGACACCGAACGCCTTGCCAAGCGTTCCTTCGATCACGGTCAGCCTGTGCATCAGCCCCTCGCGCTCGGCGATGCCGCCACCGCGTGGGCCGTAAAGACCGACCGCATGAACCTCGTCCAGATAGGTCATCGCCCTGTAGCGGTCAGCCAGATCACAGATCTCGGCAATCGGTGCGATATCTCCGTCCATCGAGTAGACGCTTTCAAACGCGATGAGCTTCGGACAAGCGTCAGGCAAGGCGGACAGCTTGGCCTCGAGATCGACAAGATCGTTGTGCTTCCAGATCACCTTCCTGGCGCGACTGTGCCGGATGCCTTCGATCATCGAGGCATGGTTCAACTCATCCGACAGGACCACGCAGCCCGGGATCCGTGCAGCAAGCGTCCCAAGGGCTGCCCAGTTCGAAACATACCCGCTGG
>JAAUYD010144374.1_pt1 | contig 10123 bp, 9 predicted proteins | sample 7278101 | NCBI WGS metagenome assembly JAAUYD01 (sample SAMN14350128, study PRJNA611818) | marine sediment metagenome | isolation source: surface marine sediment (0.6m) | place: French Polynesia: Moorea | collected 2018-08
TGGCCGCTCTGTCCTTTCCGGCGGTCTGGCTGGACGAGTATTATGTTTGAGCGGCCAGTTAGAACCGATCCACATCTGTGATGCGGATCATGCGGCCGCCATCCAGAGACTTGACCACGATATCCTCGAATTCGGAGACATCTTCCAGGCGGCCACGCACGTTGATGGCGTACTGAAACATTTGCCTGTCGTCTGTCGGAGACTGGCCGATCTGTCCGGCGGCGACCTGAACGTTCTGCTCGCGGATGGCGTTGATCACGTCACTGGTGGTCAGGCCGCGGGCTTTTAGCTGGTTGGGGTCGAGCCAGATGCGCATACTGTAATCGCTGGCGCCGAAGACCATAACAGAGCCCACACCCTCGAGGCGAGACAGCTCGTCCTTGATGCGCAGGGTAGCGTAGTTGCTCAGGTAGAGGGCATCATAGCGATCGTCAGGAGAGGTGAGGGAGGCGAATAGAAGTATATTGGTAGATTGCTTCTCTACGGTGAGCCCGATGCGCTGAACGGTCTCTGGCAACAATGCCTCTGCCTGAGAAACCCGGTTCTGGACAAGCACCTGGGCCATGTCCAGATCGGTTCCCACTTCAAAGGTCACGGTCAAAGTATAAGCGCCATTGTTAGTGCTGGTACTGGACATGTATAGCATGCCCTCGGCACCGTTGACCTGTTCTTCGATGGGCTGAGCAACCGTGTCCGCCAGCACCGCGGCGCTGGCTCCGGGATAGGCCGCTGTGACCTGCACGGTTGGCGGTGCGATCTCCGGATATTGGGCGATGGGCAGTGTTCTCAGCGTCACCAGTCCGGCGATGATGATGACGATGGAGAGGACGGCCGCGAAAATGGGCCGTTGAATAAAGAATTTGCTTAACATGGCGTATCTCCTCAAACTGAAGGCTTGGCGGCGTCTGCTGCGCTCTTATCATTCGGTGTGGACGGCTGGGCCTCCTGGGGCGTCACCGGTCCGCCGGGACGGGCCTTCTGAAGTCCGTTGACAATGACGCGTTCTTCGGCCTTCAGACCGCTTCGGATGACGCGCATGTCGCCCACCAGTTCTCCTGCCTTCACCGGACGGTATTCGGTGATATTCTCCTTGTTGGCCACCAGCAGGTACCGGCCCTGCTGGTCGAATCCCAGCGCGCTGTCCGGCACCAGGAGGGCGTCGCTGGTTTGGCCCATTGGGATACGGATACGAGCGAAAAGGCCAGGTACGATTCGGTGGTCGGGATTGTCGAAAATGGCGCGTACTTCAATGGTGCCAGTGGCGGCATCCATTCGATTGTCGACGAAGTCGAGGCGACCGGTGTTGGGGAAGTCTTTACGGCCGGCCAGTCCCATCTGGACCTGCATGGGATTTTCTTCTGCTTCACCATTGCCACTTTGTCCTGCTTTGTAACGCACCCAGTCTCGTTCGCTGATGGTGAAATAGGCATAGATGGGATCATCCTGGACGATGGTGGTCAGCTCGGTCCGTTCGCTGGCCCCTACCAGGTTGCCCACATCCACCATGCTGCGGCCGATGCGGCCGTCAATCGGCGCCGTTACCCGTGTATAAGAGAGGTTGAGTTGGGCGGTACGCACAGCCGCCTCGGCAGCCAAGGTACCGGCTTCAGCTTTTCCCAGTTGGGCGCGGGCGTCGATGACCTCCACTTCACTTACCGCCCTGTCTCGGAGGGCGTTCTCTTTGCGTATCTTTGTGGCACGGGCCTGTCGAAGTTCGGCCTGTCGCATGGCCAGTTGGGCCTTGGTTTCGTCCAGTATGGCCAGATAAGGCTTTTGGTCGATGGAAAAGAGCAGATCTCCTGGTTGAACCATGGCACCTTCGGTGAAATGAATCTTCTCAAGGTAGCCTTCCACTCGGGCTCGTATGGTGACCGACTCTACTGCTTCGGTGGTACCGTTAAACTCTGCATAGTGCACCACATCCTTGGTCATTGGTTTGCTGACCGTCACCTGGGGAGGCGGCGGGGCGGCATTGGTGTTGGCGCCCGCCGTTTCGTTCTCGCAGCCGGATATCAGGATGGAAAGGCTGATCAGAAAGAGCGGTGCAATCAATATCTTGGGAATGGGGTATGGCTTCATGATATGACTCCCTAATTATATTTAGACCTATTTTGGGTTATGTTCTCTTCCGCCGTTGGACGGACCTGCTTATCGTTTTGCGGTACCTTGGCGGGATGCCGAGGATTCCATCCTCCGCCTAAGGCAGCATAGACACGAACAAAGTTAGCGGCGCTGTTGCCCCGGGCGGCAGCGTATTGGTTTTCAAACCGGAACTGATCCCGCTGAGCGTCGAGCACTTGTTGGAAATCCACCAGGCCTTGTTTGTATAAATCAGTAGCCAGCTTCACGGAGCGGCGTGCTGCACTCACCGAACGCTCCAGAGCGGAGAGGCGGCTGCGGTCTTCGATATAGGCGATCAATGCGTCTTCCACTTCTTTGAGGGCGTTGAGCACCGATTGCTCATATTGGAATAGCGCCTGCCGTGCACGGGCATCCTGAGCTTCGATCTGGCGACGGATACGGCCGCCGCTGAAGATATTCCATCGCAATGATGGCCCGAATGAAGTGAAACGGCTGCCGGCATCGAAAAGATCGCCTGCATCGATGGCCTCATACCCAAACGTACCGGTCAGGGAAAACGTAGGATAGAGATCCGCCTTGAGCACGCCGATGCGGGCGGTCTGGGCCGCAAGCTGCCGTTCGGCCCGGCGAACGTCTGGGCGCTGTCGAAGCAGGTTGGCCGGTACTCCCACGGTCACCTTTGCCGGTGGCAGTGGGATGGGTTGATCCATGCGCATCTCTTGGGGAAGATCTCCAGGCGTTCTGCCCAACAGCACAGCCAGTGCAGTGACGGATTGGGACAGGCCTATCTTCAATGGCGGCACCTCGGCTTCGGTGCTGGCCAGGTTCCGTTCGGCCTGTGCCACATCAAGGTTCGTGGCCAAGCCGTGACGGAACCGCGATCGGGTCAGTTCCAGAACCGATTGCTGAGAGTCGATATTGGCTTGAGCCGATATCAGGCGCGCCTGAAAGGTCCGTATGTCGAGGTAAGAGAGAGCGACATTGGCATAGAGACTGATCATCACATCGGTACGATCTTCATCGCTGGCCTGATAGTCGGCCGTAGCCGCCTCCACCGAACGCCGGATCCGGCCGAAGAGATCGATCTCCCATCCGGCAACGATTCCCCCATTGTAGATCGTTTCTTCCACGCCGGGGTTCAATCCATTGTCGCTGGAGTCCTGACGGGTGACCGATCCCTGGGCATCCAATTGGGGCAAACGGGCGCCTTTGGAGAATCCGAGCAGCGCTTTAGCCTCTTCCACCCTGGCCACGGCGGCCATAAGGTCACGGTTGTTCTCCTTGGCGGTTTCAATCAGGTCATCCAACAACGGATCATTGAACAAGGTCCACCACTGCTGGACCAGTTCGCCCTTGGGCAGCAGGGCAGGGTCCTTTGCCGTGGTCCAATTTTCGGGCACCGCCATCTCAGGTGCCTGGTAATTCGGGCCCACCGCACACCCCGTCAGCAGGGTTGCACAGATCAGGGCCGCAAAAGGCGCTTTCCATCGAGAGCTTGCCTTTGTGGCACTCTTGAAGTCAGAACGGTATTTCATCTATGTTTTCCTTTTTAAGTCGCTGTGGTCACTCACGTGGATGGGGATGTGTCCCACAGCATGGAAGATAAAAAATCCCCCAAAAAGGGGATAAGCCGTCACTTTTTTGTTTTCAGTTCATTGATCAATCGACGAGATCTCGAATTTAACGCCGGTTAATTCTTCAGAAAGCTGCCATAATCGACTGCCAATGACTGGATCTTTGGATGATGTATTGGATCTGACCTGTTTGGGATACCCCTTTCGCCTCCATGGAGAATCCTTGGAGCGCTGTAAGCAGGTTGCTTCCTCATATTGGGGAAGCGGTAACATCATTAATAAAGTGAACATTCATTTATAAACGCCTAAAATTTTTTTAATTTAAAGTTTAATGGCATCCCAGGCCAGATTGAATGCGACCTCTATGTTCTCTGGTGTCATTTCAAACTCTGAGCACATGTGTGGCTTTGAGAGCACAACTACCGGGTAAAAAATAAACGCAGCCAGGATGTCATGCTCCACATCTTTGATGAATTTTTGTTCAATCCCCCTCTCAAGCACCTCGATTAGCGGGATAAAGTATTGTTTGATCGTCTCTTTGTTCACCAGTTCCTGATAAGGGGAGTTGGCAAATTGCTCTGTAAAATTGAAATAGTCAACATTTTTGGAAATATACCTGCTCATGGCAATCCAGACGTTGAGCAGGATATCGCGAATCGGCAAATTTGGATCAAAGTCCTTCAACAGCGCTCGGCTGAAGTTTTTCTCAATGTCGATATAGGTCGAAACCAGGAGATCCTCTTTATTGCTGTAATATACATAGAGGGTAGCTGGAGAGACTTTGGCCGCTTTGGCGATCTTGGAAACAGACGCCGCTGCGAATCCGACTTCATTCACCGTCTTGACTGTGGCCTCAAACAGGGCCGTTTGTTTTTCTTCGTCTTTTGTTCTCATGGCGCGTTAAATAAATGAACATTCACTTATAGTCAAGACTTTTTTTATGGGTTAGTGGTTCAATCCAGCTTTTATTGGTTTTGACGCAATTGATATAATGTTGGCGGAATGAAAGGGGGGGCCTGGAGGATAATTTATGATAGTGTGTTCATGGGGTAGGGTAGCTACTCATCGATGACATAAGTATATCGACCATTGGGCGTTAATCTAAATTTTCCAATTGCCAAATCGCCATCGTCCAGTTTGGCATCGAGCATTTCCATGACCCTTGTTGAGGCGGTTGCTCCCAATATGGATATGCCGGAATACGGATAGCTATCGGGCCCTTCCCAATTATAGTTACCTCCGACCGGTGTATTTCCAAGCCAGTGGTTCTGAGTGATAAACTCCTCGATACCGCAATTCACCGGCAATATGACGTGGCTGTCATTTGGATAAGCACCGTTTTCCAGAGCAACGGTGTTGAACGCCGTTTCGAAGGTCTTCAAATCGGTTATGGTTTCAGCAATTCTCGCTCTGTCCGTGTAGTGAATGTTGGTGACGATGGCAATGGCAGCGAGAATACCGATGATTGCGATTACAATCATTATTTCAATGAGGGTAAACCCCTCTTTGGATGATGGTTTCGCTGATAATCGATAGATACGATCTTTGAAATGAACCATCATAGATAACCTCTCTGCCAACTATGGACAATTCTTAGCCAAGTATTTCCGGTCTATCATGCTCTGATTATCCGGCAGCTTCTTCAGGAGCATCAGATGTTACTTTTAGCAAACTGTATGCCAAGCTGTAACTTTGTCACTCGGTAGACTGCGTTAATGAGTGAAGTAAAAAAATATGTAATTACAGTATGATGTGATTGCATTTCGTTCCGTGCATGGGGTTATGCCAATGCTTTAAAGTCTTTTTTATCCCTGCAGTGGAGTGTTTGAGCGGAAACCAACCAATGAAAGTGACAATTTTTGTTCCATAGAAGACTATATTTGCTCAAGGGGATGCTATTTAAAAGATCTCTCGAAATGAGTGGCCGGGATACGGCGATGGGAAAATGACATATCAACTCCACAAATGGTCTTGCGGGGTCGTATCTCTTTGGAGTTGTCTTTAATTCTGGACTTGCAACACAGACTTAACAGAGGCATTGAGATGGATGTAGGTTGGGATAGACCTGCCTTTGCCAGTCTCATTCAATGCCGGTGGTGCTGGAAAAATTCTGGAGACCGGCTAGAGGCTTGTTGTCCGGCACACCGGCCTTTTGATCGGTTCTTGATTGTAATTCTACAGTATTGTTTAAAATCTTGTCGATGGGCACAGGTCGGCCGAAAAAGAAACCTTGTGCCAGGTCAAAACCTAGCTGTTCGCATGTTCTAGCCTCCTCGGAGCACTCGATACCCTCTGCGAGGGTGCAGATACCAAGATCATGGGCCGCGGTGACAAATGTCGAAATCATTTGGTGCAGACGCTTTGGAGCAAGATGGATCTGACGGATCAAGGACATGTCGAATTTGAGATAATTGGGAGATATATTTGAAAGTTCCACCAGCCGGGTCTGCCCGACACCGAAATCATCGAATGCCAATCCAATATTCATCTTATCCAAAGCAGGACGAAGTTGGAGTATCTCCTCAGCTCCTGCGGCAGCTTTTTCATTTATCTCCAGCACAATTTTCTCAGAAGGGGCTAAATCCCGCATTCTTCGCAGGGATTTCACAAGCGCATCCATTTCAAGAAGTTCGAGCTGTGAGGTATTTACGAACAAATAGGGCGACCCCGGTAATTCTTTGCCAATATCCACACCCACCTCACGGAAAAGGGAGCTTAGGTTGGAGCCACAACCAAACCATTCAGCCATGTCAAACAATTCAGTTGGATTGGATGGCAGGTCACCATCCTGCGCGCGACCAAGCACCTCGTAGCCGACTGCCGTCGCATCGGAAAATCTTACGATCGGTTGAAAATAGGGAATGACGTTCCGATCACGAAGCAATCTTCGAAATTTCGTCTCAATTGAGAATAAATCCTTGGAATCGATGGAAACCGTCGTTGCAATGGTTTCATCAACCGGTGCCGTTGAGACATCATCTACTTTCAATACCTGAAATTTATAGCCCCCGATGGAGATAACGTCGTTCGGCTCAAGCATTTCCGCATGTTCGATTTGCAGGTGGTTGACAAAGGTGCCATTCGTGCTGTTAAGATCGCGGACCCACAGCAGTTCACCACTCATTCGAATCTCTGTGTGCCGTCGAGAGATACGCTTGTCAATTAGCTTAAGATTACAATCTTCGGCCCGACCAATCGTAAAGGGAGCCGAATCAATGCTGACCAGCCATTCCCTGTCTGCATCGGCCACGGCCTTCAAGCACCACTGCATTTTAATCCTTGCGCCATATTTTAAGGTTACCAAGCATGCACATTTCCAATATTGGATTCGGCTCAATGCAGAAATTCTTGAGTTCAAAATCTAAGCGTTCAAAAACACCCATAAGATCGGAATAATACCTTGCCAAGGATGGAACATATTGATGTGCTGCAAGTGTTGGGTGTTTCGCCGGGCAAGGCTTCAACGATTCGGCCTCGTAACGCTGATCCATGGTGTTTTGGGGCAAGGTGACCGATTGGGGGGACGGCCGACACCGCTTTGTATGCTGTATGTTCAGTGTCTGGCGATTGCCGCATGTGGTATTCACGGGTGTAGAAAACACCCAATATTGTATTGCGGTGATGGTTGACTTCACCCTGAGTACAAACGGAAATGGTTGCTCTGCTTAAATTTTAAACGTGCATGAATGAGAAATCTCCGCCACCTAACGGGGCGAACTGGAGAGGTTTATTGATATCAAGATGTGAACCTTGCTCTGCAGGGTTGTTTCTCAGACAGTCGAAGTTCTTGTATTTTGGCGACGGGCGTGACCGTTTATAAATTGCACCCCAATGCCATTGCTCCTGACCCATTCGACTTTGGCTTGGATACTGACATAGCCATTTTTGAGACCATAGGGAATCGCCAATAACATCTTTTGCCCGATTTTGGCCCTGTATTTCCTCTGCGGTTCAATGAACGCCCCAGCAAGCCCGACGTCACGAAGGTAGCCGGTGTAGATTTTTTCATAGTCATTGATCCCGATCATGCGTAGGCACTCTTTTCGCGAATAGCGCCGTCTCTCGCCAAACAGCGATACCATGTGAGTCATGCGCCCCCCTATCGAGAGAAGGTGAGAGTTCACCTCGAATTGCTTTTTCGAATTGTATAGAGTTGGGTAAGGTCGGATTTTAATACGAAGCCCTGCAACCCTAACCTATATTAAAAATTCAGACCAAAAAAGCAATGAAAATTGTTCCAGTGAATGTATTAATCTCAAATTGTCCTCACCGCATTTGCTGTAATGGATAGGGCATCGTCCTCTATTGAAACAGGAAAGCGATCGCAGAAATGATCCAGTGGATGTGCTCACCTTGACAAGGATGCAAATTTACGGCGATGCTTGCGCCGTAACGCTGACCTGGAAATTAGTAGAAATGCATAGCAGGCTGGGTTAGCTGCCCATACCTTATTATAGAAAAACGGCCCAGCCTTCTCCTTTCTTGGGCAACATACTGTATTGAATAGAATATTGACACTTTCTATTCGGTTTGACATTCTTAAACAACTTGGGAGTCAAAAAGCGATGTCTTGGGGTTTGATAGATAGGGTAAATGCATGTACCGTTGGTTGTGGTCGGTATTAATCGGGGGACTTGCCCTGTCACTTTGCGCATATGGGTATTGCGGCAGCTTAATCCACAAAAACTATATTGTACGCTACCATCGCGGTTGGGATATCTTGTGTGAACCCTATGTGGTCCAAAATGATGACTCTCTGTTTAAGTTATTCCACCAAAAAGGAGAGATCGCCCACCAAGACTGCCAAGGCTTCCTTGATATTTTCAGAACACTGAATCCTCTCATTAGAAATGCTGAATTAATTCGACCCGGACAAAGAATCGATATTCCGTTGCGCAAGATGGAGCACGGGACATTGCCCGGTCAGGCTTCGGGAATCATTACCATTACTTTCGTGGGCCTAAGCGATGTATCCGACATTGTTCGACAGTATTCCAAGATACATACCGTAAAAAGAGGTGACATGGTTTCAGCGCTCGTTTCAGGCAAATTTGGGCGCTATGGATCAAAGTCTTATCGGGAAGGAATACAATTGTTCAAGGCGGCCAACCCGGAAGTGGTCAACCTATAGCTGATCTATGGTGGCCATACGTTGAACCTGTCCGACCCCTCCATTCGGGATACCCCATGGTATGCCAAACTTTACGATGGTCAGGGCAACCTCAGGGAAAAAGTTGATAATAATATACCGCTTCTCCCCAAAGAGACCCACCAAAATCCCGAGACCGCAGCCAAAGAGACCGCTGATCAAAAACCTGAGATAGCGATAAGTAATTTGGCGCTGGTTGCAGATCAAGCCTATTGGCCAGAATTGAAACCGGTTACCGTCGATTTGGATGCTTCCACTGAACAGTATGTGGCGATGATATTTGATGCGATGAATGAGGATCGTCAGCATCCGGGGGAAGTGATCATTGTAAAGCGTGGCGTGCGGATTTCCGTCAGAGCCCAATACGTTCACACCGATGGCGAAGGCAGGCGAATGTGCATCTCGCCTATCACCACGGCAGCTCAGCAGACACCGGTTCACTTTAGGCGCTATCTTGATCAAAACGGAATTGTCATTAAAGAGATTGCTCCCGATGGAACAGCCATCTGCTCCAATCATACGGATCAGAACAGCCCTGGGGCGAAAAACGTAAAATTCATCACCCCGACAAGCCAAAAGGACTTTGTGCGGCATATCGTATACAATCTGGGGTTTACCTGTATTCCCGATGCGCAGATCACCTTTCCATACGCCGGTATTCAAGTCAATGCTTACGGAAATCTGCTATCCACAAAGACCCGTCGGGAGGTCCTGATAGATTTTAGCGACCTGTACGGTGATTCGGTTCAAGCCATTAAAAAAACCGGCTTGGATGTGGTGCAAATAAGACCGGAAGACAATTTTGACCTTATTGCCCTGAGAATACTAACCGCAGTATCAATCGGATATGAACAGAATCCCACACTACTGGCGGCCAAGCGTTCCGCCCAGTACAACACTGCGGTAAAGATCAATGGAATCCTGTGCGATAACGGTCAAAAGCGGCGCATCCTGCTCACCAGCGCGGACCTCCACGCAGCTGTGACAGAATTGCTTAACAGGCATGAGATCGATGTGGTTACCTGGTAGTTTTCAATATCCCTAAAAGGTGGATGGCAAAACAACCGGATTTCCTCTATGGTAAATAGTTCCCAATAGCTTGTTCTTCCCTATCCTTCGGCATTTCTCAATAAACTATCCCTGTCATATTATACGTTATCTTCGGGCCAACAGCTGTGTGATAATTTGATCAGCATATCTTCGCCCATAACAGACCTTAAAATCGTATAAGGCCAAGGTGCTTGGGGATAAAACAATACACAACTTTGAAACCAATTGAAATATTATGGTAAGATAGTAAGATAGAGGTGTTGAGGAA
>JAAUYD010213394.1_pt1 | contig 10123 bp, 5 predicted proteins | sample 7278101 | NCBI WGS metagenome assembly JAAUYD01 (sample SAMN14350128, study PRJNA611818) | marine sediment metagenome | isolation source: surface marine sediment (0.6m) | place: French Polynesia: Moorea | collected 2018-08
CCGAACTGTTTGAGTTTTGTGATGGGTGGATGTCACTAAATTAAAAAAACTGGAATAAAAGCTGCTAAATTAGTAGTTAATAGATTACTTGTGTAAGTTATTCTCATTAATGCTTTTAATCAAGGGTTCTACCTCAAGATTGATTCAAGGTTGAGAAAAAATATAAAAGATGAATAAGCTATTTGAGTATAACTATTTGAATATAAATTAAAAATAGTATACCAGACGCAGTAATTTTACTAGAATACATAACGTAAAAATTATATAAAGAATTAAAATACAATCGGTCATCTAAAATTTAAATCAACTAAATTTAAATCCATTAAACTGAAATTAACGAATTCACCCCTATTTCATGTTGTGACAGTTACCAAATAATATTGACAATGCAAGGTACCTCCTAATTGACAGTACAAAGTATATATTACATAGCATTCTTGAAAGTAAATGAAAAATATATCACATTAAGCTTTCCGCTACATTAAGAATTGCTTTTTTAGAGATTAGCAGAGAGGATTATTTTGTCAAGCTGATATTGGGGATGGGTTATGGGGTATGGGTCGTAGGAATGCGGTCGGCAAGTGATGTATACCAATTACCAACTACCAATTACTAACTACCAATTACCAATTATCGCGCCAGCAGTGCGGGTGTATACCAATTACCAACTAAAAACCTAAGTCAGCTTTTGCAAGTTCAGCAGCAGCAAAAACTTCTTCGTCTGTTTTTTCTTCCCAAGCAGGATCGCCAATTTCTTTGTAGAATTTTTCGTCATAAGGACGGGTACGTACCACAACTGGCATGGGAACGGCATGACCTAAAATTAATGCTTGTTGCTTAGAATCTAATTTTGCCAGCACCGAACGTAAACTACTACCACCAGATACTCCAGTAAAAATTGCATCGATGTCTTTTTCGTCATTAAGCAAGGCGGTAACTCGCGTTCCGATTTGAGACATAACCTCATTGTCAATTCCTGATGGACGCTGATCTACTACTAACAAACTCACAAAGTATTTCCGCATTTCACGGGCAATGGTACCAAAAATCGTACTCTGAACAATTGCTGGATCGAGAAAGCGGTGTGCTTCTTCAATTGTGATTACCAATTGATAAGGTTTATCCCCCGGATTTCCACTTTGTAAAAATTTCTCGGCTTTACTGACATAATGCTGGTGAATCCTTCTAGTAATCATGTTAGTTACCAACATGTAGGACAGCATATCTGACTGGGAACCAAATTCTACAACTACATTTTTGCCTGCTTCCAAAGAACGTAAGATTTGGTTGACGTAGTTATGGGGACAAGCCGAACGCATATATTTTAAATTATCCATCCGCAGTAATTTGCGCTGCAATGCCGTAATTGAACCTTGGTGACCGCGTTTTTCTTCGCAGAAAAGCTTGATTTCTTCATTGCTCATGTTCAACAATTGCAGAATCCAAGATTTACCAAACTCGGCATAAAGAATATTAGCGTTATCTAAACTCGCATCGGAAAGCCCCAAGTCCCGACTACACAAGCGAATATCTTCAACTTCTACTTGGTCGTAACTTAAATAAAGTTCTTGTGCATCTCTCACACCTCTTCGGCGGGTAGATTCTGGATCTAAGGTATAAACTTCTACTCTTCCTGGGAATAGTTGCTTTAATCCTTTTACTGTACTGTATTGTTTCCCTTCACAAACCGCTTGCCATCCATATTCTGAATGCATGTCAAAGATTAAATTTACACCTGCACCCTTACGGATAATACCTGCTAATAACAAACGAGTAAGAAATGATTTACCGGTACCAGATTTCCCGAATACACCATTACTGCGTTCCACAAATCTGTCTAAATCAATACAAATTGGTACATCCATATCTAAGGGTTTACCAATAGAAAAATTTCGACGGTGGATATCATCTTCCCAACCAAATACGCGCCTAAAATCCTCTTCAGAAGCTTCGTATACTTGGCTAAAGTGAGAAGGAATTGTTTTGACTGGTAGCAATTCCATTGTTGTACTGGTTTGGGGTTGAAAAGATGCTAAACCATTTGCAGCAGATGGTACAAAGGGATTGGCTGATTTGCCATTGACATTATTCAAAGACTCCTTGTCTTCGGGAGTAAACATCAACATTGGAGCTAGAGTCATAGTTCCATAAGTTCCGCTCCCTGCTAAAACTTCTCTGAGGAAAGTATTTTCCCATCGAGGAGGATTCGCTGTAATCCTTTGGTTCGCCGTGCCTAAAGCTACATCTGTAAGCATACAGAAAAAGCGCGATCGCACACCTTGTACAACCAAAAATTTTCCTACCCGCATATCTTCTACTGATATATCAGGGTTTAAACGGACTTCTAATCCTCCGGTGAGAGAGCCTTGTATAACTGAGCCAAGTGGCAGTCCCAAGTTCATGTTACTAATTACATGATGAATGATATATGTGAATTTTAATTGCAGATCGTGGAATTAGGCGATTTTTGGCATAAAACTGGGTGAATGGGGATTGGGGACTAGTGATTGGTGATTGGTGGTTGGCGATTGGTGATGGTTAATGTTGTAATTGGAATGGTTAATGGGTAGTTGGTAACTTGTTCATATTCGATACCCAGTTCCTAGTCCCCAGTCGCCAATCCCCAATCCCTAATATCTACTCAATTTGAATAGAAGTTGGTCGATCGCCATTTGTGGGAGTAGAACCACTAATAAGAGGCTTACGATAATCATTGTAAAGCCGATCGCGCCATTGGAAAAATTGGGCATAAGCAGGATTGTCTGCAATCCCTGGTACGCCTTTACCTAAAATTTGATTGGGTAATTCCAAGTAGGCAGCGTCAGGGAATTTTAGTAGGATAGATAATCCGGCGACGGCAAAGTCCGCTAAACTTGGTTGTTCCCCACATAAGTAAGGGCTATCTGACAATATTAGAGTCAAGGCTTCTAAATCTTGTTTTAAATCCGCAATTGCTCTATTAATTGCATCTGTGCTGTAACCGACTCCAGAACCTAAAACGTTTAAAAAATCCCCTGGTACTTCCCCGACTAAAGTTTTGAGAATGTCTGGGGTTGAGCTTGGCAGTAAAGATGTGCGAAGATCCTTATCCTGACTGATGGCAGAAAATAGGGCTTTTCTACCTTTGATACCAATGGATTCATCTGCCCATTCTTCCATCATTAAACATAAACCCCGTTGTTTGGGTTCTATTGGGATTAAAGGTTGCTCAGGATATTGGGCATCTAAATACTTAGCTATTTCTGTAGAATCTACAATAAATCTGCTACCATCTTTTAAAACAGGCACTTGCCTTTGACCTGTCATCCGAAATAAATCTACTTGACCAATACCAGGTGTAACCTCAATTTTTCGATAATCAAGACCTTTATAGTCTAAAATCAAACGTACTTTTTCTGAGTATTGCGATAGTTCAAATTGATATAGTTCTAGCATCGTTTGCAGCCCATTGTGTTACTTGCCAATTTTATAAGTTTACATTCGTTTAAATTAATTTAAGTCAATTCAATTTGATTTGATTTAATTTATTTAATTATTTTTTGGGGTAGTTCACTTAAGACATCTTTTTGAGAGTTTTATGGGAAAAATTATATGCTTCCCTTGTTTATTAACGAAGAAATTTTAAAAATCAAATACCTAAAGACTTATTTCTATATACATAAAAAATATACATAAAAAAATATATATAAACAATATTCATTGCTTAATCACTTTTTAACCAAGTTTGGAAAGAAATATAAAATTATTTGTGTGTAGAGCTTATTTCTGTATAGACCTTAATTTCTGTGTGAAACTGCAAATAAATCTGAGTATTGGAGTTGCCATCTCAGCTAATTGTTATATAAACAACCAAAAAACACTTAAGGCTTTATAATTTAATTTATTTTAAGGGATATAAAATCCGTCATGTAAATGTGACACGCCAGGATTTATTTTTGAAGTTAATATTTTTATCCTCAGAAAACTATCTATGTAAGTCACACTTTGGAAACCCATATTAATTGCGATCGCTCGAAGTAATTTTTCCATGTAATTTTCTGTTGATAACACATAGTAAAAAAGTGACTTGAGGGACAAAGGATATATGTTGATTTTCCTTAAACTTATGCTTCTCAATTAAAACTCTATAGACTTGAGTGTAAAGTCTAAAATAACAGGCGCAATCATGAATTTAAAATAAATTTTAAGGCTGCAAAATAGCAGTAATTAGTTCTTTATGAACGAAATAGCAATAAATGACAAGATTATTGCCGATAAATTATGAATCCTCAAGGATGTTCTAATTAAAAGAAATATAGGTAAATCTATCTATATTTCAATGATGCTAAATTTATCAAACAGGTATATATTCCCAACAAAGATAAATATTTACCACCAAGCCATAGGGAATGATTTAGGAATACTGCGATCGCAACAAGATAAATTGATAAAAAATCATCCTAATCATCCAAAAAAGAGGAGAAAATTAATTCTACTTTTGCCTGTAAACTTTCTGCAGAGAATTATACATAGTAGGTAAAGACAATAACAATGATAACTTTTATTAAATTGATATTAGTCAACCCATAATTTATGACAAAAAAATATGTGAAAAAAGTCTCTCAAATGAGATTTTAGGTATAAAAAAATGATATAAATCTTTGTGTGATGTGTGGAATTTCCAGCCGAATAATCTAAATATATGAAATTTGAGAACAGCAAAACGCTGACCAAGTTGGCTAGTATAGTAGGAGTGACGGGCGTTAGTCTCTTAGTGAGTTTGCAAGTCGGGGCAAATGAAGCTTTTAGTCCCAACTCAAATGTGCTTCCAGAGACTTCTTACAACCGCTCTCCCAGAAACCAAAGTCGAAATACACGGGAAAAAATTGGATCTCGCTCGTCTGTTTTAATAGCTCAAAATTCGGGTTCTCTCAATCCTAATCCCGGTATCTTACAGGAATGTCCTTACAACCGTGCGGCTTGTGGTGATACAACAACACCCGAAATACCAGAGACCCCAACAACTCCACCGGTCACTCCTCCGGGAGAAACACCTGTTGAAACAAAACCTACAATTCCCAGCGAGCAAACTTCCGGTCAAAACCTGGTGGACATTGCGGTGTCTAATGGTTCCTTCAACACACTTGTAAATGCTTTAAAATCTGCTGGATTAGTGGAAACTTTGCAAGGTGAGGGACCATTTACCGTTTTTGCTCCTACGGATGAAGCCTTTGGTAAATTACCACCAGATGCAGTTAAAGACCTATTAAAACCAGAAAATAAGGAAGTTTTGGTCAAAATACTTCGGTATCATGTTGTACCACAAAAAGTATTATCTACAGACTTACAATCTGGGGAAGTGAAAAGTCTTGATGGTACTCCCATTAGCGTAAAAGTCGATCCCAATGGTGTAATGGTGAATGATGCTAATGTGACTACAGCAGATGTGAAGGGAAGTAATGGCGTGATTCACATAATTGATAACGTAATTTTACCCCCCGATCTATAAGTTTTAGCAGAAGATGAATGTATCTTCTGTTCCTGATGCGAAAGTAAATCCCGTTCAGATTGTGGTTTGGACGGGATTTTGTGGTTTTTGGCGATCGGGAATGCTTATTTCTTTGACTTAATCTTACGAGAAGGTTTACACCAATGAATTGCGCGTAACGCTATAATCTTCTTCTTTTTTTCTTTACTTCTTTACTTCTTTCCTACTTTCTCCAATAGCAATAACGAAAAACCTGCACTCATATCAGTACAGGTTGAGTTACACTTACGTTAATTTGTTCTTTTTCGCTTTAAACTCTCCTCAGAATATTTTTACGAAGTCAGCTCAGCCATATCCGGTTATTTATGGTTATTTAGTTATTCTTAGAACTTATATATAGAATAGAAAACCTGTTTACGTTATTTGTATCTACATACTTCTGACTTTTGTTGGGTAAGTCAAATTTTATTGAAAATATGGGGAAACAACCATAAAATTGGTATAAAAAGTTCAAGATTGGTATTTAATTTACCCAGTTATGTCCCAAGACTACTCTGGTCAAAATCTCCGAGGTTACTCTTTCAGGGAACAAAACTTAGAAGGTGCAAATTTTAGCTATGCAGATATTCGTAGCGCAGATTTTACAGGCGCTAACCTGCAGGGAGCAAACTTTACTGGTGCAAAAGCTGGTTTGCAAAGGCGTTGGGCGATTTTATTAGTTATGATTTCCTGGCTGCTGTCAGGTATATCAGGTTTTCTTTTCCTGTTTAATGGGGTATTAATAGCGCTCATATTTGATTCTTCTCAGAGTTTGGAGATCAAAGTAGCAAGCTATGTATCACTGATTGTAACAATCATTGTACATATCATTATTATTCGCCAAGGAACAGGGGTAAATCTGGCTGTCGCCTTTGCTGTCGCCTTTGCTGTCGCTGTCGGTGGAGCTGTTGCCATAGCCGTAGCTGGAGCTTTCTTTTTAGCCTTCGCCGTAGCTGGAGCTGTTGCCGTAGCCTTTGTTGGAGCCGTAGCTTTTGCTGTTGCCGGAGCTTTTGCCGGAGCCATAGCATTTGCTGTCACCGGAGCCTTCGCTGCTGCTGGAGCCTTTGCTGTCGCTGGAGCCTTCGCTGTAACTGGGGCTTTTGCCATTGCTGTAGTTGTAGCTATAGCTTTCGCCATTGCTGGAACTGGATTCTTCGTCGTAACTGGAACTGTAGCAGTATCTGTAGTCGGAATTATCGTAAGTGCTTACGTAGCTCGGCAAGGGATCAAGGGTGATGAAAAATATGCTTTAATACAAAGTACCACAATTGCTTTTGCTGCTATTGGTGGAACAAGTTTTCGTAGTGCGGATTTAACGGATACTAATTTTACTTCTGCTCAACTCAAAAGTACCGATTTACGAGGGGCTAAACTCACTCGCACCTGCTTTAATAACACCAAATTACTTGATCGTGCTCGTCCTGGTACTTCTTATTTACAATATTCCCAGGTACAGCAATTAATTTTAACTGGACAAGGACAAGAACAAAATTTTGACCGCCTAGATTTACGAGGGATTAATTTAAAAGCAGCTTTTTTAACAGATGCAAGTTTGATTTGTACGGACTTGAGCGAAGCTTGTTTACAAGATGCGGATTTATCCAGAGCAAAGTTACTTCAAAGTCAATTAGACGCAACCGACTTTACAGGCGCTACACTCACCGGAGCATACATTGAAGATTGGGGTATTACCAATCAAACCAATTTTTGTGGGGTGAGGTGTGAATATGTGTATATGCGCCTTCCAACGAAAGAAAATCCAAACCCGTTGCGCAAACCGGATAATAACGCCGAAAAATTTGCAGATGGAGAATTTGGTGATTTTATTAAACCAATATTTGATACCCTTGACCTTTACCATAACCAAGGTGTTGATCCTAGAGCGATCGCAATATCCTTTAAAGAATTAGCTGAAAATAACCCCGATGCGGAATTAGAAATTGTGGGGTTCGAGAAAAAAGCACAAGATAAATTTTTACTCCGCGCTAAAACTGCACCGGAAGCCGATAAATCTCAGTTAAGTGCTAAATATTTTGAAACTTATAATCAAATCAAAGGTTTACCAGAAAAAGAAATTAGATCAATTTTGGCAGAAAAAGATAACAGAATTCGCTCTTTAGAAAGCATGGTTTTAACAGCCCTGAAAACCCCTAGCTTTTATTCATATACACAAGTAGAACAGGTAGAAGAAATGAAAAATAACCCTGGTGGAGATTCTCAAAATATTAGTTTAGGTAACGTTAATGGCGGTAATATCCAAATAGCCAGAGATAACAGCAACCAGCAAATGGAAGCTAATGTTACCCAAGGTGATCAAAAACAACTTACCCAAGCAGATGTTCTGCAAATGTTGGGACAAATTGAAGAGTTATTAAAATCCCCATCCGAATTACCCGCAGCAGATCGAGAAAAATCACTCGGGTATCTTGGCGCAGCAAAAGAAGAAACCCAAGCAGCAGAACCCGATAAAGAATTTGCTGCAGGAAACCTCAAACGCATGGCACAAACATTAGATAATGCCAGTAAAACAGTAGAATCTGGTACAAAACTTTGGGAAAAAGTTAAACCAATCTTGAGTAAACTTCCCGCTTACTTTGGTGTTGCAGCAAGTTTCTTTGGGTTGTAAGCTGTTGTGTATTTAAAATGCATAACAGTAAGTCATTAGCGCCTAGCGGAGCGTAGCGTAGGTATTGCGTGTCCGTAGGACATAAGTAAAAAGTCATTAGCGTAGCGCTATATCAAGTATTATTTTGAATTAAATTATCTGGCAAATTTATCGGAAATGGACTTAAAAGAAGACATGAATTTTTACTCCCAGCGAACTCTGCACTGAAATTTCTAGTTCCTTCTTTAGGTAAATCGAATTGAACAGTTTTCTTGACATATCCTACTGGATCAATGGAATTAATAGCATCGATATGTCTAGCTGAATAAGTATTTCCTTTGTCATCTTTGAGGTACATCTTTGTGTACCTATCAGAATAAAGACTAATATCTTGTTTGACTGAGGTTTTGTTCTCGATCGCAAAAACCCAACTCATCCTATAACCGGGCTGGAAATAAATATGATCTAGTTTGATTTCTACATCTGAACTAGGGCATGTTTGAGAAGTTAAATCTAGATTTGTCTTTAATTGTATAGGTTTTACAGCCTGGGTACCATCAATTGTCACAGGTTTCTGCAATTTTAGATTTTCTTGCTTAAGTTCTTGATTTTTTGTGGCTAAAGCTTGATTATCTTTTTCAGACTGTTCAAGCTTATTATTTAGAGTTTGAATTTGTATATACTGTTTATATAGTCCAGCCCCAGCAGCAGCTAAAGTTAAAATTCCAGTTAGTACAAGTATCAAAAATAGGAATGCATTTTTCATAGATTACTCAAGGGATAGTATTAATGTGCTTTTACTCCGATACCGTACTAAAATATTTGTTGTTCTGATTTTTCTTAGAAAGTAATATCAATTAAATAGCTATGATTTCAGCTACTTCTAGACTTCTAAAAACATTAAAGTAGCCAAGTGTGTATTGAAGCTATCATGTGTTTATAAAATATTGCAGTGTTCTAAATACATTCAAAAACAAAAAACACTACTTAGGTATAATTTATAAGTTCACTATTTTTTTAGTATTAATTTTTCAAACAAAAAATCTTTATGTCAGAAGTTAATATATGATTTATATTTTGGGCGCACCAATGTGCACCCCTACCAGTGAATTTTGCTTCTTGCTGTGCTTACGCCACACTGCGTTAACGCTTTGCTAGCGGCTTATCGTAGGTTATGCGCTGTCACGTCACACTATGTTAATGCGCAACCTGTTTTTACTTTTTACTTGCGCGTAGCACCATATAATCCTAAACTTTCACAAAAATCCTCATCATATTGAGCATCTTCCCAATTGCGTGCGGACTGAATTTGCTCCACAGATAAATTCTCAGCCCCCACAAAATTTGCTCCTTTAATATTCGATCCTGTCAACTTTGTCCCTTGAAGATTTGCTCCTGTGAAACTTGCTCCCCTGAGGTTAGTCCATTTTAAATCGGCTTTAGTTAGATCGGCTTCCTGTAGATTTGCTCCAAACAGATATGCACTTAATAAATGAGCCTGATTTAAATTAGCTTTGTAAAAATTAGCTTGATAAAAATAAGCCCCCATCCCTTCTGTTTCATACAGGTTTGCTTGACTCAAGTCAACATTATTTAAATGAGCTTCCATCAGATTTGCAAAACAAAGATTACTCCGACTCAACTTTGCTAAATTCAAATTCGTATCTTTTAAATTAGCCCCTTGCAAATCAGTTCCGATCAAATTTGCATTGGCGATCGCAGCACCTTTGAGATCGGCTTCACTCAAGTTAGCACCAATTAAATTAGCCCCCGCAAGATTAGCCTGCATTAGTTTAGCACCCCTCAAGTCGGCCAAACTAAAATTAACCCCACTCAGATTTTCTCCAATCAGTTGAATATTACAAAGATTAGCACTGACAAAATCCGGCTCGATTTGAGGGTTTTTTTGTCTCCACTCAACCCATTTAAATTTACCAAAATTAAGCAAAGCCAGATGCTCTCGATTAGCCATTTCTTCTCCTTTACTCCTGTCCCACAAGGGATTTTGTCCC
>JAAUYD010081805.1_pt1 | contig 10121 bp, 13 predicted proteins | sample 7278101 | NCBI WGS metagenome assembly JAAUYD01 (sample SAMN14350128, study PRJNA611818) | marine sediment metagenome | isolation source: surface marine sediment (0.6m) | place: French Polynesia: Moorea | collected 2018-08
GAAAACCGTTGAGGGTTACACCTCCGTGGGTTCGAATCCTACTCCCTCCGCCATTTTTGGTTGATTGATTAAATTGTTGATGATTAGATCATTTGAGCCCCCTATTCTTACTATTCAACGAATCAACCAATTTACCATTCAACCGACCACGGAGAGATGGCCGAGCTGGCTGAAGGCGCTCGCCTGCTAAGCGAGTGGGTGGTGAAAGCTGCACCGAGGGTTCGAATCCCTCTCTCTCCGCCATCTTGAAGGATTAGGGCCAATCTGAGTCATCTTGGATTGGCCTTTTTTCATGCCTAATTTATCAAATTGTTACAATGATCGTTAAAAAGCACTTTTAATGATGATCCCGCAACCCTAAACGATATATGGCGCTATAGATTAGCGGCATTAATTATTAAGGCTTTTCGATACTAACTTGAATCTCTAACAATCATGTGTTAAATATGATTAACCCTAATAAATATGATATCAAGGTGATGAATATGACAATCGCAACGGTTGGCAAACGCTACCAGGTCGTTATCCCTTTGAAGGAGAGAAAAAAGCTCAACATAAGGCCCAATTCCAAGGTTGAGGTTACCGCCGAGAACGATAAACTGGTAATTTACCCAATATCGCCGGCGAGTTTCAGAGGGATAGGTCGGGATTTATCAAATGAGATAGATGCCACCGATTATGTTAAAAAACTACGCCGTGAGTGGGAAGAAAGAGCCGATGCATTCAAAAGATCTTGATGGAAGACGAGGGGTTGTAATCGACACGATGGTCTTCATCTATCTATTCGAAGACCACCCAATTTTTGGCGATTTATGTGAAAAATTATTTGATGAAATTCAATCTGGCCTTTTTTCCGCAATCGTCACCCCTATTACGGCTGCTGAAGTGTTGGTCAAGCCTCTTAAGAAGGGCCAATTGTCTATTGCGGACCACTATCGTAATGCGATTCGGAATATGCCCAACATATCCAATATCCATTTTGATGTTGATATTGGCTTCATGGCTGGATCGCTCAGATCCAAGTATGACCTGCCTTTGCCGGACATGTTTCAAATAGCAGCTGCATTAACCCAACCGGCAAATGCAATTATTACAAATGATCGTGACATTCAACGTGTTCGAGAAACCGATGTGTTCTTATTGAGCGATTTGGCTACCTCATAGTCAATTGTGAGAATTACTACCGTTACTGTGGAATAAAGAATAAGTCGGCTTCAAAGCTTGTGTAGTGAATTAAATGGTTTAATTTTGCCTGCGGCTCCTGATGCTTTTTAACTTTTTCTTTGAATGTTCATAGTCATTTTTTAAACGAAAAACCTCTCGAACTTAGCGCATGGCTGGCGTATGTAAGTCCTCCTAGTTAAAATTTGGCGCAAAGGTACATTGTAACGGATCAATGAGTCGTTAATCAGGTTTCAGCCGTCAAATTTTAGTTCGGGGTGGCGGCGGAATGCTCCGGAATGGGTGGCCAGAATCGAGCGGAGTATGCAAACAAAAAGAATTGATAGAATTTAATTCACTATTCAAGTTTTTACCCTAGTAATCTCTTAGGCCATTCCCACGACTCACAATCGAATGAATAAGACGTACCACATAAATTATATCTCAATTCAGGGAGGTAAAAATGAGCGAAAGACTAGTTGAAAGATTCGCACGGCGACTGGGCTATTCGGTCGCTGAAAAGAAGTTGTTTCAAGAAGGAGGACATCGAGTCCGGCATGTTGCCCGTCTCGCCGAGGCAGCCTCGTTATATTCCATTGAAGCCGAAATTGTGAGAGCAAGGCACTGCAACTCCGGATATGCAGCCGGTCAAAAATTTGTCCTGGATGTCGACGGAAATTTTATTTCGAAATTCTGCCCGAAGAGATTGTGCGTATATCTCATTTCCCAGTTAACGCTGCCCGTCGCGATGATCAACGAAAGGTTGAGTGAAGGATTAACCCCTGCAGATTATCACTTTATGCGGTATGTACGATGCCTGGATGTGGGAGTTGAATGTCTGGGGTATGGAGAAGTCATGATGAAGGTGGGTGTTGTTCCGAGAAAGAAGCTGACCTGACCGCATTTGGTTGCGCTTTCATTTGGTATCTTTGAAATTTTCAAGTCAATCCTTTTTACAGAAAAGGATAGTTATCCTTGAACGGCAATACTCGGATATTTGATTAAAAACAGATTACCTCACTTTATCTGTTGTACAACGGCTAGGTTATTTGGTTAAAGAGAGCAGTCTTCATAGAGACAGTGTGTTTAAAACGTTTCGTGCTGCAGGCGGTCAGGTGCAGCACCTTGATATGCTGTACTATACCTTCTTAGATAAAAGCCATACAGTTGCATAGTACTCCATAATAATTTCACCAACAGAAGTTTTATCACACGTATCTAATATTCTCACGACTTTATTCTTTAAAGAATCGTCCCAATTAGCATACGGCTTTTGTTGGATGCTATTCTGGAAAAGGTCTTCAAATCCGTTGCATGTCTCTTCTATAAGAATCTCTTTTTGCAATCCTAAAGTAAACTTTCTGTCAAGGAGAGATTCAATGGCCATACGGGCACCATGTCTTGCTACCTTTTCATCAAAGTAAAGACATTCGATCTCTTCGAGTGAACCTTTCCCGTATATAGGCTCAATGATAAGCAGCATACCATTCGATTTCAGTACCCTCCAGGCCTCGTTAAGGGCTTTTAACTGGAATTTCAGCGGCACGTGATGAAGGGACTGGCAAAAAACAACCGTATCAAATGAAGTTTCTGAAAAATCAAGAGATTCGCCCCAACCTACTTGAAAAGAGATGTTTTTGCATTTGTATTTCTGACGAGCTGATTTTACTGATTTTTCATCGGGATCAATCCCGATTGCTTTTTTAGCCTTTTGGGCTATGATAAAAGTAAATTCGCCATTGCCACAACCGATATCAAGAACGGTATTTGATTCTTGGGTACCAAGGCTTAACAGAGTGTTTCTTAGGCTTCCGGAATGGTCAGTTTTCATATCTGTCGAATTTTAAATTGTTTGGGATGATAAATGCAAATCAAAATCATATATGGTTTTGACGGTTAAACCGTGCAAGAAAATAGGTGTTTACCACTTCCCCTTTTCCTGAAGTACCCTCATTATTCTTGTTCCCAGGGCCATTACGGGTGTTCCCCCCATGATAAAAGCAACGGCAAAAGCTTCCAACACTTCATCCTTTGTTGCCCCCAAATCTACAGCAAGAATAGTATGGCTTATCGAACAGTGCATGGATCCCCTGACAAGGGCAATCGACATTGCCATTAAATGCTTTGTTTTTGAATTTATATATCCGTCTCTGTAAATCTCCTCCTTGAATTCATCATGTACAAAAAAAATATCCGGTAACCCTTCTTTCAATTCCTTAACGTAACCCATTGTTTCCTTTTTTATGTGAAGTTGACTTTCCATCTCTTTCCTCCCAATAATTATTTTCATAGAATTGGTGCGGAGAAATAGTATAAGGACCTGCGTCCCGGAATTGGGTGTGATAGAGGCGCGCATACAGACCCTCTTGGCTCACGAGCTGCTCATGCGCCGAATGGCTTTTGGACCGCTGAGCATACTCGACGATACGGCCTTGATCTAATACCAGGATAACATCCGCATCCAGGATGGTACTGAGCCGGTGGGCAATGACCAAACTGGTGCGTCCCTTCATAATCCTTTCTAAGGCTTCCTGTATCAGTGTCTCGTTTTGGCTGTCGAGACTGCTGGTAGCCTCGTCCAGCACTAAAATGCGCGGGTTTTTAAGAATTACTCTGGCAATGGCGACCCGCTGCTTCTCGCCCCCACTTAAGCGATAACCCCTCGCTCCCACCAACGTGTCGTAGCCATCCGGCAGACTGGCGATGATATGATGAATGTTGGCTGTCCGGCATGCTGTCTCAAGCTCGGCCTGGGAGGCGTTGCGTGCAGCATATAGGAGATTCGCCTTTAGCGTGTCGTTGAAAAGATAGGTTTCTTGAGTGACCATCCCGATGGCCTGGGCCAAAGAGACCTGAGATATATCTCGCAGATCGTGCCCATCCAAGCAGATCTTGCCGCTGGTAGGATCGTAGAGACGTGGCAACAAATAAGTGATTGTGGTTTTCCCGGAACCGCTTGGTCCAACCAGCGCCGCCAGTTCACCGGGCTTGATTTCAAAGTTTACCGCCTCTAACGCCATTTGCCGGCTCGGTTTTTGGGCTAGGGTCGCAATTGCCGGGCCATTCTCTGGCCTATGTGGATTATCCCTCAACAGTAATGGGCCCAAGCCGCCATTTCCGCCTACGGTGTAACTAAAGGAAACATCATGAAAAAAGACTTCACCGGTGATATCCGGCAGCATGATTGCATTCGGCTTATCCTGGATTTCGACCGGCAGATCCAGCACCTCAAAGACCCGCTCAAAGCTGACCATACTGGTGGCGAACTCGATATGGGCATTGCTGATGGAACTCAGCGGGCCATAGAGCTGGGTTAGATAGGCACCGAAAGCCACAATCGTCCCTACGGTGAAAACACCCCGTAAAATCATGTGTCCACCAATCCAAAACACCACTGCGGTTCCAACGGCGCTGATCAGCCCCAAGCCCATAAAAAACCAACGTCCCACCATGGCCAAGCGAACACCGATGTCCGCCACTGCTGTGCTGCGCTGCCGAAACCTTTCCTTTTCAGCGTTTCGTCGGCCAAACAGTTTGACCAGCAAGGCCCCGTCTATGTTGAGGGTCTCCTGCATGAGGTCATTCATCTTGGCATTCAAGTCCAGACTCTGACGGCGGATTTTGCGCAGCTTGCGGCCAACCTGTCTCGTTGGCGCTAAAAACAAGGGCACAATAGCAATGCTCAAAAGGGTCAAGCGCCATTCCAAGGAGAACATAATGATCATCGTAGCCACAACGGTTACCAAATTCGTAACAATGTTGATAAAGGTAAGCGTCAAGGCGTTCTGGGCGCCAACTACATCGTTATTAAGCCGGCTCATCAATGCGCCGGTTTTTGTGTGGGTAAAAAAGCGCAGGCTCATTCGCTGCATGTGGTTAAAAAGGGCATTACGCAGATCAGCGATAAGTCCCTCACCGATGGTCGCACTGAGGTAACGCTGTCCAAAGCCTACAGCCGCGCTAAGAAGTGGTATCCCGATCATACCCAGGGCCAACCAGTTGATTCGGGTCGTGTCTCCGTTCATGATGGCATTGTCGATGAGATCGCGGTAGAGCAAGGGTGGAATTAAGCTTAAGCCGGAAATGGTCAAGATGGTGGATAATAACCCCAAGACCTTCAGTTCATAGGGTCTAGCGTATCCCCAAACGCGACGAAACAGGGTCCAACTCATTTTGGGGCGATCATGTTTATGGTCGTATCTTATATAAGTCCACCAACCGGTGCCGAGATCTGGTTGCACTATCTCACCTCACAGCGCAGTATCATTAATTCTGCAGTTTGAATATTGTAATAGTATCTTAACCACTTGAAGAATGCTTCCAAATAATTAGCTGCGGGCAGACCGTCATTGATCATAAATATTTCTCATATTATATAAGATTGAACAAATCATTAAAAATGTATATGATTTGGATCATATACAGCCAAATTTTCTGTAGCAGGAAGTTTCAAGGTTCGGAGGAAACACTGCATGTTGGAACAATTACCAGTCTTCAACCGTCTCGACAAAAAGCACTTGGCCCGATTGGAAGGGATGGCCCAGCAGATCGTTGCTAAAAAAGGATCAATCCTTTTTACTCCGGGGGATGTAACAAAGGGCTTTTACGCCGTGCTTGAAGGGGCTGTACGTCTATACGGTATTTCTTCCAGAGGAAAGGAGATCACCCAGCGAATTGTCAGCGCTCCAGCCACTTTTGCTGAGGGGAGCATTTTTTCGGATGTTTACCATTGTTATGCGGAAGCTTTAAGAGACAGTACGGTTTGCCTGATACGAAAAGATGCATTCATACAAATGATTCAAGAAAACAGCCGGTTCGCTGCCGCATGGATCCATATTCTCTCCCTTGAGATCGTCCGCCTCTGCCACCGAATTGAAGAGCTTTCTCTAAAATCGCCCAGGGAGCGAATCGCGAGTTACCTTTTGCTGCTATCAGAGATACAAAAAACTCCTGCTATCAAACTTCCGGTGCATCGAAAATCAATCGCAACGCTTCTCGGAATGACACATGAGACATTCTATCGAACGACAAAAGGCCTTGAAAATGAAATGCTTGTGCGGTTTGACAAACAGAGGGTTGAAATTTTGAACCGTCCCCTTCTGGAAGAGATGATTGAATGATACAAAAGAAAAGATGACAGAAAATAATTTACGTGACATCGATATTTATGAGAGTAGTTAAAAAATGATGTCAGTTATGATGAACAAATTCAACCTCAGTATACTTAATTTTCGGATAATTATGCTGAAGCGACAAGTTAGGCCAACTACCTACATTTTGAACTTAATATAAGTGTTCAAGTCGATGGATTCCAGAATGAAGCGTTACCTGTCACTTCCTTTAGTTTTTCAAAAAATAGCGGCGCATATTCAGGGGCAGAAGAAACATAATTGCTGCGAAATTTTGCGCTATGACGTGGTGTTTGAAAGATAGCCATTAAATCTTCAACCGATAAGATAGCCTCATCAGTTCCTTCTTTAAATCCTGACCAATTTCTCACATGCTCTTCCGACCGGAAGAGATTCATGCGGCCTCATGAGAAAGACCAATTCGCGGCCCACTTTCTCAGAGGGATATCAACATATCCGTGAATACCTGTCGGGCTTTGGCTTTCTATTTTACCATCACACACTACAACACGCATGGGCTCACCGCAATCTAAACATGGCGCATCGATTTGAATCGATTTGCCCGGAAAGGCCCAGCAAACTGCTAGGCTTTCAAAACCTCATTGACCAAACCATTTTTGCAGTCCTTCAACTGTGATTCGGTATTGCGTCGGAAGATTGTTGAACGGGGCAAAGGAGGCTATTACGTCAGTACCGGGATGTAGCCACATAGGCATAATGCCTGTATTAATTAGATCATGAAGTAACCTTTTGCCCTCATCAGGTTTCACACGGAATTTTCTGGCAATTTCCGTATAATGGGGAGCATCACCCCGCTTCACAAAAGTTTCCATTATAAAATCAAAGGTTCGATCAAGCTCCTGTGGGTCTGCCATCTATCCTCCTTATTGTTTCTTTTGTATTTGCGGCTTCAGTGAATGGACTCATGATAAGCTCACCGGTTTGCGGGGCGGGGCGAGGCATGAGCGGAGCCCTGCAAATCCGGTGGAGCGATTGGTTAGTACCTAATCTTTAACTGTATACCGAAAAGTTACAGTCGCATGGATAATTTCACTTCTTAATACCATAAGGACAAAGGGAAACACATTTAGAACAGATGTGAAATGTGTGCTCGTCAAATGACGTTATACTCATATATCGGGCAGCAGTCTTTTTATTGCATGCTCTTAGAAATAAGAATTTAAGTTTAGACATGGCGGGTGTCTTGGCTGTGTAGGTTAGGCAACTCATAATATCAACCTGCTTTTTTTCAGGCATAATAGCATTTACAGGACAACCATCTGAACAAATTTCACATTCTGATGGACAACCGGGCTCCTCAATTTCTGGAAAACGTATCGCAGGAAGAGACGCAGTCGTGAGAAGCCCTCCTAACATCAACCTTGATCCATGTCGAGAATTAATCAGTAAGCCGTTTTTGCCGATTACACCAATCCCGGTGATTTCAGCTATTCGCAGTTGATTCAATATTCCAACAACCGTGCCTTTGTCATTAATGCCAAGGGGCATACATCCATATATTGGAACCGCTCGGGCGCCATTTTGCTCCAGTAAAACAGAAAGCCTTAGGGCAAGCCAATCAAGTTGGCGATATAATAGGTTCTGAGATCGCCAAACCGTTTCCAATTTGTAATTGGGAGCATTATAAATAGCGTTAGGTACAGGGATACCAAAACCTATAAGACTTTGAACCCCGGGCAGAAAATCTTCTGGCCGATACCCAATTTTTTCGCCTGCCATTTTAGATGCCGGACCAATGCCAAAAACTGAAATGTTTTCTGCCTTAGCAACTTTCAGGATTTTCTCGATGTTCACATCTGTCGCCTTCATTATTTTCAAACCATTTACACCCAACGCTCCAAATCAACCGTATCTGGGACGCATCCTGGCTTTCTCACAATAGGCTTCAATACCTTTCTTCCTGATGATTTCATTTATGGTTACCCAGCCCTGGTACAGACTGTCGTCGAAATTGGTACAGTCGCATGGAAATCTATCACATTGGTAACAGAAATCAACGCCCATCTCCTGGTGGCATGGTCTTACGCCGCATTTCTTGAAAAGTTTGCATTGTTCATTTCTGCAGCCATGACAGTTTTCGGATGCAAAATAGTCGAGCATTTCTTTGAAATCAGGATATTTCTTGAATATCGGTTCCTCTAACAGTGTTTCAAATCGCTTGGCATTGATGTGGAAATTACCCAGTTTTTCCTTCAGCTGGATACTGAGTTTTCTAATATCTCCCTTTACATGGGCAAAACAAGTTTCGCAGCACAAGCCGCACGGAGCAATGCTTTCCTTGATATGGTCGTCTGTCATGTTTCACCTCCTCAACGGTTCGGTTCCAAATTTTCTATATTATAGCCATTGCAAATATAGAACAAAAGTGGCATAAACGACAAAATGATAGGCGATATCGACACTATTTTAATGTTCAGAGACGATAAATGCAAAAAGTAACTATCCTTGGAACATACAATACCATGGCCACAACCATTTTCGGACCGATGGACATACTGAACCAGGCAGGTCGATTATGGAACCGTGTGAACCACTCCCCTCCGGCGCCTTATTTCGACGTCACCATCGCCTCTGCAAGTGGAGAGATCATCCGATCCTTGAACAATATCCATATTCAGCCTCACTGCGGTATCGCGGACATTAAGCAAACCGATCTGATTATCATCTCCTCAGCCACTTACATTGAGCAAATTCTCGAAAAAAATCCCGAACTGGTTCCCTGGATATGTCGCCACTATGAAAAAGGGACCCACGTGGCCAGCATATGCACGGGGGTATTTTTATTGGCGGAAACCGGACTTCTCAATGGAAAATCCGCCACACTCCATTGGGGGTTTACAGAAATGTTCCGCAAGAGGTATCCGCATGTGAAATTGGATCATGATCGGATGTTCATTGACCATGGCCGGCTATATTGTTCGGCAGGCGTAAGCGCCGGCCTGGATTTAACCCTTTATCTTGTGGAAAAATTTTGTGGCCGGCGTGCTGCTGTCGAGTCCGCAAAGACCATGGTTCTCGATATGGGCAGGGAGAGGCAGACGCCCTATGCGTACTTTTTGACGCCGATAGACCACGGAGACCCGCTAATTGTCAGGGCACAGAAGTGGATCGAACAACATCAAACCGAGCAAATTGATTACGAAAGGCTGGCAAAGACATTTCGCATCAGTCGCCGGTCCCTGGAACGCCGTTTTAAACAGGCTGTGGGAGTAACCCCATTAGGTTATCTGCAAAAATTACGGGTTGAACATGCAAAACGCTTACTGGAGGAGGGTACCCGGACATTCAATGAAATTACATATCAGGTCGGGTATGAAGACATTTCATTTTTCAGAAGAATATTTATCAGGTTGACCGGCTTGAGGCCAAAGGAATATCAGCAGCGATTTACTGGATATTCCCGGCCCCCGGCTGTTAAATGATACCGCTAATAAATGCTGGAAATACTGGGCCTTTACGTGGGGAAAATTGTCGATACGCCTCGGCTGAGGTCATTTAATCACGACCAAGCATTGCATTTCATAGTCCCCTCATACAAGGTCTTTGATTAGCGAGGGTAATGTTGTCAAATTGGGATGGGACAAAACTCAAGGATACTTGCGTATTTAGAGAGTATTATCCGCCGAATTCATTTTTGACAATAATTCAGGAGGAGTTGTGCTATGTATCATGTATTCAGATTCCATCTGAAATACTCTCGGTTAATTTAATCGTTGTTAGTATCTCAATTCGCCTTTAGAATAATGCTATGGTTATTGCAAAAACACATGATATCAAATTCACGGACCATATATCTACAGAGCCCGAATA
>JAAUYD010011166.1_pt1 | contig 10120 bp, 9 predicted proteins | sample 7278101 | NCBI WGS metagenome assembly JAAUYD01 (sample SAMN14350128, study PRJNA611818) | marine sediment metagenome | isolation source: surface marine sediment (0.6m) | place: French Polynesia: Moorea | collected 2018-08
ACCCGAACAACGCCTTCGCTCCGACCGTGGTGGTGCGTCACCGCGAGCGCCTGATCCAGGTGCAGCAGGAGCTGCGCGAGGTCCAAGGCGTCTCCGCGCTGGTGTACGACCAGACCTGCGCGGCGGAGGCGCGCCGCCTGCGCCGGCGCGGCGAGTTCCCGGACCCGGACCGGCGCATCGTGATCAACGAGGCCGTCTGCGAGGGCTGCGGCGACTGCTCCGTCCAGAGCAACTGCATCTCGGTCGAGCCCGTCGAGACCGAGTTCGGACGCAAGCGGAAGATCAACCAGTCCTCGTGCAACAAGGACTACTCCTGCGTCAACGGCTACTGCCCGAGCTTCGTGAGCGTGATGGGCGGCTCGCTGCGCAAGATCGCCAAGGAGAGCGTGAGCGCGGACGCGTCGCTCTTCGACGCGCTGCCGGAGCCCACGCCGCCGCCCATCGACGAGCCGTGGAACGTGCTCGTCACCGGCATCGGCGGAACCGGCGTGGTGACGGTGGGGGCCCTGCTCAGCATGGCGGCGCATCTCGAGGGCAAGGGCGCCTCGGGCCTGGACGTGACCGGCCTCGCCCAGAAGAACGGCGCGGTGACGAGTCACGTGCGCATCGCGGCGAGCCCGGACGAGATCTTCGCGACGCGTATCGGCGTCGGCTCCACCGACCTGCTGATCGGCTGCGACATGGTCGTGGCGACCGGGCCGGACGCACTCTCGCGGCTGCACCCCTCGCGCACCACGGCGCTGGTGAACTCGCACGTCGCGCCCACCGCCGACTTCGCGACGAACCCGGATCTCGATCTCTCGAGCGACGCCATGGAGGCCGCGCTGAGCACGGCCAGCGGCGAGAAGCAGGCGCACTTCGTCCCGGCGACCTCGCTCGCCACCGCGCTGATGGGCGACGCGATCTACACCAACCCCTTCCTGCTCGGCATGGCCTACCAGCTCGGCAAGCTGCCGGTCTCGCTCGGGGCGCTGCACCGCGCCATCGAGCTGAACGGGCGCGCGATCGACGCCAACAAGCAGGCCTTCGCCTGGGGGCGCCTGGCGGCCCACGACCTCGACGCGGTGCAGGAGGCGGCGCGGCCGGCGCAGCGCGCCTCGCAGCGCGACACCGGGCCCGACACCCTGGACGCCTTCCTCGACCGGCGCAGCGAGTTCCTCGTCGGCTACCAGAGCCAGCGCACGGCGAAGAAGTTCCGCGCGCTGGTCGAGCGGGTGCGCGAGCGCGAGGCGGCCCTCGGCGGCGACGCCCTCGCCTTCACCGTGGCGCGCAACTACGCGAAGCTCATCGCCTACAAGGACGAGTACGAGGTGAGTCGCCTCTTCGCCGACGGGCGCTTCCAGGCCCAGATCGAGGCGGAGTTCGAGGGCGACTACAAGCTGGTGTGGCACGCGGCACCGCCGAGCCTCCCGGGGCTCGACTGGCTGCTGCCGAGCCGCAAGGATCCGCGCACCGGCCGCACGAAGAAGATGAACCTCGGCGCGTGGTCCTTCACGCTGCACAAGGTGCTCGCGAAGCTGAAGTTCCTGCGCGGCACGCCGCTCGATCTCTTCGGGCGCACGGAGCACCGTCGCCTCGAGCGCCGGCTGATCGGCGAGTACGAGCAGACCGTCGCCGAGCTGCTCGACGGCCTGAACGCCGAGAACCTGCCCCTGGCCATCGAGATCGCGAACATGCCGGAGCACGTTCGCGGCTTCGAGTCGGTCAAGGAGGAGCAGCTGGAGACGGCGCTCGCGAAGCAGCGCGAGCAGATCGAGGCGTTCCGCCGGCTCGTGTAGTTCGCGGCGTGGTCGGGTTCGGGCCTTCTGCTTCGCAGCGGCCCAGCTGGCCTGATCCACCTCCGGCCGGCCCCACCCCGGCGCTCACGGTTGCCCGCGATGTGCAACTTGGGCCCTAAGGCTCCTCCTTGCCTTGGTTTTTTGTGGGGGTGAGGGGGGTCACGGGGGTGGGGGTGGGGTCACCGATACGGGGGATGGACGTGGGTAAGTTACCCACTTATTGTGTAGACGTGGGTCGTTTACCCACTTCAACCCTGAGGGTGCTGCGTGTGGCCGGTACCCGGTGAGGAGTCATCCCCATGAAGAACGAGACGAACTGGAACGGGTGCATCGCGAGCGTCGCGTGTGCCGTGGCCCTACTCCTGCTGCCCGCCGTGGCGGGCGCGCAGGCGGTGAAGGTCGAGATCGACGCGGTCGATCCCGGGCCGATGATCGAGCGCGACGCGGCGGACCTCGCCGTCGACCTCGCGCCGCGCGACGTGGACCGCGACGTGGCCGACACCGCGCTGGTGTTCACCAACCTGGGTGACGATGCGCGCGTGCTCTGCGTCGGGTTCGACAAGGCTGGCGACCCGGTCGGGCGCGCCTGGGTGAAGGTGCCGCGACTGGGCCTCCGCTACCTGCTCGCCTCCGACCTCTCGAACGGCGCCGACTTCGTCGGTCACGTGCAGTGCGCCTCGCCGGGCACGGTGCGCGGCAGCGCGGTGTTCCTCGGCGCGGGCTTCTCGGATCTCACGGTCGAGCAGCCGCGACGTCCGACGCCCCGGCTGAGCCGCATGCGCTTCCTGCTGGTCGCGACGTACTGAGCCGGCCAGGGACGTGCACGGCGGCGGGACCCGCAGACCGCCCGCCGCCGTGCACCTCCCGCGCGCGAGGAGGGGCCGTGGTACTTTTTCCCACGAGTGTCGAGGACGTCCGCATGAGCCCCGCGCGCGCCAACCCCAAGTCGGCGAGCGGCCAGCCGCCGCAGAGCCTCGTCCGGGCGCTGCGACACCTGCTCCGGCCGCTGGTGCGCGTCCTGCTGCGCAACGGCATCACCCTCCCCTACCTCCACGATCTGCTGCGCTCGGTCTACGTCGAGGTCGGCGAGTCCGAGCTCGACGCCCCCAACGACAGCCGCCTGAGCCTGCTCACCGGCATCCATCGCAAGGGTCTGCGCCAGCTGCGCGAGACGCGGCCGGAAGGCTTCGCCCCGCCGGCCAACGTGTCGCTCGGTGCGCGGCTCGTGGCGCGCTGGACGGCGGCGCCCGAGTTCCTCGACGGACGCGGCCGGCCGCGCCCGCTCCAGCGCACCGGCGAGGCGCCGGAGAAGGGCCCCTCCTTCGATGCCCTGGTCGCCTCGGTCAGCACGGACATCCGCCCACGCGCCGTGCTGGACGAGTGGCTCCGACTGGGCGTCGTCACGCTCGATGAGCGCGACCGCGTGACGCTCGCGGTGGAGGCCTTCGTGCCGGCCCAGGGCTTCGACGAGAAGGCACACTACTTCGGACGCAACCTGCACGACCACATGGCGGCCGCCGCGCACAACCTCGCCGGCGAGCAGCCTCCCCTGCTCGAGCGCAGCGTCTACTACGACGGGCTCTCCGAGGAGTCCGTCGAGGAGCTGCGCAGCCTCGCCGAGACGCTCGGCATGGATGCACTGCGCAAGCTCAATCGCCGCAGCCTCGCGCTCCAGAAGCGCGATACGAAGCGCGACGCGACGCTGCGCATGAACTTCGGCATCTACTTCCTGAAGGCCGAGATGGAGCGGTCGGCGGAGGACGAGGGCGATGCGTAGTCGCTGGCTCCGCCTGGCGCTGGTCGCCGTCGCGCTGTGGAGCCTGCTCGGCGCGGGAGCCAGCGCGCGCGCGGACGACACGGGAGCGCGCGCGGACGACACGGGAGCGCGCGCGGTCGGCGCGTGCGCGACGACCGCGGGGTCCTCGTCGGACAGCGGCATCGGCGGCACCGGCTTCGGCGATCCGGACAGCGGCATCGGGGGCACGGGGCACGCGGATCCCGACGACGGCATCGGCGGCACGGGCGTGCTCGGCACCATCACCGGCTTCGCGAGCCTCTGCGTGAACGGGCTCGAGATCCACTACGACGCGGACGTGCCGGTCGACGTCGACGGCGTGGCCGCCGGCGCGAGCGTCCTGGCGATCGGCCAGGTGGTCTGGGTCGTGGCAGTGCAGGACGAGGGCAGCCTGGTCGCACGCAGCATCGACGTGCTGACGGCCCGGGTCGGCACGCTCGAGGCGCTGGACCTCGACGCGGCCTCGCTGCGGGTCGGCGGCGAGGAGATCGAGCTGTGGATCGACGCGCGACTGCTCGAAGGCGCCGGCGGCCGCGACGCCTTGCGCGTCGGCGAGCGCGTGGCCGTGAGCGGGCTGCGCCGCGCCGAGGGCCGCCTGGTGGCGACGCGGGTCGACCCGGCCGGCGCGCGGCCGGATGGCGCGCGCAGCCTGGAGCTCGACCGGCTGGTGGCGGACGCGCCGGCGCTCGAGCGGGTGGTCGCCCAGGGCTATGCGGCGCCGGAGCGCGACGGCACGAGCCTGGCCGGCCTGCGCCTCGCCTTCGAAGGCGTGCGCCCGGAGCGCGACGAGCGCATCCGGATCAGCGGCCGCATGGTGGAGGGCGTGCTGCGCGCCGAGCGCTGGCAGCCGGAGCGCCCCGAGCGGCCGCGCCCGGCGCCCCGCCCCGAAGCCCGCACCCTCGAGCGCCCCGCGCCGCAGGACCGGCCCGAGCCCGTCGAGCGCCCGGAGCGGGCGCCGCGGCCGGACCGCATCGAGCCGCCGCCGCGCATCGAGCGCCCGGACGTCCTGCGCCCGGGCCGCTGAGAAGCGCAGCAAAAACACCACAGTCGGGCCGGCGACCGGCCGAAAAAGCCGGTGGGCGCCCGATTTGCCGTTGACTCGGCGTCGCCGCCGTATAAAACTAGCGCTAGTTAGTTTTTTGGAGCCGCCATGCTCGAGTCTGCCGGAACCGTCTCGTCGTCCTCCGCGCGACCGCGTCGCAAGGGCGAGATCACGGCCGAGCGCATCCTCGACGCCGCGGAGAGCCTCTTCGCCGAGCGCGGCTACGGCGCCACCACCCTGCGCGACGTGGCGGCGGCCGTCGGCATCCGGAATCCGAGCCTCTACAACCACTTCTCCAGCAAGGAATCGCTCTACGCGGCGGTGCTCGAGCGCGGCATCCGCCCGGTGCTCGACATGCTCTCGGCCGAGGTCGAGAGCGGCGGCGAGGGCGCGGGCCCCGGCGAGGTCATCGCGGACGTGATGGGCGTGCTGAAGGAGCACCCGCACCTGCCGCGCCTCGTGCAGCACGAGACGCTCACCGGCGGGCAGCACCTCACGCCGATGCTGCGCGAGTGGATCGTGCCGGTCTTCGCGAGCGCGAATCGCGCCGCCGCCAACCGCGGTGACTGGCGCGAGGACCAGATCCCCCTGCTGGTGCTCGCCATGTACAACGTCGTCGTCGGCTACTTCGGTGCCGCCGCCCTGCTCGGCGATCTGTCCGGCGACGACCTGCTTTCCGAGAGCGCTCTCGAACGCCAGACCGAGTTCCTGGTCGAGTTCGTGAGCCGCCTCTTCCCCGAGCGCGCCAAGCGCACCCCCCAGGACTGAGGAGCCCCATCATGGACGTCGACATCTCCTATCTGGATTCCAGGAACTGGAACGAGCCCGAAATGCTGGAACGCTTCGCGTGGCTGCGCGCGAACGACCCGGTGCGCTGGTCGGAGGCCGACCAGCTCTGGCTGGTCTCGAAGTACGAGCACGTCGAGTACGTGTCGAAGCACCAGGAGATCTTCACCTCGGCCGAGGGCGTGCGCCCCAGCATGCCGACGAAGATCGGCCTGATCGACGAGGCCGAGCCGCGGCACGGCCAGCTGCGCAAGATGCTCAACAAGGGCTTCACGCCGCGCATGGTCAAGAAGCTCGAGGAGACCTTCCGCTATCTCACGAAGAAGGCGATCGACGAGGTCGCGAAGGACGGCCAGTGCGACTTCGTGCAGAGCATCTCGGTGCCGCTGCCGCTCTGGCTCATCGCCTCGATGATCGGCATTCCGGAAGAGGACTACGACCGCTTCCACGAGTGGTCCGACGCGATGATCGCCGCCGAAGGGCAGCTCGACGATCCGGAGGTCACGATGAAGGCCGGCCAGGCCTACGTCGCCTACGCGACCTACGTGACGCCCATCATCGAGGATCGCCGCAAGAACCCGCAGGACGACCTCGTGAGCATCCTCGCCAACGCGAAGGACGAGGGCCTGCTCATGCAGTACGAGACCTCCGACCTGGTCTCCGAGGAGCACGCGCACTTCGAGGCCGACGAGATCATCAAGCTGATGGTGATCCTGCTCGTGGCCGGCAACGAGACCACGCGCAACGGCATCTCGGGCGGCATCCAGCTGCTCATCGAGAACCCGGAAGAGCGCAAGAAGCTGATGCAGGACCCGGGTCTCATGAAGACGGCGGTGGAAGAGGTCGTGCGCCTGGCATCGCCGGTGCGCTCCTTCAGCCGCACCGTCCTCCAGGACACCGAGCTCGGCGGGCGTCAGATCAAGAAGGGACAGCAGGTGCTCATGCTCTACCCCTCCGCCAACCGCGACGAGGACGTGTTCGAGGCACCGAACGAGTTCCGCGTGGACCGGCCGCCGCAGCAGCTCGGCTTCGGCGTCGGCAGCCACTTCTGCCTGGGTGCGAACCTCGCCCGCATGGAGCTGCGCGTCGTGTTCGAGGAGGTGCTGCGCCGCATGCCCGACCTCGAGTACGCCGGCGACGGCCCGGTGCTCAAGCCCTCGGCGCTGGTGCGCACCTGCTCCGAGATGAAGGTGAAGTTCACGCCGGAGGATCAGGTCGAGAACGCGGCCTGAGCGCGACCCGCTAGGCGGTCACCAGGTAACGCAGGCCGGCCTCGTCCATCACGCAGCGATGGCGGGGCCCGGCCGCCTGCGGATCCTGGGCGTGATACCCGGCGTCGCCGGGATAGAGCATCTGCACGCCGTCGTCGCCGCGGCAGATCTGCGGCCGGAACACCAGGGTGGGCACGTCGCGGAAGAAGGTCGTCGCCGCGGCGAAGCTCCGGTGCTCGAGCAGCCAGGTCACGGTGACGAAGGTCGGCGGGGCGAGCCGGATCTCCCCGCGCGACTGCGCGGCCAGCGCATCCGCCGGCGCGAGCCAGCGATGGCTCGCGATCTCGCCGCCATCCACCACGACCTCCGCTGCGTCGTCGACGGCACCGAGGAAGAAGAGCGTATCGAAGCGCTTCGGCGACACGTCCGGCGTGACCCAGCGCGAGAGGGTCACCAGCGCGTCGGGCTCGAGCCGGATGCCGGCCTCCTCGTGCGCCTCGCGCACCGCGGCGCGGCGACCGGCCGCCTCCCAGCCCTCGATCCAGCGCGTGGAGCCGTCGGCTCCCTCGACCTTGCCGCCCGGAAAGACCCAGATGTTCTTGCCGGTATTGCGTTCGAGCAGTAGGACTTCGAGCCCGCTCGGTGCATCGCGGACGACGACGGTGGTGGCGGAGGGAATGGGCAGTTCCGACATGGCGGAGCAGATTCTACAAAGCCGCCGCGGCGGCGTACAGCGTTGTGGAATAGAATGCGAAGCTCGTTCCCAGACGGAGTCCCGACGGCATGGTCAAGTACAACCCCTTCGACAAAGACGTGATGAACGACCCGCACTCCACCTACCGGAAGCTGCGCGCCGAGGCACCCGTCTACTACATCGAGGAGTTCGACGCCTGGGCCCTCGCCAAGTTCGAGGACATCTGGAAGGCGTCGATGGACACCAGGCACTACACGGCGGCCAAGGGCACGACGTCGGCACACCTGCTCACCAAGGTCCAGCCGGTGACGCCCATGATCAACATGATGGATCCGCCGCAGCACACGAAACTGCGCACCGCCGTGCGTCACCACTTCACGCCGGCGGCCATCGGGAAGTTCGAGCCCATCGTGCGCGAGATCGCCGTGAAGGCCCTCGACGAGGCGCGCGAGCGCGGCGGCCTCGACGTGATGGGCGACATGGCCTCGAACGTCTCGGTGACGGTGGCCTGCCTCGTGATCGGCATTCCGCTCGAGGACGCGCCGATGATGAACGACCTGGTGTGGCGCTTCTTCGCCCGCGACCCCGAGATCGACGGCATGACCCCGGACGGCCTCGCCGCCATGGAGGAGCTCTTCGGCTACTTCGTGCAGCTCGTCCAGCAGCGCCGCGCCGAGGGCTCGGAGAAGGGCGACGTGATCGACCTCGTGTCCAACATCGAGATCGACGGCGAGAAGTTCGACGACATGGCCATCGCCTCGCACCTGACCATGTTCGTGATCGGCGGCTCGGAGACCTTCCCGAAGACCTTCGCCACCACGATCCAGCGGCTGGCGGAGCACCCCGAGCAGCGCGCCCAGGTGGCGGCCGACCCGAGCCTCATCCCGCAGACCTACGTCGAGGCCCTGCGCTACGACATGCCGACGCAGTTCCTGTGCCGCGTGGTGACCGCCGAGCACCAGATCCGCGACCAGACGCTGCGCCCCGGCCAGCCCATCCTCTTCCTCTACCCCTCGGGCAACCGCGACGAGGACGAGTTCGAGAACCCGGACGTCTTCGACATCCATCGCAACCCGCAGCGCGTGCTCTCCTTCGGCGCCGGCACGCACATGTGCATCGGCATCCACGCAGCGAAGCTGGAAGGACGCGTACTGCTCGAGGAGACCCTCGCACGCATCCCGGAGTACGAGCTCCAGATGGACCAGGCCGAGCGCCTGGTCACCGACTTCGTGCAGGGCTACGCGAGCTTCCCCGTCACCTGCTAGTCGCGTGTCGCGCCGATACCTGGAAGATCTCGAAGAAGGCGCGACGCTCAGCGGCCAGTCCTACGCGGTCGACGAAGACGAGATGCTCGCCTTCTCGCGCAAGTGGGACCCGCGCGACATCCACGTCGACGAGCAGGCCGGACGCGCCGCCGGCTACGGCGGAGTGATCGCCTCCGGCGCCTACACCACCGCGATCTTCACGCTGCTCTCGGTGCGCTCGCGCAACGCCGACGGCGACCACGCGGTGCTGGCCGGGCTCGGCTCGGAGACGAAGCTCTCGAAGCCGGTGCGCGCCGGAGACACGCTCCGCTACGAGTCGACCATCATCGGCGTGCGCGAGAGCCGCAGCCGCCCGGACGCCGGCATCGTGACGAGCGAGGCGAAGCTGGTGAACCAGAAGGGCGAGACGGTCTACGCCCTCACCACCAACGTGCTGGTTGCAAAGCGTCCCGGCTAGCGCTTCCAGGCCGCCAGCACCTCGGCGGTGGTCGGCAGCGTCGCCACCGCGCCCAGGGTGTTCGCGAAGACCATCTCGACGTACTCCGTCGGGAAGCCCGCCACCGCGTCGCGCGGGAGCACCACCTGGTAGCCGGCGTTCACCAGGTCGAAGCTCAGGTTCTGGAGCGCGACGTTGATCGAGACGCCGGTGGCGATCACCGTGGTCACACCCAGGTTGCGCAGGATGGGATCGAGATCCGTCCCGGCGAAGGGGGACAGGCCGTGGAGCCGCGAGAGCACCAGGTCGTCGTCCGTCACCGAGATCTCGGGAACCAGCTGCCAAGCGTCGGAGCCGCGGTGCATCTCCGTCTGGGCCTTCGCCATGGCGCGGAAGAGCCGGCTGTTGGTGTTGGCGCCCTTGTTGTCCGCACGCCGCTCGGCGTGGCAGTGGATCACCTGCACGCCGTGCTCGCGGGCGGCCTCGACCAGGGCCGCGACCTGCGGGATGGCCGCGGCGGCGGTCTTCCCGAGCTCCGGCAGCGAGGCGAGATCGCCGATCACGCCGCGCTGCATCTCCGAGGTGACCAGCGCGGTGTGCTCGGGCGCTACGAGGGATGCGAGATCGACGGGCATGGAGACTCCTCGGCGTTGGATCGCGCATTCTCGCAGCTCGCCGATTGGCCGTCGAGTTCCGGTATCCTGCTGCGCCATGAGCTGGAAGAAGGAAGTCGAGGAGCTGGAGCGCCGCCGCGAGCTGGCACGCGAGCAGGGCGGTGCGGCCGCCGTCGCGAAGCAGCACGATCGCGGACGCCTGACCGTGCGCGAGCGCATCGCGGGGCTCGTCGACAAGGACAGCTTCCGCGAGCAGGGCGGCATCGCCGGCGTCCCGGAGCACGACGCGGACGGCAACCTGGTCGGCTACACGCCGTCGAACGTGGTCATGGGCATCGCGGAGCTGGACGGGCGCCCCTGCGTGATCGGCGGCGACGACTTCACCGTTCAGGGCGGCGCCTACACCGAGGGCTCGGTGCGCAAGGGCCTCTACATCGACCAGCTGGCGATCCGGCGACGCATCCCGCTGGTGCGCCTCCTGGAGGGAGGCGGTGCGTCG
>JAAUYD010088153.1_pt1 | contig 10120 bp, 12 predicted proteins | sample 7278101 | NCBI WGS metagenome assembly JAAUYD01 (sample SAMN14350128, study PRJNA611818) | marine sediment metagenome | isolation source: surface marine sediment (0.6m) | place: French Polynesia: Moorea | collected 2018-08
CGTGATGAGCATGCCGGTTGCCAGTCCTGTCGATTCGGTCGGATAGTAATGCTTCACCTTGCGGCCGTCGGGCAGCTCACCGTACTTCTGCAGAAACACGGCGATCAGGTAAGGCGCGGTCTCGAGAAAGGGTTTGTGCTCGTCGGTACCGAGCGGTGCCAGCGCGGCAAGCCATTCTTCGGACGCGCGACGCTCGTAGAACTCGCGCTCTTCGACTTCGGCCGCTTCGCGGATTTTCTTCTTCGCCTCCGGTCCGCTAACAACCACGAAGTGCCAGGGCTGCAGGTTTGCGCCGCTCGGCGCGGTATTTGCGGCCTTGAGAGCCGTCTCGATAATGTCGCGCGGTACCGGACGATCGGAAAACTCGCGCACCGTGCGCCGACGGTCAATGTCAGCATAAAACTCTTCGAGCCTGTCCCGCATCTCTTCGATCGGGTACTCGCGATAGCGGTCCAAGGGAATTGTCGGGTAATCGCTCACATCAGTCCTCGTTTGCGCCGAGATCCACAACGATGCTCCATTCTTCCATGTCGTTTTCGGAGGTGGCGAAACCGCGAATCGAGATGCCGGCCTCGTCGACCGACTCGGCGCGACCCGTTATCAGCGGGTGCCACTCCGGCAGGTCCTTCCCCTTTGCGAGTCTGCGGTAAGCACAGCTGGCGGGCAACCACTGGAACGCATCGGGATCATCGGCGACGAGCACCAGGCACTCCGCAACCTCCTTCGCGCGATTCGCATAGTCGGTGCAGCGACACGTTTCCATATCGAGCAGGCGGCATGCCACGTCAGTATAGAAGACCTCGCCCGTATCTTCGTCTTCCACCTTGTGCAGGCAGCACAGTGCGCAGCCGTCGCAGAGGGATTCCCACTCGTCGCGATTCATCTCCGCGAGTGATTTGCGTTTCCAGAAGGGTTCGGTCATCTTGCCGTACTTTGCTTTAGCAAAGATCGAATATCCAGATGAAAGCCGTACTTCTCGACTGGGCGACCATGGGGCCTGACCTCGATGTCAGCGAGATGCGCGCATTACTTCCGGATCTGACACTGTTTGACGAGACCGAACCGCACGAGATGGCAGAGCGTATCGCCGATGCCGAGGTCGTGCTTGGCAACAAGGTGCTGTTGCGTGACACGCTGATGGATGGCGCGCCAAACCTGAAGTTCATCGGGTTAACCGCAACTGGCGTTGACAATGTCGATATCGATGCGGCTCGCGAGCGCGGTATTGCGGTCTGCAACATTCGTGCGTATTGCACCGAGTCGGTGGCCGAGCATGTCTTCGGGTGCCTGCTCAGTCTCGCTCACAGCCTCGATGATTACGTTTCGGACGTTCGCCGCGGCGCATGGCAGGACGCGGACAGGTTCTGTTTCCTGACGCATCCGATCAGCGAGCTGTCGGAAATGACGCTCGGCCTCGTTGGCTATGGGGAACTCGGCCAGGGGGTTGCGCGAGTTGCGAGGGCCTTCGGCATGGAGGTCATCATTGCGGCACGTCCCGGTAGCTCTGGAGTGCCTGCCGATCGTGTCCCGTTTGATGAGCTGCTCAGGCGCAGCGACGTGATCTCTGTGCACTGCCCGCTCACCGATGTGACGCATGGTCTCTTTGGTGCGCGAGAGTTCCAGCGCATGAAAAAGACTGCGATCCTGATCAACACGGCACGGGGTGCGCTCGTCGATTCGCAGGCGCTTGCCGTCGCGCTTCGCACCGGCGAAATCAGGGCCGCCGCGATTGACGTGCTGCCGAAGGAGCCCCCGGTAGACGGGGATCCGTTGCTGGACTACGAGGGTAGTAATCTCATAGTCACGCCGCACATCGCCTGGGGCACGCGGCGAGCTCGGCAGAATGCGATCGATGAACTCACAGCGAACATCGCGGCCTGGCTGGACGGTAAGCGTCGTTGCCGCGTCGACTAGTCGACGCGGTTCCAGGTGCCGTCCATGATCATCTCCCAGTCGTTGCCGTTTCCGGTCCAGACTTTCCAGCTGTACTCATCGCGCGAAGCGATCCGAATCGTCTGCCGGAACTGATTGTCGCCTTCGCCCCACTGACTCGTGACCGACGCATCGGCGACGGACCCGTCCAGCTTGACGTTGTCGACGATTGTGACTGTGCCGTCATACGTGAAGCCGTAGCTTTTGACGGCCTGGTCTAACTTGTCGTAGGCGAAGATCGTGAAGTAACGCTGGTAAACATTGCCTTCCTCGTCCTTCGCGTAGGTCCGGATCTCCAGGAACTCATCTCCGAGTCCAACACGAAATTCGTTCCGCGACCAGATCTCCGTGCCATCCTCCCAGGTCTCGTCGATTTCCCAGTCGCCGACGTACATTGCCAGTTGCCACAGCGGCGTGTCGTCGAGCGGTAGTTCGCCGGCATTGGAACACGGCACGATAGTCAGCAGGCATGCAATGACGGTCGGGGCGTATGTTTTGTCGATATTCACGATGACGCCTCCTCGTTAGTCGACGTTGATCTTGCGGTCGTACGGCCAGTTCTCGATACGGCACGACTTCGGCGTCATGAACGACGTCAGGCCCATCATGATTAGTGCGAAACGCCCGCTCGCGGTTGCTTTGCCCGTCTCAACGTATGCCTTGAAGTTCTTTGTAATGAACTCGCTGCCAGACACCATGTATTTCTCCGACTTGGTTCCGGCCGGAATGCGCTCGGATATCAGCGTGAATTCCGTACCGCCGTCGACTTCCTTGAGTTCATATCGAATGATGCAGGGCGGGTCCTCCAGGCTCGTGAACTTGAATGTATGCGCGTAACGATAGGGAGGATCGAATTCCAGGACGTCGCCGACAACAGCGGCATGCTTGCCGCTCCTGGAGACCATGCGAACGGGGCCACCGACCTTCAGGCCATCGGGCGTCTTGCAGGTGCTGTTGAAAAAGAACGGCAGGACCGTGTCTTCGCGAGTAAGCTCTGCCCACACCTTCTCGATTGGAGCGCGGATTACCACCCGGCTGTAGGTCTTTTCGGTGATGTCGTCCGTCGTTGCGGTTACTGCTTCGTTCATGTCAAACCTCCCTCTACCTGGCGCTTGAACTCGGTGAGTTGCGAAGCCCACAGGCCGCTGTATTCCGAGTTCCAGCGCTCGTAGATCATCTGGATCGGCGCCGTATTGAAGTACAGCCGCCGTGTTCGGCCTTCCTTCTCCGAGATCAACAGACCGGCCTCCTCCAGTACGCGCAAATGCTTCATGACGGCGATGCGGCTTACGTCGAAGAACTTGCAAACGTGGCCGACGCTGCAGCCCGGTTGATCCCTGACGATGTCGAGGATCGCCCGGCGCGGCACTTTCGACAGCGCCTGGAACACCTTGTCCATTGATTCCGGCTTCATATGTAACCATTAGGTTACCTATTATCGCACGAAAGTCAACCCGGCCGGTCCAATGAAAAACCAGTAAACTGCCACCAATGACTCCTGGAGGTTTCGATCATGCAGCGTATTACGTTAATCATCGCAATCGCGGCCCTGGCGGGTTGCGCGGGAAACCAGTACTACAATCCCCAGGCTGACGAGCAGCTTACTGTCGGCACGGTCCAGAAAGAGATACGCATTGGCATGTCCGGTGCCGAAGTAGCCCAGGTGCTCGGATCGCCCAATATTGTGTCAACCGATGAAGACCGGAACGAGGTCTGGATCTACGACAAGATTTCGACGCAGTACGTTCGCGCCGATGCCAGTGCCGGCATCCTCGCACTCGGCGGCGGCTCGGACGTCGTCGGCGCGGGCGGAGTTTCCGGCAGCCAGTCATCAGGCGCGACAAGCCAGAGAACGCTAACGGTCGTCATCAAGTTTGACGAGAACGACGCCGTGCGTGACTTCGCCTATCACACATCGCGATTCTGAGCGCTCGGCGCAGCCATCGCGCGGATCGCCTTTAATAGAAGCACATGGGTCGCCCTCTTCTCGTCGCGTTGACCGCACTGTTACTCAGTGCCTGCGCCACCCTGCCTGACGATGCGTTTCGCCTCACGGAAAGCGCCCTTGCCATGCGGGAGCTGCAGACGCGTCAGTACGAAGGCGTGAGCGAAGTAGACATTCTTTCCGCTTCTTCCGCCGTCCTTCAGGACCTGGGGTACGCCATCGACGAGGTCGAAAAAGAACTTGGCGTGCTATCGGCTTCGAAGCGTGCGGATGCAAGAGACCCGGCGGAGACGGCGGGCAAAATCGCTCTGGATCTCGCCGATTGCCTGCTGACTTTCCTGTTCGGCTGCGAAAACGACTCTTATCAGTCCTCGAAGGACGTTCAGGACATCAAGCTCACATTGGTGGTTTTGCCGGACCTGAACCAGGAGTCCGTGCACAGCGTTCGAGTGACGATGCAACGCGTGGTTTGGGCTCGAAGTGGTGCGCTGTATGATCAGGAGACGGTCAACGATGCCGAGGTGTATCAGGCATTCTTCGACAAACTGTCGAAGTCGGTCTTCCTGGAAAAAGAGGGCGTTTGAGGATGCGTATTCTGCTTGCGGTGTCACTGTTGATTGTTGCCGGCTGCGCCGCGCCGACGGCTGCCATTACGGCGGGTGGCAGCCAGGTCGAATTGCGCCAGATCCAGACTCGCGAGTACGACACTCTGGACAAGCGCGGCACGCTTCGCTCGGTCGTCGCAACCCTGCAAGACCTCGGATTTGTCATCGACAAAGCGGATTTCGAACTCGCTACAATTTCTGCAACCAAGCTCCAGGACTACGAGATTCGGATGACCGTCATAGTCCGCCAACGGGAGGGCAACCGCCTCGCCGTTCGCGCCAATGCGCGCTTCAATGAACAGCCCATTGAGGATCCGCAGTCTTACCAGGACTTCTTCGCTGCACTCGACAAGGCGATGTTCCTGACGCTGCACAAGGTCGACTGAGCGACCGCGATCAACCGTTCGCCAGCTAGGCACCTATGATCTGGCGGGCCCACTGGACAATTTGTTTCACCCGCGGCGAACCCAGGTCGTAGGCTTCGTCGAAGGTCACCCAGCGCCATTCATGGTGCTCCGGTTCGCCGGTTTCGGGAGAGATACCCATCGTGATGTCGGCCTGGGGTGTGCTGGCGATAAAATAGCGCGCGATCTTGCCTCGACTGTACGGACCCGTTTCAAAGAAGCGGTCGCCCCATTCGAACGTCAGGTCATCGACGCTGGTCTCTTCTTTCACTTCACGTTTCGCCGCATCGAGCGGCTCTTCATCTTTTTCGCGGATACCTTTGGGAAAGTCCCAGTGGTGGTATGCCCTGAGCATCAGCGTCAGCCAGCCCTCGTCGGCACGGCGTGCAACGACGACGCCGCAGGACAGCCGCTCGTCGGTCACGCGCCAGCTCCGCGCAGCACATCGACCGGCGCTGCATTGACCGCGCCACGCGCCGCAAAGAAACCGCTGGTACAGACGACGATGATGCCGGCGCCGATTCCTGCGATCCAGATCAGCAAGCTGAACTCGTAGGGCAGCTGGAAGAGTTGCACGGCAACGATCCAGGCGAGAACCGAAGCCCCGACCGAGGCAAGGAATCCGGCCGCCGCACCAAGTGCCGCGAACTCGGCCATGACCCCAGAGAACACGGTGCGTTTGCGCGCGCCGAGCGCCCGCAGCATGGCGCTCTCGAAACGGCGTTCGTCAATCGTCGACTGCACCGCAGCAAAGAGCACGGCGATGCCGGCTGCGAGCGTAAAGACGAACACGGCCTGCACCGCGAGCGTCGCTTTCTCGATGATGCCGCGCACCTGCTGCAGAATCGCGCCGAGGTCGATCACCGAAACCGCCGGGTGCTTGCGCATCAGGTCGATCAGCATCGGCTGCTTGTCATCGGCGATACGCATGCTCGAGATAAACGTCGTTGGCAGATCGTCGAGCGCCCCGGGAGACAGCACCAGGAAGAAGTTTGGCTGGAACGAGTCCCAGTTGACTTTGCGGATACTCGCGATCTCCGCCTCGACGTCGCGGCCCGCGATTTTGAAACTGAGCTTGTCACCAAGGGTGAGTCCGGCGTTCGTCGCGGACTCCTCCTCGATCGACACGAGCGGCGGACCCGTGTAATCGGCCGGCCACCACTCGCCATCGAGCAGCTCGTTGCTCGAGCTGAGCTCTGCCGACCACGACAGGTTGGCCTCGCGATTGGCGAGCCATTGCCCGTCCTCATTCGGATACTCGCGGTCCTTGACCGACTCACCGTTGATCGTCGTCATGCGCGCTCGCACGAGCGGCGTAAACGTTGGCACTTCCAGGTCATTGGCCACGAACATCTGCCCTACGGATTCGACCTCGTGCGGCTGGATGTTGATCAGGAAGTGATTCGGAGCATCCTCGTCGAGCGTCTGGCGCCATCCCTCGAGCAGATCGGTGCGGACGAGTGTGAGCAGCAGCAACACGGTAATGCCGAGACCGAACGCCACGACCTGCACGGCACTGTCCCGACCACGCCTTGCCACGTTGGCAAGCCCGTAACGCCAGGCGACGCCGACGCCGGACCGGGCTCTGCCAATCATTGCCACGAGGCCCCGGCCTACGACATACAACGCACCGGCGATGACGATGATGCCGCCGATGAGGATTACCAGCATGCGAGGATCGCCAACTGAGCGATACAGCAGCGCAGCCACGGCGAGCAGTGACAGGCCGCCGACAAGCAGCCTTGACGGCGCAGGAGGCATCTCGTCGTGACGCAGCACGCGCAGCGGCGGCGTGTTGCGCAACTGGATCATTGACGGCAACGCAAAGCCAAGCATGAGCACCAGTGCGCTGCCGCTGGCAAGAATCACGGGGCGCAGGCCGGCGTCCGGAAGGTCCCCTGCCAGCAGATCCGCCAGTATGCGCGAGATGATTCCCTCTGCTGCGTAGCCGATGACGCTGCCCGCGGCGACGCCAAGAACGCCGAGCAGCAATAGCTGTACCAGGGAAACGCGAATGACGAAGCCCTGGGTCGCACCGAGACTTTTCATGAGCGCGACCGAATCCATGCGCCGGTGCGCGAACCGTCGCGCAGACATCGCAATTGCCACCGCGCTGAGTAGCAGACTGATTACCGCGGTGAGCGACAGGAATCGTTGCGCGCGATCCGCCGCATTGTAGGCGCGCTCGCTACTCTCCTCCTGGCTGCGCACGCGAATCTCTTCGGGCAGCTTGTCCTGAATGGCCTCATTGAACGAAGAGACATCCTGCTCGTCGCCCGCGATGAGCAACGCGTAACGGACACGACTGCCGACACCGATCAGGCCGCTGCGATCGATGTCTGCAATATTCATGACGACGGTCGGCGCAAGTGAGGCAAAACCGATCGACTGATCGGGTCGGTAGGTCAGGACTGCCGTAACGCGAAGCTGCAGTTCGCCGATATCGAGCACGTCACCGACGTCGGCGCCGACCCGTGCGAGCAAAGCGCCGTCCGCCCAGACCTCTCCACTCGCGGGCACGGTTTCCACGTCGCGCTGTTCGCCAAACAACTCATCGGAAACGCGCATTGCGCCGCGCAGCGGGTATTTGTCGCTCACGACCTTGATCGATGACAACGCGTTGTCATCGCCGTTGAAGACAACCGACGGGAACGACAGCGTGTCGGCAGTCTCGAGGTTGTACTCGGCGGCAAGCTCGCGCCATTCGTCCGGCACGGGCTCCTGCGAGCGCAGCCGTAGATCCGCGGCCAGCACCTCATTGGCCTGCCGCGCGACGGCCTTGCCGATACGGTCTGTCAGGAAACCGACCGCGGTCAGCGCGGCGACGGCAAGGCTGACGGCCGCCAGAAGTACGAGTACTTCCCCGGAACGGAGCTCGCGGCCAAAACTTCGCAGCGCGTATGCCAATGCCTTCATGCGCCGGCCCCCGTATCGCGCACGAGGCTACCCACATCCAGCGCCAGGATGCGGTCGCAGCGTTCGGCGAGACTATTGTCGTGGGTGACGAGCACGAGCGTCGTTGACGAACTGCGATTCAGCTCGAACATGAGCTCCATGATCGTTTCGCCCGTTCGGCTGTCGAGATTGCCCGTCGGCTCGTCGGCAAACAGCACGGCGGGCTCGGTCGCGAAGGCGCGCGCAATGGCGACGCGCTGCTTTTCGCCACCGGAAAGCTGCGCCGGGTAGTGGCTCTGGCGATTGGTCAGGCCAACCTTGTGAATTATGTCGCGCGCCGCTTTCCTGGCCTCGGGTTGCCCGGCCAGCTCGAGCGGCAACATGACGTTTTCGAGCGCGTTCAGCGACGGTACGAGATGGAACGACTGGAACACGAAGCCGACGCTGTCGGCACGCACGAGCGCACGGCCGTCCTCATCGAGTTCCGACAGGTTGGCGCCATTGAGCTGGACGTGCCCGCGCGTCGGCAGATCGAGACCCGCGAGCAGCGCTAAAAGCGTGGATTTGCCCGCGCCCGATGGTCCGACGACGGCTACCGATTCACCCTCACGAATCGTGAAACTGACATCGTTAAGAATGGTCAGATCCCCTTCGGGGCTGCTAACCTCTTTGGTGAGCCCGAGCGCTTCGAGCACGTTAGTCACTGGCTGATCCGGCATGCGAAAAATACTAGTCCTTGTTGCTTTGATGATGACCGCCCTAGTGCAGGCAGCGGAGTCACCGAACATCCTGATACTGGGCGACAGCCTCAGTGCCGGCTACGGTATTGACGTTGACCAATCCTGGGCGGCTTTGTTGCAGCAGCGACTCGAGGAACAAGGGTACGAACATCGCGTGGTTAACGCCAGTATCAGTGGCGAAACGACCGAAGGTGGCGCGACCCAGATCGAAAACGCCATCGAGACGTTCTCCCCCAAACTCATTGTCCTCGCACTGGGAGGCAATGACGGCCTGCGCGGCTTTCCGCCCACGCGAATCAAAGAGAACCTGCGCTCGATCGCCGGGAAGGCGAAAGCCTCGGGCGCTGACGTCGTGCTGCTGGGCATCCGCATCCCAACGAACTACGGGACCCGCTATACGAGTGCTTTTGAGGCCGTTTACCCCGCGGTGGCCGAGGAAATGGGACTTTTGTGGCTGGAATTCTTCATGGACGGCGTCGCGCTCAATGACGAACTGCTGCAGGAGGACCGAATCCACCCGAATGCCGCGGCCCAGCCGATTCTTCTGGATAACGCATGGCCCATAATCCGCGCTACACTTGACGGACAATAAGATCGGGGGAGGACAACGTGGACAAAGTCTGGCTCAAGTCGTATCCGGAGGGCATTCCGGAGGAAGTTCCCACCCCGCCCTGGCGTTCCGTCAAGGACCTGTTCGAACACAGCTTCGCGGCGTACCCCGACAACGCGGCGTACACGAACATGGGCACGACGATCAGCTACGCCGACCTGAATCGCCTGTCCATGCAATTCGCCTGCTTCCTGCAGAAGAAGCTCGGCCTGACTCGCGGCGAGCGCGTGGCGATCATGCTGCCGAATATTCTCCAGTACCCGGTGGCGATGTGCGGCGTCTTCCGCGCCGGCCTGGTCGTCGTGAATGTAAATCCGCTGTATACGGCGCGCGAGCTCAAGCACCAGCTGAAGGACTCTGGCGCACGCTGCATCGTCATCCTCGAGAATTTTGCGCATACGCTCGAGGAAGTCATTGCGGACACCGACGTCGACCATGTCATCACAACCGGTGTCGGCGACCTCCTGAATTTTCCGAAAGGCTTGCTGGCGAACTTCGTACTGCGATACATCCGCAAGGAAGTGCCGAAGTACAGCTTTGCCAAGAGTACGACGTTCAAGCGTGTCCTCAAGGAAGGCAAAGGACTGAAACTCGACGAGGTCGAGATCGGTTTCGCCGATATTGCCTATCTCCAGTACACGGGCGGCACGACGGGCGTCTCGAAAGGCGCGATGTTGAGTCACCGCAACATGGTCTACAACGTGCAGCAGACCATTACCTGGCAGGACGACGCCTACGAAGGCGTCGAACCGATCGTCGCCATCACGGCACTGCCGCTGTATCACATATTTTCGCTCGAAGGGAATTGCCTGACAGGCATGGCGTTGGGCGGCGAGAACGTGCTGATCACGAACCCGCGCGATTTCGAAGGGTTCGCCAACGAAATAGCCAACTTCGAGTTCAACCTGTTCACGGGCGTCAACACGATGTTTGCGGCGCTCATGAATACGCCAAGCTTCGACAAGATCGACTTCTCTCATCTGCGCGTC
>JAAUYD010150160.1_pt1 | contig 10119 bp, 8 predicted proteins | sample 7278101 | NCBI WGS metagenome assembly JAAUYD01 (sample SAMN14350128, study PRJNA611818) | marine sediment metagenome | isolation source: surface marine sediment (0.6m) | place: French Polynesia: Moorea | collected 2018-08
CCTTACGGATACTCTCGTTAGGAACTAGCGAGACTGCCAAGGGAGGGAGTGTAAGACGGCTGGGAGGCAAGAAATCTTGCCTCTTAGACGCAACTCCCAATGAGATTGGAAACCCCAACTATATTGCTTGCAATTAGTTGGGGTAGTTCACCAAGCACCTCGACAACTGAGAACAACAAAAATGGTTTTAACAATTAGTTGTAAATCATATAAAATTGACCATTTTTCTTGATAGTTAAGATCCAGTTTAACCACATCTTCAAAATCAGTAATGGTGGAACGTCCATTCACTTGCCATTCCCCTGTTAACCCTGGTTTAACGGCTAATCTTTGCCAATGATAAGCACTATATTTTTTCACTTCATCAAGGCTAGGGGGACGGGTTCCCACTAAACTCATATCCCCCATCAACACATTCCAAAACTGAGGAAATTCATCTAAACTGCTATGACGGAGAAAGTAGCCAATATTGGTAACTCTCGGATCTTTATTACTCTTAAAAAAATGACCCTTAGCTTCATTTTTAACCAGATGTTTTTGTTTGTCTGCATTAATTACCATAGAACGAAACTTCCAAATACGAAAGGGTTTTCCCTGCAAACCACAACGCATTTGACTATATAAAATGGGTCCAGGATCATCCCATTGGATAGCAATAAAAATAGGAATTGCGAGAATAACCGTAATCAATAAGCCTATAATGGCTCCAAGAATATCAATTAAACGTTTAATTTTGTTATGAACAGAACGGTGAGGAAGGGAACTCTTATGGCTAAGAGAATCAGAGATTAGAGAATTTTGAGAACCTCTAAGAGTAAGGCGTTGAACAGTGCTACTCACGATGTTATAAACCTGATTAGTCTTACCTTTAGGTTTCCTCAATCACTCTTGAAAATTAACATCAGATCATCAAAAATTGCTAACGAGATCGGTAAAATTAACTAAAAAATGAGACTAAGATAAAATAGTGGCTCCGTATATCTCCTGATCTTAAGTTCCTAAACTTAGGTAGACTTTTCAGGATTTTGAGAGAAAATTGAAATTTAAACCGTCATTTTCAAAACGACAATGAAACCTCTTGTTTGTCACTTGCTAACTTTGACTCTTTGTCTTACTCCCATTACCCCTATGCTATCGGTGCAACCTGCGATCGCACAAATTGAGAATGCATCCTCCCAACAAGCGTTAACACTCTTGCAACAAGGGGTAAATTTGGCTAAGCAGGGGAAATATCAAGAAGCCAGAGAAACGTTACAACAGGCTTTAGTTATGACCCAACAAATTGAGGATAGAGGGTTAGAAGGAACCGCATTAATGGCCTTTGGTTTTACATACAATAGCATAGGCCAACCAACAGAAGCCTTAGATTACTATCAACAAGCGGTGGCTATTTTTCAAGAAGTGGGAGATCGTCATGGAGAAGCAATTACCCTCAATAATATCGGAGAAGTGTATCGCAAGATTGGTCAGCCTGAAACAGCCTTAAATTATTATCAACAAGCGTTGTCTTTACACAAGGAAATGGATAGTCCCGATGGAATGGCAACAGTTTTTAATAATATAGGGTTAGTTTATCAAGACTTTACAGAGTATCAACAAGCCCTAAATTATAATCAACAAGCATTGTCTATGTTTGAACAATTAGGCGATCGCAGGGGAATGGCCATTGCTCTCGGTAATATTGGCGGTGTTTATGACAAAATTGATCAACCAGAACAAGCATTAGACTATTATAAGCAGGCCTTATCTATCTTTGAGGAATTGAGAGATCAGCCCAAAATAGCAGTGACACTCAATAGTATTGGGGGTATTTACCGTCAAATTGGTCCCTTAAAACAAGCCTTAGAATACCACGAACAAGCCTTATTAATTTATAGAGAATTAGGCAATCGCTCAGGGATTGCAGAAACCCTTAATTATATTGGCATTATTCGCCGTCGTTTGGGTCAACCCAAACAAGGAACATCCCAGTTGAAACAACCGAAGACTAAGGAAGTTAATTCCAAAAAAAAAACAAGGAAATAACCTCTGATGTTACTCCTAAAGGGGCTTTAGAATATTATGAAGAGGCGTTATCAATTTTTGAGGAATTAGGCGATCGCTTAGGAATTGCCAGGACACTCAATAATATTGGTTTGGTCTATAAAAGTACGGGTGAACCCCAAAAAGCCTTAGATTACTATCAACAGGCCCTTTCAATGACCAGAGAACTGGGTAATTCTTCACTGGAAGCGACTATTCTCGATAATATAGCAAAAGTCTATGCTGATACGGGTCAACCCAAACTTGCTTTAGACTACTTACAAGAGGTTTTATCCATCACCAAAGCAATCAGCGATCGCTCCTTAGAAGCAACAACTCTCAATAATTTAGGCCTCGTTTATGACAGTATGGGTCAACTACAACAAGCCATAGAATATTATCAACAAGCATTACTCATAACAAGAGAGATCAGCCATCGTACAGGAGAAGCAACAACACTGGGGAATCTGGGGTTAGTTTACAGCAACATTGGCCAACCCCAAGAAGCTCTAAACTACTATCAACAAGCATTGTCTATCAAAAGAGAAGTGGGAGATCGTCCTGGAGAAGCATCCACCCTGACTAATATCGGGGTACTTTATGCCGATCTCGGTCAACCGCAAGAAGCGTTAAACTATCTTCAACAAGGGTTGTCTCTCTCTCAAGCTATCAAAGATCCTGGCGAACAAGCCACTGCTTTGAATAATATCGGCATTGTTTACAGTAATCTGGGACAACCCCAAGAAGCGTTAAACTATTATCAACAGGCGTTACCTCTGAGTCAACAAGTGGGCGATCGCTCCTTAGAAGCCACAACCCTCAATAATATCGGATTAGTTTATGAAAGCATTGGTCAACCCCTCAAAGCTTTGAACTATGTTCAACAAGCGTTACCGATCTTTCAGGAAGTAGGCGATCGCCGAGCAGAAGGAAGCCTTATCAATACTATCGGATGGTTTTACAGTGCGGTTGATAAACCCAAGGAAGCTTTAGATCACTATCAACAAGCTTTATCTATTGCTCAGGAAACCGATAATAAATCCCTTCAAGCAGTTATTTTGAGTAATATGGGTGGTGTTTATGGAGATATGGAACAACCTCAAGAGTCCTTAAAGTTCTATCAACAAGCGTTGTCCATTGGACAAGAAATCGGTGATCGTCCAGGGGTTGCCATTACTCTCAATAATCTGGGTACAGCTTACTACAATCTTGAGGAACCGACAGAAGCGTTAGACTATTATCAGCAAGCTTTATCCATGAGAAGAGAAATCGGCGATCGCAATGGTGAAGCTGATAGTCTCACCAATATAGGCTATCTTTATCAAGATAGCAATCGTCCGACAGAAGCAATTCAGTATTTTGAAGATGCGGTTACAATTACGTTAGAAATGCGCGGAAGTTTAAAACGGGAAAATAGAAAGACATTTTTAAAACAAGAAGAAAATACGACTGTTACTTTAATTGAGCTTTTAATCGAACAAAATCAACCTGAAAAAGCGTTTGAATGGGCTAACCTTACCACAACCTTTGATTTAGCAGATTATAATCGTTTAATTAATGCACAAGTGGCTAACCCTGAGATTCAAAAAGAACTAGATGACTGGAATGAAAAAAATGAACAATTAAACTTTCTTAGGCAACAATTAGCAGATGAATTTTCCACAGCCAAAGCACAACAAGTTAATGAGTTACAAGCTGAATTAAATCTACAAGCAGAAGCTATTGCTGATCAATATCCTGAAGTAGCAGAATTGTTTGAAATTCAACCCACAGATATTGCTGTTTTAAGAGAAAATATTGCCCCAGATACTGCTATTATTCAACCTGTAATCTTATCGGATAAAATTGGGCTTTTTATTCTCACTGCTGAAGATTTAAAAGTAATCACACAAGATATTGATCCTGAAAATTTTAATCAATTAATTACTCAATACCGTGAGCAACTTGCAGATTATAAAAATGCTGATGTGTTTGTTACTGGTGAACAGATTTATGATCTTTTAATCCGTCCGATTGAATCTGAAATTAAAACCATTGCTCCTGAAAATTTAGCTATTATTGCCACAGGAAAACTGCGTTATATTCCTTTTGAAACCCTCTCCGATCCAGAAACAGGAGAATTTTTATTAGAAAAATATCCCATTCATTACTTAACTCGTATTAGTACCCGTAAAATTCCTCCTAATTCTTCTTTTCAAAATGGAAAAAAGACCCTATCAGCGTTAGCTTTAGCAAACCCAAAACCTACCAATGAAAGCTTATTAGGAACAGAAAAAGAAGCACAACACCTTACTGAGAATTTTCCAGGAAGTGAAGCTTATTTAGGAACCGACGCAACCCTAAAAACTTTTAAAGATAATGCTTCACGTTTTCCCATTTTACACTTAGGAACTCACGGCTGTTTTGACCCCGATGGTTGCCCAAATTTAGGTATGGAAGCCAACACTATTTTATTTGCAAACAATGAACAGTATAATATTGCCGATGCTGCTTTATTAGGGTTAAAAAACACAGAGATTTTAGCCTTGAGTGCTTGCCAAACTGCTAAGGAAGCTAACGCAAACGGACGAGAATTATCGGGTTTAGCCTTTGTTTTAGAACGTGCCGGCGCAAAAACCGTTATGGCAAGTTTATGGAATGCAGAAGATAATGTTAGTGCCAATATTATGACCAATTTTTATACCAATATGAAACAGGGAATGAGTAAAAATGAAGCCATGAGACAAGCAAAATTAAGTCATTTAAGAACAGGAGAAAAAAGTCATCCTTTCTTTTGGTCGCCTTTTATTCTTATTGGAGATGTATAATAATTAAGTAGCCGGATATAAATAAAGTAAACCGTATAAATGTTTGTAAACAAGGCTGTAACTTCCCTCCTGCCTCCTGCCTCCTGCCTCCTGCCTCATCTCAACTTTAACGTTTATTTTTGTCCAGGTACTTATCAATCCATTGAACGCAAATATTCTTCATAACCCAATTTGTCCAAGTTTTCTTGTTTATCTAACACCATCTTTTCTAATTCTTGCCGATAGTTTTGAACTTTTTTGAGTAACGTTTCATCGTGAGATGCTAACATTTGAACCGCTAACAGTCCCGCATTCTGCGCGTTACCAATAGCTACCGTAGCCACAGGAATGCCTCTGGGCATCTGTACAATGGAATAGAGCGAATCTACCCCCTGTAGGTGACGAGTGGCAACGGGAACCCCAATGACCGGTAAAGGGGTCAAAGAAGCCACCATCCCCGGAAGATGGGCCGCTCCTCCTGCACCGGCAATAATGACCTTTAAACCCCGTTCATGGGCGGTTTGAGCATAGTTAACCATCCTTTGGGGGGTACGATGTGCCGAGACAATGGCCACTTCCCACCCCACTTCAAACTGTTGACAAACGGCGATCGCTTTCTCCATCGTGGGCAAGTCCGAATCACTACCCATGATAATACCGATAACAGCAGAAGAAGAGGTCATGAAGATTAAATAGTAGATAAAGAGTTATATTATGATATCATTTCAATAGAAACTATTTCACAATGGAAGTCTAAGCTTTCAGATTTTAAAGTTAATATTTCCATTATGATAAATATTTTCCCATAATTGGGTTCAATTGTCAATAATAATAACCATTATCTTGAGTCAAAAATGTTAAAAGATATTACCATTATTAATGCTAAATTATACGGCTATCAAGAGCAGCAAAAAATCTTGATTAATGAACAGGGATTGATTGAAGATATCCGCTCAATGGGGGCAATTAATTCTACTCAGAAAGGGGAAAAAATATACGATGCTCAAGGGGATTGGATTTCCTTGGGGGGGATTGATTTACAAATTAATGGAGGGTTAGGATTAGCCTTTCCAGAAATCCAAGAAAAACACCTACCCAAATTACACCAAATTTGTGAATTTTTATGGCATGAAGGCATTGACGGATTTCTACCTACCATAGTAACGACTTCTGTGGACAATATCCAGCGATCGCTCTCAATTATCGAGAGATTTATGAAGATACAAAAACAAGAAGAACTCGAAACTGCTAAAGTCTTAGGAGTCCATTTAGAAGGGCCATTTTTAAACCATGAAAAAAAAGGAGCGCATCCTTCTCAATATCTGTTAACCCCCTCTATCGAAGCCATAGAATGGTTATTAGAAGGCTATGAATCCATTGTTAAAATTATCACTTTAGCTCCAGAATTAGACATGACAGATGAGGTGATTCCCTATCTATCTTCACGAGGAATTATTGCCAGTTTAGGTCATTCTCAAGCTAATGCAAAACAGGCAAAAAAAGCCTTTAAAATGGGAGCATCAATGGTAACTCATGCCTTTAATGCTATGCCTTCTTTACATCATCGCCAACCTGGATTATTGGGGGAAGCAATGATTAATCCTAACGTTTACTGTGGCTTAATTGCTGACGGAAATCATGTCTGTCCAACTATGATTGAATTATTACTCAGAGGCAGTCTTTATGAAAGAGGTATTTTCTTAGTTAGTGATGCTTTAGCACCCATTGGTTTAGGAGATGGGGTTTATCCTTGGGATGATCGACAAATTGAAGTAAAAAAAGGAACGGCAAGGCTGGCTAATGGGACTTTAGCAGGAACAACATTACCTTTATTAGTAGGGGTTGAAAATTTAGTTACATGGCAATTATGTCCACTAGGAAATGCTATTGCATTAGCCACAGAATCTCCCAGAAAAGCGATTAATTTACCAGGAATTTCTTCAGGGCAACCTGCCTATTTATTACGATGGAATTGGGATCAAGAAAATAATAAGGTTTATTGGAAAAGGCTATAAATAAAAAATGGTTAAAAATTAATAATTAATTATGGGTTTGGTTGTCTTTAATGCTATGATTTTAACTAGGAATTGATTATTATTCAACTATGTCAGAATCCTACCCATTTCTTCACCTCCACACCGCTTATAATCCTTATCCGAATTGTGTTTTTTTGCAGGTAACGCCAAGGCCATCAACAACATCACAGGGGGAGTTTACCCTAGACTTAAATTTACGCTTTAATGAACAAGAAAAATCTTTACTCAATGGTCAAATCAAGTTTGGTGTCAAAGGAGGTAAACTGAACTTGATGATACAACAAGGGAAGATTATTAAAACCCTTTTCAATGAAAATGTACCCTTTAAGTTAATAGAATCTTATGATAACAGTGTTGTTTGGCATTTAATTCCCCAAACAGGACAATCTACGCTCAAAATTGACCATTCATCGCCCTTAGCAACCATTCAACCTACCCATGAATCTGTTATAGTTGCTCTCTCTTATATAGTGAATTTAGCAGACATTTCCATCATGGATGTAACAGGGTTATGGCGACATGATATCCATCCCAATAAACATAGTATTTTAGAACGAAAACTGGCTCAATTTTTGTGGAAAGAAAGGCTTTCCCCTGAAATTTCTATGATTAAATTAACCTCTAATGTATCAGGAGAAGTTAAAAAAATAAACAGTCCAACCACTAATATTGAACCTCAACACTTGGCTGAATTACATCAGTTAATTGATAAGCTTTATGAGATTAAAAACAATAATTTATTAGAATTACTTAAAATCGCACAGTTAGATGCTCAAATTGACCTAGCAGGAGGCAATTTTTTAGCAACAGAATTAAGTGGAATTGAGTTAAGTGGTGCTAATTTAACTCACAGTAATTTTCGGGGTTCCAATTTGACCGATGCTGATTTGAGTGAGGCCATGTTAAGCTATACTAGATTTAGTGGTGCTGATTTGAGTGGGGCCTATTTAGGTAATGCTAATTTACAGCAAGCCGATTTTTATCGTAGTAGTCTCGCCTTAGCCAATTTGATTGGGGCCGATTTAAGAGGGGCAAATTTGCAGGACGTTAACTTAAGTCAGACCAATTTAAGTGGGGCCTTAGTCAAAGGAGCTAAGTTTGGAAATAATGAAGGAATGACCCCAGAAATGAAAACGAATTTATTAGAACGGGGGGCAATTTTTCCTAGTGTTTAAGTGGTTGGAGAAGCCAAAAATCTTTACTTAATCATCTGAAGTTAATCCCTCTTTAATTTCTATAAAAAATCCGATAATATCTTTTAGAGAAATCTTTAATAGAGAGAGTATTCCTAAAGCAATTAAGACTAATCCTAACCAGAAGTTATCATCAGATAAAATAAGTCCTACAACCACAATAAAATAAGGAGAAACAATTGCACTAATTTCTTCAACTACGGTGACAATTTCAGGATTTTCTTCAATCACTGATGATGTTTTCTTCTTGCTAACCTGGCTTAATTCTGTGTCATCTTCTGAAGTCTCTTCCAGTTCAGATTCTGAAGGAAACATAATATCAGGAATCTCAATATTTTCTGTAGATTTCTCTTCTTTTGGTTGTCTTCCAAACATAATTAACCTCTGATTTTTCTTATTTAGGGTAGCCAAAACTGGGGGAGCCAATCGTTAATTATTTTACGCAAATTTTGGTTAATTACTCGTCCTAGCTGAATATGGGTTTCGTCAGGTTCCACAGGAATAATCTTAGCAGAATTTCCTCCCAATTTTTCTATGACTAAATTAGCAGCTTCTAATCCAGTTACATAGGCTTTTTCCTGTGACCAAGAACCATGACGAGTAACGACCCAATCTCCACTTAAATATAAATTGGCAATGGGAGATTTTGCAGGGAGTAAATATTGATAGCTACCAGGGGCAAAATGGGTTACTCCTTGACGGACTTTAATCACACGACTATCTATAATATTAGCATTAGCAAAGCCTGGGACACAAGTAGTTAAATCTTGATGAACTTTTTTAATAATTTGTTCATCATTCATGGTTAATAGTTGATTGGCGTGGTAAAAATCTGCTTCGATAACACTCCCTGATAAATCTTTATATTCGTCATGAAGGTTATTGAGATCAAAAAATGTCCACCCTGTGGTTTTATCAAAGCCAAAACAAGCATTAGAGGGTAGAGGAATATCAACTTTTTTATCAAACCATAACCGAGTTGCTAAAACATCAATTCCCCCTAAATTCGATAAGTTAGAAAATTCTGTATATTGATTTAAGACTTTACTTTCTCTGACTATCTTTTTAATTCCACTAATGCTAACCCCTAAAACAATAGCATCGGCTGCAAAAATTTCCTGATCACATATCACCCCTTTAGCGACACCTTGGTTATTAACAATAATATCAGTGACTCGCTTATTGGTAAAAATTTTACCTCCTAAACTTTCTATTTTATCGACCCAAGGTTTAAAAATCATTTCTCCTACGGTTCCTCGACACCAAACTACATCAAAATTAGGTTGATGGGCTAGGATAAAATAATAAAGCATTCCTAAAGTTGCTGCTGCGCTACACTGTTCTCCTGGGGCAAATAACCCCACTAATAACATGGGTTCAAAAGCATCTTTATAGAGGCGAGAAGATACTCCAAATTGTTTAAATAATTCTCTAGCGGTTACTTTATCATACCGTTTCCAAGCTTCAGGAGAATTATCAAAATCAATTAAGCTATAAAGTAAGGGTAAAGCTGATAAGCGATCAATTAAAGGAAGGCGTTTAAACTTAGTATAAATAAAAGTTCCTAATGGTGTGGGTAATAAAGGTTCATCTTGAAAAATTGGAGATTCTACTTCTAAACCAGCAGGAGAATATTGAGAGGAACGAGTCCAGGACGTAAAGGGATTTAACCCCAGTTCTTTGACTAATTGAAAGATATTTTGATAAGGATACCAAAACCCATGAATTCCTCCTTCTATGGATTTTCCCTCCTCTGTTTTCCAGCCAGCAACTAAACCGCCAGGATAAGGAGACGCTTCTAATAAAGTAACATCATAACCTTGTTTTGCTAAGTGATAGGTTGCCCCTAAACCTGCCCAACCGGCACCAACAACCACTACTTTTTTTTGTTTTGACATTTTTTAAATTTGAGTATTTTGGTAGGTAAACAAGAGAGATTGAATCGAAGGTGCTATCATTAATCTATGTTGATTAATTAGGGTTTGCTGAATAAGGCTATAACAGTCAATCCATAAAGGTTACAGACCGATCTAGCTCCCGAAAAGTGCAACAAAAAAGCAGCCAAACACCCCCAAAAAGCCC
>JAAUYD010181270.1_pt1 | contig 10119 bp, 9 predicted proteins | sample 7278101 | NCBI WGS metagenome assembly JAAUYD01 (sample SAMN14350128, study PRJNA611818) | marine sediment metagenome | isolation source: surface marine sediment (0.6m) | place: French Polynesia: Moorea | collected 2018-08
AGCCATCTTGTACGATGGGAAATCACATTGTTCATTGACGAGATGATCTTCTCTGTTTCTCGCTGTGCTTTTTTTTGCTGGGTAATATCCGTGGCGGTAAAGGTCGCGCCTTTTGAAATGTCATTGCCATCGGTGGCTGTAGAGCTCAACAGAATGTCGATTAGGCGCCCGTCCTTGGCCTGCCACTGGGTCTCTACAGTACCGATTTTTTCAGTTTGGAGGACAGTATATTTTTCTCTGCCCACCCTTTCGAATTCTTCTTCGGTCGGATATATAATGCGGGCGTTCTGTCCGATAAGCTCTTCCTCTAAGTAGCCCAACATTAGACACATCTGTTCGTTGACGGTTTGAAAAACACGATTGACCACGACACCGATGGCGATGGGGGCCGCACGATGAATACTGTCCAATAGTTGTTCAGGGCAATACATGACAATCACTGTTCCTTGGCCCGGAATATATAACTGCAAGTCCTCATAAAGGTCACTTTTTCTGGTACACACTGGGCGCCAGATAGGTCAGCGGGTGGCCAATCCCGCTGAGGCTTTCGGCGCCGCCGATAATAAAGTGTCCACCTTGATTCAATGAGCGACACAATTTATTGACCACTTTTTCTTTGGTTTGACTGTCGAAATAGATCATCACATTTCGACAAAAGATGATATCAAACATCCTGACGGGTACCTGGTCCGTCAGCAGGTTAAAGCTTTCGAAGTGCACGCTCTTCCGAATGTGCGGTTTAACGCGCATATAGCCGCTCCATTGCCCGTTTCCTCGTTGAAAGCACTGTTTCAAAATAAGGGCAGGTATGTGTTTGCTGCTTTCGATGGGATAGACGCCCCTGCGGCCTTTATCCAAACAAGATTGGGAGATGTCCGTGGCAAGAATAGCTGTTCGGAATCCCTGGTGATAGCAATATGATGCCAAGGAGTAAGGCTCCTCACCGCTGGAAGAGGCGGCACACCAGATATCACGGCAACCGGAAGATATCACGTCGAATACACCCGATTCTCTAAAGAAAAAGGTATGATTGGTGGATATGGCATCTACAAATTTCTCCATCTCCACGGAATCGGATTTGATCAGATCCAGGTATGCGTCGGCAGGGATCGCCAAGACTCGCAAACGTCGACCCAGTCGCGCATTGAGCAACTCCCTTTTATCGGCATTGAGCATTATACCGCATTGGCGATAGACAATGTCGCAATATTGCCTAAATTGCCGGTCGGTTAATTGGTCCGGACGTTGGTACATGTGTTGTCTTCCATTGACCATCTCGTCAATTATTAATTGCAGCTCACCATCCCCAATGCTGTTCGTGAGATCTCTCCCAGCGGCACTGTTCTATCAACACCGCCGGCCTTGATGGCCTCTTTGGGCATGCCGAAAACCACGCACGAGCGTTCGTCCTGGGCGATGGTGCGGGCACCGGCATTTTTCATCTCCAGCAGGCCTGAAGCACCGTCTGCCCCCATACCGGTCATGATGATGCCCACGGCATTGGCGCCGGCGGTTCTGGCCACTGAACGGAATAGTACATCCACTGCCGGGCGTTGGTGATGCACCATGGGGCCGCTTTTAACCGAGACATAGTAGCGGCTGCCGCTTCGCTTTAACAGCATATGAAAGTTGCCGGGGGCCAAAAGTGCCAGCCCATTGGTAACCGTATCGCCGTCGCAGGCTTCCTTGACCTGAATCTGGCAAAGCGAATCAAGACGCTGGGCAAAGGAAGCCGTAAATTTGGCCGGCATATGCTGGACGATGACCATCCCCGGGGTGTTGGGCGGCAGCACCGTTAAGACGGTTTTGATAGCTTCAGTGCCTCCAGTGGATGCCCCGATGGCCATTATTTTGTTGGTGGTTTGGCTGAGTGCGAGATTTTTCCGGATTGGAGCTTGCGCAGCCGGCATGGGTGCGACACGATTTTTCAAATCGACATGGGCCACAGCCCTTATCTTATCAGCCAGCTGTACACCCATATCACCCACTGAATAGGCAGCCGAGGGTTTGGAGATCACCTCCATTGCGCCTGATGCCAGCGCCTCCATGGCCATGGTGCCGCCCTCTTGGGTCAACGAACTGACCACTATGACCGGAAGAGGATAATGCTTCATCAATTTTTTTAGGAAGGTCAAACCGTCCATCCGCGGCATTTCAATGTCCAGAGTCAGCACATCAGGTTTGAGTTGGACGATTTTATCCCTGGCCACATAAGGATCAGGTGCAGTCCCAATAACCTCAATACCGCGTTCGCGGCTGAGTTCATCTGTTAGAACTTTGCGCACTACCGCCGAGTCGTCCACGACCAAAACACGAATATTGTTGTTCATCACGTGATTCATAGGTCCTTCATAGCTAAGGGCTGTGCCGCAAGGGGTTATAGGGCAGTCATGTGAAGCGTCATGCGGCTTTCCAGCGTTTCAATGACGATATCTACCGTTGTTTCGGCGGCATCGGCACCGCCATTGCCGCTTGGCGCAGGAACCAGCTCCGGGATCATGAGGTTGAACGGCGAATCGGCATCATACGCGCTAAGACTGTTTCCAGCCAGCATGTTTATCATCTCTTTAACTGTACCGGTGATCTGGTCTTCGGATAGTTGTTCCGGCAATGTTCCCAAGAAGTCGGCCGTAATCAAAGCAGCCAACTCAGTGGGGATTTTCAGCAGAAATTCGCCGGAAGGATCTCCCTCGAAACCAACGCTGGCTGCTATAAAATTCCGTTCGAGACCAATGGAGTGTTTTTTATCATCAGCCGCAACCAAGTCGACTGGAAGAAAAAACATTTGTTCCAAGACCTCAGAAATCGAGGTCTTCATCGAATTGATCATCGCTGGTTTGTCCATTGTCAGGTTCTCCTAATAGTTGATGCAAATGGGTTCGAATCTGTTGGGGCGTAAACGGTTTTTTAATGTAGGCCGTGGCCCCGGTGTTCAAGAACTCTTGAACGCGTTCATTGCTGCCTTCGGTGGTGACCATGATAACGGGGATATCTTTCCACAGCTCGTTTTGCTTCATGGCTTTGAGTAATTCGAGTCCGTTCATCTCAGGCATGTTGTAATCGGAGACCACCAAATCGAGCCACTGTTCATCCAAAACCTGTAATGCTTCTTTTCCGGAACCGGCTTCATGAAACTCTCCAATATCGAACCCCGATGCCCGGATCACCTTTTTAATGACAGCTCTCATGGGATTGGAGTCATCTACAATCAGAATGTTGAATGGCATTGATTGGCCTCCCTAAAATATACTACTTAAATCTATTTTTATCGGATGTCTTAATTCATCGCGACCAGATTTTCGATCTCCTCCTGCTTTTCAGAGAATCCGGCCATAATGTTTTGAATGTCCACGTCGTCTAAACCCAGCGCTGTAATAAGTTCCTGGTTGCAACGGTGCGCCAAGCCGTCCGAACCTGTGCCGATTCCCATCATCATGCACAAGGTGTCGCTAAGGTGGACGATGGCAGTCTCTTTGGCGGCAAGGTCTGTGTCCGCGGGCTGATGGTGGAATTTTATGATATCGACCATCTCCGGGCTGAAACGCCAGACCGCTGCTGTCATGGCGCCTAGCTCAGCATGATCGATACCGATGACCTTCTTCTCAGCCTCTTCAAAGCTTAGGTTTTCTTGTTTCACAAGCTCGTGGATTTCCTTTGCGCTGGCCTCCACGTACTGGTCCAAGATCACCTTCCCGATGTCTTTGAGCAATGCGGCGGTAAAGATCAGATGAGGATTTGGCATGTCCATCTTAAAGGACAATTCCTTTGATATGAGAGCCGCAGAAAGACAGTTGCGCCAGAGATCGCCGGATTTTAGACAATACCCTTTCTGCGGGCGCTTCAAATTGGCGGCGGTGTTGGACATCAACACCAGGTCGACCACCTCATCCATACCGAGAAAGACAACCGCTTGCTGTACGGATTCGATGGGCCTGGAACGTGCGTAGAAAGCGGAATTAGCAGCTTTGAGCAAGTTGGCGGTGGTCATGGCATCATGTGAGATCACCCTCGTGAGATCTTCCATGCTGCTTTCCGGATCTTGTTGGATCTCCAGGATTTTATTCACGACCCGTGGAATGGGCTTAAGCTTGGCAATGCTCTTTATAATGTGGCGTATTTTGGTCATATGATTTTCTCACCATGGCCCGAGACTCTGAGTCCGGCCTGTCCGTCTTTTACAGCCAATCGGAGTGTTCGGTTGGAGGTGCCGCCCACATCCGTATAGTCGACAATCACATTGTTGCGATGGAATATTTTTCGCACCGCCATTTGATTACGCTTGCCGATATTGAAGAAACCATGCTGATCCATTACTTGGGAGCCGCCTGTAACGATGACGCGCATTCTTTTCTTATTGCCGCCCAGCTCGTAAACCGATTTGAACAATTTGGGAATACCGGTGTCAGCAAACATGAAGGGTTTTTTTCCTGCCTTTTTTAGGTCCAGCTTTGATTCAGGAAGCATAAAGTGGAGCATGCCGCCGACCCTGGCGACAGGATCGTAGATGGCAATGCCGATGCACGATCCCAGTGAATAGGTGACCAATACGCTTTCGGGATCTTTGCTGACCTTCATGTCGGCTACGCCTACAATGATGTTCATAGATGTATACCCGCTCTCTTATGTTAAACGCCTTATTGCATGGCCAATTGCCAGATGCCGGCGATGTCTAATATTAGGCCGACGCGTCCATCCCCCATGATGGCGCCGCCGGCGATCCCCTGGACTTCTTTCATCATCTCTCCCATACTTTTGATGACGACCTCTTCCTTTCCCAACAGCTCGTCCAGCAATAGGCTCATGTATTTGCCGTCGTACTCCACAATTACCACCAAACCCTGCCAGGGGTGTTCGACATCGGTTCGGGAGCCGAAGATCTCACCCAATCGGACCAGCGGTATCAAGCGGTTCCGGGATAAGATCATCTCTCCTTTGCCTTCTACAGTGGAGTATTGCTCTTGGGTCGGTCGAAAGGATTCGATGATGGACAAGGCCGGGATCACATAGCGTTCACTCCCCACCCGAACCAGCATTCCTTCGATGATGGCCAATGTTAAGGGTAGACTGATGACAAAGGTGGAACCCAGGCCGGATACGGTTTGAATGTCTACCCGGCCACGAAGTTTCTCTATGGCTTTTTTGACAACATCCATACCCACTCCCCGGCCGGATATGTCGGAAACTTCTTTGGCTGTTGAAAAACCGGGTTGAAAAATAAGATTGTTGATCTCATCATCACCTAACTTGCTTTCATCGTTGATCAGCCCATTGGCTTTTGCTTTTTCTATGATGCGGGCCTTGTTCAACCCCCGGCCGTTGTCACTGATTTCAACGACGATATTGCCCCCCCGATGATAAGCTTTGAGGCAAATTTCTCCTTCTTGATCCTTGCCGGAGGATTCGCGTTCCTCGGGCGTCTCCAACCCATGGTCTACTGAATTGCGAATCATATGCACCATGGGTTCGTATAGTTCGTCCACCACGTTACGATCGATTTCAGTCTCTTCACCCTCCATGGTCAGGTGTATTTTCTTGCCTGAATTTCGGGCCAAATCGCGCACCAGCCGAACCATTTTTTGAAAGGTGCTCTTGATGGGCACCATGCGCAAGGTCATGGTCATGGTTTGCAGGCTTGAGGTGATTTGGTTCAGTTGTCCCAATGTGTGGGCCAATCGCTGATCGCCCGCCGCCAGAACATATGGATGCTGCCGCAGCATGGCCTGGGCAATGACCAATTCACCGGCAAGATCGACCAGGTTGTCCAACTTGTGGGTGTCGACTTTGACTTGGAGTTCCCTTTTTCGGGTACCGGAGCGTTTTTGATCGCGCAGTGCCACCGCAACTTGTTTGGCCTCTGCAGCACCGTCTTCCACCAATATTTGACCCAATTTTTTGTTAGGGGTGTCTTTTTGCCTTTCTACTGCAGCCTCAAGGTTTTGGGGGGACAACGCCCCCTGGTCCACCAGGATCTCACCAATGGGTTTGGCACCGCGGTTGGCAACCTTTTGGATCTCTTCTATGCGCATAACCACTGGGACGATGTCGCAGCCAATGTCCAGGTCCGCACCGTTGTCCATACCGTATTGAACGCCTTCCACCATTTTTTTCAACAAATCCACAGAGTCCAGAATTACATCTGTAATTTCGGCGTCCATGTTGATCTCGTTGCCACGGATCTTATCGAGTAAATTTTCCGAACAATGGGCTAATTTGTTGATGCGATCGAGGCCTAAAAAACCGGAGACCCCTTTGATGGTGTGAAATGAGCGAAAAATTGTATTAATGCTTTCTGTATCGTCGGGGTTCTGTTCCAAATCAATCAAGCCAACTTCGATGGACTCCAATCCTTCCAGGGATTCCACCACGAACCCTGAAAAGATGTCCAGATCTTCGTCGCTTAAGTCTGAGGACGGTGCGGTAAAATGACTCAGGTCGTCGGGAATCTCTTCTTGCACAGTGACGGGCCCGGGTACTTCTTGTACAGGTTCTAGACCCTCGGTGGCATCTGCTGCCTTTGGCGTATCAACCTCCACTTCCATTGGTTCAGGATCGACTCCAAGGTGCGAGAAAACGTCATTTAAATCAGTGGTGTAGGACACGTCATTTATCATGCTGCGGCAATAGGCCTGGAGATGCTCAATGCCGGCCTCAATAGGTTTGATATCGGACGTTTCGCGAAGGATGATACGCTCCAGGTAGGCACCGAGCCCTTTGGTCAGGGCAATGAAGGATGGATCCGCGACATGGGTGCTCTGGGATTCTATCTTATTGAGCTGGTTGAGCATTTCCCCTAAGACAGGAATGTCCTCACCCTCCATGGTTACCAATGCAAGGGCAATAGATTCAATGCTTTTGTTGATGCTTTCCAAAATTTCCGACATAAGGGCGTCCTTTTATGTGAACATCTGCTATGGCAGCCACATCAAATGAACCTATGCGGCATCTTTTAGATAGGCCATCTCTTCACTGCTCAAAACCGTATCGATGTCCAACAATATCTTTACACCGCCTTCTACCTTAGCCATCCCAAGGATATATTCGGTGTTGAGGGAAGTGCCAAAAGCCGGTGTGTCTTCAATGTCCTCACTCTTGATATTGAGAACCTCGGAAACTGAATCGACAACAATGCCGATAATCATCTCCATGGACTGACCGCCAATTTCCACTACGACAATACAGGTTCGGTCGGTATACTCCTTCTCATCCATGCTGAATCGGAGCCGAAGGTCTATAACAGGGATCACTTTACCACGCAGATTGATCACTCCTCTCACATAGTCGGGGGTGCGGGGCACTGCTGTTATCGGCATTAAACCTATAATTTCTTTGATCTTTAAAATACCGATGCCGTATTCTTCTTCCGCCAAAGAAAAGGTCAGGTATTTTCCTTCTCTGTTGGTCTCATTATTTAATTTGTGCTGTGTTATATCCTGTTGTGCTTCCATGTCGGCTAAAGAAAATGCCATTTTACTTTCCTCGCCAACCATGGCGGTTTTATCAGTTTGCGTTGCGTCTTGATTCTCGCTCATGGTTATCCTCCATTAACGGTCAGATGATCTGACTTAAATTGACTGACTAGCTTTTTGCCATGTCTAAAAGTCTTCGAAATGCCCGTCATCCATGGGAATGATATCTTCAGGTGAGGAGTTTCGCATCTGGAACTCCTTCCCGATCTTGTGGGGTTGGGGCTGTGCAAGGCTTCTCGCTTCATGTCCATTTTTTTTATGACCGTTGTTCCCGTTTTTATGTTGCTGTTCCATCAATTGCGGCGTTGTATGACCTTTCGAGCCCACCGCTTCATGTTTTATATTGGCGGGGTTGTTGCTGCCACCCACCAGGATCATCAGATGGTCGACGATGCTTTTCATTTGCATGGCCTGGGCGTTCATCTCTTCGGAAGCGGAGGCTGATTCTTCTGCACTGGCGGCATTCTGCTGGGTGACTTTGTCCATCTCCGTAACCGCCTGATTGACCTGGCCAATACCTTGGGACTGTTCATTGGAGGCAGCACTGATTTCGCTAACCAGCTCACTCACCTTGCCCACGTCTTCGGCTACCCTGGCAAAAGCCGAGTTTGTCTCGGTTACCAGAGAAGATCCGTCCTCCACTTTTCGTACCGTGCTTTCGATAAGTTCAGAAGTGCTCTTGGCGGCGTCAGCTGCTCGCATGGCGAGGTTTCGGACTTCATCTGCCACAACTGCAAATCCGGCGCCGGCTTCTCCTGCGCGTGCGGCTTCTACCGCCGCGTTGAGGGCCAGCAGGTTTGTTTGAAACGCGATTTCATCGATCGTTTTGATGATTTTCGAAGTCTCTTCGCTGGCAGCGGCAATGTCGCCCATGGAGCCGGTCAGGTTCTGCATCGATTGGTTGGCATCATCCACTACCTTATTGGCTTCCTTCATCAAAGTATTGGCTTGGTTTGCATTGTCCGCATTTTGACGTGTCATCGAAGACATCTCTTCCAGTGCAGATGACGTTTCTTCGATAGATGCCGCTTGTTCCGATGCACCTTCAGCCAGTGATTGAGATGCGGATGCCACCTGGCTGGAGGCCGAAGCCACTTGATCCGCTCCTTCTTCCATCTGTGATGAGATTTGGTTGAGTACGTTCACGATGACCCGGGTAATAAAAAAGGCCAGCAGCATCCCGGCGACTATCGCTATCAGACCGACAATGGTGACATTGCGCTGGGTGCTTTGAGCCGCAGAAAGCATGGCTTCGTCGGTGAGGATGTTTTTGCGGGCTTCTTTACGAATTTCTTTGAGATTGGTCCGCACATCATGAAGGGACGGCAAAGTCTCGGACGCATAGATCTCTTTTGCCTTCTGAATGCCTTTTAGTTCGTGCTCCGCTTCTTTATGCAAATCTCTTAAATTTTTGATCGTTTTGTTCAACAATGGCATGGTCGTGTCTGAGAAAGCCAATTTGGCCTCCTCAGGTGAGTGTTTGACCAGCTGTTCAATGACCTTTGCAGATTCATGCAGTGACTTGTGATGAGAAACCATTTCATCCCACTTGGCACGGAAATCTCGGTCTCCTTTTTCGTACGCATGGGTGGCTTCCTCAGTTCGAAGCCATTTGCCCAGTGCGCAAAGGGTGGGATCGGTCTGGACGTTCAGATTTCTATCATTTTTTAGGAAGGTATCCCGAATCTTGGCCGCCCAGTTGAGATGGTCGATTTCACGCTGGAGGATCAAGGCCGGCAACTTGGTGTCCGCCTGTTTAAAGTGCTTACCGATGGCTATGGCGGACTTGTGCAGGCGCTCATGGGGTTCTTCAATGGCCTTTAGCAGGTGGGCCAGACTGGGCACTAGTTGTTCTGCTTGGTTACGCTCTTCGCCATAGAGCCATTTTCCGAAACCGCACTTTTTATGATCGGTCTGCACTTGCAATTTAGTGACAGCATCATCTGTCAGCAGTGCATTGACTCTATTAACCCAGTTGAGATGGTCTACCTCTTTCTGGGCCAACATACCATCTAGTTTATTGCCGTCGATGACTTGTCCGGCATCGCTCACAATGTTTCTGACCCCTGTAAACGACAACAATCCAACAACGCTGAGCAGCGCTAAAATAATCCCGAAGCCCAGTGTGATTTTTTTAGCGATGGTCAAATTTTTCCAATTCATTTTTTATCCTCCATCATAAGATATTGGAAACACATATTATATGGTTAAGACCAGGAGTGGTTCAAAACCCAAAATAAGTGCGGGACCTAAGTCCCAAATTAAATTTTTAAAACTCAGTTCGTATGAATTACAATCTGCAGATGCGAGTAAAGAAGGACAATGGCAATTGAATCAGCGTCGTTTAGAAGGAATACGGAGACAGTAGCTGTCATTCATTTTGTATGTCTGATAGGTATTATCGGTAGGAGGGTGTATAAGTTTAGGAAAATAATGAAATACAATAACAGTAGCTTAGATGAATTCTAAGCTATAGTAAAAAAGTATGGAATTGCTTTTATTGCTTATGATTGAAGCTGTGGTTGAGAGGAGCGTCGGTGGTCATCATTGGACGGCATATCTTTAAAGCGATAACCCACGCCTCGGACGGTTTCGATGTAATGGCCATAGGGGCCTAATTTGCGACGAAGCCCGACGATTTGAACATCTACAC
>JAAUYD010042586.1_pt1 | contig 10118 bp, 9 predicted proteins | sample 7278101 | NCBI WGS metagenome assembly JAAUYD01 (sample SAMN14350128, study PRJNA611818) | marine sediment metagenome | isolation source: surface marine sediment (0.6m) | place: French Polynesia: Moorea | collected 2018-08
ATTAGCATAGTTTTTATAGTCCCACTAGCAAATAATAATAGGAATTGGCTTTCTCATGCAGCTAGGGTCGGGACACAGAATGTACCTTTTCATCACCTATTCTGAATCTGCCTGCGGTAAGCCCAAGGTTTCTCTAGCCCAGGCTTGCTCCATACACCGACCTTGGATGCTCACGCTCGAATGGCACCCAAAGAATCTTAAGCAGAAGGCACGTCCAGACCTCGCCGCTTAAACTCATTGTCAATGGCTTCTCTAATAAACTCTCGATAGTCTTCCTGCTGTAGGAGTTTTGAATACATAGAAGCAGTCATCCGCAGAGTTAGTTTTTCACTTAGCGGTTCTTTCCTATTGGTCGAAAATCTGGTTTTAGGGCTTGGATTCGGATTTGGCATTTGGACGTGTGTTACCTCTAACTCTGATTATATCCAAGTCCTCATAGAAATATGAAAAGTTAATTTTGGTAAATATATAAATTATATCCATGTCCTCACGGATATAATTCCAGCTAAGGTTATTCTTAACTAGAAAAACAGCCCCAACTACTCAAACACAAAGTTGGGGCAACATTTAAACGGTAATTACATAATGACACATACAAAGATTGAAGGGAAGTTTTACGCCCTACAAAATGATGAATGGCTTCTAGCCTGGTCAGAATTAAAGCCAGCAGAAGTTCAAGTTTTATATTATCTACGGACTTTAGACCCATTTGGGGACAAAGAGATTGAGCTTGGGGTAACTCAGCTTGGAAAGCTTCTACGTTTAGCTAAATCAACAGTTTCCAAGGCATTAAAAGCACTCTCTCAACTTGGCTGGATTGATTTAGAGCTAATCAAAGTCAAGGTTAAGTTACGAAGCCGGAGTTGTTCTCCAGAGTCCACGTCGTTGACTACAGGAAACAGCGTTTCCTACAGTGAACCACAGTTTCCTACAAGAAACTCTAGTTTCCCAGAGTCAACACCAGTTTCTCACAGCGAACAACCGCAGGCTGAAATTAAGTCACCACAGGTGTTTCAGTCTTCTAAGACTCTTCAGACTTTTAAGACCACCCATACCGGGGCGGTTGAAAAATTTTCAGAAGAAGCTGCACCAACTGAACCAGCACCCCAGGTCAAAAATCCTGTACCAACTGAACCAGCACCCAAGGATGTCACAACTTCTGGTTCTTCCTTCACCCATATATCAAATACCCTGCCTTCACCACAAAAACCACAACAGGGCACAAATTCCGCGCCAACTGAGAAAGATTCTCAAATACCCCAGGACTTGAGGAACAAGTTGCAGGAATTGGAGATACCCCTCGATGGGAGGGTAAGGAAAGCTCTAGCATCTCATGACCTTTCCCAAGCCTACGGTGCAGTGGCTCATGTGGAAGATACTTGGGAAACCATAAATAACCCGCGAGGGGTGTTCCTGTTCCAGATAAGCAGACAGCCAGTTGAACCAATGGGGGCTAGGTTGCCAGTCAAAACAGCAGCGGATGATTTGACCCTGGAGTACCTCAAGAGGATGTACCCGAACACCTGGCAGGATGCAGCGGCTCACTTTGGGCTGGAGGTGGACGTATGAGTAGCAATCCTTTGCAGCCATCATCCCCAGATGTTGATATTGCTGCAAATGGGAAAGTTCTGTCCTCTGTGGAGTACTTAACACTGGATGAAATTCGCCGTGATGGTGGAACACAGCCCAGGGCTGCTATTGATTTGAAGCACGTCAAGCTCTTAGAGGAGCAGATGGAGGATGGTTTTGTGCTAGAGGCGATCGCAGTCTTCTATGACGGTGAATCCTACTGGTTGGCTGATGGTTTCCACCGTTGGCAGGCACACCACAACCGTTCTGAAGAAGTTATCGCCTGTGTTATTCACCAGGGCAGCCGCCGTGATGCAGTGCTTTACTCTGTGGGCGCTAACGCTGACCACAAGCCAGCTTTACCCCGTTCTCGGCAGGATAAGCGACGGGCTGTGATGACGCTGTTACAAGACCCGGAGTGGAAGGAGTGGAGCGACAGGGAAGTTGCTCGGCGGTGTCATGTTGGGAATAGGTTTGTTGGTGATGTTCGTCGCTCACTGTGTCCGGGACACAGTGAGAAATCTCGCACGTACAAAACCAAACACGGCACAACTGCCAAAATGAACACAGCCAAGATTGGTAAGTCTGGGAAACAAGTAGACCCACCACCTCCCGAAGGTGATAATTTACCAATACCAAACCGCCTGAAGATTGGAAACCGCGTAACGGTAAAAGATGACCATCCCCTATTCCCCGGTCAGTCTGGTACAATCACACAATTCCCCAACCCAGATGCTGCAATTGTGGAACTTGATGGCGGTAATCGCGAGTTAATTTACCTGAGATATTTGAATGTGGAAAAACAAGATTTTGTGGAGCAAGTAGAAACTATTAACCACGTTGAACTGGCACACCATCTTAAATTGGTGCAGGGGGGATTAGTGGAAATTCACGCACCCAACAACAACAAGATTAACCACCGGCTGGGGCGCATTGCTGCTGTACATGAAAGCACTGTTGAGGTGTGGGTACGGGATGTAAACACCATGACTATGTATAAATACACACTCAAGCACCAACAGGTGGAGGTTGTGCCATTGGAGAATGAACCGCAGTGTCAGGAAGTTTGCCTTCGTATTCACACGCTGAGGCAGTGCAACTTAGACCCGTTTGAGGTGGAAATACTGAGTCTTTTAGAACGACCAGTGGCTTTCACACCTACTGAATTGGGGTATCTTGCACAAATTGAGCAGCGTTATGGAATTAGTGGAAGTTGATGATGTGCGATCGCGTATGGGCTATACGGCTATTTTTTCCAGGTTCCACAGAACCTAGAACACCGATTCACTAATGCCAAAAACACTTTTTTCCCATCAACAGCCAACGAAAATTCGCTGTTTGAGAGATGGTGAAATCTATGAATTGGATTGAATTGGATTGAATTATGAATACTGAATCGGTGTTCTAGTCTTGGTAGGAGACTATTCTTACGCAAATTGTCAAAACGACGAAAAACAACGTTATCTTCTTGTTCATTTGTACTGTCATCAACAAATTACTTCAACAAACTAATAATTCCGATAAAAACCTCTTAATATAGAAACACCCCAATTGACTGCCAAATCACCCATACATCCATAACCGAGTTTATTCCTCATTTCGTCGGTTAATTCATTAATTAAAAGGTCTTGAGCGACACCTCCTAATTTATTACCTTGAAGTATTGAGGAAATTCCCGTAACTACCCTCGAAGATGTTTGGTTGCGAGTATTGTCTTTTTCAAGACCACATTTTATAGCAGTTTCAGCGAATGCCCAACCAAACTTATTTATAGGACTGACATAATTTGCATAAAAACGATATTGAGATGCTTGTGAACCATAATTGACTATCTTAATATAAACATATCTATCCCGCTCAAAAGGTTGAGTTGCAACTAACTCAGTTTGTGTACCGGAATATCGTCCTTTAGTCAATAAGTTCCCTGAATAGTCACGCACGAAAACATCGAAATCCGATCTACGACTGTGATTTTTGACTGTGAAAACTCCAAAGGTGTAGGCGGGGACTTTATATTTGTAGTAAGTAGCATATCGAGAATTTAGAGTTCTCTGGAAATAACTATTATCTTGATGCACAAATTCGGTATATCTCTGTGCATTGGCAATACCAGGAGAAGTAATCGATAAACCTAATGCTGTGATACCTGCAACTAATTTCTTCATTTGCTTCATGATGTAGCTCTCTTGATTTCTCCTTTACAATATAAGTACGTACTAGAATTTCCATGTGCTGCAAAATACTCAAAAAATTTTTCTTGCGACTTACACCAGTCCAACCAGGATAGCGATCGCACCCTGTAGGGAGTGGCTGATGATGATACTATGTAAATTCCGGTACTTTGCGTAGTGATAGCCCCAGAATATACCCATAACGAATGTGGACAGCAGAGTGGGTACATCTCGATAGATGAGGTGAACAAAGCTATAAAGTAATGCAGATAGTAAAATCTGTGCCCAAATTACCAACTTCGCTCTAGTAAAAATACTGAACAAAAACCCCCGATACAAAAACTCTTGGATGGGGGAAGAGACAAACACAAAGAAAAGGTAGAAAGTCCATGTATATGCAGAGTTATCGATGCGTGAGCCTTGCATGGAATAATAAAGGAACATTAACAAAGCGGAAGCTAGTGTTGGTAGGGCGATCGCTTTGAGAGAAGTTCCCAGGTTTTTGTTAGTTAATCCCACCTCCCCAGGAGAAAATCGATATAGTCGAGCGATGGCGAAAATAGCAATGGTAGCTATAATTAAGGCATAAAATCGCCAGGAGAAAGGAATTAATCCCAAATAAACTAGTAAAACAGGTAAAATATATCCAAAAATCACAATTAAAATTACTTTTTGCCGTTCTCTGTCAATGAATTTAATTTGCATATTCACTCATTTTCAACGCGAAGATCAATTAAACGCACAAGCAGGAAAAATATCGGAACAAAGAAAATACAAATTGCGAACCAAGGTGTCAGCGGATTAGTACTACTAATTCCAAATAGGTTGTCAATGAGAAAAACACCAAATAAACTACCCAGAAGTGCTAGTCCCAAGCTACCTAATAGGAATAACAATAAAATAGGCTGATATTTTTTAGTGGCACTTCTATATATGCTGCTAATAGTTGTCATAGATAGGAGACAAATTAGCAGGTAAACCATAATATTAATCCCTGCGATAAAACCTCTAAATTCAGGGGAAAATAACAGGCTTTTAACACGCTCTATACTGTAACTTTGAAAAGGAACCCACAAGAGTATACCTAGTTCACACATAATGAGATATGTCAAGTATTTATTCTTGTTAAATATGGCATCTGGGACAAACAGAATCGTAGATACAAGGGCAAAAATTTGCACACCACAACTAACAATGGCAACAAAGGTGAGAGCATAAAGCCAACGACTAATGGCAAAGGCTTGAGTATTTTCTCGCCAAACATCATAGGCGCTAGCAATGCGTAAAAGTCCTTGCAATCCGGCAATATTATCAGCGGTATGAATAAGTTTTTTTATCGCTGCCTCTAATTCTGATTTTTTCAGGGTCAAATTTCCTTCAGTATCGAAGGCTTGATTAATGTTAAAAATCTCTGGGGGAATGCTTTGAATTGCTTCTACTGATGTTTTCCATTTTGGGTAAAGTTCGGATAGTTGCTGGGCGTTAATTGGGGCAAATATAGCGTAGGTGACACCAAGGGCAAACTAAACAGTTTAGTTTAATTAAAAATGTCATTGTCACAGGACTAACACTCCTCAAATGCCCCAAAACAGGAGACTTTAGGCAGCCACAGTTTCAATTGATAACCGCTCACTCATATCCAGATTAAAAGTACCATAGGGGTTAACATGACCCCAAATCAACGGCGAAAGTGCTCGCAAATCCTCCGACTTCATCAGTTTCATCCACTCCGGTTGCGATAAAACTTGCTGAATCATTAAGGTATTAATATACACCAAGGATATTTGCAACAAATGTAACGATAAAACAGCTAATTCTTGGTCTTCTAAACGATTAGTCGCAATTTCTCCACCCTTGCCATAGAAAATAAAACTGTTAGCACTATTCCAATTTTCTACGACATTAAGACCTTCATTAATCTCTCGTCGCAACTCGATTGAATGCAAATATTGGCAGAGAAAAATTGTTTTAATAGCCTTACCCAATTCACATAAAGCTTGATAGGTAGGGTGCATTAAATTACCCTTAGTAAATCGTTTTAAAATTGCTTCAGTTTCCGCCGTACCCAAACGAAGTGCAGTCGCATACTTAATCATTTGGTCATACTGTTGGCGAATTAAATCCCAGTTGATGGCACGGGTTAAAGCAGGTTGTAAATTAGGATAAGCAGCACTATTACCTGAGTCTGGTCGATATAATTTTTGTTTGTGAATACCCTTGAGACGCGGCATTAACTGAAAACCAAGTAGGTGACAAAAAGCAAAAGCGACAACACTTTGTCCGTGGGTATCAACATAATTCTTCTCCACCTTCATTTCGGTAGAATGGCGTAACAATCCTTCTATCATTGCTGCCACTTCACTACTGGAACAAGTCTTTAACTGTGAATAAATACAGACAGAATTCTTCTCAACGTGCCAATAAATCATCACACCACGTCCACCATAACGGATGTGCCATTCGGTCATTAAATTCTGATCCCAAGCACCAAACTTTTTCGAGTCAGAAGCACAAGCTGTAGTCCCTTCTCCCCAAATAAATGGCATTCTGATATTAAAAATTGCATTAGCCACACTAGCAATTGCATTACGTAACTGTTCTTTCTGGATAAAGCGACGCTTGACATATAATAAATCATGATAATTTGCGCCACCAATCACATTGCTTAACCGCTTCAATCCTGTATTTGTTCCCAAACCATACAAACACAGTAACAAGCGTTTTTGTAAGATATCACGGTCTAAAATTTCTCTAGTAGAGGCACTTTTAAACTGCTCGCTAAACCCAACTCGTAAATCAGTTTCTTTGAGAATATCTAGTAAACTTGTCATGGGCCATCGGCGGGTAATTTCTGCCTTCAACCTGACTAAATTCACAGGTTCATCTTGAGGATTCAAAGGGGAGAGTTTAATCCAACTTTTTTTGTTTTTAAGCTGTTGGATTACTACATACTTATTTTTGGGTAAACCTTTGTCCAAAAGCGTCAAGGCTGAGTGCATTTGTCGCTGTAAATTATCAATAAACAACTCAACAGACAATGGCTGTTTTAATGCTTGGAAATAAACCTCACGCTGGGAGTCAAAATCTGTTGGTAAATCTGATTCTGGGTTACGATAACGGTTCGCTCCCACCACCCAAATTTCTTTACATCTGAGCTTATCTCTTAAAGCTTGGAGTACAGTGAGTTCGTAGTTAATCCGGTTGACTTTAATTTCGTTGTCACTTGATTGTTCTAGAATTAACTCTTGCCAACCACTACGTAATACTCCTTCAATGGGTATGTCTTCTCCGACATCATAATACCGTTGTTTGCTGTGGGCATATTTTTTGAGCAACTCAATCGCCTGAATTACTGGACGGTGAATTTCATTATTGGAACGAAATTCAAGCTGATTCAAAATTAGGGGTAATATCCGACGATAATGCCCACCATAGGAACTACGCATCACCGTATGTACTTTTTCACGGTAGGGGTTTCCTGTTGATTTGTATTCTTTGACCAAATTTTTGAGTATTTCTTCACTGGCTACCGGGAAAATAACGTCTTTAACTACACCTTCTGGTTGGTGGAGTGTAGCTGATGCTATTTGGTACAGTAAGTTATTCTTACCTGTCACTTTTTTAAAATCATTGAGCAGTTCCTTATCAACTCGTTTTTCTGCTCGCGCTCCAATACGGTGAACCACCTGAATAATCAGTTCAACTAAATTATCAGTTACTTCTTGACTTCTGAAATAGCAAAAAGCTGCCATAAGAGTATAGCGAATAGCTTCGGGATGGCGGCGTAAATCACGAGGCTGTTCAACAGTAACCCGTTGTTTGTAGACTTGGATTATTTTAGTTGGTATGTGATTAAATAAGTCTAGCGGTAATTCTAATTGTCGCAGGGTTTCTAACTTATTAATTTCTTTGTGGAAACTTTCGACTCCAATTCTACCAGGGTCAGATTTGAGTTCAGAGAAACTTAAGGAGTCACTAGGAGTGGAATCACTTGCAGTTTTATCATTTTCTGTAGTGTCCTGATTCTCTGTGATTTCGTCGGAGTTGTTTGCTTGTAACAGCTCATCAATCTTTGTTTTAGTCATCTGAGATAATTGAGAACTTATTTGACTAAAAAATCTTGATTCAAAAAGATGAATTGCCGAACGAGTAATACGTTCTAACCTGTCTGGTGTAGGGGGTTCTATTTTTAATTCTCGCAGCCTGGAGACGGCTGAATTGAGCAAATTTTCAAATTTTAACTCATAAATTAGTGCTTGTTGGGCTAACCAATCAGTCAATTCTTTTGAATCTTTAACTGTTATTTCCCTGAATCCAAAAAACTTTCTAATCTGGGCGCGATGATATTTTATTGAGCGTCCTTGCCAATCATATTCTCTGTATTTTTCGGGAGGTACATTAATAACTTTTGCTACATAGTTAACTACTATAGAGGGAATTTCTTGTGGATTCTCTGGAAATCTCGCACAAAGTTGAAAAAACTTGAGCAAAAGCGCAAAACCCAATCGATTTGGTTCATTTTTATGGGTCAACAACCCTAATTCATCTGGAAGCAGCGTCCAATGCTCTATTAGTTCTTCCGGTTGCCAGATTTTCTTCATTAACCATGACTGTCTTAACCCAAAGTATTCTACCTTCTTTGGGGTACACAGCTATTTACAAATATAAAAGCTGTTTTTGCTCTTTTCTATCTGCTGTACTGACAAGTAAAAAAGCTGGTTAATTAAGAGTCGAATTATTGGGATTGATAAGAACATCGAATGCCTGACGTGCTGCTGATTCGGCTTTTTGTGATGTTACCTTGGAATAACGTAGAGTTGTTTGAATACTTTCATGTCCCATGAGGGCACGCAGTTGTTCAATACTAATTATTCCTACGCGCTCGGTAGCAAATGTATGGCGTAAATCGTGGATACGTACTCCGTTCATTTCCTGATATTGGTTGGTGATTTTTTGCCAATAGTCATGCAATGTGTAATAGCTGAGGCGACTGACTTTTAAAGTGACTGGATGCTGGGCTGTAAATAAAGCCTCGGAATGTTTTATGCCGGGAGTGATTGAGGTAGTTTTCAAGTGCTGATGCGGCATCTTCACTATAAAAGCACCAACGCTGTTTATTTCCTTTTCCTAATACTTGAAATTTCCGGTTTTTCAGGTCTACGTCTGCTAAATTCAATGCTAAAAGCTCTCCAATCCTGCATCCTGTGCGGTGCAATATATGTACTATGGCGTTGAGGCGCAGGTCATATTTTACAGCTTTATACATTATTTTTAGCTGTGATGCTGTTAGGTATTTGATTATGTCATCACTTTTATGTTCGCCTTTTTCTCGGTCACAAGGACGCTGTTTTAATCCACTAATTGGGTTAAATTTTATATAGCCTTGCTCTACCGCAAAATTTAGTAGGCTTTGCAGTATAGCTTGATGCTTGTGGTGGGTTGTGTATTTTAAATGACTCAGACTATTTAAATACTCAACTATTGTTTGTTTACTGATAATTTCTATCGCCCAACTTCCATATTCACATAGCAAAGGTGCAAGTGTCACAGAGTATGTTTCCCTGGTAGTTGGTGCTAGTCCAGGTCGCTCTAAAAATTCCGTTGCTACTGTGGCTAATGTAACAGCTTTTTTCACCTTAAATTGTGTGATTACAACCAGGTTTTTTGTTTTCAAATTATATATCTTTTGAAGTAAATATTGACAGTTTCTTATGGATACTTCTAAAAACCCGCAACCTGGAGAATCCCTTGCTGACTATGTGGTGAGAATGAGAAAATTTTGTCAGATGACTCAGTTTGAGTTAGCCCAGGGTGCTGGAATTCATTCTCGCTCCGTTGGTAAGATTGAGCGTGGACTGACCACCAAACTTAACCAAAAGACCCTGCGCGGGTTGGCGGTGGCACTCTCTGTACCCCAGGAGTTTCTAGAAGCTCTCAGCAAGGGCACTCTTGTTCAACTTCCCCAAGGTGTAAAATTTTGTCCCCGATGTTGGAATCCGGGTCATGCTGCTGACCCTATGTGGCAAAATGTGAGAGCTTTATTTTGCTATCTCTGCGGTACACAGTTACGAGCTAGTTGTGCCAATTGTGGTGAACTGGTGATGTCTACTAGACATCGTTTTTGTCCAATCTGTGGTCATCCTTATAAAAGGAGCGTACCTACTACTAAAACTTAGGTGCTGCTTGGTTTAATCGCTTTATTTCTAGCTCTGTGTCTAAACTAAACTGTTTAGTTTGCCCCTGGTGTCACCTACGCTATATCTACGCCAAGAAGTAGAAGAGTAATTAAGTAATGCAGTAAGTGATGCAGTAATGCAGTAACTACTGACTTACTCAAATATTTAATGAGTTATTTGCATTACTTACCCTGTTGATTAG
>JAAUYD010002613.1_pt1 | contig 10116 bp, 2 predicted proteins | sample 7278101 | NCBI WGS metagenome assembly JAAUYD01 (sample SAMN14350128, study PRJNA611818) | marine sediment metagenome | isolation source: surface marine sediment (0.6m) | place: French Polynesia: Moorea | collected 2018-08
AACCACTATGGGGGTTTGGTTCCAGCTTAAGCCATTAGTAGAAAACCAGATATCGTTACCTACTCCTGAGCCTGCGCCTGCCATTATCCAAAGCTTGTGATCAAAAACAAATGTAGTTTGCCTTTGTCTGGCCGGAAACTCCGCGCTTTCTATTGCATTGAACCAAGTGATACCGTCAGAAGAAAACCAGGCATCATTAGTATTAATATTCCCTTCCGTAGCACCTGCGATCAACCATAACTCATCGTCAAAAACAACGCTAGAATGGAACGACCTCGGCCCGAATGGAGCGTCCTCTGTCTCCTGCTTCCAATCGGACCCGTCTGAAGAGCTCCAAACATCGCTCAGCCGCCCCATATCGCTCAGCCCTCCAATAATCCAAAGTTCACCATCGAATGTTGTAGTGGTATGGCCTACACGTCCTTCAAAAGGAGCATTTTTTTGTATAAGATCCCAGGTTTTCCCATTGGTTGACGACCAAATATCATTGGCTGAGCCAGAATCTATTGAACCGCCAATTACCCATAGTTTATCATCAAAAACAGTTAAGGTATGTGAATACCGGGCTGCAAAAGGTGCATTTTCAATCATAAGCTCCCAATTCACACCATCTTCCGACGACCACACATCATTTAATCGGCCATCATCGTTTTGCCCTGCCACCAGCCAAAGCCTTTCTTTGAAAACAATGACCTTGTGGTTTGCCCTTGCTGGAAATTCAGGATCTTTTATGTCAGCCTCACCAGACATGTTTAGTGTGCGCGTGGTGAAACTATAGACCTTACTATTAGTAATATTCCCCTTCTTATCATTGGCTCTTACTTGCCAATAATAGGTGTTTTGTAGACGTAGACGGTCAGCGATGGCATAGGTAGTATCGGCAAGTTCACTTACCACTACCGTGGTGGGAGGGGCAATCGTATCCAAAAGTAATGAGTACGTTATTGTATCTCCCTCAGGGTCTTCCGCTGCATTCCAGGCAAAGGTAGGAAGTACATCTACTCTTATGGTCGTATCAGGAACATCTATGAGATCAAAATCTTTGGGAGGGAGGTTTAAGGTCATATCAACCGGCCCCATCGAATTTTCATCATCACCACAGCTTGTAAGTAGCCAACATACAAACAATATCTTAAGAACAATTTTCATCTTTTCGGTCATTATCCACTTCGAAACAAACCTAATATGAGAAGTGATTTTAGATGTCCGAAATGTTTAACTCTGAAAGTATTCGGACTTTAAAGGGGTCTTTTCCCCTGTAGTCCGAGGGGGATACACCTGTATATTTCTTAAACGATGTATAGAAGGTAGACTTAGAATTGAATCCTGCCTCAAGACCCACTGACAAGATGGTGTATCTTTTATAGTTCAACGACCTTAGGTTAGTCTTTACTTCTTCAACGCGGTAGCCATTAACATAGTCAATAAAACTTTCTTGCCGTATGGCGTTTACCAAACTTGAGAGATAAGGGGCGGAAATGCCTAACATCTCAGCCACCGATACTAAACTCAAATGCGGGTTTCTAAATACTTTCTGCTCGTGCATGAGCTCCTCCAGTTTAAGGTAGTATCGGTTCTCTCTCGTAAACAACCTTTTCTTATCGCTATTTAGTTCTTTTATTCTTTGGGCGCATAGTGTGGCGATTATGGCAAAAAGATGCAGGTGCTCCTCAGTAAAAAAGCCTTTTACCGGATGTTCACAGTCTATAACACCAAAGAGCTTATTATTCACTACAATTGGAACGCATAATTCAGAATAACGCACCTCGTCATCAACAATGTAGCGTCCATCTTCTGAGGTATCACTCACGAGCTCGGGTTTCATAGTCTGCGCCACGGAACCCACTATGCCCTCACCGGGTTTTATAGTGATCTGATTATAAATGGTTTTACCAGCCGGGTTTTTCTGCCCATAGGCCGCCTTTTGTAAAAGTAGATTCTGCTTTTCGTCGTATTCATAAATAACACAATCTACCAATCCCAGTTGATGGATGACATTTTTCGTAATATCCCAAAGTACCTCCTCCACTGACTCTTTATTATATAAAGAAGTAGAAAAGAAACTGATCGCTCTAAGCTCATTTATACTTTCCATAGCCCCATTTTTATAGATTAAATGTATAAGTATATGAGTAGGGAGAACTTTTGATATGTAACAGAATGCTCAAGAAATGTAACAACCCCTTGAGCTATCCAAACAATGGCCATATGTTACAAACTAAACTGTCGCCATTCCTTTGTATAACTTTGAGCCTTCTTTGCGTACCTCTGTGAAATAAAAATACCTTTAAGAACCAAATATCTTTGATCCTGCTTTACTTTCCTGACCTTAAATACTCTGAAGGTGTTTTATTAAACATTTCTTTGAAACACTTCATGAAATAAGAGGGGGTACTGAATCCCACAGTATAGGCCACTTCATTGATCGTGGCATTCGATGTTTCTAAAATATGTATAGCCTGTTTCAAGCGCTGAGAACGAATAAATGCAGTGGTAGACAGGCCGGTATAGGCCATAAGCTTTCGGTGTAGTTGCATCCTGCTTACATTCGCTAATTTACTGAAAGTAGCAGCATTGAACTCAGGATTCGTCAGTTCCTCATCCAAAATCTTTCGAACTCTCTCCAGGAAAGCCTCATCCGCAGAGGTGATGGCAATTTCTCTGGGTTTAAATGCCAATTCATTGCTATACCGGAGATGCAATTGTTTTCTGGTATTTATTATGTTGGTAATGTGCTGCTCAAGTATAGCCAGTTTAAACGGTTTCGCCAGGAAAGTATCAGCCCCGGATGACAGGCCCTTTAATTCATTCTCTTCAGAAGCATCACCGGTCAATAGAATAATGGGAATGTGGCTCGTACGCTCATCTGCCTTTAGCGTATTACACAACTCGATACCATCAAAAACAGGCATGTGTACGTCTGATATAATAACATCGGGTACTTGATTTTGAGCCAACTTCAATGCTTTTTCGCCGTTTTCTGCTTCTAACACCTGGTACTTTCCCGTGAATGCCCCTTTAATAAAGCTTCTTAACTCAGTAGCATCCTCGGCCACCAATAAAATCGGCAGATCGCTATCTTGGGTGGCATTTTCATTGTTCGAGACAGCTGGTATTTGTGGTATCGGGTTTTTGACCGTACCCGATTGGTCATTTTGCCTGATATCACCCACCCGAAAGGAATCATATTGATAGGGCAGGTTCACCTTGAATGTTATTACCGAATTTTTTTCTATGTCCCCGGATATAATTCCTCCATAAAAGTGGGTCAATTCCTTCACGAGTGCAAGACCGACGCCCATTCCTTCGGCATGCTCGTCACGCTGATAGAACCGGGTGAAAATTTTTTTAAAGTCCAGGTTGGCTGCTTCCTTTGCCGTGTTCTTAACTTCAATAACGATGTGGTTTGTTTTTTTCACTACGCTAAATTTACAGAGACCGCCTTCTGGTGAATACTTGAATGCATTGGAAAGAAGGTTGTTAACTATTTTCTCAAGGATATCGTCATCATACCACACTTCACCCAACGATTGGATATTTATATCATATTGCATACCTTTTAAATCTGCCTGATAGCGGTAAGAATCGGCTATCATGTGCAGGAAGACGCTGAGATCACCCCTGTCCACATTTAACCTCAAATTACCATTTTCCAATCTGGCAAGGTCTAAAAGTTGATCCACTAATGAAATGAGCCGATTAGCATTACGTTTTACGCTGGAAAAACTACTCCTGTCATTATCAGAAAGGGTCTTTTCATTTAATTTCATTTCAATTGGACCTGAAATTAAGGTAAGTGGTGTTTTAAATTCATGGGCTATATCCGTGTATAGCTTGGATTTAAAATCATTTAACTTTTTGAAATGTTCTGCTTTCTCCTGCTGTAGGCGCAGGTCAGCCTTCATTTGCCACCTCCACATCAAATACTTATACAACCCAAGCAGAACTGCAACAACAAGTAGCGAATAAATAACTTTTGCCATTGGGCTGTAATACCAGGGAGGAGCTACATATATCCTCAACTGGGCACCATCACTATCGTCCATTATGTGATCATATACAGCCTTTACCTTTAAAACATGGTTACCGTAAGGCACATTGGTAAAATAGGCCGTTTGCAAATCAGTTACTTTCCAAGGCTTATCATCAAACGAGTAATAGTAGTTTATTTTATCCTGGTGAATAAAATCCAAAGCTGAAAACCTTATTGAAAAATCATTCTGATCCGCTTTAAGCGAGACTTCATTTAAAAAAGGGGATGTTAGTGGAGAAAATAATTCGCTCGATGCTTCATTCACTTCGAAGGCTGTTAAAACGGGGGTACTATTTTTGTTATCGTAGAAAGGTATGGAAAGATCAATTAGCTGTATACCTTCATCCGTCCCAAAATACATCCGCCTTTTCTCCTGGTCATAGTAACCTGACCCGTACAAAAAAGCGTTAGAAATAAGACCGTCATTTGTAGTAAAATGTCGTATAGATCTGTCCTCCTGACTAAGTACGTAGATCCCATCATTGATGGTTGTGATCCATAGATTCTTTGCATCATCCTTGCGGATCGCCATTACCTTTTTATCAAAGAGTTTTCCTTGATAATAAAGCCTGGAAAAGCTACCGTCATTTTCATTATAGTTTACTACTCCAACATCTGTTCCAAACCAAATTTTACCAAAATCATCTTCTTCGAGCGTTAGAATAAGGTTACTGGTGATCGAATTTTTATTCCCTTCCTCGTATTGATATTGAATAAGATTTTCAACTACAGCATCTACAGACAAATTGGAAATGTCATTTATCATGTAAACACCATACGCCGAAGTGGTTATCCATAGTCTATCTTTTGTGTCGATGTATAAGTTGGTTATGTATTGTTCCCTGTTGTTATCTTGATTTTTAAGCCAAAAGTACTTCAAAAGGTCATCGCTTTCATCAAAAACAAATAACCCTTCCCACGAACCTACCCATAGCCTGCTTTGTTGATCTCGTGCTAACCCAAGTACGGACAACTTCCTCTCTGGATCTTCAAAAAGCGGGATTTTCTTTTGCAATTGATCATTCATTAGTTTGTACACCTCTGCATTTCTTGCACTGCTAAAGATGGTACCACTATATTGAACAAGAGAGAGAATGGGCTTTTGATCCAGTATTTGATTGACAACAGTGTCACTTACTTTATACAGACCTGTTGCACCACCGACATAAAGGGCATCTTTCTTTATGATTCGCCTGGCATGAAGGGGAATGCTTTTTTGCAAAAATGCCGGGTTATACTTCCTTTGCATGGACAGCCCCTTGTCCGTACCCACCCACAAACCGCCTTGCTTATCGTTAAAAATCGTTTGGATATTCTTGTTGGATAAATTCAAATTGGTCGTGACTTTTTTCAATTCAAGGTCTTTAGGATTAAACTTGAATATGGCGGAGTTAGTAGCTATGAAATAACCACCCAAACCGTCCGGTACCACACCGATAACCTTTTCGGATATAGGAATTTCTGCTTGGATCCGTCCATTCCTGTATAAGATCAACCTATCTGTTAAACCTACTAAAAGTCCAAAGTCTGGTAGATGTTTTAACAGGTAAATAGGTGTATTGAAAGTATGTAAAAGGCGTAGTTGTTTATCGGAAACCCTATAAGTTACAAGTTCATTTTTTGATATTGCCAGCCAGACAGTATCTGTATAAGAGGTGAAAGCAGCGTTAAAAGCACCTACACCCAAATTATAGTGTTGGTTGTTCATAGTATTGAAAATAGCAAAACCAGCTTCACTGGCACCTATAACATGATCATCGTCTAGTGATAAGATTTTAGAGATGAGCTTTCCGTTAAATCCGTTGGCAGTGTCTATTGCAAAATTGGTAAACTTCATGGTTTGCGGAGAGAATTTTGTAATACCACCACCATAGGTGCCTATCCAAAAGTCGTTATTCGTGTCTACAGCAATACTTCGTATCCAATTAGCGGCAAGCGATTGTTTTTGCTCAGGTGAGTTTCTAAGTACCTCAAATTGATAGCCATCATACCGATGAAGACCGTCCTGTGTACCAACCCAAATGAACCCCATGCTATCCTGGGCAATGGCAGATACCCAATTATTTGTTAACCCATCTTCCACCGGTAAAAATGATAGTTGTTTCTCCTGCGCCGGTAACAGAAAGTGGACAAAAACAACAAATGAATAGGTCAAGACTAATTTCATATTACTGTCTTCCGAAGTAATTTTCCCTTAAGTTAAACGGGTATTGGGAAAATCTAATCAACTACCATGAGATACTAGGCCTCAAGCTACAGGCTGCAAGCGACAAGCTTTTCCATTTACCAAGTAGACATTAAGCATAAACATAGTACAATTTGGCTTATCTAAGCTTAGGCTTTGTTCCAGTATTCGACCATGGAACGATCCGCAGGAATTTTGTCGCCACCTCCAGACCAATCCATAGGCTTACAAGCGCTGAGTATATGGCTAATATCAAATGAACCGCCCTATAGTTCGTAATGCTTTCCCAAAAAATACCACATCACCCAAAAAGCTTCTTCAGGACTTAATTTATCGTTCAAGAATGTAATCATAAATATCGTCATCAAGAGAAAGAAAGGTAGTCCATCGAATAAAACACAACACATGAACAACCTAACACCCCCATACACTAACCACCCTCAACCACCTGCCCTTGATGCTTTACAAATCGACGGATATTATCATAAACGGATTCCGGATCTTTCCAGAATTCACGACTGAATGATCCTGTAAAGTGCCAGTTCTTCTTGCTGAGGGTAAAAGGGGTATAAACATGGCTATCCTTTATGGAAAGGCTCTGGTAATATAGGTCGTCATCAGTCAAAATCAGGCCTATGTATCTTTTTTTCTCTCTTACGGTGATATCAGAAAAGGGTAATTCTTCTTTTATGCTATACCCTTTGAATTCTTCATTCGACCAATCAATCAGTTGCTTTTTCAGAAACCACTCGATGTGATGTTCGGACACCGGGGCAGGTGATGGTTTAAATTTACCTTTGGCAACATTCCATGCATATTTCAAATATTTCTTTAGCAATTTAGGGCCGAGATTCTTCGCTTCTTCAACTTTCAGCTCCTGTGGGCTGATACTGCTCACAACGATCACTTTCTCACGAGCTCTCGTTACGGCAACGTTCAGTCGGTTTTCCCCATTTACTGCATTCAACGAACCGAACTGCATTACCATTTTGCCCTTAGCGTCAGGTGCATAAGCAATTGAGAAAATGATGATGTCCTTCTCATCGCCCTGAACATTCTCAATGTTCTTAACGAAATAGGAATCAGGAATAAGCACGTCTTGCTTCACGGCTCTGTCTTCCAAAAGATCGAGGATTAACTGCTGCTGCTTCGCATTAAACGTTACAACCCCTACGGACTTTTCAGGCTCAGTTTCCAATAGGCCGAACAACAAGGAAACCACTCTTTCCGCCTCCTGAAGGTTGGCGTTGTTGTCCCAAACACCATCCACTTTCAAATAATCGATAGCAGGCTCTGCTTTGTTCACCACCTCATAGTCTGGCAATAACTTAAGGTTGCCCTCATAAAAATGCTGATTTGAAAAATCTATTAAGTCCAGGGATTTGCTGCGATAATGCCCTTTCAGCTGTGCTGACATTAAGTGCTGATCAGCTAACTCCAACAACGAATCAATCTCTAGAGCCGCATTATCGTCTTCATTTTCATCTTCAAAACGCACTTTATACAGATCATTTGGCCTAAGCTGCTGATGGTCCCCCGCAATTAAAAGTTGCCTACCTCTGTACATGGCTGGAATGCCGCGTTCTACAAAACATTGCGAGGCCTCATCAAAGATCACCAGGTCAAACACAGTTTTCATAGGAAATATTGCTGATACTGATTCCGGTGAGGCCATCCAGCAGGGAATCAAATCGTACAGTTCCTCGTAATGCTCGGCAATCAATTTACGTAATGGCCATACTCGTTTCTTCTTGGTTACCTGATGGTACAGATCCCGATATGTAACACGATTGTTAAGCCGATTGTATGTTACATCTTGGTAAGTACGCTCTCTGGCCCTAAGCAGAAGCATTTCATTGCTAATCTGCATCTTTTCACGCACACAATTTTGAAGTTCGGCCACTGTGGCTAGAAACTTTTGGGAAGATACCGCCCGTAAAATGGGGTACTTTGATTCTATATGTTCTATCCAAGCTAGCCTCAAACTATTTTGGAAAAGAGCCTCGGCACTTTCCGGTGCGGCATCACCTCCAAGTTCCGTCATCACACGTTGTAAAGCCGCCAATTCATATGGAGCCAGGTTATCTTTTAATTTGTCAAACTCACAGAGAGAATCGAAGTCTTTTTTTATGGTAGCACGAAGATTTTCTATACTTTCTGGATTTTCGAGAGCACGGGAGATTTGATTTTCTGTAAGGTAAATAAGCCAATGAGCTTTCCTCTCGGGAATGCCTTTGATTAACTCATAGATGTTTTCAAGCTTATCTCTAAACTCTACAAACGTCATTTTTTGGACATTGAAGAACTCCTTGAAATTTCGTAGTGAACTAAAAGTGAGTTTAGCCTTTACCGCCAGTTTCATGATATAGAACCAATTCTGGAAATGGACTTTCTCGTACTTTTCGGGAATTTCTGTTATCCACGCCTGCTCCCGAAGTTTAGAAATATTATGTTCAAGATTCAATCGATTATCGATTTTCTCCACCATAGTATTAAAGCCTTCACGGTTGCGCTTCAAATTATTTGCCACAAGCACCCGTCTTATAAAATACTTGTCCTTCGAAAACAACCGCCAATGAAGCAGTTTCAACAAGCTCCTCCGGGCGTCCATATTGCGCTGAAGTGTTTCTTGGAAAGTACCCAGCTTGTCGGATGGCAGGGAGAGTTCTGGCCCAACTCCTTTATAACACTCCATCAATACTCTTTCGGTATTCGAAAGCCAAAGAACGCTCGTTTCATCATCAGCAAAGGCTACCATGTGCTGGAAAAGGCGATATGCCTCTTTACTTTTCAATATCCCGAGCATTTCGATAATAAAATCCCGACGGCCCAGAAAATATTCACAATCCTGTAGAGAAAGTCTCGATCCAATCTGTTCTTCCAGGATATTTCCGATCTCCTTTTGGTATGCTGGTATATCTTCCAACACGTCTAGTATAGCCCGTTCATCGCTAACCGTGAAATGACTAAACGATCGCCGTTCATTCCAAGGATAGGTTGGAGAACTCTGGGCGACAGAGTAGGTGCAATACTCTCTCAACTTCCGAAGAAAACCATCCAGCTCAGGGAAACGAAAATTTACATGTTCCTGGGTAAAACCAACCGCAGGCTTGTCCATACTGGAAGTAAGGTATAGCTCCTTCACGGAAATACCGCACTCTGACTCATCGAATAAGGCAAACTTAAATTCTTCTAATTCAGTGGTTATTTGATCAATGCGTCGGCTGGTTTGAAGAAATTTTCTCTCCAGCTGTATGCTGTCCAGGCCGTTATTGCTCATTTTATATTCGTCGATCCTGTCGATCTGACGAGCAATCTTTTTGTAGATCTCTGCTCTATCATTTCGGAAATCATGCACTAATCCCACAAAATCCGTCATGTCTACCTCATGTAGCCGCTCATAAACTACATCCAGGGCGGCCCGCTTTTGACATACCACCAGCACCTTCTTACCGAGTGCCACATGGTCTGCAATTAAATTGCTGATCAGCTGAGATTTTCCCGTTCCAGGAGGGCCCTGAACCACCAACGAATTACCCTTTTTAATAGCTTTTATGGCATTCTCCTGGTGAGCATCCATTTTAAAAGGAGTTATCATCTTCTCCTCTTCAATGCTATCGAGAAATGAGAATTTTCTAAGCCCCGGAGCAGTTTCTTCTTCGGCAATGACTTTATCTGCGAAAAACTCGTCAAGGTCGTTGAACGCCGCATCTTCTATCAGACGAGTGTAGTCAGGCACCAATTGCGATCCTGCCTGAGGAAAAATCCCTAAAACTGCTTCAGGAAACATCTTTAGCTCACCATGCCCATGTTCCTTGTCAAATTCATCTTTTTTATACTCCCTAAACTCTTGAATTTTATCTTCAAAATTTTCCTGATTGAAGTTTACTTCAACAGG
>JAAUYD010036468.1_pt1 | contig 10115 bp, 7 predicted proteins | sample 7278101 | NCBI WGS metagenome assembly JAAUYD01 (sample SAMN14350128, study PRJNA611818) | marine sediment metagenome | isolation source: surface marine sediment (0.6m) | place: French Polynesia: Moorea | collected 2018-08
AACTCGATTGGCAATTACACGGTCAGGGGGTTCTCCACGGAAATCAGCCCTTTGCCCGTCGGGGAGCCGGTGCACACCCATTCAGAAAGCCTGCCAACGCAGTGGGACAACCGTTTTTATGCCTTTACCGCCACAGTGGGTCAGGTCTTTGACCTATATTTTGATCTGCCTGTAGGGTCAGATTTTGACGGCCAGGTGACGCTGCGCAAGTGGGATGGCGATTCGCTGACTGGAGAAATCCTGACTAACCCGTATTATGGATTTGCTAGCAAAATTGTCCGCGGAAATGATTTTCTCATATTTACCGGGTACATACCTGAGGCGGGGGATTATTTGCTGCACATCGACCCAGACGAGGCCGGTACGACCTTATCCTTTGACCTTGAATATGCGCTAATTGACGACAATCAGCAGGTGGTCACAGTTGGCGCAACGGGAGCCGGCTGTCCCCAAAGAACAACGAAGTCGCTGCGGGCAGCCAGTTTAGCCGTTTCCAGCGGCGGCCGGATCGACATTTGTGCCGGATCCTATACCGAACTGGAAACCATTTACCTGCATAAACCCGATGTTGATGTGGTAGGGCCAACCGGATCAGGTTCTGCCTCGATCGATAATCCGGCTAAAGCGATCTTTAACATATCAGGGAACAACATCCGGCTAGAAAATCTGGATCTTCAAACGGCCAGCGAGGCAGCCATCTTGCTGGATGATGCCTCCGATGTATGGGTTGGATTTACTACCATTACCGGCCAAACCGCCGGCTCTGCAATTCGGACAGTTTCAGGCAAACATGCCGACAGACTGGCCATCGAGCAAAGCACGATTAACCTCAGGACCAATAGCACCGTAATTGATCTTTCGGGCAGTAGCATCAAAATTGACGGCAATTCAATTAACGGTGATCAGCACAGCTATGCCAATCGACTGATCAATATCGTTGGTGATCAGGTAGATGTAAGAGGGAATCTGATCGGCAACAGCAACAACACCCCATTTTATGCGGTGCGAATTGTGGGCGATCAGGCGTATACTGGCTATAACACGATCAATGGGTATATGGGCGGGATTTATATCGAAGCCGGGCAAAGCGCCATGGTTGAGAATAACGATCTGGGTGGAAATACCTTTACGTCAGCCGGGTTGGGATGCGCCATCTGTCTTTATGATATTACCAATGCCCAGGTTCGGTATAACGTGGTGAGGAATAAACCGGATATTTTTCAGGGAATTTTGCTGAACAACACCTATGGGACAGTAGAAAACAACCTGATTTACGTCTATCGTTATGACGGGATCAGGGTAGTGAACACGTCCAATTTGCCGTTCAGCCTGAAAATATACCACAACACGGTGACCCATCATGCTGCGCAGGGGAACGGCATTCTTATTGAGGCACCTAACGCGGCCGCCCCCCCGTTTGACATCAAAAACAACCTGATTTACGCACGCAGCCAATTCGCCGGGTCATGCGGTCTGACCAGCGATCAGCTTCTCGTTTTTGCCGATTACAATCTCGTTTACGGGTATGAAAACGGGTATTGCGGGTTGGCAGCGGCCGGTACCAATGACCTCGCCGCTGATCCGCTGCTCGATGCGGCAACGTGGAAGTTAACCGCTACCAGTCCGGCCCGAGACGCCGGGGTTGATGTCGGGGTTGGTAATGATTTTGAATTTGATCTCAGACCTCAAGATCTAGCGGTTGATATCGGTGCAGATGAGTATCGGCCGTAGCAGCAGAAGTCCAACTTCTTGAAGAAGTTGGACTTTTTAATTAGAGACGCTCCCCTTATAAAAAAGTTCGACTTCTTGAAGAAGTCGAACTTCTGCTACGACAGCCACCGCTTGCGACGCTTGTAATGCTTCACGTCGCGATAACTCTTGCGCGTACCGACTTCGTTAAGGCCCAGATAAAATTCGCGCACGTCGGCATTGTCACGCAGCTGGGTGGGCTCTCCCGTTAACACGATCCGGCCGTTTTCCATGATGTACGCGTAATCGGCCACGTCGAGGGCGATGCGCGCATTTTGCTCAACCAGCAAAATCGTGGTGCCCTGCTCCTTGTTGATGCGATTAATAATTTGAAAAATCTCTTCAACCAGGAGCGGCGCCAACCCCAGCGACGGTTCATCCAGCATCATCAATTTGGGGCGAGCCATCAGCCCCCGGCCGATGGCCAGCATCTGCTGCTCACCACCCGAAAGATACCCGGCCGTCTGCCGTCGCCGCTCCTTTAACCGTGGAAAATACCGATAAACCATCTCGATATCGTCGCGCACCTCGTTGCGATCGCGGCGGGTATAGCTACCGGCAATCAAATTTTGCTCCACGTCGAGATGCTCAAACACTCGCCGCCCCTCCATCACCTGGAAAATGCCCCGCTTCACCACATCAGCGGCATCCAAATGATGAATTGGCGTATCTTCAAACACAATTTCGCCATCGGTCACTTCGCCATCTTCCGGTTTGAGCAGCCCGGAAACCGCCTTTAGCGTGGTCGATTTGCCGGCTCCGTTTGACCCCAGCAGGGCCACGATTTTACCGGACGGCACTTCCAGCGACATGCCTTTAAGCACCAGAATGACGTCGTTGTAAATTACTTCTACATTATTGAGGGCTAACATTACCCCCTCCAAATTTGGACAATATGATTTTTAGCCACAGATTACGCTGATTACCACAGATTTCTGCTTATATTCTGCGAAAATCTGCGAACCTTCGGTTCACCCCTACGGGGTCTGTGGACGATTTTTCTCTAATACTATTGCAAACTGCTCAGTTGGTGGCTGAAATGTACTCCGAGATCTTTACCCATTCGCCACCCTGCACCTGATACAGCTGCAGCGCCTTGCTGCCGGCGTGATCCGAGCCGCTAAAGGTAATCGGCGCGGTTACATCGCCTGTGCTGTAGTTGGCATACCCTTCCAGCGCGGCCCGAATATTGGGGCCGGTAATGTCGTCTCCAGCGGCCGCAACCTGGCGAATGGCGTCCACCATCGCCTTCATGGTAGTCCAGCCCTGCACGTAGTGGACCCCCAATTCATCGACATTTTTGCCGTTGGCCTCAGCCCACGGCCGGATCTCGTTTTCGATCAGGTCAGCCCCGCTGCTCGGGAAGGCAAACGGACTGGCGGCAATGACCCCCTCGGCCGCTTCGCCGGCCAGGCTGACAAAGAGCTCATCAGAACACCAGTTTAGACACACAATTTGGGTTCCCTCGGCCAGGCGAGCGACATCTTTGGCCAGCGTGGCGGCCGGCGAAGATACGTTTTGAATCACGATATATTCCGCCCCGGCATCCTGAGCCTGCGTCAGCTGCGCTGTAAAATCGGTGGCCCCGCCCGGCATCGGGATGGCGACGACAGACATGCCGTTTGCGTCGGCCCACGCCCGGCCGTCATCAACGGGGGATAACCCAAAGGGGCTGTCGTGATGAAAGATCGCTACATTTGTGGCGCCATTATCTTTGGCATACTGCAGGGCAATAATAAATTGATCGGAATAGGTGGTGCCGACCAGGAAGTTGTAAGGCGCTTCGGCCGGATCGGCTAACGCCGCAGAGTAAGAAGCGGACATAAAAGGAATCTCATCGGTGGCGATTTTGGCCCGTAACGCCTCAGTATCACCCGTGCCCCAACCTTGAAAGGCCACTACCCCCTGTCCGGTGTACTGGCTGTACAGCTGCTCAGCCTGGTCCACAGCATAAGCATAATCGGCCGAGAGCAGCTCCAGCTGCCGTCCCTCGATACCGCCGTTATCGTTGACAAATTTGACGTAATCGCGAACGCCATCCGCATACGGCGTCCCCACATCGGATGTCGCTCCCGTCAAATCGTGAATGGCCCCAACTTTGATCGTGTCGCTTTCACCACCGCCGCCACAGGCAGCCAGCAAAGCAGCCGTCAACAAAAGCGCGACCCACATAATCACCTGTTTTGAAAATTTATTGATCATCTTTTTCTTTTCTCCTCTAAAATTTTTTAGGAATTGGGGGTACCCGTTTTAATCAAAATATCGGCACAGTTTGGACCGGCAACCGGCTCGATATCCCAACCGCAACGTCAGTAACTAAAAGGCCACAACCGAAAATAATCCTTGATATCGCGCCAGATTTTGGCCAGTCCTTCCGGCTCAAAAATCAAGAACAAAATAATGGTTAAGCCAAAAACCGCCTTCCGCACAAAGGGAATCAATCCAGCCATTTGCGGTATGGTATTTTCCAGGGCGCTGCCGATGTTGGTCAAAACGGCCGGCAGCAGGGTCATGAAGATCGCCCCATAAATTGAGCCGGATACCGATCCAAGTCCGCCAATAATGATGATCGCTAAATAGGTAATTGAAGTTTCAATGGTAAATCGATCAAAACTGACGATTGTGCGATACTGAGCCAGCAAAGCACCCGATAACCCGACAAAAAATGAGGAGGTAGCAAACGCCAGCAGCTTGTAGCGAAAGACGTTGACCCCCATCACTTCAGCGGCGATATCTTGATCGCGAATGGCGATAAACGCCCGGCCGACTTTGGTGCGAAACAGGTTAACCGCAAACAGCACCGTACCAATCAACAAAATTAAACCCAACCAGTAAAAATTAAAATCTCGGCTCAAATTGATGCCAAACAGCAAAGGCGGATCGACAACCAGCGCTTCGACGCCACCGGTCAGGGGGGAGCGGATAATGCCCCACTCGATAATTTGCTGGGCGGCCAGCGTAGCTATGGCCAGATACAAACCCTTTAAACGCAATGACGGCAGTCCAAAAAAGCCACCTACAATGGCGGTGATCACACACGCCAGCAGCACGCTAAGCCACCACGGCACGCCAAGATTAATGACCAGCAGGGCTGAGCTGTACGCCCCAATGGCCATAAAACCACCCTGTCCCAGGCTAATCTGTCCGGTAAAACCGGTCAAAATATTCAGACCGATCGCCCCGATCGAGGCGATCAGAATTTGGTTGGCCAGGGTCAGCTGGTAGTTGTTGGCGAAAAAGGGAAAAACGACGGCCGCTACCAACACCACTATCAGCCTGATCCGCATCAGCGGCGTCGGCCGCAGCCCCATATCCGCCTGATAACTACTGTGAAAAACGCCAGATTCCATAATCAGTTCCAATTAGTAATTAGCAATTAACAATTAGCAAATGGCTATTGTTAAACTCTTTCTATTCTTACTTCACCAAACAACCCATACGGCTTGACCATCAAGATGAGAATCAACACGATAAAGGGAATGACCGCGCTCAACCCCAGCTCCGGTGGGGTGTATCCGGCCGTATACGTTTCCAGGAGACCGATAATAATGCCGCCTAAAATTGCCCCCGGAATTGAGTCCAAACCGCCTAAAATGACGACCGGAAAAACCCGCAGGCCGATTCCGGCCACGGCCGCACCGTTAAGCTCAACGATGTTGGCCACGATGATCCCGGCGATGGCTGCCACGACGGCGGCAATAGACCAGGCAATGGCAAATATCCGCTTGACGCTGATTCCCATACTGAGGGCAGCCTGCTGATCATCGGCCGTAGCCCGCATGGCAATCCCTTCTTTTGAATAGCGAAAAAAGAGCATAAATCCGGCGAGCAAAACGCTGACAATCAACAGAGCGATAAAGCGATCCATGGGAATCAAGGCCCCACCGATATTGACCGGTGTGTCGGGGAGAAACGAGGGAAATGCCCGGCCGGTTGTGCCCCAAATGCCGTTGACAATCGCTCGAAGCAAACTGGATAAACCGATTGTCACCATGATGACGGAGATAATCGGTTCTCCGATCAAGGGTCGCAAAATCAGACGCTCGACAAAAATACCCAGCAGCACGGCCGCCGCCATCGCCAGCAGCACGCCAATCCCCCAGGGTAAACCGACCTGGACGATAAATCCATAGGCGATATAAGCGCCAACCAGCAAAAAATCCCCCTGAGCAAAATTAATTACGTCACTGGCTTTATAAATCAGGACAAAACCCAGCCCCACCAGGGCAAAAATCGCGCCGTTGGTCAATCCTGTAAAGGTTAGCTGCAAAAAATTTTCCATATGCTTCTCCGTTACCCTGAACCGTTGTTGTTCAGCGTTTCAATTTTGAGGCGGGTTTGCAATATCGCCGTGCGGCCATCCTGATAGGTGATAGTTGATTCAATATCGAGGTAGTCGTTGTGGCTGTATAGGGCGGAAATAATGTCGTCGTAACGCTGAGCCACAAACCCCCGACGAACCTTGCGCGTTCTCGTGAGCTCGGCATCATCTGCGTCCAGCTCTTTGTGCAGCAGCAAAAACCGCTGGATGCGGGCCGCTTCCGGCAAATCTGAATTGGCCGTTTCAACCTGCTTTCGCACCAGCTCATACACCTCCGGCTTTTGCGCCAGATCGGTATAAGTGGTGTAGGCGATTTGATGATTTTCCGCCCACTTGCCGGTGTTCTCCATATCGATATTGATCATCGCCGTGACAAAAGGCCAGTCGCCGCCAAAAATCACCGCCTCTTTGACATACGGACTAAACTTAAGCTTGTTTTCAATAAATTGGGGGCTGAATTTTGTGCCGTCGTGCAGCGTCATCACGTCTTTGGCCCGATCAATGACGATTAAGTGCCCGTCTTCATCAAAGTAACCGGCGTCGCCAGACATCAGCCAGCCATCATCCAGCGCTTCGGCCGTGGCCACCTCGTTGTTGTAATAACCCAGGAAAATGGCGTCCGATTTGAGTAAAATCTCTCCATTTTCGGCAATTTTGACCTGCGTTCCCGGCACCGGGGTACCCACCGTTTGAAATTTGATATCGCCATCCCGATGCAAAACGCTGATTCCGCTGGCCTCTGTTTGCCCGTAAATTTGCTTCAAATTGACGCCTAAGGCGTGGAAAAAGCGAAAGACATCCGGCCCCAAGGCCGCTCCACCCGTGTATGCCCGCTTTAAATGGCGCAGACCCAAATGATCTTTGATGGTTTGAAACACCAGCCAATCAGCCAAAACATATTTCACCTTAAGATTAAGAGAAGGCTCTTCCTTGCGGAAACGCAAATCGGCCATCTCGTACCCCACACTCATGGCCCAATCATAAGCCGCTTTTTTGAGCCGGCTGCTGTCCTCTATTTTGACCAATACCTGGCTGACCAAATTTTCCCAGATGCGCGGTGGGCTAAACATCGACTGCGGGCCAATTTCGCGCACGTTGGCCAAAGCGGTTTCCGGTTCCTCCGGAAAATTGAGGGTGAATCCCCGCTGCAAACTGCAGGCGAACGACATCATCTGCTCCCCAATCCAGGCCATGGGCAAAAAACTCACAAAGCGATCTTCAGGGTTGAGAGGATCCAGCTTCATCAACGCCTCGCCCATGCTGATCAGGTTTTTATGGGAAATCATCGCTAATTTTGGATTCCCGGTCGTGCCGGACGTAGTGGACAGAATGGCAATATCATCCCCTTTGCCGCGAGCCACGGATTTTTCGAACCAGCCGGGGTTTTGCTGTTCAAATTGTTTCCCCATTTCTTCCACTTCAGGGAAAAAGAGAAGAAATTCCTCCGTATAATTGCGCAGCCCTTTGGGATCGTAATAAATAACCTTCTCCACCCCATGAAGCTCATCCCACATTTCCAGGATCTTATCTACCTGCTCCTGATCTTCAACCACGATAAACTTGACCCGGGCATGGGTCATGACATAGACCATTTCTTTAACCACCGCATCCTGATAAATGCCAATGCTTTTGGCTCCGGCCGCCTGGGCAGACAGCTCCGCATAGATCCATTCCGGCCGGTTATCGCCGATGATGGCCACCGTATCAGCAGCGGTTAATCCTAAAGCAACCAGCCCCTGAGAGAACCAGCGTACGTGATCGAGAAATTGCTGCCATCCTATCGACTGCCAGATGCCGTAATCTTTTTCGCGCAGCGCCGGCCGATCCCCAAATTCGCGCGCACGTTCGATGAGCAGCTGCGGAAATGTCTCACCCATGTTTACTTTCTCCCAAATAGGCGGCAATAACCTGAGGGTTTCGCTGCACTTCATCCGGGGTGCCATCTCCAATCACCGATCCGAAGTCGAGCACAATGACGTGATCAGAAATATCCATCACCACCCCCATATCGTGTTCAATGATGATGATGGTGACCCCGTGCTCTTCGTTGATATCCAGAATAAAGCGGGCGATATCTTCTTTTTCCTCAGCATTCATCCCGGCCATCGGTTCATCAAGGATAAGCATGCTGGGCTGGAGGGCCAGCGCCCGGCCGAGCTCAACCCGTTTTTGCAGTCCGTAAGAAAGCGTGCCCACCTGCTGCTTGCGAATCGCCTCAATTTCCAGCAGGTCGATAATATCTTCAATGAATTTGCGATGGGCGATCTCTTCGCGCTGGGCTCTACCCCAAAATAAACCGCCGCTAAAAACGCTCGACTTGAGGTGCACGTGCCGGCCGAGCATCAAATTATCGAGCACGCTCATGTGCTTAAACAGCTCAATATTTTGAAACGAGCGGGCTACCCCTAACTTGGCGATTTGATACGGCTTGAGGCTGGTCAGAATATGCTCTTTTCCGTTTCTGTAGCGGATTTCACCCACCTGTGGATGATACAAACCGCTGATGCAGTTGAGCAGGCTGGTTTTTCCGGCTCCGTTAGGACCGATAATGGCCGCGATCTCGCTTTGCTGTACTTTGAGCGAAACTTCATGTAGGGCTTTTACCCCACCAAAAGAAAGAGAGACGTTGTTGACGATCAGTTGAGTATCGCCCGGCTGGAGCGGGCTGCTGTTGAGCACGTGGGAAAATCCGCGCGACATGACCTTTTTTCCTTCTTCCTTCAAACAAACAAAATCCCTGCAATGCGCTGCAGTATATCGGTCAGCCGTTAATGAACTGTCTACGCGGCCGTTAACGCATCCCATACATCCCTCTTTTATGCTGAGCACTGGGACAAAATGTCCACGGATGACATAGAGAAATCTGCGCAATCTGTGGACAATTTATTTTTGAAGAGTTGTGGAGGATTCAAATGAATATTGGAATAATCGGTGCCGGCAACATCGGCGCCACGCTGGCAAAACTGTTTATTGAAGCGGGACACTCTATCGCCATCGCCAACTCACGCGGCCCGGAAACGCTGCAGGCACTGGTAAATGAATTAGGAAACGGTGCTCAGGCAATGACCGCTGCCGAAGCGGCCGCTTTTGGTGAAGTCATTATCGAGGCGATCCCTTACAAATTTTATCGCACCCTGCCCGCGGCCGAGCTGGCCGGCAAAATCCTCGTCACGGCCGGTAACTACTACCCCGGTCGGGATGGCCAAATCGAGCTGGGCGACAAGGCGGAAAGCGAGCTCATCGCCGACATGCTGCCGGACACCCGCGTGGTCAAGGGATTCAACACCATCTGGTTTAAGCATCTGCAAACCCAGGGTGACACCAGCAAACCACCGGCCGACCGTCGGGTGATCTTTATCGCCGGTGATGACCCGGCCGCCAAACAAACGGTGGCTGATTTAATCGCAGAAATTGGCTTCGCTCCCTACGACACCGGCTCGCTACACCACAGCAAAATCCAGCAGCCGGACACAGCCATTTACAACAAGGATATAACCCTGGCCGAAGCAAGAGCACAATTAGGTGAATAACGATAAATAGAGCCTAAAGGTCTATTTTCTAGGGGGAGCCTTCTGATTTGTCTATGTCATCCTTCGGCTGAGCTCAGGACAGTTTCTGCGAAAATCTGCGAACCTATGGTTCACCCCTACGGGGTCTGCGGACCCCTTTTTTCGGAAAACAGTTTGTAACTTGCTTAATCCTCAAAAACCTGGTTCGGACCCTTTAAGGCCAGCCCGGGAATCACCACCGCCCCAGTGCGCTCTCGGGCCGGCTGTCCCTGGGCCTCGCGCAGCTCCACCCCCATACCCAACTCCTCAAAAATTGTGGTGGCCCGAAAATGACAGTCAACCGCCCAGGCGGATTGCCCGGCCCGGTCGTACAGACGGCGCAAAGCGAGATAAGTCCGGGCCAGATCCGGCCGGGCGCGAATTTGACGCAGCAGGGCGGCGCTCTTCACCAACAGAGTTTCCACCTTGACCCAATCCGGTTTTGACAGCCGCATGGCAATTTGGGCCTGGGTGCGCATCCCCACCGCCTGCGCCCA
>JAAUYD010273498.1_pt1 | contig 10113 bp, 8 predicted proteins | sample 7278101 | NCBI WGS metagenome assembly JAAUYD01 (sample SAMN14350128, study PRJNA611818) | marine sediment metagenome | isolation source: surface marine sediment (0.6m) | place: French Polynesia: Moorea | collected 2018-08
CATGAGCAGTGTCAGGGGCAGCTCGTGCTCACGGTGGATCGCGACGACTGTCTTCTGATGTACCCGATGCCCACCTGGGAGGTGATCGAGCAGAAGCTTGCGTCGCTGCCGAGCCTGGACCGCCAGGCGCGTCGACTGCAGCGCCTGATGATCGGTCACGCCACGGAGATGGAATTGGATGGTCACGGGCGCGTGCGCCTTCCTGCCGAACTGCGTGAGTTCGCCGGGTTGGAGCGGGCCGTCATGTTGATCGGCCAGGGCAACAAGTTCGAGTTGTGGGATGCGGATCGCTGGGCGGACCGCCGCGACGGTTGGCTGGATGAAGAACGTGAGCAGGCGGCCATGCCCGCCGAGCTCAGCACGCTCTCCTTCTGACCGCAATGGCCGGTGCCTACGGCGCTCACCACCCGGTGCTGCTCGAGCCGGCTTGCGCGGCATTGCTTGCCTCGCAGGGCGGCGCGGATGGCGTTTATCTGGATGCCACCTTCGGTCGCGGTGGCCATACGGGGGCGCTGCTCGCGCAGCTGTCCGCATCGGCAAAGCTGATCGCCATCGATCGTGACGAACAGGCGATCGCCGCAGGCAGGGAGCGCTTCGCGAATGAACCACGGCTGACGCTGGTGCATGCCAGCTTCAGCCAGATGACTCAGGTGTTGAACGATGTCGGCTACGCGCAGGTGGATGGAGTGCTGATGGACTTGGGAGTGTCCTCGCCGCAGCTCGATCAGCCTGCACGAGGGTTCAGTTTCATGCACGACGGTCCGCTCGACATGCGCATGGACACGAGCCGCGGCGTCACCGCTGCGCAGTGGCTGGCCGAGGCGTCGGAGCAGTCCCTTGCCCGTGTGCTTCGCGACTACGGCGAAGAGCCGCAGGCGCGACGCCTCGCCCGCACCTTGTGTGCGGCTCGTCAGCAGGCGCCGATCGAGACCACGGCGCAGCTTGCGGCGCTGATCTCGGCCACCCTCGGCCGAAGGGACCCGAAGCGCCACCCGGCGACACGCGCCTTCCAGGCCCTTCGCATCCAGGTGAACGGTGAGTTGGAGCAACTTCGCGCGGCCCTCGATCAGTGTGAAGCCTTGCTGAGCGACGGCGCCGTGTTGGCCGTGATCAGCTTCCATTCGCTGGAGGATCGCATGGTCAAGCAGTTCATTCGCGATCACTCGCGGGTGGACCCTCGCCTTGCTCGCCTGCCGGTGGTGCCCGACGAGGCGCAGCCGACCTTTGCTCGTCATGGTCGCGCGATCCGTGCGGATGCGCAGGAAGTGGCGGGCAATCCGCGGGCGCGGAGCGCCGTCCTGCGCTGTGCCCGGCGCCTGCCGCGGCGCACGGGCACGGAGGTGACGCTGCAATGAGCAAAGCGGACAAGGGCAGGAAAGCGGCGCCCACGCCTACGGCGCCGTGGTTGCGCCATCCCCTCTGGCGCCTGGGGATGGTGCTCGCCTGGGCAGCGGTGCTGGCCTCGGCCTGCGCCATGGTCTGGGCTCGACACCAGGCCCGGCAGCAGTTTCAGGAGCTGCAGGTGCTGCAGCATGAACGGGATGAATTGAACCTCGAGTGGAGTCAGTTGCGCCTGGAGCTGGGTGCTCTGGCCGCACACTCACGGGTGGAGCGTCTGGCGCGAGATCGCTTGTCGATGCGCGAGCCCGAGACCGGCGATATGCGAATGGCAGATGGTCATGAAGACTAGTCGTAAGCAGGAAAAGCTGCGCCGCGAGCGAGCGAACATCAGGGTTCGCTGGCTTATGGGTATGTTCGTCACCGCCCTGGTGGGTCTGCTGGGGCGGGCGGTGCAGTTGCAGCTGCTGGACAACGATTTCCTGGTCAGTCAGGGTGAGGTGCGTCACGTGCGCACGGAGGCCTTGTCGGCCCATCGCGGGGCGGTGACCGATCGTCACGGCGAGTTGCTGGCCCTGAGTTCGCCCGTGGACTCGGTGTGGGTGGACCCCTCTACGCTGAAGGAACACCCGGAGGCGATCGCCCAGGTGGCCAGCAAGCTGAAGCTGGATCACGATGGGCTGCTGCGCCAGGTCTCGCGCAACGGTCAGCGCCAGTTCCTCTGGGCGCGTCGACATCTCTCACCCGCCCGGGCCGCGCAAGTGCTGGCCCTGGGTGCACCCGGTGTGCACTCGCGACGCGAATACCGGCGCTATTACCCGGCTGGAGAAGTCACCAGTCACGTACTCGGCTTCACCAACCTGGACGACGAAGGCCTGGAGGGGCTGGAACTCGCTTTCGACCACTGGCTGGCGGGCGAGCCGGGTGCCAAACGTGTGCTGCGCGACAGTCACGGGCGCAGCGTGGAAGACGTTGAAAGTGTGCGCCCCGCGCGACCGGGACGAACGCTGGTGACGAGCCTGGATCTGCGCCTGCAATACGTAGCCTATCGCGCATTGAAGGCGGCGAGGCTCGAGCATAGCGCCGCTTCGGGCTCCGTGGTGATCCTCGATGTGGCCACCGGGGAAGTGCTGGCCATGGTGAATCAACCCAGCTACAACCCGAATGCGCGCAGCAAGTCACCCGTCGCCGCCTTCCGCAACCGCGCCGTAACCGACATCTTCGAACCGGGCTCGGTCTACAAGACCATGATCATGGCCGCCGCCATCGAGAGTGGTCACTGGCAACCCGACTCCCTGGTGGATACCTCGCCGGGACAGATCGAAGTGGGCGGCAAGCTGATCAAGGACAGCCGCAACCTCGGGCCGATCTCGGCTACCACCGTGCTGGTGAAGTCGAGCAACGTAGGCATCGTGCGTATCGCCCAGTCCCTGGAGAAGCAGGAGTTGTGGCGGGTGCTGAATCGGCTCGGCTTCGGCGAGCTGACGCTCTCAGGATTTCCGGGCGAGTCCGCGGGCCTGCTGCGTGACCATCGCAACTGGCGGGACCTGGAACAGGCCACCCTGAGCTATGGCTACGGCCTGTCGGTCACGCCGCTGCAGCTGGCGCGCGCCTATTCGGTGATCGGCAACAACGGCGTCATGACGCCGATCAGTATGCTGCGTCAGGAGGAGCCGCCCAAGGGACAGCGAGTGCTTGCACCGGCCACCGCGCAGGCCTTGCTCGGCATGCTCGAAGCGGTGGTGGCCCCCACCGGTACGGGGCATCGGGCCGCCGTGCCCGGCTACCGCATCGCGGGTAAGACCGGGACCGCGCGCAAGACCGCGTCCGGCGGCTACGCCGAGGATCGCTACGTCGCCGTATTCGCCGGCCTGGCGCCGGTCTCCGCGCCGCGTCTGGCGGTAGTGGTGATGATCGACGACCCGAGGGACGGACGCTATTACGGCGGTGAGGTCGCCGCGCCCGTGTTCTCGCAGATCGTGTCCGACGCCCTGCGCCTGCTGGCCGTACCGCCCGACGATCCCGCCATGCTGGCGCGCACCGCCGGCGACACGTCGGCGACGGCTCCCGTGCCTGAACGGCTGGTGGAGGTGGTGCCATGACCCGCATCGACCCCAGGTCCGCAAAGGCAACGCCACTGCGTGACCTGCCGACGCTGGCCGCCGCGCCGGATGTGCAGGTAACGGGTATCGCCCTTGACAGTCGTGAGGTGCTTCCGGGGTTCCTGTTCCTCGCCTGTCGTGGCGTATCCGGTGCTCACGGCCTGGATTATCTCGACCAGGCCTTGGCCAATGGCGCAGCGGCGGTGGCCTATGATCCCGATGGGCGGCCTGCTCCGTCGGCCTCGTCAGGCGTGCCGCTGATTGCCGTGCCCGCCCTGGGCGCGGAGGTCGGGCGTATCGCTGATCGTTACTACGGTGCGCCATCCGCAGCCCTGCGAGTGGTCGGTGTGACCGGCACCAATGGCAAGACCACTGTGGCCTGGCTGCTGGCGAGCGTGGCCGAACGGCTGGGTATGCCAACCGTGCTGTTGGGCACCCTGGGCGCCGGGCGTCCCCGCGAACTGGTGGCCGGTGCCCTGACCACGCCGGATGCGGTGGCCGTGCACCGGTTCCTTGCGACGGCTCGCGAGCTCCATGCGGACCTGGACGGCGTGGCCATGGAGGTCTCATCCCATGCCCTCGATCAGGGACGGGTGAACGGCGTGCGCTTCGATGCGGGCATCTTCACCAATCTGTCCCGTGATCACCTGGACTATCACGCGGATATGGCTGCCTACGCCGCCGCCAAGGAGCGTTTGTTCGATGAACATCGTCCGCGTCTGGCCGTGGTCAACGTGGACGACGAGGTCGGTCGCCGCTTCGCCGCCGGTGTGGCCGGCGAAGCCGAGCGTCTGTACACGGTGGGGACGCAGGCCCCGCCGACCCGGCACGACCATGGGCGCCATCTGCAGATCGACGCCATCACCCAGACGGCGCAAGGCATCGTCGTGACCCTTGGGGGAGAGTTGACCGGCACCGTGCTCCGCCTGCCGATGATCGGCCGCTTCAACGCCCACAATGCGCTCGAGGTGCTGGCCGTATTGCTTGACCGAGGCATCGCCATCGAAGCGGCGGCGGCAGCGCTCGCGGATTGCTCGGCGCCGCCGGGACGCATGCAACGGGTTGGCACGGACGAGTGCGGGCCCATGGTGGTGATCGATTACGCGCACACGCCCCACTCGCTGCGCGAGTCCCTGGCGACCCTGCGCGAACACGCACGGGGTCGGCTCTTCTGCGTATTCGGTTGCGGCGGTGATCGGGATCGCGGCAAGCGCCCCTTGATGGCCGCGGCCGCCGAAAGCGGTGCTGATCAGATTATCGTGACCGACGACAATCCGCGTACGGAGGACCCGGCGCAGATTGTCGCGGACATACGCCGCGGCTTCGATGGCGGCGTGTACCCGATTGTGATTCACGATCGCCGCCAGGCCATTCGTGCCGCGGTCAGTGAGGCCCGATCCGGTGATGTGGTGCTGGTGGCCGGCAAGGGTCACGAGGACTACCAGCTGCGCGGCAACCAGCGCCTGCGCTTCAGTGACTACGACGAGGCCCTTGCGGCACTCGAGGAGCGGCGCGCGTGATCAACGGAGCGCTCAGCGAGTTTGCGGCGGCCGTGGCGGCGGAGGTTCATGGCGGAGACACGCATTTCCGCGGCCTGTGCACGGACACGCGCAAGCTGCAGGCGGGCCAGCTGTTCGTGGCCTTGAGGGGACCGCGCTTCGACGGTCACCAGTTCGTCGGTGCCGCCGTGGCCGGGGGCGCCGCGGCGGTGGTCGTGGAACAGGCGATCAGCGAGCTCGGTGTACCGCAGCTCGTGGTGACCGATTGCTACCAGGCGCTCGGCTCCCTCACACGGTTCTGGCGCCAGAAGCTGGGTACGCCGTTAGTGGCGGTGACCGGCAGCAACGGCAAGACCACGGTCAAGAACATGCTGGCCGCAATTCTCCGTCAGGACTATCAGGTCCTGGCCACGGAGGGGAACTTCAACAACGAGGTCGGCGTGCCGCTCACCCTGGCGCGCCTGTCGCCCGCGCATCAGCAGGCCGTGCTGGAGGTGGCGTGCAGTCGCCGTGGCGATATCGCCTATCTCGCCAATCTGGTTCGGCCCGACGTTGCCATCGTCACCAACGCCGCCACGGCACACCTGGAGGGTCTGGGCGACGTCCGTGGCGTTGCCCAGGAAAAGGGCGCCCTGTTCGAGGGGCTGGGCGAGCGTGGTTGGGCCGTCCTAAATATGGACGACGATCAGGCGGACTACTGGCGCCGGATCATCGGCGAGCGGCGCGTCGTCAGCTTCGGTTTCAGCGAACAGGCCGACGTGCGGGTGGTGAACTACCGCGACCGCGATGACGGCGCCGGGTGCGCTTTCCAGCTGGCAAGTGCTCATGGTCAGATCGAGATCGAACTCCCGCTGGGGGGGCGCCACAATGCCATGAACGCGGCGGCCGCTTCGGCCGCGGCCCTGCTGTGCGGTTCGACCACCGAGGCCCTGGCGGCGGGCCTCGCCAGCGTGGCGCCGGAACCGGGGCGGCAGCAACTGCGCGCCTTCCCCCACGACGTGCGCGTGATCGACGATACCTACAACGCCAACCCCGCGTCCCTGCGGGCTGCCATCGAATACGCTGCCGGCCTGCCCGGTCGCCTCTGGCTCGCGGTGGGTGGTATGGGCGAGTTGGGCGACGGTACCGAGCAGGCCCATCAGGAGGCGGGCCGGCATGCGGTCCGTAGCGGCGTAGAGCGTATCTTCGCCGTGGGCGAACTGGTTCGCCCGCTGGTCGAGGCGGCGCGGGCCGAGGGTCTCGAGCAGGCCTATCACTTCGAGGCTCACGTACAGGCGCTGGCGACCGTCTTGGAGCAACTCGAACCGGGCGTGACCTTGCTGGTCAAGGGCTCACGCAGCTCGGCGATGGAGCGCGTGGCCAAGGGCGTGATCGCCCATCTGCAGCGGGAGGGTGCCTGAGTGCTGCTGCTGATCACCGAGCAATTACGAGAGCTGTATTCAGGCTTCAACGTGTTCAGCTATCTCACGCTGCGCGCGATCCTGGCTGCGATCACGGCCCTGGTGATTTCCCTCCTGGTGGGGCCGGCCATGATCCGGCGCCTGTCCTTCCACCAGATCGGACAGCAGATCCGTGAGAGTGGCCCGAGTACGCACTTCGACAAGGCCGGCACGCCCACCATGGGAGGCACGTTGATCCTGGTGGCGACGTTGCTCACCACGCTGCTCTGGGCCGATCCGCGCAACCGCTTCGTGTGGGTGGCCGTGGCCGTGACCGTGACCTTCGGTGCCGTGGGCTTCGTCGACGACTACCGCAAGCTGGTACTGCGCGACAGCGCCGGTCTCGCCGCGCGCTGGAAGTACCTCTGGCAGTCCGTGTTCGGCCTTGCGGCCGCCCTGGCCCTGTACTTCACGGCCCAGGATCCCTCGGTGGAGCACGCGCTGCTGATCCCTTACCTGAAGGACGTCTATCTGCCCCTCGGTGTCCTGTACGTGGTGCTGACCTACTTCGTGATCGTGGGTACGAGCAACGCGGTTAACCTGACCGATGGCCTCGACGGTCTGGCGATCATGCCGGCGGTCATGGTGGCAGCCGCCCTGGGCGTGTTCGCCTACGTCACCGGTAACTTCAACTTCTCCGAGTACCTGGGTATCCCTTTCGTCAGGGGGGTGGGTGAGCTGTTCGTGTTCTGTGCCGCTCTGAGCGGCGCCGGACTGGGTTTTCTCTGGTTCAACACCTATCCGGCGCAGGTCTTCATGGGAGATGTAGGGGCCCTTGCGATTGGCGCCGCCCTGGGGGCCGTAGCCGTCATGGTGCGTCAGGAGCTGATCCTGGTGGTGATGGGTGGCGTGTTCGTGATGGAGGCTGTCTCTGTGATCCTGCAGGTCAGTTCCTTCCGCCTCACGGGCAAGCGGATCTTCCGTATGGCGCCGCTGCACCATCACTTCGAGCTCAAGGGGTGGGCGGAACCTAAGGTGATCGTTCGCTTCTGGATCATCAATGTGATGCTCGTGCTGGTGGGGTTGGCCAGCCTCAAGATTCGCTGACGATGGGAGTGGCAGAGGAACACATGGTGCAGCCGCCTGGTACGAATGCAGATCGCTCGCACACGCTGGTGCTCGGGCTCGGCGTGACCGGGCTCTCCTGCGTGCGTTATCTGCTGGCGCGCGGCCATCGGGTAACGGCCATGGACAGCCGTCGCGACCCGCCCGGGCGCGCCGAGGCGCAGGCCCTGCAGGGGTCTGGCGGCGGCGAGCTGATCATGGTTTTCGGTGCCTTCGAGGAGTCGGTGCTGGAAGGGGTCGAGCAGCTGGTGGTCTCACCGGGCATCGCGTTGACCGAATCGATCGTGCAGGCCGCCGTGGCGCGTGACATCGAGGTGCTTGGCGATATCGAGCTGTTCGCGCGCCATGCGGGCGACCGTGACGTGGTGGCGATCACCGGCACCAACGGCAAGAGCACCACCACCATGCTGGTGGATGAAATGCTGCGTGGAAGCGGGCGTGCCAGCGTGGCCGCCGGCAACATCGGCGTGCCGGCGCTGGAGGTACTGGAGGCACCCGATGGGCAGGCCGTAGTGCTCGAACTGTCCAGCTTCCAGCTCGAGCGTACGCACTCGCTCACCCCGCGGGTGGCGGCGCTGCTCAACGTGAGCGAGGACCACCTTGATCAGCACGGCAGTTTCGCCGACTACGCTGCAGCCAAGGCCAGGGTGTTCCATGGCGCCGACGTGGCGGTGGTGAATGCGGACGCGGCACAGCTGGGGGGCGTGCGTCCGCCGCCTGACGTGACCCGTCTGACCTTCGGCGTGGATGTGCCATCAGCGGACTTCTGCGTGATCGAGTGCGCGGGGCGCCGCTGGCTCGCGCGCGGCGGTACGCCGCTGCTGCAGGTCGATGACATGCGCCTGGTGGGGCGCCACAACCTGGCCAATGCGCTGGCTGCCCTGGCCTGTGTCGAAGCGCTGCTCGGGGAGATCCCCGCGGGCGCCCTGGAAGCCCTTGCCGGCTATGCCGGTCTGCCCCATCGCATGCAGCATGTTCGCGATCGCGCGGGCGTACGCTGGATCGACGATTCGAAGGCGACCAATCCCGGCGCCACGATCGCGGCCGTGGCCGGCCTCGACGCGCCGCTGGTGCTGATCGCCGGCGGACTCGGCAAGGGCGCTGATTTCTCGCCCCTGGCCAGTGCCCTGCGTGAACGCGCTCGTGCGGTGATCGTGATCGGACAGGACGCGCCCCTGCTGAAGGCGGCCCTGCCGTCCACCCTGGATGTGCGTGAAGCGGTGGATCTGCAGCAAGCCGTGCTGCAGGCCGCCGAGCTCGCCGAGGCCGGTGACATCGTGCTGCTCTCGCCTGCCTGCGCCAGCCAGGACATGTTCCGCAACTACCAGCACCGCGGCGAAGTGTTCACCCGTTTCGTGGAGGCACTCGAATGAGCCGTACTGCCACCAAACGGGTTCCTGAGCTGCTGGTGCTCGATCCGACGCTGCTGGCATCGAGTGCGGCGCTGTTGCTGATCGGCCTGACCATCGTGGCAAGCGCCTCCGTGGCCTTGTCCGAGGAGCAGCGTGACTGGCCCGCCTACTTCCTGATGCGCCAGTTCGTCCATGCGGTGCTGGGTCTGTTGATGGCTGGCGTCGCGCTGCGAGTTCCCACGCGTATCTGGCAGCGTTTCGGTTTCCTCCTCGCCGTGGGGGCGCTCGGCCTGCTGGTGGCGGTGTTGATCGAGGGGGTGGGCACCTCGGTCAACGGCAGTTCGCGCTGGATCGACTTCGGTCCCGGACGCATGCAGGTGTCCGAGCCCGCACGCCTGGCTTTGCTCATGTACCTGGCCGGCTACGCGGTCCGCCATCGCGATGCCCTGGAGGCTTCGATGGCGGCGTTCATTCGACCCCTGCTGGTGGTGTGCGTGGCCTGTGCCCTGTTGCTGATGGAGCCGGACTTCGGTGCCGCCAGCGTGCTGCTGGCCAGCAGCCTTGGCCTGTTGTTCGTGAGCGGCGTCAGCCTGCGCCATTTTCTGGTGGTGGCGATGGTAGCCACCAGCGTACTGGTCGCCCTGGCCTTCTCTTCGCCTTATCGTCTTCGTCGCATCGTCTCCTACCTCAATCCCTGGGATGATCCTTACGACTCGGACTTCCAGCTGATCCAGTCCTTGATTGCCGTGGGTCGAGGCGAGTGGTTCGGTGTGGGTCTGGGTAACGGAGTGCAGAAGCTCTTCTACCTGCCCGAAGCGCACACGGACTTCGTGTTCGCCGTGCTTGCGGAGGAACTCGGCCTGGTGGGCGTGGGCGTGACCCTGGCCCTGTACGGGGCCCTGATCGTCAGGGGTCTGGAGATCGGCCGGCGTGCGGCAGTGAAGAATCTCGATTACCAGGCCATGCTGGCCAGCGGCATTGCCATCTGGTTGGGGCTGCAGTGTGTGATCAACGTGGGCGTGACCCTGGGCGTGCTGCCCACCAAGGGCTTGACCCTGCCCTTGCTGAGCTACGGTGGCAGCAGCCTGCTCATGACCATGATCGCGCTGGGCATTCTGCAGCGCGTGCATCATGAGACGAGCCTCGCCAAGGCGCCGTCCTCGCCGGGAGCACGGTCATGAGCGGCTCGCAGCAACAGCAGGCGCGCCGGGTGATGATCATGGCGGGCGGCACCGGTGGTCACGTCTACCCCGCCCTGGCCGTGGCCAACTGGCTGCGCGAGCATCAGCACGAAGTGGTGTGGCTGGGGACGCGGGCG
>JAAUYD010135922.1_pt1 | contig 10110 bp, 9 predicted proteins | sample 7278101 | NCBI WGS metagenome assembly JAAUYD01 (sample SAMN14350128, study PRJNA611818) | marine sediment metagenome | isolation source: surface marine sediment (0.6m) | place: French Polynesia: Moorea | collected 2018-08
CGTCGAGAGCTTCGAGACCCGCGGCGGCGAGATGCACAACTGCATGACCGGCTGCATCGTGAAGTGCTCGAACGTCGTGCACGACGCCCAGGGCGAGTACAAGACCTCGGCCCTCGAGTTCGAGACGCTGACCCTGCTCGGCGCGAACTGCGCGGTCGCGAGCTGGGAGGACGTCGCCGATCTCGACCGCCTCTGCGACGAAGTCGGCCTCGACACGATCGAGACCGGCGCGGCCATCGCCGTCCTCATGGACGCCGGCCAGATGGAGTGGGGCGACGCCGAGGCGATGAAGGCGCTCGTGGCCGAGATCGCCGAGGGCACCGAGCGCGGCAAGGCGATCGGCAACGGCGCCGTGGCCACGGGCGAGTTCACGGGTCACCACCGCGTGCCGACGGGCAAGAGCCAGGCCATCCCGGCCTGGGATCCCCGCCCGCTCAAGGCCACGGGCGTGACCTACTGCACGAGCCCGATGGGCGCCGACCATACCGCCGGCCTCATCGTGAACCCCGGCCTGCAGCCCGACGCGTTCGCGTGGGAGAGCCAGAAGGTCCAGATCGTCAACGCGGTCTGCGATTCGTCCGGCTTCTGCCAGTTCCTGCAGCCCAGCCTCGACGACATCCGTGCCTTCTACGGTGCGCTCTACGGCGAGGAGGTGAGCCGCGAGGCGATCCACGACCAGGGCTGGGAGTGCCTCGAGGACGAGTGGGCCTTCAACCGGAAGGCGGGACTCACCGCGGCGGACGACACGCTCTCCGACTGCCTGAAGCAGGACGCCATCGGCGCCGAGGGCATGGAGCAGGTCTTCGACGTGGACCCGGAGATCATCCAGGCCGTCTACACCCGGATGCCGGCCCAGGAGGATCTGTTCTCGGCGAAGGCCTCCGGCTGAACGAGAGCTCCGTTCCAACCGAGCGGGCAGGGGGGGCGACCCCTCTGCCCGCTCGATCCTTTTGAGGACCATGTGACGACGCGGGACGTACGCATGCGCGGCTTCGCCGAACGGGCGGACGTCGAGGAGGTGACCTCGTTCCTCCTGGCGCACGCGTCGGGGCGCGGTGCCGAGCCGGTCGGACTGCACGACTGCGTCGGGCGCGTGCTCGCGGCCGACGTGCACGCGGACGTCGACGTTCCGGGCTTTCCCCGTTCGGCCATGGACGGCTATGCGGTTCGCGGCGAGGACAGCTTCGGCGCCTCGGAGTACGACCCGCTGCGCTTCGAGCTGATCGGCCAGTCGTTGCCGGGACGTCCGCTCGAGGCCGTGGTCGAGCGCGGCCAGGCGGCTCGCATCATGACCGGCGCGCCCGTTCCGAAGGGCGCCGACGCGGTCGTCATGGCCGAAGTCTGCGAGGAGGAGGACGGGGCCGTCCTCGTGCGCGAGCCCGTCGCGCCGCGCAAGAACGTCGGTGCGCCCGGCGAGGACATCCGCGCAGGCTCCCTGGTGCTCTCGGCGGGGCGCCGTCTGCGCGCGCAGGACGCGGGTCTGCTCTCGTCGATCGGCGTGGGCGAGGTCCCGGTGGTGGAGCGGCCGCGCGTGCAGCTCGTGATCACGGGCGACGAGCTGCTGCCGCCCGGCAGCCGTCCCGACGGCCCCCGCATCGTGGACAGCAACTCGGTCGTGCTTGCGGCGCTCGCGCGCCGCGACGGCGCCGAGCTGCTCCCGCACACGATCCTCCCGGATCGCCCCGAGGTCATCGCGGACCTGCTCGCGACCGCGCCGGCGGACGTACTGCTCGTCTCGGGCGGCAGCTCGGTCGGCCAGGAGGATCACGCGCCGCGTCTGGTCGCGGAGCTCGGCTCGCTCGACTTCCACGGCGTCTCGATGCGTCCGTCGAGCCCTGCCGGCGTCGGGCGTCTTCCGGGGGTTCCCGGGACCGCCGAACGCTGGGTCTTCCTGCTGCCCGGCAATCCGGTCAGCTGCCTGTGCGCGTACGAATTCTTCGCGGGCCCCGTGGTCCGGCGCTTGGGCGGGCGCGGCGAGGCGTGGCCCCATCGCGTGGTGCGGCTTCCGCTCGCGCGGAAGATCGCCTCCGCGATCGGCCGGACGGACTACGTGCGCGTCGCGATCGAGGAGGGTGCGGTCGTGCCGATCGCGACCTCGGGCGCGTCGATCCTCTCGTCGACGGTACGGGCCGCGGGCGCGGTGATCGTGCCGCGCGGACTCGAAGGCATGGCGGAGGGCCAGGAGGTCGACGTGCTGCTCTACGACGACGAGCCGCCGCGATGACCCGGCCCTCCTTCCGCGGCGGGCTGCGCCGATGAAGCAGCAGCAGTTCCTCGAGGTGCTCGATCGCGACGAGGCCGAGCGACGCTGGCGCGAGGTCATCCACGTGCCGGCGCCCGGCGTGGAGACCGTGCCGCTCGACCAGGCACTCGGCCGCATCCTCGGAGACGACGTTCGCGCCGAGGTCGACGTCCCGGGCTTCGACCGCTCCAACATGGACGGCTTCGCCGTGCGCGCGCGCGACACCTTCGGCGCGTCCGAAGAGGAGCCCGTCACGCTGGCCTTGAACGCCGAGACGATTCCCACGGGCGTCGCGCCGCGCATGGAGGTGCGCGAGGGCACGGCGACCTCGATCGCCACGGGCGGCATGCTTCCGCGCGGGGCCGACGCCGTGGTGCCGGTCGAGCAGACCGACCTCGTCGGAGAGCGCCTGATCGTCCGGTCGGCGCGCGTGCCGGGTGCCGCGGTCTCGTTCGCGGGCACGGACATGGGCATGGGCGAGACGGTGCTCTTCGCCGGGACGCCGCTCACGTCGCGCGAGACCGGGGTGCTCGCGGCGATCGGTTGCGAAGGGGTTCCCGTGCTGCGTCGCCCCCGCGTCGCGATCCTCTCGACGGGCGACGAGATCGTGCAGCCCGGGGAAGCCATGCGGCCCGGGCTCGTCTACGACAGCAACGGCCGCATCCTCGCCGATGCGGTTCGCGAGCTCGGCGGAGAGCCCTGGTTCCTGGGCGCCTTCCGCGACGACGAAGCCGCGCTGCGGCGCGCGCTCGACGAGGCGCTGCAGGCCGATCTCGTCCTGCTCTCGGGAGGGACCTCGAAGGGCGAGGGCGACCTGAACGCGCGCGTGGTCGCGGACCTCGACCCCGGCGTGGTCGTCCATGGCGTCGCGCTGAAGCCGGGCAAGCCGATCTGCCTGGCCGCGGCGGGCGAGCGCCCCGTCGTGATCCTGCCCGGCTTTCCGACCTCCGCGGTCTTCACCTTCCACGAGTTCGTCGCGCCCGTGCTCCGCGAGATGGCGGGTCTCGGGGCCGACGCGCGGGAGGTCGTGAGCGCCCAGCTCGCCGTGCGGACGCAGTCCCAGCGCGGTCGCCTCGAGTATCTGCTCGTCGGACTCGTGCCCGGGCAGGACGGCGGGCTCGCCGCGTATCCCATGGGCAAGGGCAGCGGCTCGGTCACGGCCTTCAGCCGCGCGGACGGCTTCGTGCGGGTCGGTCGCAACACCGAGATCGTCGACGCCGGCGAGGAGATCCCCGTGACCCTGATCGGTCGGGAGCTCGCCCCGGCGGACCTCGTCGTGATCGGCAGCCACTGCGCGGGCCTCGACGCGATCGCCGCCGCGCTCGCGAAGCAGGGCTTCCGCACCAAGCTCATGGCCGTCGGCAGCCAGGGGGGTCTCGAGGCCGCGCGTCGCGGGGAGTGCGACGTGGCGCCGATCCACCTGCTCGACACGGAGAGCGGGACCTACAACCGGCCCTTCCTCGGAGAGGAGCTCGACCTCGTGCCGGGCTACACGCGCATGCAGGGCGTCGTGACACGGCCCGACGAGACGCGCTCGGTGGAGGAGCTGCTGGCCGACCCCGCGCTGCGCATGGTCAACCGGAACCGAGGCGCGGGAACGCGCGTACTGATCGACGGGCTGCTCGGCGACGCCCGGCCTCCCGGCTACGCCTATGAACCGCGCTCGCACTACGCCGTGGCGGCGGCCGTGACACAGAAGCGCGCCGACTGGGGGGTCACGATCGAGCCGATCGCCGTTCAAGCCGGGCTCCGCTTCCGCGCGCTCCAGCCCGAGCACTACGACTTCGTGGTTCCCCGCGGCCGCGCCGAGCGGCCCGCGGTCGCCGCCCTGCGGCGGCTGCTCGAGCCGGGCACCCCGCTCCGCGCACGGCTGCGGGAGATCGGCTTCGGGGAGCCCGCGTGAGCACCGACGCCGAGGTCGAGATCCACTCGCTGGCCGCCGGCGGAGACGGCGTCGGCCGGCTCGAGGACGGGCGCGTCGTCTTCGTTCCGTGGGCGGCTCCCGGAGACCGACTGCGCATCCGGCTCGTCGAGCAGAAGAAGCGCTTCGCGCGCGGCCGCCTGCTCGAGATCCTCGAGCCCGGTCCCGGGCGGCGCGAGCCTCCGTGCAAGGCCGCGGGAGACTGCGGCGGCTGCCGCTGGCAACACATCCGCTACGAGGATCAGCTCCAGGCGAAGTCGCAGATCCTGCGTGACGCGATCGAGCGCATCGCGGGTCTTCGCGTGCCGGACGACTTCGACGTCGTGCCGTCGCAGGAGCTCGGGTATCGCAGTCGCGCGCGCGTCTTCGCGGAGGGCGGCCTCGTCGGGTTCCGCAAGCTCTCGTCGCACGACGTGCGCGGCATCGATCACTGCCCCGTGCTCACGCCCGGAATCGACCGCATCCTCGGCGAGCTCGCCGGCGATCCGCCCGCGGGTCCCGCGGAGTGGCTGCTCGCGGAGGGGGACGACCAGACCCTCTCGGTGCGCACGCAGGTGCCAGGCGCGAAGGCCGACGGCATCCGGCTTCGCGTCGGGGAGGACACCCTGCGCATCGGTCCCGGGGTCTTCTTCCAGGCGAACGTCGCGCTGCGCGGAGCGCTCGCGGAAGCCGTCGTGCAGGCGGCCGGCACGGGCGCCGCGGCGCTCGAGCTCTACGCGGGCGCGGGGTTCTTCAGCCTCGCGCTGGCTCGCCGCTTCGATCTGCTGACGCTCGTCGAGTCGGACAAGCGCGCGGTGCGGGATCTGTGTCACAACCTCGAGAGCGCCGGTCTCGACGAGGGCGCAGTCGTCTGCGAAGCGCCCGTCGAGGACTACCTCGCCAACCCGGCGCCCGGTCCCGTCGACGTGATCGTCCTCGATCCGCCGCGCACGGGCCTTCCCAAGCGCGGTGCCGACGCGCTCGCGGCGCAGGGGGCCCGGCGCGTCGTCTACGTGTCGTGCGACCCGGCCACGCTGGCGCGCGATCTCGCGGTGCTGACGGAACGCCTCTACGCGCTCACGTCGCTTCGGGCCTTCGACCTCTTCCCGCAGACCTCGCACGTCGAGTCCGTCGCGGTGCTCGACCGCATCGAGCCCGCTGCTCCGCGCATCGAACCCGTTGCGAAGGACGCGGACTAGGGCTGGATCAGCCCGTGGCGGAGCGCGTAGCGCACGAGCTCGGTCGCCTTCCGCGCGCCCAGCTTGCGCATCACGCTGGTGCGGTGCGCCTCGACGGTCTTCGTACTGATGCCGAGATCGCCCGCGATCTCCTTGGCCGACAGACCTTCCGCGATCAGGTGCAGCACTTCGCGCTCGCGCGCGGAGAGAAGTGAGAACGGTTCGGCCCCGCCGCGTTCGGGCGTGCGCAGCTGCTCGACGATCTCCTTCGCGACGGGCGGGCTGAAGTAGCTGCCGCCGCGCGTGACCGCGCGCACGGCCGATACGACCTCGTTGATGCGACCGGTCTTGAGCACGTATCCGTCGACGCCGAGGTTCACGGCACTCTGGATGAAGGGCGGATCTTCGTGCACGGAGAGAAGGATGACCTTCACGCGCGGATGCGCGGAGCGAAGTCGCTCGAGGGTTTCCAGGCCGCCGAGCTTCGGCATCTGGATGTCGAGGATGACCACTTCGGGATCGTGCTTGGCAACCTCTTCGAGAACCTCGCGTCCGTCGGAGGCTTCGGAGAAGACCTCGATGTCTCCCTCGGCCTCGAGGACGCGCCTCAGACCCTCTCGGACGACCGCGTGGTCGTCGGCGATGACCGCACCAATCAACGTGAACCCTCTTCCCGGACTCGCTGCAGCGAATACGCCGAGAGAGTAGGGCTTGAAGCGGGTTCGTGACAATTTTCACACCGCGGATACGATGATTCGAGCGGGTTCTGAACGTCAGGCGGGTGTTCGTGCGCAGGTCTTCTCTTCCTTCCTCATCAGGGTTTACCCTCGGTGCGCCGGCTCCCTTCCACGTCTACGTCGAGGGTGCGCGGGACGGCGAGATCCTCCGCGGCTGGATCCAGCGACGCTCCCCGCAGCTCTCGCGCGCGCTCGGGAAGGCGCTCGTGATCCTTGGGGGACGGCGTCCGCAGCGCGCGCGCGATCATCTCGATGCCCAACGCGAGCGGCATCCGGGCGCGCGCGGTCTGTGCCTGCTCGACCGCGATGGGGGGGAGGCCGAGGTCGCGGTCGGGGAGGGGCTCGAAGCTTTCTCCTGGAGTCGCCGCCACATCGAGAGCTACCTGCTGGTTCCCGACGCACTCCGCCGGGCCCGGCGGCTCGACCGCAACCAGGCCGAGCTGCTCGACCGCCTGCTGGCCGAGCACGTGCCGGCGCCCGGGGATGCCGCATGGCGCACGCTCGACGCCAAGCGGCTGCTGAGCCGGAAGGGGCCCTTCGCCCGGGAGCTCGGCGCCGGGTTCGCCCCCGGCCGCATTGCACGCGGCATGCAGCCCGACGAGCTGCCGGATGAGGTCCATGCGCTGCTCGAGCGGCTCGGAGACCGACTCGGGTTCCCCCTGGGCGGCCCCGAGGTGCAGATCCGCCGGCAGGATTGACCCGCGGGGAGCCTCGCCGGGCCGTCGAGCCGATGGCGCTCGCCGGGCGTGGTATCCTGTTCGCGTTCCGATCGCGTGCGACGGCCGACTGCCGTGGGGCCGGCGCGGAGCCGGCTCCGTCCCAGGCCGGGATTCGGGGTTGCCCGGGGTGGCCGCCGCAGCGGGTCGGAACGTTCCACTCGTGAAGGGGAGGAGGCACCATGTCCAGGGAACGCGAGGGTCTCGGCGACAGCCTGGAGTACCAGGACGAGGCCTACTTCGATTCGCTCGGCCGGGATCGGGCCGAGGGTGGATTCGACGCCCGCCTGCTCCGCGAGCCCGCCACCTGCCTGTCGATCCGCAAGCCGATCGTCATGGGCAGCTTGGACTCGGCCACCGACGCCATGCGCGCGATGCAGGGCGAGGGGCGGGGAGCCGTGGTCGTGACCGAGGACGGGAGTCCCGGCACGAGCATCAGCGGCATCTTCACGGAGCGCGACGTCCTGTTCCGGATCGTCGACGGTGGACGCAATCCCGCCGTGCTCGCGCTGAGTGACGTCATGACGCCCGAGCCCGAGTGCCTGTACGAGGATCAGACCGTGGCCGAGGTGCTCAACGTGATGAGCGTCGGCGGCTTCCGTCACATTCCGATCGTCGATGCGGAGCGCCGTCCGGTCTTCGTCGTCTCGGTCAAGGACGTCGTGCAGTTCCTCGTCGACGCCTTTCCGCGCGAGGTGCTCAACCTGAGCCCGGACCGGCAGCGCCAGCGCGAGGGTGGCTGAGCGCTCGTTCGCCGCGGTCCTCGCGGACTAGCCGTCGAGCGCGTCGTGCAGCATCGGCGTGGGGACGGGTTCGCCCGCCTTCCGCGTGCGGCGGACCTCCGTCACGAGCGCGATCGCCCGTCGCAGGAAGAACACGCCGATGATCACGTTCCATACCAGGAACACGGCGTTCGTCGCGAACGCATACGCGATCAGCGTGTCCCGATCTCCGAACTCCGCGTAGAGCTCGGCCCAGGTGAACTCACGGACCCCGAAGTTCCCGACCGAGGGCAGGGCGAGCGCGAGGTAGAGCAGCGGGATCCTTCCCGCGAGCACCACCCACGGGATCGGGACGCCGAAGGCGCGGGTCGCGATGCCTTGGATCACGACGTCGAAGACGGCGAGCACGAGGAACCAGACGAGGAAGGGCGCAAGCTCTCGGATCGGCACGCGTTCGACCCAGGCGAGCGCGCGGCGCACGCCCGGGATCCGCTCGACCGGGCCGAAGCGGAAGCCCAGTCCGATCACCGCCAGCGAGGTCCAGCCGATCAGCGTCGTCGAGAACACGAGCTGATTTCCCTCGATGCCGCCCGGAAGGAAGGGCAGCACGACGGCGAGCTGGATCAGCAGCACCACGAGGTGCGTGACGAAGGGGATCAGCGCCACCGCGACCACGGCGTCGAGGCGCCCCGGCGTGAGCCTCGAGACGCCGAGAAGGAAGGCGGCGTCGGCGAGCGGGTTGCTCACGGCGCGGAACAGCTCCGAGCCGGCGCGCACGGCCAGGATCTCCCGACGGGGCACGGGCATCACGAGCCGGCGCAGCGCCTCCGCCTGGAGCACGGCCCAGACCACGAAGAAGACGAGCTTGTCGAGCGAGGTCACGAACAGGAACAGCGCCAGGTCGGCCTCGCGCGTCGCATCGACGAGGCGGTCCCAGTCCGTCGCGTAGCCGAACACGTAGATCAGCGCGCTCGCCGAGATCACCCAGGGAAGGATCTGCTGGAGGCGCCAACGCGAACGCGAACGGTCGGTGGGAGCGGACACGAAGGCCCAGGGTAGCCACTCGCCATCCGCGCGGTGCGGGTCGGCGGCGCTCCCCTACCCTGCGGGCCGTGAAGCTGCTGGCCCTTGACTTCGACGGAGTGATCTCGGATTCCGCGCGGGAGGCCTTCGTCGTGGCGCTCCGCGGTCTCGCGAGCCTGGATCCCGACTGCGGTCTCCCCACGCCCGACCGCGCGGAGGACGAACCCGCCCTCTACGAGGCCTTCGTGACGCTGATGCCGCTCGGCAACCGGGCCGAGGACTTCGGCGTCGCCCTGCGCGCGATCGACGCGGGCGAGGTGCCCGAGGACCAGGTCGCCTACGACGCCTTCTTCGCGCGCCAGGATCCCGCGTGGCTGCAGCGCTTCCATACGCGCTTCTACGAGATCCGCCACGCCTGGGCGGAGCGCGATCCGGAGACCTGGCTCGCCGAGATGGCGGCCTATCCGGAGGTGATCGCGTGGCTGCGGCGCCGCGCGGGCCAGGCGGAGTTCGCCATCGCCACGGCCAAGGACCGCATGTCCGTGGGGCGGCTGCTCGAGCGCTACGGCGCGGCCGACCTCTTCCCGGCGGCGCGGATCCTCGACAAGGAGGCCGGTCGTAGCAAGCGTGCCCACCTCGAGGCCCTGGCCGAGCGGAGCGGCATCGGCTTCGCGGACATCACCTTCGTCGACGACAAGCTCAACCACCTCGAGGCGGTCCGGGGGCTGGGCGTCCGGACCGCGCTCGCGGCCTGGGGCTACAACGGGCCCCGGGAGTGGCGGGCCGCCGAGGAGGCCGGGCACCTCGTCCTCTCGGCCGAGGACGCCGAGGCGACCCTGTTCGGGCCCGGGGTCGCCCCGGGTGATGATCGCTGAGTCAGTTACTACCTTCGCCAGTCCCGAAAGGTCCTCGAATGTCCGCCCAGCCCGGTCTCGGCTTCCGCATGCATGCGGAGCGCACCCCGAATCCCCAGAGCATCAAGTGGGTGCTCAGCGAATCCCTCTCCGAAGAGGGCACGGCCCACTTCCGCGAGCCCGTGACGCAGGAGGTCTCGCCGCTCGCCGCGAGTCTGTTCGCCATCCCGGGCGTGGCCGGCGTCTTCCTCGGCGCGAACTTCGTGACCGTGACGAAGGACGAGGACCTGGAATGGCCCGACCTGGCCCAGCCTGTCGTCGACGCGATCAAGGCCTTCGTCGCGAGCGGGGAGCCCGCGCTCGGTGCGGCCTTCGAACGCGCGGCCGTGGGCGCCGAGCAGGGCGAGATCGTCGAACGCATCAAGGCGCTCATCGACGCCGAGATCCGACCCGCCGTGGCGATGGACGGTGGCGACGTGCTCTTCGTGGGCTTCGAGGACGGCGTCGTGCAGGTCACGCTGCAGGGCTCCTGCGTCGGCTGCCCGAGCTCGACGGCCACCCTCCGGTTCGGAATCGAAGGGCGGCTGAAGGAGGCGATCCCCGAGGTCGAAGGGGTGATCCAGGTCTAGCGGGAGCGGGAGACTCCCGACGCAGCAGCTGGTGAGCGCGCGCACCTCCCCCCAGGTGGCCCGCGCCGAAGGAACGAGGACGTGGAGGTCGGCGCGAGCCGACCCTTGC
>JAAUYD010243399.1_pt1 | contig 10109 bp, 8 predicted proteins | sample 7278101 | NCBI WGS metagenome assembly JAAUYD01 (sample SAMN14350128, study PRJNA611818) | marine sediment metagenome | isolation source: surface marine sediment (0.6m) | place: French Polynesia: Moorea | collected 2018-08
ATGCGAGCGTGTTCGCGTTGATCGAGAACACGTCGTGGTCGGGCAGGAAGAAGTTCATGCAGCCGGACCAGTCGCGGCCGATCGCGTCGCGCCACGCGGCGCCGTCGTACTTCAGGATCAGGCCCGTCTCGGGCGCGCCCGCGCCGGCGCCGTTGTCGTTCGGGCCGGGGACGCCGCCGGGCGCGGTGCCGCCCGCCGAGCAGCCGGAGGAGCCCGCGGCGTCGAAGCCGTTCGGGACCTCGGTCTCGAGCATCGTCGTCGTCTGATTGCCGGAGTGGAACGCCGCGACGTAGACGGTGTCGCCGGTCGGGGACACCGCGAGGCCGCGCGGCGTGTCCGCGAAGAAGCTCAAGATCTCGACCGGGGTCCCGCCGAGGGTCGACCCGAGCGCGAGCGCGTCGAAGACCCAGACGTCCGCACGCCCGATGCCCTCGGTCGTCAGCAGCGGGTCGCCTGCACCGGGTACCGCGTTGATCGAAGAATGCGTGCGGTGCTGGCCGCGGCGCGCGGTCGTGATGAACGCGCGGTTGCCGCCGGTGCCCGCGAAGACGATGTCACGGGGCTCGTCGCCGACGATGAGCGTGCGCGACACGCGCGGCGGGGTCGACGAGAGGTCGACGATCGACACGCTGTCCGAGAGGTGGTTCACCACCCACACCTCGGTGTTCGTGCGCGCGGCCACCGCCACCGGCTCCATGCCGACGGGCACCGAGTCGACGTGCACGAGCGTGCCGCCCGACACGTCGAAGATCTCGAGCCGGTTGTCGGGGATGTTCGTGACGAAGATCTGGTTGCCGTCGGGCGAGGCGGCGACCGGCCGCACCGGCCCGCTCTCGAAGTTCACGTAGGTGGGCTGCGCCAGGGCGGGCGCAGCGGCGAGCATCGCGGCGGTGAAGGCGAGTGCGAGTGCGAGCGCACCGGAGCTCGGGCGGGTCGGTTCGGGCACGTTCAACTCCTCCGGCTCGCACCGGCGCGGGGCCGGCCGAGCTCGAATCAAGGCGCTCACGTGTGCGGCAGGTCGGCTCGCGGGCGAGCGAGCCAGGCGCGGGCGCGTCGGATGCCCGCATCCTAACGGTAGCGAGATCCGAAATGGGAAAATTTTCCATGAATGAGGCCGGAATTCGGAAGCGCCCCAGACACGCACTCGGCGGCTCGGGTGCATCGAGTACGCAGGCGCGGGCTTCAGCCGAGGGCCGTCTCGGTGAAAACCCGCGGCGTCGCGTGCGGCCCGGGTCGCCGCGCGAAGCTCGCTCGCAGCCCGCCGCTACCAGCCGTCGACGTGCAGCACGCCCTCGACGTCGCGGCCTCGGGCGGGCTTGAAGTCGGTGCCGATCGTGAACGCGAGCGGCGTCAGCGCGCACTGCATGATCTCGTCGTACGGGATGCCGAGCAGCTCGGCGATCTCCTTCTCGTAGAGAAGGTGGATCGTCGTCCACGCCGTGCCGAGACCGCGCGCGCGCGCGGCCAGCATGAAGCTCCAGAACGCGGGCAGGATCGAGCCGAAGATCGACGCGCGTCCGATGTCGCCGAGCGCGCCTTCGATCGCCGGCGCGCGGCCGGCGACGCACGGGATCACGAGCCAGGGCGCGCGGTGCAGGTTCGCGGCGAGCGCCTCGGCCGAGTCGACCACGGCATCCATCGTCTTGCGATCACGGCCTTCGGCCTGCTCGGCCAGCGCATGCGCCGAGATCGGCATGCCGCGGTAGGCGGCGAAGCCCTGCTGATAGAGGTCGCCGATCGCCTTCTTCTTCTCGGTGTCGTTCACGGCGACGAAGTGCCAGCCGCGCGCGTTCGAGCCGCTCGGTGCCTGCAACGCGACCTCGATGCACTCGCGCACGAGCTCGGCCGGCACGTCGCGGTCGTAGTCGAGTCGCCGCCGGACGGCGCGGGTGGTGGTGAGCAGCTGGTCGGGGTCGAGGTCGAGGAGGGTCGTCATGGAGGCGGAGCCTAGCCGAGCCTGGGCCGAGGGCGGGGCGAATCCGCCGCGGTTGAACTTTTCCTACAGCAGCGGGGCGCCCCTGCCGAAGAGGGGAGGGCATGCCGGGCGGGCGCTCCAGCCCGACCCGGCCGGGAGAACCCAGATGGCCACCCGCCCCTTCGCCTTCGGCGTCCGACTCCGTGATCCGGCTCGCGGCCGCACCCTGCGCATCCACCGCGACGCGCGGCGCGCCGACCTGTACGTCGTCGAGGACGAGGGCCCCGGCGAGGTCGAGCGCCGAGCTTGCGCATCGGCCGCAGAGGCCGTCCATGAGGTCGCGGAGATCTGGCGCGGCCGGCTGAACTGACCCGAGAGGGTCGGGCCCCACCTTTCGGCGTCGCTTCCGAGTCGGGGCGCGCGGGATATCATCCCGCCATGTCCGAGCCCTCCTCTCTCTCTCGCACCACCGATCGATTCCTTCACCGCGCGCTCCGCGCGACCCGCGCGCTCGCCGCGTGCGCGTTGCTCGCCTTGCTGCCCGCGGCCTCGAGCGCGGCCGACGGCGATGCGATCTGGCTGGCGAGCGGGCACGAGGGCGGCACCTATCGCGCCGTGTACGGCGCCAACCTCGCCCGGCTGCTTCGCGGCACCGAGGTGCTCTTTCGCGAAACGGCGGGCTCGGCCGAGAACGTGGGCCTGCTGAATGCGGGCCGCGCCGACATCGCGTTCATCCAGGCCGACGTCTTCGCCGGCGCCTACACGTCGGGCGACACCGCCGACCTGCAGGTGATCGGGCGCCTCTCCGACGAGTGCCTCTTCGTGGCCCACCGCGTGGACGGCAAGGTCGGGTCGTTCGCCGACTTGAAGGCACCGGCCGACGGCGCGCCGCTCAACATCGCAGTGGGTCCGCCCGACAGCGGCGCCGCGGCCTCGTGGCGCTGGATCTCGCAGCTCGACCCCGCGCTCGCGGGCAACGAGACCGACGCGCAGCACGGCACCCTCGCCGTGAACCAGCTCGCCGTCGGCGGCTTCGACGCCGTCGTCTGGATCACCGATCCGCTCAACCTCGAGCACAAGATGCTGCGCGCGGTGCTCGAGAACGACGCGGTCGACCTGATGCCCGTGGTCGACGAGGCGCTGCTCGAGCCCATCGGCGACGGCACCCTCGTCTATCGCAAGCGGAAGCTCGAGCTCGAGGGCGGCTGGCGGCCGAAGAAGGTCGAGACGATCTGCACGTCGGCGCTCGTCGTGATGCGCCGCGACGCCGACCCCGCGCTCGTCGAGCGCGTCAGCGATCTCGTCGGCCTGCAGCGCGATCTGATCGCCCCTCGCCCGAAAGCGCGCTGAGGCGCACCCCGGGGCGCCCTCGGCGCACCCAGGGGCGCCCTCGGCGCACCCAGGGGCGCCCTCGGCGCCCGGCCGACTGCGGAACCCCACACGCTCCCCGCGGCTCCCAGCCATGAATCGTGAGGCAACGGCGCCGACGCGCCGCGCCGCGGAGGGCGCGGTGCGCGTCGCTGGCGCCGCGGGGGTGCCGATGCGTTCTTCTCGTTCTCCTTCTTCTCTCTCCTATCTCTCTGCTCTCTCTGCTTGCTCCTCATGGCTGTCGTCGCCGATGGGCGCGCGCGTGCGCTTCGTGCTGCTGCTGGTGACGCTCGTGGTCGTGGCGGCTGCGGCGCGCGCCGAGTCGGCCTTCGCACGGCCGGGGGGCTACGCCGCCGCGGGCATCGCCGGTGCGTTCGAGACCTTTCACGGCGATCTCGACCCGCGCGGTCACGACGTGAGCAACGCCTTCATCGTCGGCGGTCGACTCGGCTCGCGCTGGAGCCGCTTCGCCTCGCTCGACCTGGCCTTCGACTACACCGTGAACGGCTTCGACCTGTCGAACGACTCGGCCAGCTCGATCGAGGCCGAGACGCTGCTCGGCTTCACGAACCTGCGCCTGTATCCGCTGGGCGGGCGCATCCAGCCCTTCGTGACCGGCGGCGCGGGCTTCTTGTGGGCGAACCTCGATTGCCGCGATCTCGCGGGCGCGCCGATGGATTGCGGCGGCGCGGGCTTCGGCGACCGCGAGGTCGCGTTCGCCGGCCGCTTCGGCGGCGGGCTCGACTTCTACCTGACGAAGCACATCGCGTTGTCGGGCGAGCTCGCCTACGTGATGCCCACCGGCGACCTGCGCGACATGCGCTTCCTCACGTTCGGAGCGCAGCTGATGTTCCGGTTCTGACGGGCGGACCTCAGTCGATGATCGACGAGTAGACCAGGTTCTTCAGCTGGCCGCGGAAGTCGAAGGTGCGCGACGGCATCAGCTGGGTCATGAACACGACGACGAGATCCTCGGTCGGGTCGATCCAGAAGATCGTGCTCGCCGCGCCGCCCCACGCGTACTCGCCGGCGCTGCCGATCTGGCTCGACGGGCCGGGCCCGCCGTTGGTCGAGAAGCCGAGGCCGAAGCCCGTCCCCTCGAACGACACCTCGGCGAACATGCCGACCGAGTGCTCGACCAGATCGCCGCCGCCCGGCAGGTGGTTCGTGGTCATCAGCTCGATGGTCTTGCGCCCGAGCAGCCGCTCGCCGTCGAGCTCGCCGCCGCGGATCAGCATCTGGCAGAAGCGGTTGTAGTCGTGGATCGTCGACACGAGGCCGCCGCCGCCCGAGAAGAAGCTGACGTTTCGGTAGGGGCTCAGCTCGGGGTCGTCCTGCAGGCGGACGGCCTTCTTGCGCGTGCGCTCGTAGCAGGCGGCGAAGCGGTCGATCTCGTCGTCGGGCACCTCGAAGAAGGTGTCGACCATGCCCAGCGGCTCGAAGATGCGCTCGCGCATGAACACGTCGAGCGGCTTGCCCGAGATCACCTCGACGAGCCTGCCGCACACGTCGGTCGAGACCGAGTAGTTCCAGGCCGTGCCCGGCGAGAACTCGAGGGGCAGGGTCGCGAGCGACGAGACGAAGGTCTCGAGGGTCTGGCCCTCGCGATGCTCGATGTCGCCGATCTTCGCGCGTCGATACGCGGCGTCGACGTTGGTCCGGTACATGAAGCCGTAGGTGAGCCCCGACATGTGCGTGAGGAGATCCTTCACGTTCATCTCGCGCTCGGGCTTGGTGGTGACGAAGTTGGGGTACGTGCCCTGGGCGTAGACGCGCAGGCCCTTGAACTCGGGGATGAACTTCGACACCGGTGTGTGGAGGTCGAAGCTCGCCTCCTCCATCAGCATCATCAGCGCGACCGAGGTGATCGGCTTGGTCATCGAGTAGATGCGAAAGAGCGTGTCCTCGCGCATCGCCTTGCCGCGCTCGCGATCCATCAGGCCCTGGGCCTCGAGGAACGCCACCTCGCCGCGGCGTGCGACGAGGGTCAGGCAGCCGGGGATCTTGCCGGGCTCGACGTAGCGCTGGTCGAGGTGCTGCGTGATGCGCTGAAGACGGCTCTTCGAGAGGCCGACGGATTCGGGCTCGACGATCATGGGCGGGCGCTCCGGGCTCGAGGGGAGGGGACGGGGGCTCCGGCCCCCATCCGACGAGTAGCGGCTTCGATGGGTCGCGACCAGCGCGGGGCGGACCCTTCGGGAGCCGGTCGGCATCGGATCGACTCACCCCGAGACGCAGGAGGCCGCCGAGATGGCCGACGACGATCAGAAGTTCCGCTACGACGGCCAGGAGGCGGACGTCGTCTGGGACGGCCGGCTCTGCATCCACGTGGGCGAGTGCGGTCGCGCCGCGAACGAGCTCTTCGTCGGGGGGCGAAAGCCCTGGTGCCAGCCCGACCTGGTGCCGATCGACGACGTCATCGACGTGGTGGCCCGCTGCCCCACCGGCGCGCTCTCGGTCGAGCGCAAGGACGGGGGCGAAACCGAGGCGCCGGCCGAGCGCAACACGGTGCACGTGGCGAACAACGGCCCGCTCTACGTGCAGGGCGACCTCGACGTGGATGGCGCCGCCGACGATCAGCCGGGCCTCGCCTTTCGCGCCGCGCTCTGTCGCTGCGGCGCGTCGAAGAACAAGCCCTTCTGCGACGGCGCCCACGAGAAGGCGGGCTTCGTCGACTACGGCGCGGTCGGCGAGAAGGGCGACGGGCTCGAGCAGGAGGGTGGCAAGCTCACCGTGAAGCGCATCCCGAACGGGCCGATCCTGCTGCGCGGCAACTTCTCGATCGTGTCGGCGGGCGGGCGCGTCGCGTGGAGCGGCGACCGGGCGGCGCTCTGCCGCTGCGGTGCATCGAAGAACAAGCCCTTCTGCGACGGCCAGCACTCCGAGATCGGGTTCGAGGCCGACTGAGCGCGGGGTGCCTTCGACAACAGGCCCGAGGCCGACTGAGGCTCGCGGCTCAGTCGACGCGCACCGCCGTCGGAACGATCTCGGCCGTCGACAGCTCGCGCAGCTCGCCCGTGATCTCGAAGCGCGCGTGGCCACGCGTGTCGGTCGAGCTCGCGCCGACCTCGACCGTCACGAAGCCGGGCTCGACCACGAAGCGCATCTGCTCGTCGTAGTAGCCGAGCTGCGAGAGATCGAGCTCGAACGTCACGCGGCGCGTCGAGCCGGCGGGGATGTGCGTGCGCACGAACCCCGCGAGCTGCTTGTTCGGTCGGCTGCAGCGCGCGATCTCGTCACGCACGTAGAGCTGCACGACCTCGTCGCCGTCGACGTCGCCCGTGTTCGCGACGTCGAGCGAGAGGGTGACCCGATCGTGCGGGCCGGGCATGGCGTTCGACAGCGCCACATCGCCGTACTCGAAGCGCGTGTACGAGAGCCCGTGCCCGAACGGGTAGAGCGGTCGCGTCGGCCCGTCGACGTAGTCGCCGAGCATCTGCGAGCGTCCGCTGCCCGAGCGGTGGTCGTAGTAGACGGGCACCTGGCCGACCGAGACGGGCATCGAGATCGGTAGCCGCGCGGCCGGATTCACGCGGCCGAAGAGCACGTCGGCGACGCCGTGCCCGCCCTGCTCGCCCGGCAGGAACGCGAACGCCAGCGCCGCGGCGTGCTCGGCGATCCACGGCACCGAGAAGATGCGCCCGCCGACCAGCACGACGACAGTGGGCGTGCCCGTGGCGACGATCGCCTCGACGAGCGCCTGCTGCTGGCCCGTGAGCGAGAGGTCGGAGGCGTCGCGGAACTCGCCGCTCGTATCCTCCGCCAGCAGCCCCGACTTGCCGCCCACGCAGACGATGGCGACCTCGCTCGCGCGGGCCGCCTCGACCGCTTCGTCGAAGCCGCTGCGGTCGTCGTCGTTCAGCCCGCATCCCGCGGCGGTGCGGATCGTGCAGCCGTCGCCGGCCGCCGCGCGGATGCCTTCGAGCAGCGAGACCGAGGGCCGGTAGTAGGGCCCGGGCGCGAACGCGACGACGTCGCTCGAGGGCAGGATCCCCTGCTCGCCCTCGGCCTTTCGCTTGTAGATCATCTCGAGGTGCGCCGGGTAGTGGTAGTCGCCGAGCTGCAGGCGGATGTCGTCGGCGCACGGGCCGATCACCGCGATCGAGCTGGTCGAGGCCGGGAGCGGCAGCACGCCGTCGTTCTTCAGCAGCACCGTCGACCTCGCCGCCAGCTCGCGGGCGAGCTCGACGCAGGCATTGTCTTCATAGGGACGCATGGCCGCATCGACGTCGACGGTGGGCGCCTCGAAGAGCCCGAGCTCGAGCTTCATCCGCAGCAGCCGCCTCACCGCGCGGTCGACGTAGGCCTCGTCGAGCGCGCCCGAGGCGACGCGCTCCTCGAGCGGTGCGCCGTAGCAGTCGAGCGCGGGCAGCTCGACGTCGAGCCCCGCCTCGAGCGCGCGCTGGCCGGCCTCGCCCTTGTCGGCGGCGACCCTGTGCCAGTGGATCAGCAGCCCGGTCGTGAAGTAGTCGGCGACGACGACGCCCTCGAAGCCGAGCTCGCCGCGCAGCAGGTCGTCGAGGATCGCGCGCGAGCCGCCACACGGCAGGCCGTCGACGTCGTTGTACGCGTTCATCACCGAGGCGAGCCCGGCCTCGCGGATCGCCGCCTCGAAGGGTCGCGCGTAGACCTCGCGTAGCTCGCGCGGACCGATGCGCGCCGACGCGTGATTGAGCCCGCCCTCGGGCATGCCGTAGCCGAGAAAGTGCTTGCCCGTCGCGGCGACGCCGCGCGCGAGGTCGTCGCCCTGCACGACGCGCACGTACGCCACGCCCATGCGCGACGCGAGGTAGGGGCACTCGCCGAAGGTCTCCTCGGTGCGTCCCCAGCGCGGGTCGCGGGTGACGTCGAGCACCGGCGCCAGCGTCTGGCGCGCGCCGACGGCGAGCATCTGCGCGCGGATCACCTCACCGACGCGCAGGGCCGCGTCGGGGTCCCACGTGGCCGCGAGCCCGATCGCCTGCGGAAGCTGCGTCGCGTCGCGGGCACAGAAGCCCGCCGCCGACTCTTCGTGCACGAGGGCCGGGATGCCCAGCCGCGTGTGCTCGACGAGCCAGCGCTGGATGTCGTTCATGAACGCCGCGTTCTCGGGCGGTCGAAGCCCGGTCGAGGCCGCGATGCGGGTCACGTGCCCGGTGCCGTGCGGCATCTGCTCGGCGGCCTTGTCGGGCGAGAACGCGTCGCCGTCGACGAGCTGCGTCGACCAGACGCAGCCGATCTGCGCGAGCTTCTCGCCGAGCGTCATGCGCGCGACGAGATCGTCGACGCGCTCGTCGATCGGGCGCGAGGGGTCCTGATACGGGTGCGTCATGCGCGGGGGCCTCGAAACGAAGAAGGGCCCGCCGACATGGCGGGCCCCTTCGAAGCTAGCGAGCCGGGCGCGGTTCGGTCAGCGTCTCAGCCGTCGTATTCGAGGTCGAGGCGCACGAGCCCGCGGAGCAGCACGCTCGGGTGGTGCTTGAAGTCGTTGCCGGGTGCCAGCCGCAGGTTCGGCAGCCGCTCGAGGATCGCGCCGAGCCCGATGCGTGCCTCCTCGCGCGCGAGCGCGGCGCCCGGGCAGAAGTGGATCCCCATGCCGAACGCGAGGTGATCCTTGGCGTTGGGGCGATCGACCTTGAAGGTGTCGGGATCGTCGAAGAGCGCCTCGTCGCGATTCGCGGCGGCGTAGCGCAGCATCACCATGCTGCCCTCGGCCAACGGCACGCCGCCGAGCTCGGTGTCGCGCGTGACGACGCGCCACATGCCCGAGGTCGGCGTCTCGAGGCGCAGCGCCTCCTCGATCGCGTTCGGCAGGAGCAGCGGGTTCGCCTTCAGCTTCTCGTGCTCGTCGGGGTTCTGGAAGAGGAACATCAAGGTGGCGCCGATCAGGTTCGTCGTCGTCTCGTTGCCCGCGACCAGGAACTGCTGCAGGAGGCTGATCACCTCCTTCTCTTCGATCGGGCGCTCGCCGCCGACGTCGGCGGTCACGAGGTCGGAGATCATGTCGTCGCGGGGGCTCGCCTTCGCCTCGCGGCAGCGCTCCGAGAGATAGGCCTTGAGCTCTTCGACGAGCTTCAGCGACTCGATCAGCTGCTCGGGCGTCGCCATGCCGCCGATCGGCACGACGGTCGCATCCGACCACGCCTTGAAGTTGCCGAGGTCGCTGCGCGGCACGCCGAGCTGGTCGGCGATCACCGTGAGCGGCAGCGGCACCGCGAACTCGGTCATGACGTCGAAGCGGCTCGGGCCGGCGAGGATCGCGTCGATCAGATCATCCGTGATCTGCTGGATCGAGGGCTCCATCTTCTTCACGCGCGTCGGCGAGAAGGTCTTGTTCACGAGCTTGCGGAAGTACGTGTGCTCGGGCGGATCGTTCGAGAGCAGGGTCTCGGGGCCCATGTAGTTGCCGTCGGCGCCGGCCGCGCCGCCCGACATCTTCTGGATGAACTTGCTCGAGAACGTCTCGGGGTCGCGCAGCGCCTCGAGGCAGAGATCGTGGGTCGACACCATGGTGAGTCCACCCGCGGTCGTGTGCACCGGCGCCTGTGATCGCAGCGCGGCGTAGTACTCCCAGGGCGTCTCGACGGTCTCGGGGTCGTAGAGGTCGTATTCGTCGACGGGCTTCATCGCGGGTTCCTGATGGCGGCTCCCGTACGCGGCGCGCGTCACTGGACGCACGCCGTCGGACGCAGGCGGCGAGGCCCGAGACTAAACGAGCGCGCGCCCCGCGTGCGCGCGGAGCCGAGAAAACTTTCGTCCGATTCGTGTCGATTTCGCCGTACGTTCGCGAGATGGGGCCGAATGCCTCGGTCGCCGGGCGGTGCGAGCTGCCATTCAGTCGAGCCGC
>JAAUYD010018818.1_pt1 | contig 10107 bp, 12 predicted proteins | sample 7278101 | NCBI WGS metagenome assembly JAAUYD01 (sample SAMN14350128, study PRJNA611818) | marine sediment metagenome | isolation source: surface marine sediment (0.6m) | place: French Polynesia: Moorea | collected 2018-08
CGTCGTGGTCTATGACGGCGAGCGCTTCGACGAGGCGGCGATCCGCGCCGATCTCGAGGCCGGCGCCCTTGCTTCGGGCGAGGGTCGGTCGGTGCTCGATCAGATCGTCGTGCCGGCCGGCGAAGCATGAGCGACGGGCCCGCACAGCCCCGGCGTCATGCGCCGCTCGCGATGCTCGTCGCGCTCGCCTGCGTGGCCTGGCTCTTCCTCGCCGCTTGGGGCGCGGCCCAGTATCGGCAGGCGACCCATCGTGGGCCCGTGCTCTACGCCCCGAGCTCGGTCGTAGTCGACCCGGCCGACGGCACCATCTACTGCGCGAGCGGCGCCGGTCGCGTGCACAAGTATGGGCCCGATGGCCGCGGGCGCGGCGCGTTCCCGGTCGACGCCCCCGGCGCAGCGCGGCTCGCGGTCGAGGCGCCGGGGCGCGTGGCGCTGGCGACGGGGGGCTCGGGTCGCGTCGTGGTGTTCGACGAGGGCGGACGCATCGTGACCGAGCGCGACGAGCCCGGTGCGTACGAGCGCTTCGGGGCAGCGGAGGAGGCGCGCGCAGCCGGCCCCGGCGTCCACCTCGACGCCGAAGGCGCGATCGTCGAGCGCAGCGCCGACGCCGTGCGCGTGCTCGTGCCGTCGCTGCCGTTCCCGCTGTCGGTCTTCGCCGTGGCACCCTGGACGCTGGTGCTCTCGCTCTTCCTCAGCACGCTGGGGCTGATGGCTGCCTTCGTGTGGCCCTTCCTCGCCCGCTCCGACTGACGGTGCCCGCGACCCGCTCGCCTCGCTCGCCTCGCTCGCCCGGTCGGTCGCGGCGTGCGATGATGCCCCCGTGTCGGCCTGCCCGCCGATGGCAGGAGAGGGGGCCCCGCCCATGAGCGCATCGATCGAGCACCTGCCGCCCGACGCGAACCCCGAGAAGGTCGCCGAGGCCCTCGCCCGCGATGGCGCGGTGATCGTCGACGACGTCGATCGCGACGGCGCCCTCGACCGCGTGCGCGAAGAGATGCAGCCCTTCATCGACGCGACGCAGTCGGGGCCGGACGACTTCACGGGGCGGCACACGCGCCGCACTGGCGGGCTGATCGCGCGCTCGCCAGCGAGCCACGCGTTGATCCAGCACCCGCTCGTGCTCGGCACCGTGGCGAAGGTGCTCGGCCACTCGATGAGCCATCACCTGCATCTCACGCAGATCATCGACATCGGCCCGGGCGAGCCGGCGCAGGCGATCCACCGCGACCAGTGGGCCTTCGACTTCTTTCCGTTTCCGAAGGGCTACGACGTCCAGTGCAACACGATCTGGGCGATGACCGACTTCACCGAGCGCAACGGTGCGACCCGCGTCGTGCCGGGCAGCCACCTCTTCGAGGACAAGCTCCAGCTCTCGCTCGAAGACACGATCCCCGCCGAGATGTCGAAGGGGTCGGTGCTCGTCTACAACGGCGCGGTCTATCACGGCGGCGGGCCGAACCGCAGCGACGCGCATCGGCTCGGGCTCAACGTCACCTACGCGGTGGGCTGGCTGCGCCAGGAGGAGAACCAGTACCTCACGGTGCCGCGCGAGCAGGCACGTGAGCTGCCCGACGATCTGCTGCGCCTGATGGGCTACGCCCGGGGCGCGTACGCGCTCGGCTACGTCGACGACCTGCGCGACCCGCTCGACGCGCTGCGTGACGAGCCGACGCAGCTCGGGTTCGGCCGGCCGGGCGAGATCGCCGACGGCATGAAGCGCACGCACGCGGCCGAAGCCGCTGCCTCGCCGAGCGCCGAGCGCGAGTAGGAGCGCGCCAACCCGATGCCGCTGCCCGAATCGGTGATGGTCCACGAGCGCGCTCTGTGCGAGAGCGACGAGGTCGGTGAAGGCTCGCGCATCTGGGCGTTCGCGCACGTGATGGCGGGGGCGAAGCTCGGCGAGCGCTGCAACGTCGGTGACCACGCGTTCGTCGAGTCGGGGGCCGTGCTGGGCGACGACGTGACCGTCAAGAACGGCGTCGCCGTCTGGGAGCACGTGACGATCGGCGATCGCGTCTTCGTCGGGCCGGGCGTCACCTTCACCAACGAGCAGCGGCCGCGCGTCGAGCGACATCGAGCCGAGGGCGGCTACGACGCGTCGCCGACACGCATCGGCGACGGCGCGACCCTGGGCGCGGGCTCGATCCTGCTCTGCGGGCTGACGGTCGGTGCGTCGGCCTTCGTGGCCGCCGGTGCGCTCGTGACCCGGAGCGTGCCCGCGCACGCGATGGTCATCGGCTCGCCCGCCCGCTTCGCGGGCTGGGTCTGCGGCTGCGGGCGCGACCTCGACGAGGATCTCGCGTGCACGTGCGGGCGCCGCTACGAGCCCGCGCCCGACGACGGCAGCGGCGAGCCGACGGGGCTGCGGCGCGCGAGCGACGGCGACTGAGCTCGGCCAGGCCGATCAGGCCGAATCGAGGTCGTCGAAGCGGCCGTGGCGGCCCTTGCCCGAGGCGAAGCGCTTCGCGCCCTCGAGCGTCTCGCCCGACTGGATGACCTCGAGCCCGATCCGGCTCTCCTCGATGAGCGCCGCGTCGAGGTCGAGATCCCACTGCCGGTACGACGACATGCGATCACCCCGCAGGCAGCGCTGGGGGAAGCGAGCGAGCTCGTTCGCGAGCTCGACGGCGGCGTCGAGGGCCTGGCCCGGCTCGACCAGCCGGTTGGCGAGGCCCATGCGCAGCGCCTCCTCGCCCGACACGCCCCGGCCGGTCAGGATCAGGTCGAGGGCGTGGCTGTGACCGAGCATGCGCGAGAGGCGCACGGTGCCGCCGTCGACGAGGGGCACGCCCCAGCGGCGGCAGTAGACGCCGAAGACCGCATCGCGCGCGGCGACCCGCAGGTCGCACCAGATCGCGAGCTCGAGGCCGCCCGCGACGGCGTGGCCCTCGACGGCGGCGATCACGGGCTTGGTCATGAGCATGCGCGTCGGGCCCATCGGGCCCTGCAGGTCGTCGAGGCTGACGCGGTTGCCGCGGCCGCTCGACGCGGCCTTGAGGTCGGCGCCCGCACAGAAGGTGCCGTTCGCGCCGACGAGCACCGCGGCAGCGACGTCGGTCTCCTCCTCGATGCGCAGGAACGCCTCGCGCAGCTCGGTGGCCGTCTGCTGATCGACGGCGTTGCGCACCTCGGGCCGATCGATGGTGACGACGGCGGTCGGGCCGTGGACCTCGGTGTGGACGTTCGGCATGGGCTGGCTCCGCCTGCAGCGCCTTCGAAGGGGCTGGGTGGGGCGCGTGGATGGGGCGTGGTCGCGGGGGAGGGCGTCGGACGAGCCCGACGCTCAGATGCCGGTCACGCTGCCACGCGAGTTGATCTTCGTGATGACCTGCGCGAGCAGGGGCTCGATCGGAAACGCCTCGTACCACTCGGGGGCGCCGGGGTGGCGCACCGTCGTGGTGCCCACGAGGCGAAAGGCCCAGCCCTCCTCGCTCGCGCGCTTGGCGAGGTCGGTGAGCCGATCCCAGGCGGGGCCGGAGAGCACCGGGTGGGCGCAGGCGACGGTGATGTCGGTGGCGCCCCGGTGCTTGAGCTCTTCGACGGCCGCGACGACCGACCCGGCGGTATCGATGATGTCGTCGACCAGCAGCACGCTGCGGTCGCTCACGTCGCCGATCAGGGTCGAGCGGCTGACCACGTTCGGCCGCGAGTAGTCGCGCTCCTTCGAGAGCGCCGCGAGGTCGGCCTCCATGCGCTCGGCGTAGCGCCGGGCCCGCTCCATGCCGCCGACGTCGGGCGAGACGACGACCTCGCCGCCGATCCCGCGCTCCTGCATCCAGTTCACCATGTGCTTGGTGAGGTAGACGGTCTCGAGGGTCGTGCGGCTGGCGTCGAACATGCCGGCGATCGCGTCGTTGTGGATCTCGACCGTCAGCACGCGATGCGCGCCGGCGGCGCTCAGCATCCGCGCGAAGAGGCCGGCGCTGATGCCCTCGCGCACGCGGCCCTTGCGCTTGTCCTGCCGGGCGCCGGGGTAGTAGGGGAGCACCGCGGTCACGAACATCGCGTCGGCGAGCTTGGCGGCCTCGACGGCGTGCAGCTGCATGATGAAGCGGTCGTAGACGCTGTGCTCGTCGCCCACGCCGACGCAGTTCTGGAACACGTACGCGTCACAGCCGCGGATGTTCGCTTCGATGACGACCTTGCCTTCGCCGCACGCGAACCAGGTCTCGGTGGTCGGCACCCGCCCGAGGCCGAGCTCGGCCGAGACGAGGTCGGCGAGCTCCTGCCCCGCGTTGCAGGCGAGCATCGCCAGGGGGGCGATCTGCGTTCCCATGCGTCTCCTTCCGGGGGGCGTCGCGCTGACTATACTACGCCTTCTCGACGAGGGGACCGGGGCAGGCGATCGACGCGCGCGTGTGCGTCGCCACGAGGATCGGAAGAGCGGCGCGTTGACCAGCGACGACACACCCGGGGCGAGTGAGACGACCGCGTCCCTCGCGGAGGCGGCGCGGCGCGAGGGCCATGGATGGTGGCCCTATCTGCTGCCCTACGTCGGGTTCCTGCTCGCCGTCGAGGTCGCCGGCCGGGTGACCGACTGGGAGGTGCGCGGCGCGCTGCCGGCCGGTACGGGCCTCTTCATGCTGGCGTTCAAGCCCGCTGTGCCCGTCGCCCTGATCGCGTACTTCTGGCGCCAGGGTGCGTATCCCGAGCTTCGGGGCGCAGGGCGCGAGCTCGGCGGGGCGACCGGCGTGGCCTCGGACGTCGTCGTCGGGCTGCTGCTCACGGCGCTCTGGGCGCTGCCGTACGTCTACCTGCCCGGGATCCGGCCCGAGGACACGTCGGGCTTCGACGCCGATCAGTGGGGCGAGTCGATGCGCGGCGTCGCGCTCGGGCTGCGCATGGCGGGCTACGCCCTCGTGACGCCGCTCTTCGAAGAGCTCTTCATTCGCAGCTTCGTCATGCGCTACGCCGACGTGTACGGGACGGCGGAGGACTTCCGCGACCGACCGATCGCGGTCTACACCGCACGCAGCTTCGTCGTGACGATCGTGGTGTTCACGATGGGCCACGTGCCGTGGGAGTGGTGGGTCGCGGTGCCCTGGGTCGCGCTCACGAACCTTTGGTTCTACCGGCGCCGCAACCTGCTCTCGATCATGATCGTGCACGGCGTGACCAACGCGGCGCTGCTGCTGCTCGCGATCTTCGGCGACGGGTGGTTCACCGACGCCGACGGCTCGCCGCTCTCGCTCTGGTTCTTCGTGTAGGCTCGCCGGTGGCGGCGCGCTCAGGCGGCGCCGCGGTGTCCGAGGCGGATGCGCTGGGCCATGTCGGTCAGCTCGACGAGGCCCGCGCGTGCGTCTTCGGGCTTGCCGTCCTCGGCGGCGCGGGCGACGCCCCGGGCGATCTGCGAGAGGCCGGGGAAGCCGCAGCGCTCCGCATCCCGCGCGAGGTTCAGCGCGAAGTCGCGGAGCGGCTCCCACTGCGCCGTGGCCTCGGCGTCCTGGAGGCCGTCGACCTCCTCGGCGAGCTTGACGACGAACGAGCTGATGTCGTCGGCGAGCTCGGGGTCGTCTTCGAGGAAGCTGCGGATGGCCGTCTTGCGTTCGCTCATGCGCGGGCGTATCGGAGGCTCTCGCGCGCAAATTGAGAACGAGCCGCCCGCGGGTCGACGCAGCGCCCTCAGAGGGCGAAACGGAGCGGCTAGCGGTGCTCCGTCAGGAAGAGCGGCAGGCGGTAGGTCGCGCCGCCTTTCGTGGCGATCTCGAGCTCGAGCTTCCGCGGAGACCGGAATTCGGCGAGCGCCCGCTCGGCGTCGCTGGAGCGGGCGGGCAGGCGCAGCCAGGCCTCGGTGCCGGCGAAGTCCGAGACGCCCCCCGGATTCTCACCCGGGCCCACGATCTCGACCCTGAGACGCCCACGTACGACCTCGAACGCGAAGCCGCGATCGCGCCGCAGCGCGCGCTCGAAGTCGCGCTGCACCGTCTCGGGGTGCGACGTGCCGTTGAAGCGCAGCTGTAGCTTTCCCACCAGGTTGGGCACCTCGGTTCCGACCACGTCGAAACAGCGCTCGGCGTCGGCGACCTGCATGTCGATGAACCGCAGCTCGAGCTCGGTGCGTCCCGGGATCGGATTGCGTGCGGGCTCGATCAGCACGCGGCGGATCCCCCTCACGGTCTCGCCGCCGATCCGGCAGAAGACCGGCGAGGCCCAGTTGCCGCGTGACCAGGCGGTCACGGCCTCGCCGAGCGAGGGCGGCGACTGCGCGTGTGCAGCGAGGGGCGCCGCCGCGACGACGGCGAGCAGGGCGAGGACCGCCGCGCGGGCGAGGGGGTGGGGCATGGGCGGAGCTCGAGCCTCTGGTGGATGGGCGACCCGGCGAGGGCGCTCACGAGCGCGTCAGGATATCGGAGCGGGCGCCTGGCGACAGGCGCCGGTGCGTGGAGCGCCGGGCGCGCGCATTGACAGCCGAAGCCCTCGTGCTGCACGCTCGGGGCATGCACTGTCACGCCTGCGACGCCGAGCACACGCTGGGCCCCGGTGAGCGGATCGGGTTTCGGGATTCGTGCGAGCGCTGCGGCGGTGACCTGCACGCGTGCATGAACTGCATGCACTACGACACCAGCGCCTACAACGAGTGCCGCGAGTCGGGCGCAGAGCGCGTGCTCGACAAGGACCGCGGCAATCGCTGCGACTGGTTCAGCCCGGGCGAGGCCCGCGGCGGCGACGGCTCGACGAAGTCGTCCGCCCTGGCCGACCTCGAGAACCTCTTCAAGAAGTAGGCCCGGGCCATGGCCGAGGTCGAAGTGCGCGAGGCGCCGAGCGGAGGCCGCGGCGTCTTCGCGTGCGAGTCGGTCGAGGCCGGCGAGGTCGTGCGCCCCTTCGAGATCGAGCGCGAGGTGACGGCCGAGGCGCCGCTCCGCCCCGATCGCGACGAGCGTCCCGAGCACTGCCCGATGATCGACGGCCGCCTCTTCCTCGTGGCCGTGCCCGACCGCTACTACAACCACTCGTGCGATCCGAACACCTGGCTGCGCTACGGCGCAGCGGGCGCCGAGGTGGTGGCGCGCCGGCGCATCGCGGCGGGCGAGGAGATCACCTTCGACTACCTGATCAACAACGCGGGCGGTGACAGCTGGCCCTGTCGCTGCGGCTCGTCGCGCTGTCGCGGCGAGACCGGGACGAGCTTCTTCGAGCTGCCCGAGCCCTTTCGCCGCGAGTACCGTCCGTTGCTCGCCGACTGGTTCGTCGAGCGCCACCGCGAACGCCTCGCCGCGGCCGCGCCCTGAGCAGGCCGGCCGGGCGGCTCAGCCGCCGATCGCGCCCTTCGTCAGCAGGTCGTCGAAGTAGGCGATCGTCTTCTCGAGCCCGGTTCGCAGCTCGACCCTCGGCGACCAGCCCAGCTCGCGCTCCGCGAGGCCGATGTCGGGTCGGCGTCGGATCGGGTCGTCATCGGGGAGCGGGTGGTGCTCGATGGTCGAGCGGCTCCCGGTGATCTCGAGGACCAGCTCGGCGAGCTCGCGCATCGTGTTCTCGACCGGGTTGCCGAGGTTCACGGGCCCGGTGAAGTCGGCGGGCGCATCCATGAGGCCGATGAGGCCGTCGACCAGGTCGTCGACGAAGCAGAACGAGCGCGTCTGCTCGCCATCGCCGTAGATCGTGATCGGCTCGCCGCGCAGGGCCTGCATCGCGAAGTTCGAGACCACGCGGCCGTCGTCGGGCGCCATGCGGGGGCCGTACGTGTTGAAGATGCGCGCCACCTTGATCTCGAGACCGACCTGGCGGTGGTAGTCGAAGAAGAGCGTCTCGGCGCAGCGCTTGCCCTCGTCGTAGCAGGCGCGCCGACCGACGGGGTTCACGTGGCCCCAGTAGTCCTCGGTCTGGGGGTGGATCTGCGGATCGCCATAGACCTCGCTGGTCGAGGCCTGCAGGATGCGCGCGCCCACGCGCTTCGCGAGGCCGAGCATGTTGATCGCGCCGTGCACGCTCGTCTTGGTCGTCTGGATCGGATACTTCTGGTAGTGCGGCGGGCTGGCGGGGCACGCGAGGTTGAAGATCTGGTCGACCTCGACGTAGAGGGGGAACGTCACGTCGTGGCGCACGATCTCGAAGTAGGGCTCGTCGGTCAGGTGGACGACGTTGCGCTTCGAGCCCGTGTAGAAGTTGTCGACGCAGAGCACGTCGTTGCCGGCCGCGACGAGCCGATCGCAGAGATGCGAGCCGAGGAAGCCCGCGCCACCGGTGACGAGGACGCGCCGGGGCCGATGCGAGGGAGTGGGCATGTGAGGTGCTCCTGTCTCGATGCACTGTGCGGGGCTGGTCGAAGCGCCGCTCGTGGCTGTGTCGCTCGGGCTCAGAGCGCGAGCCGCTTGAAGATCGCATCCGGCAGCCAGCGGATCGCGGTCATGATCGCGCGCCAGAAGAAGGGGGTATAGGCGACCGCGCGGTCGCGATCGATCGCGCGCAGGGCGTCCCGTGCGACGCGCTCGGGGGGCGCTGCGAGCAGGACGCCGGGCCGGCCCCAGGTGAGGGGCGTGTCGACGAAGCCCGGCCGGAGGTCGACGACCCGCACGCCCGCCTTCGCGAGCCGCGCGCGCAGCCCAGAGAGCAGCGCCTGGAGCCCGGCCTTCGAGGCGCCGTAGACGTAGTTGCTCGGCCGGCCGCGGTCACCCGCGACCGAGGTCACGACGCAGATCCAGCCGTGCCGATCGCGCTCGAGGGGCGCGGCCACGCGCTCGAGCAGCTGCGCCACCGACGTCAGGTTGGTCTCGAACATCCGCGCCGCGGTCTCGGGGTCGGCGCGCGCGGAGGCTTCGTCGGCCATCACGCCGTAGGCCACGAAGACGCCCACGAAGCGGCCCTGACAGCACTCGCGCAGGCGCTCGAACCAGAGGGGGTCGGTCGCATCCTTCGCGGCCTCGAAGCCGACGGCGACGGCATCGACGCCGAAGCGCAGCCGCAGGTCGCGCGCGCTGCGATCCGCCTCGTCGACGTCGCGGGCGCAGAGCACCACGTCGCTGCCGCGGGCCGCGGCCGCGCGCGCGAAGGCCTGACCGATGGCCGACGTCGCGCCGAGCACCACGATGGGCGCGTTCACGACGCGGCTCCGGTGGTCAGCCCGAGCCGACGAGAGAGCGACGACGAGAACCGCTCGTGCGGATCGACGCGGCGCTTGATCTCCCGGAAGCGCTCGAGGTCGGGGTACATGATCGGGACGTGCTCGGCTCGCACGCACGAATCCTTCGCGAGGTACACGCGCCCGCCCGCCTCGAGCACGAGCTCGTCGAGCGAGTGCAGCAGCTGCGTGAGCGCGGCGTCGGGGTAGGGGAAGTCGAGCGAGAGCGTGAGGCCGGGGCGCGGAAAGGAGAGCAGCCCGTCGCCCTGTTCGCCCATCGTCTTGATCACGCCGAGGAAGCTCGGCCGACCCGAGTCGACGATCCGCTCGACGAGGCGCCGCATCGTCGCCTGGGCGCGATCGGTCGGGATCACCACCTGGTACTGGAGCACGCCGCGACGGCCGTAGACGCGATTCCATCGGTGGATGGCATCGAGGGGGTAGAAGTAGCGCTCGTAGTCGACGATCGCGTCGCCCGGCCGATGCGAGGCGTAGTAGAGCGCGCTGAACGCACGGGTTGCGAAGCGATTCATGAGGCCCGAGGGCATCCTGAACGGGACGGCCAGCCGCAGCGGCGGCGAGATGTCGAGCGGGCGCGCGCGGTGCGCGGCGGGGAGATCGTCGACCGCCGCCTCGTCGGCGCGCAGCAGCACGGCGCGGCCCATCTGCCGCCCCCGCGTCTGGCAGTCGATCCAGTTGACGGCATAGCGGTGCCGGGCGTCGCCTTCGATCACGCGCTCGAGCGTCTCGTCGAGGTCGCGCGTGCGCGTCGTCACGCTGCGGACCCAGGCGGTCTGGACGCGCCCCAGCTGGATCTTCGCGTCGAGCACCACGCCCGTGAGCCCCATGCCGCCGACCGTGGCGTCGAAGAGCTCGGGGCGCACCTCGCGCGAGCACGTGACGCGCTCGCCGTCGGCGAGCAGCAAGGTCAGCTCGCGCAGGAAGCGCCCGAGGCTGCCGTCGCGATGATGGTTCTTGCCGTGGACGTCGGCGGCGACCGCGCCCCCGATGCTGATGTGCTTGGTCCCGGGCGTCACGGGGAAGAACCAGCC
>JAAUYD010035641.1_pt1 | contig 10106 bp, 6 predicted proteins | sample 7278101 | NCBI WGS metagenome assembly JAAUYD01 (sample SAMN14350128, study PRJNA611818) | marine sediment metagenome | isolation source: surface marine sediment (0.6m) | place: French Polynesia: Moorea | collected 2018-08
CCACCAATCAGTCCGCCTATCAGTCCGCCTATCAGCCCACCACCCAACCCAAAAATCAGTCCGCCGATGAAAACACTTTCCCAGCGATAACAGATTTGTTGCCTCTCAGTTAACCAACTCGGTTGTAATCGCTCAATTAAGAACATCGTCTTAGCCTCATCGGTCATTCTCTGAGCCAGCCAAATTAACCACCGCTGGGTTTCTTCCCTTGGGTATTGCTGCGTCGTTCCCCGTCGCTGAAACATCCGCTCAATATAAGCATCAAACAATCGTTGACGAAAAGTGTCGGCTGTACTCGATTTCGGAAATGTGTCCGGGGTACAGCCTTGATACGTCAGACTGATAATGCTCAAAATCAGGGGTGAGGATGCAAACGCTTTGATCTCAGCATTTTCGTTGAGCAGCGTTTTCAATGCTACTAGCTGCTCTCCTGCCCGCTCTAAATACTGATCGATTTGCTGAGGAGTTAGAGGTTGAACATAAATCGCACTTCGTAGCCTCAATCGCTCTGAAAGGGCTTCATAGTCACGGATACGGCTACAAACAACCATCTCGGTGCGCCCATGCTCTTGAATAAATTGGTTTAAGGCGGCTACACACGCGTTCCGATGTTGGGCTTTAACTTCATCCAGCCCATCTAGTAACAGGAGCAATTGCTCCTGAGCAATCCAGGCTTTACCCAAGGATTTAGATACCTGATAGATCTCATAGAGTTCCTGAGCTAACCAATCTTTAATGGATTTTCGTTGTCTTGCCCAGGAGGATAGGTTCATCACCACAGGCAGGGACTGACTCAGATCGTTTTCTGCTCGATCAATCAGGCTTTCTGCGAGTTTCAGCAGAGTGACTGTCTTACCAGCACCAGGTTCCCCTAAAATCAGCAACGTTCGCCCAGCACCAATGCCTTCAAAAATATCAGTTGCTGAAGTGCCTGCCAGAAACCCCACCCCAGCGTCGTCGGGGAATTCTTCTACTTCCTCCAATGGGTTCTGAATATATTCGCTCCGTTCTTCCAAACCAAGTTCAATTAAGACTTGGGTATGCAGCGATTTTGCCAGTACCCCATCTATCCAAAACTGTTTGACCTTACCCAATAAAACCTTACGCCATTCATATTCTTGTCGGCTGATGGGTTGAGCAGCGCTCAGGGGAGCCGGGGCGACCTTAACTGAACCATAGACATTGATAGCCCCTACACCACCTTGGATTTGCGTCAGGTTCAGGTCGCGCCCCGCGATGCCCCCAATCTGGACAGTTTCCAGAACGCTGTCCGAGATATTGAGGCTCTGATTAGACTGCTGAGGGGACATCTCGTTCATGGCTCGGCTGAGATCAGCTTAGGAAGCTAGTCGCTACCCCCAACCACGGGCTGACGGTCTCCAGAATTGGCTTCACCTTTTGCCAGAGACTTGTTCCCGCTACAACTGTTTCACCCGCTTCCTTAAGAACTTTCGTCGCCCGTTGCAAATTCTTGGCTGCAAACTCCTTATCCGGCTTTTCTTCCTTCGCCTCCTCTTTAGCAGCTTCCAGGTGTTTGATTGCTTTCGCTGTCTGCGCCTCCGGCAAACCTGAACTGCGAAACAATTCTTCAATTTGGGCAATTAATTCAACCACATCTGCCTGAGTCAGTGGCTTAGAAGATTCGCTTGTACCAATTTGCTGATTTTGGGTCACACTCATATCTTGACCCGCCATTCCTCCAATTTGGACATCAGAAAGTTGACCACCGCTGATACTGAATGATTGGGAAGGCTTTTCTTCTGGCATGACTGCACCAAGAGTAAAGTTGATGTTTAATCTCTACGGATAAGCTTGACAAAAGTTCCGACCTATATTTGAGAGTCAGCACTTAGCCGAATTTATGGCTCTCATTTTACAGTAAAATAGCTCTCGGTGTGCCATAAACTACACAAAAGTTCTGACACCAGTTATTAGCGGAACTTATTCGGTTTTATGGTAAGGTAGTCAAAGTGCAGCCACAAGAGGTGTTCTTGAAAAGACATTGGGAAGTAGATGAACTGATTGAGCATTGGACGTTGCTCCCAGACGAAATAGCTTTATTGGGTAACAAAATTGGGGCAAATCGCTTGGGATGTGCTGTCTTGCTCAAGTTTTTTCAGTACGAAACCAAATTTCCCAGTTCTGCCCAAGATGTACCTGCAACGATTGTGGACTATATCGCCAAGCAAGTTGATGTCCCATCCGCACAATATCTCGATTATGACTGGAATGGGCGCTCGATCAAGCGTCACCGTGGAGAAATCCGCAGCTTTTTGGGTATCCGCAAAGCTTCAGTGAAAGATGCCAAGCAGATGGTTGATTGGCTAATCAACTTCGTTCTCGCTGCTGAAGTGGATTTAGAACACCTGATAGTGGTTGTTGAGCAGCGGTTTCTGCATTTAAAAATTGAACCTCCAACGCCTGGTAGAGTTGAGCGGCTGATTAAATCTGCCCTTCGTACCTATGAAACTAATTTCTTTGAAGCTACTTTAGAAAAGCTTTCTTCTAGTTGTCGCGCCCAAATAGATGCTCTGCTGATTACCAGCGACACGGGTGAAGAAGAAACACAAAGCTTGAGTGAATCAACCACAAAAGCATCCCTGTTTCACTATCTCAACTCCGACCCAGGACGGGCAACTGTAGACAACTTACTTTCGGAAATCAGCAAACTACAGCACCTACGCCAGATTGGCTTGCCCGATGACCTTTTTCAACAGGTTTCACCGAAAGTTTTACACACTTACAAAACTCGTGCTGCTACCGAACCCCCACGGGAATTGCGTTGGCATCCCGAACCAATTCGCTATACCCTCGTAGCGGCTTTTTGTTGGATTCGTGCCCAAGAAGTCATAGATAACTTAGTAGATTTACTCATGCAAATCGTGCATGGAATTGGTGCAAGGGCAGAACGTCGCGTAGATATCCAACTAATGCGGGACTTCAAAAAGGTAGGTGGAAAGCACAACTTACTTTTCCGCATCGCTGATGCCAGTCTCGAACAACCTTCTGGGACAGTCAAAGAAGTTATTTATCCAGTGGTCAGCGAACAAACCCTCAAGGATTTGGTGAAAGAATTTAAAGCCAATGGTACTGCCTACCGCGAAAAAGTTCACACTGTTATTCGTTCTTCCTACAGCCGCCACTACCGACGCATAGTGCCAAAACTGCTCTCTGTTTTAGAGTTTCGCTCTAACAATGATCTCCACCGCCCAGTGATTCTGGCTTTAGAACTGCTGAAAAAATATGCCGACAGCAAACAGCGGTACTATTCGCCAGAAGAAGAGGTGCCGATTGAAGGTGTACTCAAAAGCGGTTGGCGGGAGATTCTCTTGGAGAAAGACCCGGACGGCAACGAACGCATCAATCGCATTAACTATGAAATCAGCGTTCTCCAAGCCCTGAGAGACCGATTGCGCTGCAAAGAAATCTGGGTGGTGGGAGCCAACCGTTACCGCAATCCTGATGAAGACTTACCTGCTGATTTTGAGAGGCAACGGGAGACTTACTACCAAGCCTTGAAGCAGCCGTTATCAGTTGAAGAGTTTATCACGCCTTTAAAACAAGCGATGATGGTAGCTCTTACTACCTTGAATGATGGGCTGCCCAAAAACCCATCGGTCAAAATCTTGACCAAAAACAATGGCTGGATTTGTCTTTCTCCCTTGGACAAACAACCGGAACCCGTAAATATTCTACGGCTGAAAACGGAACTCATCCGCCGCTGGCCCATGACCAGTCTGCTGGATATCTTGAAAGAAGCTGACTTGCGTATTGGGTTTACAGAATGTTTCAAAAGTGTTGCCTCGCGGGAAGCTTTAGACTACGAAACCCTACAAAAGCGGTTGCTGCTGTGCTTATACGGTTTGGGAACCAATACGGGATTGAAGCGGGTGAGTGATGGTACACCTGGTATTAACTTTTACGACTTACGCTATATCAAGCGCCGATTCATTAACAAAGAGCAATTAAGAAACGCCATTGCCAAAGTTGTGAATGCCATCTTCCAAGTACGTTTACCCGAAATTTGGGGGGAAGGGACAACAACTTGTGCCAGCGATTCTAAAAAGTTTGGGGCTTGGGACCAGAACCTGATGACGGAATGGCATATCCGTTACGGGGGACGGGGAATAATGATTTACTGGCACGTGGAGAAGAAATCCACCTGTATTTATTCTCAGTTGAAAACCTGCTCCTCCTCCGAGGTCGCTGCCATGATTGAGGGGGTACTGCGCCACGATACGGAAATGACGGTGAAAAAGAATTTTGTGGACAGTCACGGACAGAGTGAGGTGGCGTTCGCTTTTTGTCATCTGCTCGGTTTTCAGTTAATGCCTCGTCTCAAGGGGATTCATCGACAGAAACTGTACCGTCCAGAAACTGGGAATCCAAATGCTTATCCCCACCTCCAACTGGTTTTGACTCGTCCGATTAACTGGGAGTTAATTCGCCAGCAATATGACCAGATGATTAAATATGCGACAGCGTTACGTTTGGGAACAGCCGAACCAGAAGCCATTTTGAGACGATTTACTCGTAACAATGTCAAACATCCGACCTATCAAGCCTTGGGAGAATTGGGTAAAGTTCTCAAAACCATTTTCTTATGCCAATACTTGCATTCTGGGGCACTGCGACGTGAAATCAATGAAGGGCTGAATGTTGTTGAAAATTGGAATAGTGCCAACAGTTTCATCTTCTATGGTAAAAGCGGCGAAATTGCTACCAACCAGCGCACAGAACAGGAAATAGCTGTTTTAGCCCTACATCTATTACAGATAAGTTTGGTATATATCAACACCTTAATGTTGCAACAGGTTCTTTCCGAACCAGCTTGGTCTAAGGGGCTGACTACCAATGACCAACGAGCACTGACACCGTTGATTTACGGTCATGTCAACCCCTACGGTACTTTTCAACTAGACCTGAACAAGCGATTAAAAATTGACCGCAAACTGGAGGTGGTCTGATGAATTTCCAACGTACACCAGCCAAGAAGAAAGCCAAAGAGTTGGCGAAATATCTGCGTAGGGAAAGACCGGATTATAACTATTTAAAAAGTATTTTTAAACACTTACGTCAAGAGCTAGAAGTAGAAGTATCTTCTTCGGTAAAAAAATTACCATATGTACCAACCGAAGAAGAAATTAAACGCTACTACGAAGTGGTTTGGAAAACCCGGAATGTGCAGGACATGGTGATTATCAAAACCCTGCTTTATACGGGAGTACGTGTCAGCGAACTGGTAAATATACGCTTGGATGATGTAGATTTTGAGCGCTGCCAAATTCGGATTAATTCTGGCAAGGGAGGTAAAGATAGAATTGTTCCGTTTCCGGTTTCTTTTAAAGAAGTTTTGGCGATGCAGGTTGACCGAATGCATCAACAGCAAGCTACTTACCTATTTGAGTCGTCCTGGAAACGCAAATATAGTGACCGGGGAATCAGGAAGATTCTGGCGAAGTACGCAGAAGAGGCGGGACTAAGTAAGCCCATTTCTCCCCATCAATTGCGTCACTTTCTGTTGACTTGGTTGAAAAAACAAGGGATTGATGATGCTTTAATCCAACCATATTCTGGGCATTCTTCTCGGCAATCCTTGGAAGTGTATTCAAGGTTGAGTATCGGGGAAGCTCAAGAAATTTATGACCAAGTAATGGTGAAATTCCCTGTGTGAAAGGGTTTCAGACCCGTTGGCCCTTCGTGACAGCTTCTCTAGCATTGGGCCATTTTATGACGCAGCATACACTGTAATTCTTCCCAAAAATCTGTTGCCGATAGGCATTCGTGACAACTTAAGGCTGTAAGCCAGATGTCAAGCGAGTTTGAAAACAAGTTTAATTACCCAAATCAGCGAGAACTAGAAAAAATTAGCGGATAAAATCCGCTAACCAAAAATCTTAAAACTCTCCTTTTTTGGGCTCTATAATTGACAGTAATATTCACTATTTTTGCCCTTGACAACTATTCATTCTTTGCCAACTTTTTCAAGATTTTTTTTAACAACTAACCTCAACATCTTTAGGCATAAGTCAGGGATTTAGGAGAAAAGAAAAACTCAGGAGTATTTCGTTGTTTTTCAGGGAAAGGTGCTACAATTAATTTACTGTTGTTTTTTCTTAGCTGTTTGACAATTCCTAAATCTTTGTTCTCAGAAGCAGCAAAATATTTCACAGGGTCTCTGGCTTCTCCTTTCTGATTAGCTACTCCAAAATGATAGAGACTACGATAAATCATTTCTAAGGAAATTCGGTTAAATGGTAGTGAAAGTTCATCAGCTACGGCATCTCCTAAGTCAATTAAAATCGCATAAAATAGCCAAGTTCCCCATATCTGTAGTTTGACTCCATTGATAGAACCAACCCACAAATAACTTAAACCTAAAAGTCGTTTGACCGTATTAAATGCTTCTTCAATTCGCCATCTTTTACGGTATAAATCAGCCACAACGTAAGGGGGTAAAATTTCAGGATCTAAAACTGAGGTAAGATAAGAATGCCAAACTTTTCCCGACTTAACTTCAATCAAACGTAGGGTTATATAAGGCGTTGTTTTAGTTCCAGAACCTAGATTTATCTTGCGGTCACGGAGAGAATAACCCTCTGTGAAAACTTCTAAGACTTTAATAGCTGCACCTTTTTTGAGACGACTTATAAAATGGATTTTCCTGTCAATTAATTGAAGCCAAAACTTAAAATGATAAAAGCCTCTATCTAACAATAATAAGGTTGAAGGATTTACTAATTCTAATAAATCTTCTTCAAATTTCGTGTCATTAGTTTTGGGGTTTTCTTTAAACCAAATTTCTACAGGAAGTCTGGTCATTAAATCAATAACTACACCAATTTTTCCAGCTAATTTACCTTTGGGAACATCTTCAAGACTTTTTAGTTTTTTGAATAAAGCTTCAAGAGTCGAACCATCAGCTATCCAGATTTTTTCAAATCTTGTTAAAGTAAATTGGACACTTTCTGGCAGTGGGCGACTATTTCTGCTGTGCCATTTTTCCTCTAATAATGGTAGTATTTCCTTTAAAACTCTTTCAAATAAATCCGCAGGAAAAGTTAGAAATCTTTTTGATAAGGCCTGTTGAGAAACTTGTAAACGGTCACACCACAGAAAACCTTCCCTAGCTAACATTCTTGTTAATTCTCTAACCCCTGCTACGTCTCTCCACAACATCGTTAATACGGCAGCCACCATCAGGGGAAGGGTTAATATTCTGTCTCGCAAACCTAATTGACGGCAATATTTTTTCTGTTTTGCTAGTGCTGGAGTTAATAAAGCGGATATTTGCGCCGAAATTGCCTCATTTTCCATCATGGGGCGTTGTTGTCGTTTGGCGTGGTCGCGGTTGGTTTTTCGACTCATTCAAAGTTAATCATGGTTGATTCCTTGTTATTTTAGGATAAAATTAGTCCTTCCTTTCCCATCCGCCCCCAATCACCTGAAACCTTTTCTTGACATTTGCTTGATTTTCTTAAGTTGTCACGAATGGCCATTGTGGAGAAACAAGGCTAATTTTTATTGTTGGTCCTACAGGAGTCGGCAAGACCAAATTGAGACAATTAACTGAAAAATGGATATGGGAGGAGTTATGGGAATCGATCGGAAATAATATGGGTCATTTAGCAGTAGCTAGTGTTGAGGCTGTATTACAAAAATCAGGTTTATTTAATGCCAAAGACCATCTAAAGCGTTGTTTATATGCTCTTCACGAACCAGAAGAATTTATCAAAAACAAGATCAATTATGGAGTCGATGGAGTTTATCGGACTGATGATGGAAAATTGGCAATTAAATCTAGAATTCTTGAAACCGATCTAGGTTGGGCATTGGAGCAAGCTTTAAAACATCGCCATCCACAAATCTTTTTTATTGACGAAGCTCATCATATGCTTGCTGTTGCTAGTGGACGTAAACTGACAGATGTTCCTGAAGCAATTAAGTCTTTAGCTAATCGAACAGAAGTTTTACACGGACTATTAGGTACTTATGAATTATTAACTCTGCATGATATAGGCGATCAATTAAGTAGAAGAAGTCTCTACATACATTTACCTCGTTATGATGCCCAATTCATTGAAGATAGAGAAGATTGGCAAAGTATAGTTTGGAATTTTCAGTCTCAGATTCCCGTTTTAGAAGAGCCAGATTTTGTATCTCATTGGGAATATCTTTACGAGCGAAGTTTGGGATGTGTAGGGATACTTAAAAATTGGTCGAGAAATGCTTTTGCCGATGCAATGGAGGACGAAGCTAAAACAGTCACTCTTAAGCATTTAGAACGACGAGCTTTGTCCATTGGTCAGTGTCGCAATATTCTCAAGAAAATCAAGGAAGGAGAAAAGAGATATACAGAAATTGAAGGAGAAGCAGAAAAGCTTCGTACAGAGCTTGAATTAGGAATTAACCCTATTTCTAGAACTCAAAAAATATCTCAATCCTACTCAGAAGCAGATCAAACAACTAATCAGAAATCAAAATCGAGAAAAGCTGTGGGTCAACGTAAAGCCAAACGAGATTCAGTGGGAATGGGGCAAAATGCAGGATAGACATTTCAAAAAATATCTACCATTAAACTTGAATAGCTCAAATCCAATTCAATGTAGTCAGCTATATTCACTAGCACCCATAGGAATCGGCACACTTCTAATTGAAAGCCTTACTAGCTATATTGCTCGACTTGCTTTGGCTCATTGTGTTTATCCAGGGATTTTGATGAAAAAAATTATACAGTCCTTAATCGACAAAAAATATAGTAGCAATAACTTATACCAGATATATAGTCATACGGGAGTTATAAATGGTACAGGAGACATGGCATTAGATATTGCTGATGCTTTAGTAAAACTTACTTGTCAACATCGTCTTGCTTCACTAACTTTAACGAGTTTATCCAAATTAATGCCTTCAAGAAAATTACTCCATAAGTATAAATTATGGTGTCCTCAATGCTACGAAAATTGGCATATAGATAACCAAGAAATATATGAACCTTTAATCTGGAAATTAAAACCTGTAACCGTTTGTCACATACATAATTTACCTCTTCAACAATATTGCCCTCATTGTCAGAAACAAAATTATCATCTTGCTTGGAAAACTCGTTCTGATTATTGTTCTGACTGTAGACAATGGCTAGGAGCAGTCAAAAAATATAACATTACCTCACTCAATAAAGAAAGGGATAGAGAATTTAATTGGGATCTTTGGGTTACTCAAAATCTTGGAGAGCTGCTGGCAAAAAGTTCTTCTTGCGAAATTTCTTTAGATAAAGAACTGGTTAGTAAATCTTTATTGAACTATGCTCAACAAAATACTGATGGAAACATTGCAGCTTTGGCTCGTCAGTTAAAAATGCCAAAAAATACCGTTTGGTTATGGTGTAAAGGGAAAAATCAACCTTCTCTAGAGATGCTCTTACGTATTTGTTACTGTTTAGAGATATCAGTTTGGGATTTTTTGACTCAAGAAAATTTTACTAAATCAGAGCTAAAAATAAGCTCTGTTTCATCACCGCCTCAATTAAAGTCAAAAGCTAAGGGAAAAACCCTTGATTTAGATAAAATGCAGAAGTATTTAGAAAGAGTTTTAGATAAACAAAATACTTCTCCTATTTCTATGGTTCAGGTGGCTAAAGAATCATCTTTTAATAGAAGGACTCTATATCTGCATTTTCCTGAATTATGTCAAAAGATCGCTGCTAAGTATTCTCAATACAGAACTACTATGCACAAGAAGGCTATAAAAGAATCTTGTGAAGAGGTTAGAAAGACTGTTTATCAATTACATAGTGAAGGAAAGTTTCCCAGTGAACAAAGAGTTGTTAAAAGAATCTCTAAACCTGGATTTTTGCGATATAAAATTGTAAAACAATCTTTTTTTAAAGCAAGGAAGGATTTGGGTATTTAACCTTAACATAGATGTTGTGTCAGAAATTATTGGAAGTATAAAATTTCCGTGGTGCATTGGAAGTATAAGCTTTCCGTCACGGAAAATTTATGCTTCCAGTGACAAATTTACACGTTTATAAAAATGGGTTGTAACGGAGAGGGTGGGATTCGAACCCACGGTACCTTGCGGTACAAACGATTTCAAGTCGTTCG
>JAAUYD010149528.1_pt1 | contig 10106 bp, 10 predicted proteins | sample 7278101 | NCBI WGS metagenome assembly JAAUYD01 (sample SAMN14350128, study PRJNA611818) | marine sediment metagenome | isolation source: surface marine sediment (0.6m) | place: French Polynesia: Moorea | collected 2018-08
AGCGCGTGCATGTCTGACCGACCGAAGGGAGGGAGTTCACGCGCGCCGGAAACGGCGAGAAGCGCAGGGCAGTCGGCGCGCAGCGCCGACCAAGCCTTCGGGGTGCCCTTTCTTTTGCCTTCTTTTCTTTGGGCAAGCAAAGAAAAGAAGGGCGGGCGCGCTCCGCCGAGCGCTTTCAAAAAAGCCGCGCGTCAGCGCGAACGAAACCGAACGACCTGGCGTGTGCAGAGTCACACCCACATGAAGCAAGGGCCCGACACGCCGTGGCGCAAAACGTCTTCCAATCGAGAAACAAGGCCAAGCCCATCGTCTATCACCTGCGCGACGTGATCCGCGACCGCGCGTCCGAAGGCGTCACGTTTCGGCTGCGCGTGCCGTCGCTGCAGATCACCCAGGGCGAGAAGATCGCGCTGATCGGCGAATCCGGATGCGGCAAGTCGACCCTGCTCGACATGCTCGCGTTCATCTCGCAGCCGACCGACCTGGCCGCCTACCGCTTTCGCCCGGACATCGACATCGACGCGATCGACGTCGCGCGGATGTGGAAGAAGCGCCAGATGAACCGGCTCGGCGACCTGCGCAAGCGCCACATCGGCTATGTCATGCAGACCGGCGGCCTGCTGCCCTACCTGACCGTGCGCGACAACATGCTGCTGTCGCGCTCGGTGCTCGGCCTCGGCGACGACGGCACCGTCGATTCGCTGGCCCGCGAACTCGGTATCGCCCGGCACCTCGACAAACGCCCCGACACGCTGTCGGTCGGCGAGCGTCAGCGCGTCGCGATCGGCCGCGCGCTGGCCCACGAGCCGTCGATCGTGATCGCCGACGAACCGACCGCGTCGGTCGACCCGTTCGCGGCCGAGAAGATCATGTCGCTGTTCATCGAGCTGGCCGAGCACCGCAACATCACGGTCGTCGTCGCCAGCCACGCCTGGCGCCACATAAAGCGCCTCGGCCTGCGCCGCCTCGCCCACCACACCCAGCGATCGAAGGACGGCCGGACCACCGAGACCGTCGTCAACGGCTGAGTTCGCGATGCGACTGATCAAGACACTCCGCCTGGCATCGCGCGACTACGCCCACGAATGGCAGATGTCGGGCTGTTTCGTCCTCGCACTGGCCGCGGTGCTCGGACCGATGCTGGTGCTGTTCGGCCTGAAGTTCGGCATCGTCGGCGGCATGGTCGAGCAACTGGTCGAAGACCCGGAGAACCGCGAGGTGCGACCGGTCAGCAGCGGGCGCTTCGATCTCGACTGGTTCGGCAACATGGCGCGGCACCCCGACGTCGCGTTCGTCGTGCCGCGTACGCGCAGCATCGCCGCGACCGCCGAACTGAGCAGCGCCCGGTCGTCGCGCATCGTCCGCAGCGAGCTGATCCCGTCCGGTCCCGGCGAGCCGCTGCTGCCGGCCGACGCCGCGCTGCCGGATGGCCTGAACAGCGTCGTGCTGTCGCCGAGCGCGGCCGAGAAGCTCGACGCGGCGCCCGGCGACACGATCAGCGCCAGCGTCACGCGCCGCTTTGCCGGCAGCAAGCAGCGCGTGCACGTCGAGCTGAGCGTGGCCGGCATCGCCCCGGTGGCGGCGTTCGCGCGCGACGGTGCGTTCGCCGACGTGCGCCTCGTCGAGGCCTTCGAGGAGTACCGCGACGGCCGCGCGGTGCCGGAACTCGGCTGGCGCGGCGACCCGCCGGCGGCACAGCGCAGCTACCCCGGATTCCGCCTGTATGCCACGTCGATCTACGACGTCGAGGGGCTGCGCAACGCGCTGACCGAGCAGGGTATCGAGGTGCGCACCAAGGCCGCCGACATCGAGCTGGTCATGCGCATGGACCGCAACCTGTCGGCAATCTACTGGTCGATAGCGGTGATCGGCCTGATCGGCTTCTCGCTGTCGCTCGGCGCCAGCCTGTGGGCCAACGTCGACCGCAAGCGCAAGGAGCTGTCGGTACTGCGCCTGGTCGGTTTTCGCACCGGCGACATCGTCTGGTTCCCGGTCACCCAGGCCTTCTACACCGGGCTGTTCGGCTGGCTGCTCGCGGTCGGCATCTATGTCGCCGCGGCCTACGCGATCAACACCATGCTCGCCGACCAGCTGGCCAACGGTCAGCAGGTCTGCGTGCTGCTGCCCGAGCACTACGCGCTGGCGCTCGCCGTCACGCTCGGCGCGGCCGTGCTGGCCGCGGCGCTGGCCGGGTTCCGCTCGGCCCGCATCGAGCCCTCCGACGGCCTGCGCGAGATCTAGCCAGGCCGCGGCAGCGGGGCTCAGGGCCTGCGGCAGGGTTCGGCCCATCGCACTGCCCGGCCCCGTGCCGGCCGGACGCGCAGCTTCGCGGCGCGTGGATCCGGTGCCGGGCCGAGGCGCCGGGTTGACGCGTTGGCCGGGCGCGACCGAACCGCCGCTGGCGGTCTGGCGCGCAGCGCGCGGAGACACCCAACCCGACGACCGCTGTCGCCACCAGCCGGCCGCAGACCCGGCCGCGGCGCGCGCGACCCCGCCGTGGCCCCGGGGCGCACGGCGTCGTCTACGACCGGTGTCCTCGCAACACCGGGCATTGCGCGAAAAAAAGCTTTTCGCTCAGCGCGTTACATCAGCGGGACCGTTCGACAGGTCGCCGTTCCGGCTGCCGCGAGGGCGGCGCAGGCGACCGTTCAGCGGCCGTTCAGCGTCGCCGGTCCAGGGTTGCAGCAGGTAATCCAACAGGAGCGCAAACCATGCGACTGTCGACCCTGATCCTGACCACCGCCCTGGTATTTGGCGCCGGCTATACCGGCAACGCGCTGGCCCACGACTACGGCGGTCGCAGCTATGGCTACGGCTACGGTCACTACGACCGCGACGTCTACCGTTACCGCCGCCATGGCCACCGCCGCGGCTACGACCGCGGCCGACGTCATTGGCGCGACAAGCGCCGCGCGTTCCGCAAGCACTACCGGCCGTATTACCGCGACCGCGACAGCTGGTACGGCATCCACCTGTTCCTCGGCGGACACTGACGGGCCGGCGCGCCGCTCAGCCGCCGGCCGCATCGATCTGGCGGCGGACCAGGTCGATGTGCTGGCGCAGGTGATACAGCTGGTCGGTGAACGACAGCGGCACCTTGACCCGCTGTACCTCCGACTCGATGCGGTCGAGCTCGTCGCGCACCCACTGCGGCTCGTGGCGGCCGTCGGCCAGCCCGGCCTCGGCGCGCTCGAGCTCGTCGTACCAGCGGTACACGCGCGCGCGCATCCGCCAGGTGTAGATCGGCGGCATGACCTTGAGCAGCGGCAGCAGCAGTACCAGCAACGGCAGCAGCATGACCTTGAGCCGGTCGACCAGCGACGCCGCCCAGAACGGCAGGAAACGCTGCAGCAGCGGCGGGCCGTGCTCGTAGAAGCGGTCGGCCTCGGCGCTCAGCGGGTAGGCCAGCAGTGCCGGCTGCGGGAACTCGTCGTGCTCCTCGAACCAGCCGCCGTCGCGGTGCACCTGGGTCGCGGCCTGCAGCATCAGGTCGATGACCGCCGGGTGCAGATCGGGGTGGACGACCAGGTTCGCCGCCGGCGCCAACAGGCGTACCGGGCGCGACGGGATATCGGCCGCCAGGTCCAGCGCGCCGCGCGGCAACAGCAGGCTGTTCAGGAAGCGGTAGCGCCGCGTGTAGGCGTCGGCACGGGCGAAATCGGCGGCGCTGAACTCGGGATGACGCAACAGCAGCTCGATCAGCGGACTCTCGGCCGAGATCACGAAGAACGCGGCGTCGACGACGCCGCCGAGCAGGGCATCGACGGCACCCTGCCCGCCCTCGCCGACCCAATTCGCGGTCTCCGCCGCGAGGCCGTTGTCGCGCAGCAGGCGCGCCACCAGCGCGCGGGTACCCGAGCCCTCGGGGCCGACCGCGACGCGCAGGCCGTCGAGGTCGCGTAGATCGCGCAGCGTGCGGTCACGGCGGTGGAACAGCCACAGCGGCTCGTAGTAGACGCTGCCGAGCGACTGCAGCGCGACGCCATCGGCGTCGGCGTCGGTCGGCGTCTCGACGCCACCCTGGACCAGCGCCAGCGAGACCTCGCCGGCACGCAGCAGGCGGATGTTCTCGACCGAGCCGGCGGTCGGCTGCAGCTCGAGCTCGATGCCCTCGCGCGCCAGGTACGCGGCATAGCGCCTGGCGAAGCCGTGGTAGGCGCCTTCCGGGCTGCCGGTCGCCATGACGACGCGATCCGGCGGCGCCGGCTTGATGAACTGGAACGCGACGACGAATGCCACGATCACGAGCAGCGCCGCGGGTCCGAAGATCTTCATCTGGTGCTTCGCCGGGTGTCGGTCATGCGCCATCGGCCTCTCTCCTCCAAGCGATTGCGCCGCCGCGACGCACGGGTCGGGCGCATCGCAGCAACGGTTGTCGGTGGCGTGTCGAACCCCGGCGCCCAGCCAGGTATCCGCACGCGCGGCGCCGGCGGCCGATCCTGCCGGCCGGCGCGCCGGGCACGGCGGTGCATCGGCGGGGGCGCGACCTGCCGCTTCACAACAGCTGCTCGACCAAGGTCGACAGCTCGACGATCTCGAGATCGGCACGCGCCAGCGCCTGCGGCCACGGCCGGTCGTGGCGATTGACCCAGACCGTCGACAGGCCGAGGCGGCGCGCCGCCGCGACGTCGCGCTGCGGATCATCGCCGACGTGCAGGAATCCGTCGAGTGCGATACCACTGCGTTCGCTCGCGGCATGGAAGATCGCCGGATCGGGCTTGGCCGCGCCGACCTCGGCCGCGGTCAGCGAGATATCGAAACTCGCATGCAGCGGCGTGTGCTCGATCTGGGAATTGCCGTTGGTCACCGAGACCAGCACGAAACGCCGGCGCAGCCGATTAAGGCCGTCGGCCACGTCGTCATAAGGCGTGACCCGGTTGCGCGCGGCTCGGAACACGTCGCTGGCCGCATGCGCCAGTTCCGCGGGATAGCCGTCGGCGGCGAGCAGCGGCGCCAGCGAGCGCAGGCGCAGCTCGGTCATGTCGTGCGCGATGTGCGGCTGCTGCCGGGCCAGGGCCATGCGCTGCTCGCGCAGGCCTTCGACGTCGTAGCGCGCGGTCAGCCGCGGACTGTGTTCGCGCAGCCAGTCGTACCAGGCCTGCTCGGCGGCGCGGATCACCGGCGCGCACGGCCACAGCGTGTCGTCGAGGTCGAAGCAGATCAGGCGGACGTGGTCGAACATCGCGGGCCCAGGTCAGCCGGGCAGCTCGGTGGCCGGCAGCGGCGGCTTGCGCCGCTTCAGCCATTTGTGCGCGAGGTGGCGCAGCAACAGGCGCGGCGGCATGCGGATCCAGTGCGAACGCACGAACAGCGCGCGTTCGGCGATCGCCGCCGCTGCGGTGCCGGGACGCACCGGCGCGAGCAGGCGGTCGATCAGCCAGCGCATCAGCGCATCGACCGGCGGCGCCGGCGCATGGCGACGGATGCCGGCGACGACGTCTCCGGGGAGTGACAGGCCGATCAGCCGCTGCGCGGCACTGGCGGCGTAGTACAACGCACGGGCGCAGCCGAGCTGCTCGGCGCGCCGCACCAGCTGGGTCGCGAAGTCGGTATCGGCGGCGCTGAAGTGCACGAACAGGTCACGAAAATCGACGATGTCGCGCAGCCCGCCGCGCAGCTCGTCGTTCATGAACAGGTGGATCGCGTTGTGTAGCAACAGGTCGGTCGGCGCCGGCAAGGTCAACGGCACGCCGTCCGGCCCCGGTGCCGTGACCGCCGCGCGCCACAGCAGCGCGGCGTCGATGCGCACACGGCTGACCGGTGGCGCCAGGTTGTGGTGCAGGTCGACCTCCATGTCGCGCCTGGCGTGGACCAGCGGCGGCACCTCGTGCATCCAGTCTCGGTAGTAGTGCTCGTCGTAGCTGTCGAGTTCGCCGCTGGCGCGCCAGCCGGCCTGCTTGAGCGCGGCCTCGGCGGCGTCGACGGCGTCGGGCCGGACCAGCAGGTCGACATCCGACAGGTTGCGCCAGCCCGCCGGCGGCAGGCCGGCGAGCAGGTAGGCGACGCCCTTCAGCGGCATCACGTCGATATCCGCGGCATGCAGGGTCGCGGCGACCTGGCGCCATTCGCGCAGCGCCTGGCCCTGCACGTAGCGGGTCTGCGCACGTGCGCCGTGCAGCTGGTCGAGCAGGCGCGCCGGCAGCGCGTCGGTCAGGCCGCGCTCCTCGAACAGCGCCAGGCAGCGCCCGAGCAGGCGCGCCGCGCGCGCCAGCGGCAGCAGCGCATTCCACTCCGCGGCACCCCAGTCGCGCACGACCGCGGGCTCGCCCAGCACATCGGTCAGCAGGCTCACCGGTCTGGCTCCGACGGGTCGGCGGCGGCGTCGGCGGCCAGTTCGGCGAGGCGTTCGACGGCGCGTTCCAGGCGGCTGAACGTGAACGTGTAACAGTCGGCGCCGCGCACGATCGCGGCAATGGCGTGAAACGCCGTCGCGCCGAGCAGCTTGTAGTTGAAGCTGTTGAACGCGAGGCGGCGGAACGCATCGGCCTTGTCGAGTGCCTGCAGCGATTCGGCGGCGCCTGCCTGGTAGCGCGGGAACACCAGCCAGCGCGCGACGGCCGGCTCGTGCTGGCGCGCCACGCTGGCGGCGCTGGGGCGCAGGTGGCGCACCCGCCCCTTGCGGGTCTTCGGGTAGGTCGGGCCCAGCGGCGCGGCCGGATCGAACGCGAGGATCGCCTCGATCGAGTCGTTCTTCAGCGGGATGCCGCGCGGCATCGGCAGCAGGTCACCGCGTGCCGGGCGCACCAGCCCGAACTCGTCGGACAGCAGGCGCGCGCCGTGCAGGTCGAGCGCGGCCGCGAGCGTGCTCTTGCCCGACCCCGGGGTACCCGGCAGGATCAGCGCCCGGTCGCCGAACGCGACGCTGCCGGCGTGCAGCATCAGCAGGTGATGGGCGCTGGTCGCGATACACCAGTTCAGGCCCCATTCGTACATCGGGTAGGCGTTCTCGGCCGGGTGCGGCTCGAACGGTCGCAGGCTGTCGATCTCGAAGCGCACCTGCGGGCGCAGGTAGCGGCGCACGCCGAACGGCCGGGTGATGCGGACGGCGTAGTCGAGCACGTGCGGCCCGTCGTCGCACACGCTGTCGCGGTAGAAGAAGGCGAGCGTGTCCAGCAGGCCGCGATCGGCGGAGCGCACGCCGATCCGAAACGGACCGGCGTCGAGGATCAGGTCTTGCTCAGGCACGCGAACCCGGGCCGCCGCGCGGCCGTTCTCCGTTGGCTCAGACGGCCTGTGATTCTACTAGCTCCGCGCCTTCCAGAAACAGCAGTGCTGACACGATCTGCGACTGCGCGGTGGGATCGAGGTCGACCGGGCCGGCGAAGCGTTCGACCAGTTCGCCGAGCGTCGACGGCTGCTCGTCGATGACCGACAGGATCAGCGACGGCAGGTCACTGAGGAAATGGGTCTCGCCCGACACCGGGTCGAAGACGACACCCTCGCCAACCCCGCGCTCCCAGACCAGCGCCGCGCCGCGGCGAAACCAGCGCCGCTTCAGGGCGCCCTGCGGCGACGTCACCCTTTGGCGAGCGTGAAGCTACTGGCGTTGCCGGGATCGACCGACGTCAGGCAGGTCGCCGCGAGGCCCTGGATGTTGCCACCAGGGTGCTGGTCGGGCAGGACACCGACGCGATTGACAGCGGTGGGCGGACTGCCGACCCGCTCGAACAGCGTCAGCGCCACGCCGTCGCGGTTCGGGAACTCGAGATAGGTCGTGGTGATCGTCGTGTTGGGGTCGGTGAAGTTGACCAGCAGACTCGTGCCGCTGGAGCTGTCCAGCGAGACGTTGACGTCGAGCAGCGGCGCCACCAGTGGCACGCTGGTCGTGTCGTCGACGCGGACGAAGAAACTGCCCGGCGCGGTCTCGCTCTCGACGATCACGATGCCGGGCTGGTTGAGGTCGGCGATGCCGGTCGGCCACAGCGCCGTGTTCCCCGGAACGCTTGGATTCACGGTCGCCTCGCCGCCGCGCCAGTGGACCTTGGTCTCGTAGACGAAACAGTCCGGGTCGCCGACACTGCACATCGTGCCGGTCTCGTGAAAGTTCTGGGCGACGACTTCACTGCTCAGGCACTGGAAGGCGCTCTGCGTCGCCAGCGCCGACCCGGGGCTCAGCGTCGCAACGACCGGGGCCGTCGACAGCGCTTTGAACAGGCGACGCCGGTTCTGGGAAATCTTTTCGTCGTGAGCTGCCATCGCCACTACTCTCCTGATCGATACCCGATGGCATGCACATTCGATGCCACGGGTCTATCTCCTTGATTCGCCAACCGCAATCGCACCCGACGCAGCCTGCCCGCGCAGGCACTGTCAATTTTTCTGACAGCTGCCCGGGAGCGCGCGGCCGCTGTCTCCGGCGTCCTCAGCCCGGAGTCTACACGGCAATCATGACCGGCCGGTAGCGCCGGCGTACGGCGCGCGGCAGCGCGGCAGGACCACGGCGGCGACGAAATCGGCGAGCTGCCGCGTCGCCGGGTAGCAATGGCCGGCATCGACGACATATTGCAGGGTACGCGGTACGTCGCCGAGGTAGCCGGGTTTGCCGTCGCGATGGTTGAGACGGGCAAAGATCCCCGCGGCCTTGAGGTGGCGCTGTACCCCCATCAGGTCGAACCAGGCGCGCAGCTGCGCGGCATCGATGCCGTCGAGCAGGCCGAGCGCGGCGGCGTCGCGGCGGTAGCGTTCCAGCCAGGCGTCGACGCGCTGCGCCGGCCAGCGCACGTAACAGTCGCGCAGCAGCGACACCAGGTCATAGGTGACCGGGCCGGCGACCGCGTCCTGGAAGTCGATGACCCCGGGATTGTCGCGCGCGACGACCATCAGGTTGCGCGAATGGTAGTCGCGGTGCACGCAGACCACCGGTTGCGCGAGCGCATTGTCGACCAGTGCGTTGAACGTGGTGTCGAGCATCGCACGCTGCGCCGCATCGGGTTCGATCGCGAGGTGGCGACCGAGCAGCCAGTCCGAGAACAGCTGCATCTCGCGCCGCAGCAGGTCGCGGTCGTAGGCCGGCAGGCCGGCGGTCGGCGCACCGGCCTGCAGGCGCAGCAGCGCGGCGATCGCGTCGCCGTACAGCCGGTCGGCGGACGCGTCGCCGAGCGCGTCGAGGTAGGCGGTCGTACCCAGGTCCTCGAGCAGCAGGAAGCCCTGCTCGAGATCGGCGGCGTGGATCGTCGGCACGTGCACGCCGGCGGCGGCCATGCGTTCGGCGACGGCGATGAACGGCCGGCAGTCCTCCTTGTCCGGCGGTGCGTCCATGACCACCAGCGTCGTGCCGTCACCGCGCGTCGCGCGGAAATAGCGCCGAAAACTGGCGTCGGCGGACGCCGGCTCGACGCGGCAATCGGACAGGCCGCAGGCATGCGCGAGCCAGTGCTCGAGCTGCCGCAGACGTTCAGGCATGGAGGGCTCCGCGGTGCGTGCAGGCGCCGCCGGCGCACGGCGCGACGATTGAAGAAAACCTTATTCTATGAGATTTTAGCGCCCCTAAAAGCACAACGAACGAGGCGTCCGGCGACGGGCCGCCGTGCAGACCACGGCGCCGTGCCGGACAGCATCCCCAGCGCGAAGAACAGCGACGTGTCACGGACCCCGCAAGGCAGCCGCCGCAATCCCCTGAAACTTGCCCTGCCGCACGTGCCGCGCACTCCGATCGCCCCCGGTCTGCTCGGCCTGCTGGTATGTGGCGTCGCGCCGGCGGCGACGCCGACCTGGGACTGCCGCATGGCCGCGGACGGTCGCAGCTGGCAATGCCTGAAAGACGGTCAGCCGCAGGCCGCCACGGCTGCACCGACAGCTGCACCCGAGGGCGTCGACGTGACGCCGGCGGCGACACCGGGCGCGCGCGTTGCCGTGCCGCTGGCGGCGCCACCACCCGGACCCGCCGCAACGGCTCCAAGCCCCGCGCCGCCGGGCCAGGCTGCAGCGGCCGCAGCGCGACCACCGACGACCGCGCCGGCACCGCCGCCAGCGCCCGCCACGTCGCCACCGACGCCGCCACCCGAGGTCGAGCCGGCGCCGGCGGCTGCCACGACGCCGCCGGCACCGCCACCTTCAGCGCCGGTCGCGCCGGCCGCCGTCGACACGCCGGCGGCGCGCGCGTTCGA
>JAAUYD010083251.1_pt1 | contig 10101 bp, 7 predicted proteins | sample 7278101 | NCBI WGS metagenome assembly JAAUYD01 (sample SAMN14350128, study PRJNA611818) | marine sediment metagenome | isolation source: surface marine sediment (0.6m) | place: French Polynesia: Moorea | collected 2018-08
CGCATCAGTTCCTGAGCGCTTTGCCCACACCCCCCGACATCGCGTAGCCTTGTCAGCCTGGGACGCCTGAGGGCAAGAGCATTACCTCGATTCGAATTGGTATCGCCGGCGCCGGCCGGATGGGGCTATCCATCGCCGACATTGTCGCCGTATCGGACGATCTTTCTGCGGCAGGCGTCTGGACCCGCCACCCGGACAAGGTCACCAGCGCGCCACTCCCGTCGTCCGCCTACATCGGGGACGACATCGCGGGCCTCGCAGCGGTGTCCGATGTAATCATCGATTTCAGCCTGCCTGCCGGTACCGAGCAGGTGGTCGATGCCGCCGCGAAGGCCGGTGTGCCGCTGGTATCCGGTGTCAGCGGACTGTCGGACGCTCAAGCGGCACTGCTCAAGTCCGCCGCTACCCGGATTCCCGTCGTCTACGATCGCAACATGAGTCAGGGTGTCGCCGTATTGACGCGGCTTGTTGCGGACGCGTCGGCGGCATTGGGCCCGGAATTCTCGATCCGTATCGACGAGACGCATCACGTGCACAAGAAGGACGCGCCGTCGGGTACAGCGCTGAAGCTCGGCGAAGCGGCTGCAGCGGCTCGTGGCCTCGATTTCACGGAGGCAAAGCATTTCGATGACGAGTCGAGCCCGCAGCCGGGCCAGATCGAGTTCCAGGTCGAACGACGCGGCAAAGTGCCCGGCGACCATTCGGTGATGCTCGTCAGCGACTCGGAACGACTGACGTTGAGCCACAGCGTAGCGTCGCGCGATGTGTTCGCCCGCGGCGCGGTCACGGCGGCGCGCTGGATCGTCGGTAAACCGGCCGGTTTTTACACGATGGAAGACGTTCTGTTCGGCGAATAGGGAATTTTCCCCAAAAAATCGGCCCAGCCTATAGCGGGCGATTCGAAGCTTCAGTAAACTACGCCGGATCGCGACGCGCGATGTGCGAGCGGGAGGCCAGCCTTCCGTTTTTTTGCATCTGACTTCTGCAAATGCCTGCGGGCAGCCCTGGAAGAGACTTGAGCGATCGGTAGTTTAGAGAGGATCGCCTTTGTCCACGCCAGCCATTCTAGCTCTTCAGGACGGTACGATTTTCCACGGTCAGTCCGTGGGCGCCAATGGGAAGACCATTGGAGAAGTCGTCTTCAATACGGCCATGACGGGTTACCAGGAAATCCTGACCGACCCCTCCTATTGCCGACAGATGGTCACACTGACCTATCCGCACATCGGGAATACCGGTACGAACAGCGATGACATGGAGTCCGTCAAGACTCATGCGTCAGGCCTGATCATCCGGGACCGCTCATCGGTCGTCAGCAGCTGGCGATCGGAGCGCAGCTTCTCCGACTTCCTGAAACAGGCCAATCTTGTCGCGATTGCAGACATCGACACGCGCAAGCTGACCCGGATCATCAGAGAAAAGGGCGCCCAGTCGGGATGCATCATGACCGGCGATGCCGATCCGGCACTCGCGGTGGAGCACGCCCGCAAGTTCCCCGGCATTGCAGGCATGGACCTCGCGAAGTTTGTCTCGACCGAGGCGCCGTACCAGTGGAGCTACGGTACGACGTTCGGCAAGAAGCCACGCATCATGAGCCGTCGCATCGCGCCGTTCCACGTGGTTGCATACGACTTCGGCATCAAGCGCAACATCCTGAAGATCCTCGCCGACCTCGACTGCCGCATGACGGTCGTCCCGGCGCAGACACCGGCCGAGGAGGCACTGGCACTGGATCCGGACGGGATCTTCCTGTCCAACGGCCCGGGTGATCCGGAGCCCTGCGATTACGCGATTCAAGCGATCAAGGTGTTCCTCGGGCGGTCCATCCCGATTTTCGGTATCTGTCTCGGCCATCAGTTGTTGTCGCTGGCTGCCGGCGCAAAGACCGTCAAGATGAAGTTCGGGCATCACGGTGCGAACCACCCGGTGCAGGACCTGGCAACGGGTCAGGTCATGATCACCAGTCAGAACCACGGATTCGCCGTTGACGAGAAGAGCCTGCCGAAGACGGTCGAGGCAACGCACCGGTCGCTGTTTGACGGGACGCTGCAGGGCATCGCGTTCAAGGATCGGCCGGCGTTCAGCTTCCAGGGTCACCCGGAGGCGAGCCCGGGCCCGCACGACCTTAAACCGCTGTTTGAGCGCTTTATCTCGGACATGATCGATATCAAGCGCACTCAATCGAAGGAAAAAGCCATATAAACCATGGTTTTAAAGAAGTTTATTAAAGTAGAAACTGGATCAGGATCCGTGCATGCCTAAGCGTACAGACATCAAGAGTGTGTTGATTATTGGCGCCGGGCCTATCGTCATCGGGCAAGCCTGCGAATTCGACTACTCCGGTGCACAGGCCTGCAAGGCGCTGAAGGAAGAGGGTTACCGGGTCATCCTGGTCAACTCGAACCCGGCGACGATCATGACGGATCCGGAGACCGCTGACGCGATTTACATCGAGCCGGTGCACTGGACGGCTGTCGCTCGCATCATCGAGAAGGAACGGCCTGACGCGCTGCTGCCGACGATGGGCGGCCAGACCGGGCTCAATTGTGCGCTCGACCTTGCTCGCGAGGGTGTGCTCGAGAAGTTCAACGTCGAGATGATTGCCGCATCCCGCGGTGCCATCGACATGGCCGAGGACCGCGACCTGTTCCGCAAGGCGATGTCCGAGATTGGCCTGGAGAGCCCGCGAGCCGAGATCGCGCACACGCTGGACGAGGCGCTGGAGAAACAGAAGGACATCGGCTTCCCGACGATCATTCGACCGTCGTTCACGCTCGGCGGTACGGGCGGCGGTATTGCCTATAACCGGGAGGAGTTCGAGCGCATCGTCTCACACGGCCTGGAGATGTCCCCGACGACCGAGGTACTGCTGGAAGAGAGCGTCATCGGCTGGAAAGAATTCGAGATGGAGGTCGTTCGCGACCGCAAGGACAACTGTATCATCGTCTGCTCGATCGAGAACTTCGATCCGATGGGCGTACACACCGGCGACTCGATCACGGTCGCGCCTTCGCAGACGCTGACCGACAAGGAGTACCAGCGTCTCCGCGATGCGTCGATCGACGTGCTGCGCAAGATCGGTGTTGAGACCGGCGGTTCGAACGTTCAGTTCGCGATCAACCCGACCAACGGCCGCGTGCTGATCATCGAGATGAACCCGCGTGTGTCGCGATCGTCGGCGCTCGCGTCGAAAGCGACTGGCTTCCCGATCGCCAAGGTCGCCGCCAAGCTCGCAATCGGCTACACGCTGGACGAGTTGCAGAACGACATCACGGGCGGCGCAACCCCGGCGTCCTTCGAGCCCACCATCGACTATGTGGTCACAAAAATTCCGCGCTTTACTTTCGAAAAATTTCCCGGAACCAGCGATCGCCTGACGACGCAGATGAAGTCCGTGGGCGAGGTCATGGCGATGGGGCGCACGTTCCAGGAATCGCTGCAAAAGGCGCTTAGAGGCATGGAAATCGGCATTGCCGGTCTCGACGAGGTCATCGACGGCATCGACAACGATGTCGATCGGGACAACCTGCTGCAGGAGTTGCGGCTGCCGGGCCCGGACCGGATTCGCTACGTAGCGGATGCCTTCCGGCACGGTATTGAATTCGAAGAGATCGCCAGCGTCACTGGCATCGACCCGTGGTTTCTCGCCCAGATGGCCGAGCTCGTCGACGCCGAACGATCGCTGAAAGGCCAGACGCTCGACAAGCTGGACGCCACGTCGATGCGTCAACTCAAGCGCCAGGGCTTCTCTGACGATCGCCTGGCAAAGTTGCTCGGTGCGGATCCGAAGGCGCTGCGTGCCCATCGAATCAAGCTCGGCATCAGGCCGGTCTTCAAGCGCGTCGACACCTGCGCCGCAGAGTTCGCAACGACGACGGCATACCTGTACTCAACGTATGAGGAAGAGTGCGAGGCGGCGCCGACGAATCGGGACAAGATCATGATCCTCGGCGGCGGTCCGAACCGCATCGGGCAGGGCATCGAGTTCGACTATTGCTGCGTGCATGCTGCGCTGGCGCTGAAGGAGTCGGGTTACGAGACCATCATGGTCAACTGCAACCCGGAAACTGTATCGACGGATTACGACACGTCGGATCGCCTGTATTTCGAGTCGCTGACGTTTGAAGACGTCATGGAGATCATCGATCTCGAGAAGCCCAAGGGCGTCATCGTGCAGTACGGCGGGCAGACGCCATTAAAGCTAGCGAAGGATCTCGAGGCGGCGGGCGCGCCGATCATCGGCACCTCGCCGGACTCGATCGACCTCGCTGAGGACCGCGAACGCTTCCAGAAACTCGTTGAAGAACTCGGCCTCAAGCAGCCGCCGAACAGCACGGCCAAGAGCAAGGCGGAAGCGCTCAAGGCCGGTAGCGAAGTCGGCTATCCGCTGGTCGTGCGGCCGTCGTATGTCCTCGGCGGTCGGGCCATGGAGATCGTCCACAGCGACGAGGACCTGGCCGCCTACATGGATGCCGCGATCAGCGTGTCCCACGACAGCCCCGTGTTGCTCGATCGTTTCCTCGATGTCGCCACCGAAGTCGACGTCGATTGCGTGTGCGATGGGAACAACGTCCTGATCGGCGGTGTCATGGAGCACATCGAACAGGCCGGGGTGCACTCAGGCGACTCCGGTTGTTCACTGCCGCCGTTCAGCCTGTCCGACGACATGCAGGCCGAGTTGCACGAGCAGGTCGTCAAGCTGGCCAGGGGGTTGAATGTGGTTGGGCTGATGAACACACAGTTCGCAATCCAGAACGACACGGTGTACCTGCTCGAGGTCAACCCGCGAGCGTCGAGGACCGTTCCTTTCGTGTCCAAGGCAATAGGCGCGCCGCTTGCGAAGATCGCCGCCAAGACAATGGTCGGCGAGTCATTGGAAGCCCAGGGCTTTGTCGAGCAGCAGACGCCAGAGTATTTCTCGGTAAAGGAAGCCGTCTTCCCGTTCATCAAGTTCCCGGGAGCAGACCCGATTCTCGGTCCTGAGATGAAGTCGACCGGAGAGGTCATGGGGGTCGGGCGGTCCTTCGGCGAGGCCTATGCAAAGGCGCAACTCGCATCAGGTGTTGTCCTGCCGCGGCAGGGTGCCGCATTGCTGAGCGTCCGGGAGCGGGACAAGGACAGCGCGGTCGAACTCGCGAGAATCCTCGTCGACCGTGGCTTCGACATCATCGCTACGCACGGGACCGCTAAGAAGCTGGCCGCGGAGGGCGTTCCCTGTCGCCGCGCCAACAAGGTTCGCGAGGGCCGTCCGCATATCGTCGACATGATCAAGAACGACGAAATTGACTTCATCGTCAATACGACCGAAGGTAAGCAGGCGATATTCGAGTCCCATTCCATTCGGGCTGAAGCCGTTCGCCGGGGTGTCACGTACTACACGACGCTCGGCGCCGCGATCGCTACCTGCGAGGCGATCGAACACCTTGATGACAGCGACGTTAACCGGCTTCAGGACCTGCACAAAGAGGTAGTGGCATGAACAAGGTGCCCGTAACCGTTCGCGGTCACGAAATGATGACGGAAGAACTGAAGCGCCTGAAGTCGGTGGACCGCCCGGCCGTGATCCAGGCGATCGCCGAGGCGCGTGAGCACGGCGACCTGAAAGAGAACGCGGAATACCATGCGGCTCGCGAGCAACAGGGCTTCATCGAGGGCCGCATCAAGGAACTCGAGGGTAAGCTGTCGCATATCCAGGTCATCGACGTGACCGAGATCGACGGCGGCGGCAAGGTCATCTTCGGCTGCACTGTCGAGCTGCTTGATGTCGAGACGGACAAGGAGATCGTCTACAAGATCGTCGGTGAGGACGAAGCCGACCTGAAGGCCGGCATGATCTCGTACACGTCACCCATTGCACGCGCGTTGATCGGCAAGGTGGAGGAAGACTCCATCATCTTCAATGCGCCGGGCGGCGAGAAAGAGTACGAGGTTATCGAGGTCCGCTATGAATAGCGTCCGCGTGGCGTTAAAGGACTAGCGGGGCAGCCTGATGCGTTTCTTGTCCGGGTTTTCGCAGTAGATCAACGCGACATTGCCGACGCGCTGCACCAGCGTGCCGTTGCTGCGGTCAACGAGTTCAGAAATCATGGCATCGCGGGCGTCGCGATCGCCGACGCGAAGGCTTACCTTGATCAGCTCATGATGCGCGAGCGTACGGTCGTACTCGGCGAGCAGTGAATCGCTGAGTCCTGCGTCGCCGACCATGATGACGGGGTTGAGCTTGTGACCGAGCCCACGCAGGTACTTTTTTTGAGGTTCAGACAGGTTCATGGGGTGGAGTCTAACCCGATTATCTCACCGTTTGTGCAGGCAACGGGCTAGTGAGAGCCCGCGCAATCGGCGAGATAATCGGGTTAGCAGCCTGTTGAAAAAGTCTCAGGCGAGTGCGAGACAAGGCGGTTCTTGACGAAAAAGCGCAGTGTACGCTTGAGTACATGAGCATTTTGAACCGGAAACCAACGCCGGATCGTGCCGGCTGAGAGTTTTTCAACACGCTGCTAGCAGCCTGTGACCGGACGATATTTGCATGAGTAAGCCAAGACGAAGCGGCGGAAGCTGGCGGGATCGCCAGGAACGCGACCCCTATGTTAAGAAGGCCCGGGCTGAAGGCTGGCGGTCTCGCGCCGTGTACAAACTGCAGCAGATCGACGAAAAGGACCGGCTGCTCAAGCCGGGCATGACCATCGTCGATCTCGGGTCTGCGCCAGGCAGCTGGAGCCAATACGTCACCGAAACGATGAACACCCGTGCGCACATCGTCGCCGTGGACCTGTTGCCGATGGATGCGCTGCCGAACGTGGATTTCATCCAGGGCGACTTTCGCGAGGATGCAACGCTGGACGCGATTATGGACGCGCTGGCCGGCGAAAAGGCTGACCTTGTAATGTCGGATATGGCACCCAATATCAGCGGCAACCGAGCGGTGGATCAGCCCAGGTCGATGTACCTGGTGGAGCTGGCGCTCGATATTTGCAACGAGGTCTTGAAGCCTGGCGGCGCATTCGTCACCAAGTTATTCCAGGGCGAGGGTGCCGACGCGTTCATCGCGCTGGCGAAGAGCCGGTTCGAGAAAACCAGGGTCTTCAAGCCAAAGGCATCGAGAGCCGGAAGCCGGGAGGTGTACCTGGTTGCAAAAGGATACAAACCACAGGCCTGAGAATACTGGCACCAACGCCTGCATATGCGCCGAAAGTCTTGTTTTTGCTCGGTTTCTGGCCAAATTGCAGATGTTGCGGAACGCGTCGTGCGTTGTAGCCAGAATTTATCAGGTGTAGTAGTGTCTAACATCGTTAGAACCTGTCTAATGCCCGGAGGAACCGGGTTTTGCGGAGCGCGGTAAGCAAACGTGAATGATCTGACCAAAAACATCCTCGTATTTATTGTCATCATCGTGGTGCTCCTGTCGGTCGTACAAGGACTGTCCGGCGTAGGTGGCGTCCAGCAACAACAGCGAGATTATTCCGAATTCCTGGAGCAGGTTCGGTCCGGCCAGGTGTCGGTTGTCGAGTTCGACGATAAGCGCATCGAGTACGGTAACAGCGAGCCGCTCAAGTACTACACGATCAGCCCGGAAACGAACAACGACGTCCTGATCGGATTGCTGGAAGATGCCAACGTCCGCTTTACCGGTGTCGAAACCAAGCAGCCGAGCCTGATCGGTCAGCTACTCATCAGTTCATTCCCGATCCTTCTGTTGATCGGCGTATGGGTCTATTTCATGCGCCAGATGCAGGGCGGCGGCGGAGGCCGTGGTGCGATGTCATTCGGCAAGAGCAAGGCCCGCCTGCTGGGTGAGGACCAGGTCGGTGTCACGTTTGCCGACGTAGCAGGCGTGGAAGAGGCCAAGAGCGAAGTTGCTGAGATCGTCGAGTTCCTGCGCGACCCGAGCAAGTTCCAGCGCCTCGGCGGCAAGATCCCGAAGGGCGTGCTCATGGTCGGCCCGCCGGGTACCGGTAAGACGCTGCTCGCCAAAGCAATCGCCGGCGAAGCCAAGGTACCGTTCTTCACGATTTCCGGCTCTGACTTCGTCGAAATGTTCGTCGGTGTCGGCGCCAGTCGCGTCCGCGACATGTTCGACCAGGCCAAGAAGCAGGCGCCTTGCATTATCTTCATCGACGAGCTCGACGCCGTCGGTCGCCATCGTGGCGCAGGCCTCGGCGGTGGACATGACGAGCGCGAGCAGACGCTGAACCAGATGCTCGTCGAGATGGATGGCTTCGAAGGCAGCGAGGGCATCATCGTCATCGCCGCGACCAACCGCCCGGACGTCCTGGACCCGGCGCTGCTGCGCCCAGGTCGCTTCGACCGCCAGGTCGTTGTTCCGCTGCCCGACGTTCGCGGCAGGGAGCTGATTCTCAAGGTTCATATGCGGAAGGTGCCGCTGGACGACGATGTACGTCCCGGCGTTATCGCCCGCGGCACGCCCGGCTTCTCGGGTGCAGACCTCGCCAACCTCGTCAACGAGGCCGCTCTGTTTGCGGCGCGTGCGAACAAGCGCGTGGTAAGCATGGAGCAGTTCGACCAGGCGAAAGACAAGATCATGATGGGTGCCGAGCGCCGGTCGATGGTCATGAGCGAGCAGGAGAAGCTGAATACGGCCTACCACGAGGCCGGCCACGCCATTGTCGGCTACCTCGTGCCCGAGCACGATCCTGTGTACAAAGTCACGATTATTCCGCGCGGACGTGCGTTGGGTGTCACGATGTACCTGCCTGAGGAAGACCGCTACAGCATGTCGAAGCAGCGTCTCGAGAGCATGATTGCGAGCCTGTTCGGCGGCCGTATTGCGGAAGAGATGACCCTCGGCAAGTCCGGCGTCACGACCGGCGCGTCCAACGACATCGAGCGTGCTACAGAGATCGCCAGGAACATGGTCACCAAGTGGGGCCTCTCGGAGCGCCTCGGCCCGCTGACCTACAGTGAGGACGACGGCGAAGTGTTCCTCGGTCGTTCAGTCACCCAGCACAAGCAGGTGTCTGACGACACGGCGCACGCCATCGACGAAGAAGTTCGCAAGATCATCGACTCCAACTACGACAAGGCGGAGACGCTGCTTAAGGAGAACATCGAGAAGCTGCACGTCATGGCCAAGGCGCTCGTCAAGTACGAGACCATCGACGAGACCCAGATCAAGGACATCATGGAAGGTCGCGAGCCGCGTCCGCCCGCTGACTGGGAAGAGCCGACGGATCCGAAACGACCGGACGGCGGCCTGGAAAGCGAACCGGAAGTCGCCGGACCGATTGGCGGACCTGCCAGCGAACACTAGCGTTCGAATAATGCCAGCCATCGAGCCAGTCGGAGTGATCTCCGGCTGGCTTTTTTCTATGCTGCGCTGGGTAAGTAAGGAGACTTTCGTTGCTCAAGCTTGGATCCATGCAATTGCCCGACGTATCGGTGATGGGCGTACTCAACGTGACGCCGGACTCTTTTTCCGATGGCGGGCGATTCAATTCACGTGACGCGGCGCTGCGTCAGGCCGAGAAACTGATCTCCGAAGGCGCGTCCATCGTCGACGTCGGGGGCGAGTCCACGCGGCCCGGTTCCAGCGCCGTTGGCGAGTCGGAGGAGATCGATCGGGTCGTACCGGTCGTCGAGGCGCTTGCCTCCGAGCTGGGTGCGACAGTGTCTGTCGATACAACCAAGTCAGCCGTCATGAGAGCCGCGGTATCCGTAGGGGCCGCGATGATCAACGACGTCAGGGCGCTGCAGGATGACGGCGCGCTGGAGGCGGCTGCTGAGCTCGGCGTGCCTGTCTGCCTGATGCACATGCAGGGCATGCCGCGCACGATGCAGGATAGCCCGGAGTACGGGGACGTCGTCAAAGACGTCTACAACTTCCTGGAGCAGAGGCTCGCAGCCTGCGAGGCGGCGGGGATAGCTCGGGATCGCATCGTGCTGGACCCCGGCTTTGGCTTCGGCAAGATCGTGGAGCACAATCTCAGCTTGCTGAAACACCTGCGCCGGCTGAAGGACCTGGGCCAGCCCTTACTCGCGGGCCTGTCCAGAAAGTCGACCCTGGGCCATATCACCGGCCGCGAGGTTGACGCGCGAATGCCGGCGAGTATTGTGACGGCTGCAATCGCCGTGCAGAACGGGGCG
>JAAUYD010155691.1_pt1 | contig 10101 bp, 9 predicted proteins | sample 7278101 | NCBI WGS metagenome assembly JAAUYD01 (sample SAMN14350128, study PRJNA611818) | marine sediment metagenome | isolation source: surface marine sediment (0.6m) | place: French Polynesia: Moorea | collected 2018-08
CACAGCGGCCTGCAGCCGCTGGGTTCGGGCGCGCTGCCGCCGCCGGCGGCGGTGCAGCGCGGCGGCGCCGGCCTGCTGGCAGCGCAGTCGGCGTGCCCGTTCCAGGCCGTCGCGCGTTACCGCCTCGGCGCCGCGCCGCTCGCCGAACCGGGCTTCGCCGTCGACGGCGCGCTCGGCGGCACGCTGGTCCACGAGCTGCTGCAGCGGCTGTGGCAGGGGCTCGGCGATTCGGCGGCGCTGGCCGCGCGTAGCCGCGAGTCGCTCGCCGCAACCGTGCTGACACTGGCACGGGCCGTGCTGGACGACATCGGGAGACGGCGTCCGGACCTGTTCACAGCGCGCTTCCGCGACCTCGAGGCGCGGCGCCTCAGCGAGCTGGTCAACGACTGGCTCGACGTCGAGCGCGCACGCGGCCAGGCGTTCCGCATCGTCGCGCTCGAGCGCAAGCAGCAGGTCACGCTCGGTGGCCTCGAGCTGACCACCCGCGTCGACCGCATCGACGAACTCGCCGACGGCAGCCTGGCCGTCATCGATTACAAGACCGGGCGCCGGGTCGCTACCGACGGCTGGTTCGACGCGCGCGTCAGCGAGCCGCAGCTGCCGCTGTACAGCGTACAGGCCGACGCGCCGCTCGGCGCGGCACTGCTGGCGCGCGTCCGCAACGACGCCGCCGGCTGTCGCTTCGTCGGTCTGAGCCGGCTCGACGGCATCGCCACCGGCGTCACGACCGCCGGCGACGACGCACCGGACTGGCAGCCGACACTGGCCCGCTGGCGCCAGGCGCTGACCGCGCTGGCCGCTGAATTCGTCGCCGGCCGCGCCGACCCGACGCCATCGCCCGCGGCCTGTGAGTACTGCCCGTTGGGATCGCTGTGTCGGGTCGACGCGCACGGCGGGGACGCACCCGATGACGGCTGAGCGCGTGATCGACGCCGAGCAACGGCAGCGTGCGCTCGAAATCGCCGCGTCGTTCATCGTTCAGGCGCCGGCCGGCTCGGGCAAGACCGAGCTGCTGACGCAGCGCTTTCTGCGCCTGCTCGCCGTCGTCGACGAGCCGGAGGAGATCTGCGCGATCACGTTCACGCGCAAGGCCGCCGCCGAGATGCGTCAGCGCATCGTCAGCGCACTCGCGGGCGTAGATGGTCCGCGGCCGGCGGCGGCGCATGCCGGCCTGACCTGGACACTGGCCGGCGCCGCGCTGCAGCGCGATGCCGAACGCGGCTGGCAGCTGCTGCGCAACCCCAACCGCCTGCGCATCCAGACCTTCGACAGCCTCGCCCACTCGCTGGCCCGCCAGCTGCCGATCCTCAGCGAGTTCGGCGCCGTGCCGACCACCACCGAAGACGTCGACGGCTATTACCGCGACGCCGCGCGCGCGACGCTGCGCGCGCTCGAGGACAGCGATGTCGGCCCGCACCTGGCGCGCCTGCTCGAGCATCTCGACAACCGCCACGGTCAGCTCGAGGAGCTGCTGTGCGCGATGCTGCGGCGCCGCGACCAGTGGCTGCCGCACGTCATCGACTCGCCCGACGGCGGCGCGCTCGACGACGCACTCGGCGCGGCGGTCAGCGACCACCTGCGGCAGCTGCTGCGCGACACGCCCGCGGACTGGCTCGCGGCGCTGGTCGATGCCGCGCGCGCGGCCGCCGAGAGGCTCGACGGCGAGCACGGCGCGACGACGCTGCGCGGCTGGCGGGGGCGCAGCGCGCCACCCGGCAGCGACTGGTCCGAGCTGCCGGCGTGGCAGGGACTCGCCGAGTTGGTCCTGACCGCGGGCGGCGACGTGCGGCGGCGCTGGGACGCCAAACTCGGCTTCCCGCCGCCGAGTGCCAGCGGCATCGGCAGCGACGAGAAGGCACGGCGGCAACGGGCCAAGCGCGACGTCCAGGGTCTCGCCGATGCGCTGGCCGGATCCGCCGACCTGGTCGCCGCGTGGCACGGCCTGCGCGGCCTGCCGGCGACCGGGCTGGACGCCGGGCAGCACGCGGTGCTCGGCGCGCTGTTCCAGGTGTTGTTGCGCACCGTCGCCGAACTCAGGCTGGGCTTCCGCGACGCTGGCGAGGTCGATTTCTGCGAGACGCAGATGCGCGCCCAGCACGCACTGGGCACGGCCGACGCACCGTCGGACCTCGCGCTGGCCCTCGACTATCGCCTGCAGCACCTGCTGGTCGACGAGTTCCAGGACACGTCGAGCAGCCAGTACCGGCTGCTCGCGACGCTGACCGCGACGTGGCAGCCCGGCGACGGCCGCACGCTGTTCGCCGTCGGCGACCCGATGCAGTCGATCTACCGTTTCCGCGAGGCCGAGGTCGGCCTGTACCTCGCCGCGCGCGAGCACGGCATCGGTCAGCTGGCGCTGCAGCCGCTGACGCTGGCCGTGAACTTCCGCTCGGCGCGCGGCATCGTCGACTGGGTCAACGCCGGCTTCGCCCGGCTGTTCCCGACCCGCGTCGATGTCGCGCGCGGCGCCGTCGACTACGCCCCGGCACAGGCGTTCCACGCCGCCGACGATGGCCCGGCCGTGCAGGTGCATGCCCAGGCCGGGGCCGACCCGCGGGCCGAGGCCGAACAGGTCGTCGGCCTGGTCAACAGGGCACTCGCCGAGACCAGCGACGGCCAGGTCGCCGTGCTGGCGCGCGCGCGCCGCCACCTGCACGCGATCGCTGCGGCGCTGAAGGCCGCCGGGGTCTCATTCCAGGCCGTCGACGTCGACCCGCTGGCCGGCCAGCCGGTGGTCCGCGACCTGTATTTCCTGACCCGCGCGCTGTTGCACCCGGGCGACCGCCTGGCCTGGCTGACGGTGCTGCGCGCGCCGTGGCTCGGTCTCGACCTCGCCGACCTGCTGGTGGTCGGCGACGCGACGTCGCGCTGCATCGTCGATTGCCTGCTCGATCCGCAGGTGCGCGAGCGCCTCAGCGACGACGGCCGCGAGCGGGTCGCGCGGCTGCTGGACTGCGTCGACAACCAGCTGCCGGCACGCGGCCGCCGGCCATTGCGCGAATGGATCGAGGGCATATGGCTGCGCCTGGGTGGCGCCGCGGTCGCCGGCGCCGCCGCGGCCGAAGACGCCCAGGCCTTCCTCGCGCTGCTCGACCGCCATGCCGAGGCCGCCGGGTTGGTCGATTTCCAGGCCCTGGAACTGGCCATGCAGCGCCTGTACGCGGCGCCGGACAGCCTCGCCGACGGCCGCGTCCAGCTGATGACGATGCACAAATCCAAGGGCCTGGAATTCGACACCGTGATCCTGCCGTCGCTCGGCCGGCGCACCGGCAACGCCGGTGCCGAGCTGTTGTACTGGCTGGAACGCCCGCGCGGCGACGGTCGGGTCGCGCTGCTGATGGCGCCGATACGCGCCGCGCGCCAACCCAGCGAGCCGATCTCGGCCTACCTGCGCGATCTCGATCGCGACAAGTCGCGCCTGGAGACGACGCGCCTGCTGTATGTCGCGGCGACGCGCGCCCGCCGCCGCCTGCACCTGCTCGGGCACATCGGCTTCGGCGCCGACGGTACACCGCGCGCACCGGTGGCCGACAGCCTGCTGGAACGGCTGTGGCCGGTCGTCGAGCCGGCCTTCGCCGCGCTCGAGCCGCCCGCCGAGCAGCCACGCGCCGTACCCGCCGACGCGCCGCCGCTGTATCGCCTGGCGGCGGACTGGGCGCCGGACTGGGCACGCCTGGGCGCGCCGCCAGACCCGGTCGCGACGGCGGCCGATCCGCCGACGACGATCGAGTTCGACTGGGCCGGCGACAGCGCGCGCCTGGTCGGCACGCTGGTACACCGCTGGCTGGAACGGATCGCCGACGACGGTATCGACGACTGGCCGGCAGCGCGGGTCGACGAGCTGACGCCACGCCTGCGCATCGGCCTGCGCCACCTCGGCGTCGACCCGTCTGAACTCGACGCCGCGCTCGACAAGACGCAGCGCGCGCTGCGTCAGACTCTCGACGACGAGACCGGGCGCTGGATCCTGAGCGCGCACCGCGACGCCCGCTGCGAATGGCCGCTGACCGTGCACGACGACGGTGCACAGCGCTACGTGATCGACCGCAGCTTCGTCGACGACTCGGGCACGCGCTGGATCATCGACTACAAGACCGGCGAACACCTCGACGGTGATCGCGAGGCCTTCCTCGATGCCGAACAGCAGCGCTACCGTCAGCAGCTGCTGGACTACGCCGCGATCGTGCGCCGCTTCGAGTCGCGGCCGATCCGGCTGGCGCTGTATTTCCCGCTGTTCGCCGACTGGCGGGTCTGGGACTTCGACGGCTGAATCCACGCGATTCGGCCCGGCCGAGCATTGCCTTGGCAGGCAGCTTTGGTTACGGTCCATGCGAAGCAGCAACCGCCTGCCTTCACGATCACCGGCCGCACGACCATGCACTACCTGTCCGCCACCCTGTCGCTGAGCCTGTTCTGGATCGTCCTGTCCGGTCATTTCAGCCCGCTGCTGCTGAGTGTTGGCGCGGTCTCGGTCGCGCTGGTGGTCTGGTTGCTGTGGCGCATGGACAGCACCGACCGGCAACCGAACACGCTGCATCCCAGTCTCGGCCTGTTCGCTTATCTCGGCTGGCTGCTGTGGGAGGTCGTCAAGGCCAATATCGACCTCGCCAAGCGCATCCTGCACCCGTCGCTGCCGATCGAGCCGACCTGGACGCGACTCGACGTCGGCCTGTCGACGAAGCTCGGCAAGACGCTGTACGCCAACTCGATCACGCTCACCCCGGGCACGCTGACCACCGACGTCGACGAGGGCCATTTCATGATCCATGCGCTGTCGCGCGAAGGCATCGAATCGCTACGTGCCGGGGAGATGGAAGAGCAGATCCGCAAACTGGGACTGTAGAGGCATGCTGGCGGCGGCAATCATCGCGATTCTCGTGACCATGGCGCTCGCCCTGGTGCGTGGCTTCCGGGGGCCGACCGAGTACGACCGGATGCTGGCCGCGAACTCGTTCGGCACCAAGACGGTGCTGCTGATCGCGCTCGGCGGACACGCGCTGTCCTGGCACAGTCATCTCGATGTCGCGCTGCTGTACGCGATGGTCAACTTCGTCGGCACCATCGCCGTGATGCGCTTCTTCGAATACTGCTGCAGCGACGAGGACACGGTCAGGCGGGAGGACGCCCGGTGAGCCTGCTCGTTGAATTGCTCAGCGGTGCGCTGCTGCTGGTCGGCGGGGTACTCTGCGTCACCGGCGGTATCGGACTGGTGCGACTGCCGGATTTCTTCTCGCGGGTCCACGCATCCGGGTTGACCGAGACGCTCGCCGCGCCGTTGCTGCTGTGCGGGCTGATGCTGCGCATGGACTGGTCGCTCGACCTGTTGAAGGTGCTGCTGATCCTGGCGTTCATCCTCGCGACCAACCCGACCGCGAGCCATTCGATGGCCAAGGCGGCGCTGCATGGCGGACGCCGGCCGCTGATCGCCGACGATGCCGACGCGGCCGGGGAGAATGCGCCATCGAAGAGCTGATCGACATCGTCCTGCTCGGTTTCCTGGTGCTCGTTGCGATCGCCGCGATCCGCCTGCGTGACCTGTTTGCCGTGGCCATGCTGTTCGGCATCTTCAGCTTCCTGGTCGCGGCCCTGTTCATGGACCTCGACGCGGTCGACGTCGCGTTCACCGAGGCCGCGGTCGGGGCCGGCGTCACGACCGTGCTGCTGCTGTCGACGCTGCGCCTGACCAACCGCTGGGAACGCCGCCCGGGCCACAGCCGCCTGGTGCCGCTGCTGGTCGTCACGATCACCGGGGCGGCCCTGGTCTACGGCATCCTCGACGCGCCGTTCTTCGGCGATCAGAACGCGCCGGCACACCAGCACGTTGCGCCGCGTTACATCGAGCAGGGTCCGCAGGAGGTGGGCATGCCGAACATCGTGACCGCGGTACTGGCGAGCTACCGCGGCTACGACACCTTCGGCGAGACCGTCGTGATCTACACCGCCGGCCTCGCGGTGCTGTTGCTGCTGGGCATCCCGGACGGGCCGAACATCCGTCCCGGGCGCAGCGCGATCGGCGACCAACTGGTGTTGCGCGTCGTCGTCAAGTTCCTGATCCCGTTCGTGCTGCTGTACGGGCTTTACGTCCAATGGCACGGCGACTTCGGCGCCGGCGGCGGCTTCCAGGCCGGCGTGATCTTCGCGACCGGTTTCGTCCTCTACGACCTGGTGTTCGGCGACGGCGATGCACGGATGGCCGTGCCCCCGGCCTGGCTGCATCGACTCGCCGCCCTCGGCGTGTTGCTTTACGGCGGCGTCGGTGTCTACTCGCTGCTGGCCGGCAAACCCTTCCTCGACTACACGGCGCTGGCACACGACCCGGTGCATGGACAGCATCTCGGTGTCCTGCTGGTCGAACTTGGGGTCGGCATCACGGTGTTCTCGATCGTGCTGGCGATCTTCTACGCGCTTTCCGGGCGGAGGCGTCAGGTATGACCGGCATCCCCGGCCTGATCAATTACTGGGCCGCGATCTTTCTGATGATGGCCGGCTTCTACGTCGTCATCGCCCAGGGCAACCTGGTGAAGAAGCTGATCGGGCTGGGCCTGTTCCAGGCATCCGTGTTCATCTTCTACATCACGATCGGCAAGGTCAGCGACGGCAGCGCACCGGTATTCACCGAGGGCGTCACGACGTATTCGAACCCACTGCCGCATGTGCTGATCCTGACCGCGATCGTCGTCGGCGTCGCGACCACGGCGGTCGGCCTGGCGCTCGTCGTGCGCATCCAGGAGGCCTACGGCAGCGTCGAGGAAGACGACATCCACGCCGCCGATCAGGCGGCCGAATTCGGGCAAGCGGGCGGCGCCCCGCCCGGAGACGCCGACTCGTGAGCCTGCTGGATCATCTGCCGGTCCTGGTAGTGCTGCTGCCGCTGATGTCCGCACCGCTGTGCGTCCTCGTCGACCGGCCATTCGCGGGCTGGCTGATCGCGCTGGTCGCGAGCTTGTTGAGCTTCGCGTCGGCGATCGGGCTGCTGCTGCAGGTCGGTGGCGGCGACGCGATCAGCTACCAGCTCGGCGGCTGGGCGCCGCCGTGGGGTATCGAGTACCGGATCGACCTGCTCAGCGCCTTCGTGCTGCTGATCGTTACCGGAATCGCGTCACTGGTCATGCTGTTCGCACGCCACAGCGTCGCCGCCGAGATACCCGAGGGCCGCATCGCCAGGTTCTATGCCGCGCTGCTGCTGGCGTTCGCCGGCCTCGCCGGCATCGTCGCGACCGGCGATGCATTCAATGTGTTCGTGTTCCTCGAGATCTCGTCGCTGGCCTCTTATGCCGTGATCAGCATGGGCCGCGACCGGCGCGCGCTGAACGCGGCCTTCGAGTACCTGATCATGGGCACGATCGGCGCCACGTTCATCCTGATCGGGATCGGTTTCCTGTACATGATGACCGGCACGCTGAACATGCTCGATCTCGCCGCACGCCTGCCCGAGGTCGCGGACACGCGCACCGTGCGCGCCGGCTTCGCGTTCCTGACTGTCGGCATCGGCCTGAAGCTGGCGATGTTCCCGCTGCACCTGTGGCTGCCGAATGCCTACGCCTACGCGCCGTCGGCCGTCACCGCGTTCCTTGCCGCGACCGCGACCAAGGTGGCGGTCTACGTGTTGTTGCGTTTCACGCTCGAGATCTTCGGCGCCGAGTTCTCGCTCGGCGCGATGCCGCTGGATCTGATCCTGATGGCGCTCGGCCTGATCGGCATGCTGTCGGCGTCGCTGGTCGCGGTGTTCCAGCACAACGTCAAGCGCCTGCTGGCCTACTCAAGCGTCGCGCAGATCGGCTACATGCTGCTCGGCATCGGCCTCGCATCGACGACCGGCGCCACCGCGGCGATCCTGCACATCTTCAATCACGCGTTGATGAAGGGCGCCCTGTTCCTCGCCGTCGGCGCGGTCGCCTATCGCATCGGTGCCGTGACGCTGCGTGACTTCGCCGGGCTCGGGCAGCGCATGCCGTGGACGACGGCAGCGATCGTGCTCGGCGGCCTGAGCCTGATCGGCGTACCGCCGACGGTCGGTTTCATCAGCAAGTGGTACCTGGTGCTGGGTACGCTGGAACAGGGGCTCTGGCCGGTCGCGGCCCTGGTCCTGATCGGTTCACTGCTCGCCGTGCTGTATATCTGGAAACTGGTCGAGGCGGCCTACTTCGAACCGGCCCCGGCAGGCGCGGACACGGCACACGAGGCGCCGTGGTCGATGCTGCTGCCGATCTGGCTGCTGGTCGGCGCCAATCTCTACTTCGGCATCGATACCGACATCCCTGTCGGTGTCGCAACACAGGCCGCTGACGCGTTGATCGGAAGCGGTCGATGACGCCGGAGCTGCTCCTGACGTGGATCCCGTTGCTGCCATTCGGCGCGGCGATTGGCGTCGTCCTGGCGCGCAATCATCCCAATCTCCGTGACGGCATCAGCATCGCGGCCGGCGTGATCCTGTTCGTACTCGTCGCCGCCCTCGCCGCGAACCTCGACTGGGAGGCACCACCGACACTGGTCATGGCGACGCCGGTGGCCGGCCTGTCGCTGGCGTTGACGCCCGAACCGCTCGGCATACTGTTCGCGCTGATCGCCAGCCTGCTGTGGCCGATCACGACCGTGTATGCGGTCGGCTACATGCGCACCAACCGCGAGCACAACCAGACCCGCTTCTACGCGGCCTTCGCCGTATCGATCGCCGCGGCGATGTGCATCGCGCTGGCCGGCAACATGCTCACGCTGTTCGTGTTCTACGAGGTGCTGTCGATCTCGACCTACCCGCTGGTCACGCACGCCGGCACCGACAAGGCGAAACGCGCAGGCCGGGTGTACCTCGGGCTGCTGATGGGCACGTCGATCGGTTTCCTGCTGCTCGCCATGATCTGGACGTGGAGCCTGACGGGCACGCTGGATTTCACCGCGGGCGGGGTGTTCGGCGACGACACCGACAGCGGCATGCTGAGCGTGCTGCTGATGTTGTACGTGCTCGGCACCGGCAAGGCCGCGGTGATGCCGTTCCATCGCTGGCTGCCGGCGGCAATGGTCGCGCCGACCCCGGTCTCGGCGCTGTTGCACGCGGTCGCGGTGGTCAAGGCCGGCGTGTTCACGGTGGTCAAGGTCTCGGTGTATATCTTCGGCATCGACACGATCTCGGCCATCGCGGCTGCCGACTGGCTGCTGGCATTGTCCGGTTTCACCATCATTGCCGCGTCGGTGATCGCGCTGAACAAGGACAACCTGAAGGCGCGCCTCGCGTACTCGACGATCAGCCAGCTGTCGTATGTCGTGTTGGGTTGCGCACTCGCCACATCGATGGGCGTCATCGGTGGCTCCATGCATATCGCGATGCATGCGATGGGCAAGATCACGCTGTTCTTCTGTGCCGGCGCGATCTACACCGCAGCGCACAAGACCGAGATCAGCCAGATGGATGGCCTGGGACGCGTCATGCCGATCACCTATGGCGCGTTCCTGATCGGCGCGTTGAGTGTCATCGGCCTGCCGCCGCTGGGCGGATCCTGGAGCAAGTGGTTCTTGTTGGTCGGCGCGGCGGATGCCCAGCAGATGGCGATGATTGCGGTGCTGCTGGTCAGCTCCCTGCTCAACGTCGCCTACCTGGTGCCGGTGGCCGCACGCGGCTTTTATCGCGGTCCACCCAGCGGGGCCAATACCGCCCGCGTTGCGATCCGCGAGGCGCCGCTGGCATGCCTGGTGCCGCTGTGCCTGACCGCGTTCGGCTGCCTGCTGCTGTTTGTCTACGCCGATGCGCTGTACGCGTTTCTGTTGCCGATCGCGGCACCCGCAACGACACCCTGAGGTCTCGCCATGCCCGGCCCCACCGACGACAAAGACAGGACGAAAAAGACCTATTGGCTCGACCAGCGGCGCAACGTCGACCGCCTGGTGTATGGATTGGTAGCGATCTGCGGCCTGCTGGTCGTCGCCGATCTTTTCTACCACAAGCATACCCACTTCGCGTTCGAGGGCTGGTTCGGGTTCTTCGCCGGGTTCGGCTTCGTGATGTGCGTCATCCTGGTGCTGCTGGCGAAGGAGATGCGCAAGATCGTCAAACGGGACGAGGACTACTATGACTGAGTCGCTCAATCCCGCGTTGATCCTGATCCTCGG
>JAAUYD010096572.1_pt1 | contig 10098 bp, 10 predicted proteins | sample 7278101 | NCBI WGS metagenome assembly JAAUYD01 (sample SAMN14350128, study PRJNA611818) | marine sediment metagenome | isolation source: surface marine sediment (0.6m) | place: French Polynesia: Moorea | collected 2018-08
ATTTAATCTGACTAATCAAGCCCCTGATAGTCTGACCTTGGAATTAGATTCAGACAATTATCATCCCTCACAAACCCTTACTTTATCAGGAATCGCCAATGATGCCGATGGCAGTCATGATTTAGAAAAAGTTGATTTCTATTTACAACTTCCCAATCAAACGTGGATGAATCTTTCTGATGTAGAAACCTTTGCTGACAATGGCGATTTTAGTTATCAGTTAGACTTAGATAATTACGGGTTGGGGAATTATAATATTTGGGGCAGAGCGCAAGATTATCAAGGAACATTTAGTGCTTGGATAAAGCAAAGTTTTTCTGTTCAAAATCAAGCACCTAGTAACCTAAATTTATCCTTAAATTCTAATACTTACCAAACTGATGATCTGATTAACATCGAGGGAACCTTGACAGATATGGATGGATTTGATGATTTGCTAAAAGTAGAAATGTGGTTGAGACAACCTAACAATGTTTGGATAGATATACCAGATATTACGCTCTTTGAACAGGAGGGAAATAATATAGGATCGTTTAATTACGATTTGAACCTAAACGATGCTATGGCCGGAGATTATTTATTATGGGCGCGAGGACAAGATACTATAGGTGTAACAAGTAATGCTGTTCAACAAAGTTTTGCGGTGGGATAAACAAGAAAAATTAGTTAATGAGAAATATTTAACTTATTAACTTATTAACTAATTTTTCAATCGATAAAATAATAATCTCTGGTTCATCTATCCAAACAAAATGACTACTATTATTAGCTAAAATTTGACTAGAGTTTGATGATAGTTGGAGTAACTCATTATGAATAATATCTCTGAGTTTATTTGTTGCTTTTAAAGGTAAGAAAACTGTAAAAATAGAAGAGTGAAAAAATGTTTTTGATTTGATACTAATGAGAGGAATATTGACTAAATTATTTGCTTTTTGTACTTGGGTTGCACTGGTTTCTAAATTCCAAATTTCTCTAGCCATCGTTAACCAATGTTTGGGATGATAAAAAGACTGTTTAACAAGCTTCAAACTATCTTGATCAAACTTTTTTAACTGGGGTTTAATTAATTCAAATATTTGCAAATTTCCTAACAGCCTGATTAACCCTAATATTGCACCAAAGATTGACATAATAAACCCTAAAAGAAAAAATAATTTTAATAATTTTACCGATAAAGGCAAGTTTAACATTGCTTTTTCATGGAGTCCATCCGTTAGAATAATTCCACAAACTTTCTCAGGAAAATAATGAGCATATAATCTAACATTATAACTACCAAAAGAATCCCCCACTAATAAATAAGGTGGCGAAATTTCTGCTTGTTGTAAAAGCTGATCTAATTCATAAATAATTTCTTGACTACAGCGTTTTTTGGGACTAGAATCACTCCAACCATACCCTGGTCGATCATAAATAAAAACTTTAGTTATTTTAGCAATTTCATTGATTAATAAATAACCCTCTATTCCCCCTAAACTATGATCAAATATCACTGTAATATCACCAGAACCCTTCTGATAACAATGAACTTTATAACCTCCTAAATCAATCAACTTTCCTGGAGGAAGTTGTTGATATTTTTCTAATAATGTAAATAACCAATGGTAGCTAGTTGTTAAGGATAAAACAATTAGCTTAAAATAATTCAATGAAAATAAATTATTCATGATCTTATCAAGATTAAATTATAAAAAATAATCAAAAAATTTATGATTATAGCAAGACCGACACGCTATAATAGTTAAGGTTAATAAGATGGACTCTTATTTGACCACAAAATAAACCTATTTGGCTTTTTTCTGCAATATCTTAACAATGTCTTCCAATCAACCACAACGGGAACCCCATTCAGCCTCTAGTTTAGAAGAAATCCGCGCTACACGACTCGAAAAAGTAGAACAGTTGAAACAACTGGGGTTAATCCCTTACGCTTATCAGTGGAAATCTACCCATGATGCTGCAACTTTACAGGATAAATATGCCAGCTTAAAAGAGGGGGAAGAAGTGGAGGTAGACGTTGCGATCGCAGGAAGAATTATCGCCCGTCGTGTCTTCGGAAAACTGGCCTTTTTCAGCTTACAAGACGAAACTGGAACCATTCAATTATATCTCGATAAAAAAGAAATTCAAGCACACATGAGTGATCTTGAAAGTGCTTTTAATCATCTCAAAAAATTAACCGATACAGGAGATATTATCGGGGTAAAAGGAAGTATCAAAAGAACGGAGAAAGGAGAACTTTCTGTTAAAGTTAAAGAATACAAAATATTAACTAAATCTCTATTACCTTTACCCGATAAATGGCACGGTTTAACGGATACTGAAAAACGCTACCGTCAACGGTATGTAGACTTAATTGTTAACCCCCAAGTTCGACAAACATTTCGTCGTCGGGCCCAGATTACTGCTTCTATTAGACGTTACTTAGATCAGCAGGGTTTTATAGAAATAGAAACCCCCGTTTTACAATCAGAAGCAGGGGGCGCAGAAGCCCGTCCTTTTATTACGTATCATAACACCTTAGAGATGGATTTGTATCTAAGAATTGCCACAGAATTGCATCTCAAACGGTTAATTGTCGGTGGGTTTGAAAAAGTATTTGAACTGGGTAGAATTTTCCGTAATGAAGGGGTTTCTACTAAACATAATCCTGAATTTACCTCCATTGAAGTGTATCAAGCTTATGCTGATTATAATGATATGATGGAGCTAACCGAAGCAATTATAACTACAGCAGCAGAAGAAGTTTTAGACACTTTAAAGATTACTTATCAAGGGGAAGAAATTGACTTATCAACTCCTTGGCGACGGGTAACAATGCACGATATTGTTAAAGAAAAGAGTGGGCTAGATTTTGAAAATTTTAAAGACTTTGAGACAGCAAAAAATGCGGTGAAAGATGCAGGGTTAGAAGTCCCTGAAACCTGTCAAAATTTAGGTAAATTACTCAATGAAGTATTTGAGCAAACCGTAGAAGAAAGCTTAATTCAACCGACATTTATCTTAGATTTTCCTGTAGAAATTTCTCCTTTAGCTAAACCTCACCGTAGCAAACAAGGATTAGTTGAACGCTTTGAATTATACATTGTCGGACGAGAATTAGCTAATAGTTTTTCTGAATTAACTGACCCGATTGATCAACGAGAAAGACTGGAAAAACAAGCAGAACAAAAAGCAGCCGGCGACTTAGAAGCGCACAGTGTTGACGAAGATTTCTTAACAGCATTAGAATATGGTATGCCCCCTACTGGTGGCTTAGGTATTGGTATCGATCGCCTAATTATGTTATTAACTGATTCTGCGAGTATTCGGGATGTTATTGCCTTCCCCTTGCTAAAAAGTCAAAGTGTTGCCATCAAATCTTTTGACTATGATGAAGACACAAAAATTCTCAGAGTTGAGTTTAGTAATGGGGGAATTTATCAATATCATGATGTTCCTAAACCTGTTTATGATGAGTTAGAAAAGGCCCCATCCAAAGGACAGTATTTCAATGCAGAAATCAAAGATAAATTTGGCTTTGATCGAGAAGTTTAATCAAGAAAATTGGTATTAGAAAGGCGATCCCAGTTATTGATAGTTGGGCGAGGGCTTTTCTTGGTAGTGTATTATAAGTAGTGAAAGTTAATTTTTCACCTGAATTTCTATTAAAATAAGCTCAGGAAGTATAATAAGGTTGTAAAATTTTTCAATTTTGAAGAAAGTGTCAGAACTGAGATTAAGATTTTGTCATGACTCTCAATCTCTGGGTCAATTGGACTAATTACCATAAAAACCATGAAAAGAAGCTGGCAAATAGTACAAAAACTTGGATTAGGTGCTATTCCTATTCTCAAGCTACGAGAATCATTGATACAAGAGTCTAACCTAACACAAAATTATTTAGTTTTGACTCTTGGTTCTTGTTTATTAGCAACTTTTGGATTAATTATTAATAGTGCTGCGGTTATCATTGGGGCAATGATTATCGCCCCATTAATGTTACCTTTAAGGGGATTTGCTTTTGCTACTTTAGAGGGGGACATTGAGTTACTAAGGCGTAGTTTTTTTTCTATTATTTTTGCTACTTTTTTATCTTTTTTTTGTTCAGGAATTGTTGGTTTAATTATTTCCTTGCCAGAATTTGGAGGGGAAATTTTATCAAGAACCCAACCGACTTTAATTGATTTATTAATTGCTATTGTAGCAGGAGGAATTAGTGGCTATGCGAAGATTCAGCCTTCTGTGGGTGATGCTATTCCAGGGACAGCGATCGCCGTTGCTTTAATGCCGCCTATTTGTGTATTTGGATTAGCTTTATCTCAAGGTGAATGGCAAATTGCATCAGGAGCAGGATTATTGTATTGTACTAATTTAATTGGCATCAATTTAGCTTGTATTATTATCTATGTTCTCGGAGGATATGCCAAAAGTAATGAGTTAGCAAGAACCCTATCTTGGACAGTTTCATTACTTCTAATTATTCTCTTAACTGTGCCATTAGGAATTAGTTTTTGGCAATTAATTAATAAGGCGAGAATTCATGATTCAATTCATAAAATTTTAGTGACTCGTTCTTTAGTGAATCGACGGGATGTCAGCATCTTTAATATTAGAGTAAATTGGAATAAAACTCCTCCTGTTGTTATTGTTAAAGTTAGAGCAGCTAAACCCATTGACCCCCAAGAAGTTGAAATTGTAGAAAATCGCTTAAAAAATGAACTAAATAACCCTTATAAAGTTATTTTTGAAGTAACTCCCACCAGTATTATTGATTCATCAGATGAAGAATAAATTTTGTAGGAAGATGGGTGGGGTTACTGGAATTTCCCTACGTACTTCTGACTTCGTTAAGAACGATTAGTTATTTTTTATTAATCTCTGATGTCCCTCCTAATAACATCAACATTCCTACGATTAAAATAGCGATCGCAATACCTCCTAAAATCCAGTCCAGTGTTGTGTTAGGTTCCATATTTGTTAACGATGATTTGTATATTCTTTGGAGTTGCTAGGAAGATAGTCATTAAATTCCTGTTGATTGTAATGATACACTGTGCGAACAGGATAAGGAATATTAATATTTGCTGCGTCCAATGCTGCTTTAATTGCCATAATTGCTTCACTTTGAACCCGTCGCACTACTACTTGAGAAGGTGCTGTCCAATAACGTACAATTAAATCAATAGAACTGTCACCAAAATTAACTAAATCTACTTCAGGTTCCGGGGTTTCCAAGATATCATCAATTTCGTAAATGGTTTTCAGTAAAATCGCTTTTGCTTTGGGTAACGGTGTATTATAATCAACTCCAACCCCTAAATCGGTACGACGATGATTAAAAGCAGTTCTCACTTGTACTGCACTGGTAAACACAGTAGAATTGGGCAATAATACCCTTTCTCCTTGATAGGTTCGGATTTGTGTGGTACGAATACTAATGGATTCAACAGTTCCCTCATACTCTCCTACAATGATTTGATCGTTAATACGAAAAGGTTCTTGTATGAGTAAAAGAATACCGGCTAAAAAGTTTTTGAAAATATCTTGAAAGGCAAAACCTATTGCTACTGAACTAAGTCCTAATGTTGCAACAATATCTCCTAATCTTAACCCAGGAAAGGCAAGAACGGCTGCAAAAAGAATACCAAAAACCCAAACAAAAACATAAGTTATTTTTGCTAATAAAATTTGTAATGAATGACTTTTAAGCGTATTTTTTCCAAGTTTTTCAGCTAATTGGGAAATAAATTCTGCTGCGAAACGAGTTAAAATTATTATAATAATAGCTGCCATAAGTCCAGGTATTCCTTTAATACTTTTGGCTATTATTATGTTAATACTATCAAAAATTGTGTTTAATATTTGATTCATTTTTTTCGACAAAAAAGCTTTATGATTTTCCAGAGATAATTGAATAAAATAACTTTAAAATGAAAGACAAGGTCTTATCAGTTTGGACAATTATTATTTAAGAAAAAATGCGAATACACTCCGCATTTTTTCTCATATTTCAGCTTTTACTGAAACTTTTTAGTTGCACTTTCAAAGGATTTTTCTAAGTCATTCCAAGCGTTTTCAAAGCCAGTTTGAATCTCTTTCCAAGCATCTTCTCCCGCTTTTTGCAATTCCTCTAATTTCTTAAAAGCTGCATCCCGTTTAGAAGATAATTCTTCGATTTGACTATGATATTCAATCTCTGTCTCAGCTTTTGCTTGTTTCGCTTTAGCTTTCATTTCATCAATTTGAGCATTCAACTTATTCAGTTGTGCTTTAACTTTCTCTTCGTAAGCTTGTTTATTGAGGTTTTGTTCCTTAATAGGTGTCTGATTAGACATATCTTTTTTCTCCTTAGTTTATTGGGTTGACAAAATATTATGATTGGGAATTAATGATTAACTTACACTAAAAGCAATACCAATTAAACTGATAACAAATATTGTAGCTAACCCCCCCAAAATAATGTAAGCATATTGTTCTCTAGGAGTCGGATATTTTACTCCTTGCAGGGGAGGAGTCACAGGATAATTATTAATTAATCCTTCTTGGTCTACGGTATAACCTCTTGTGGTAGGAGCATCGTTATTATTAATTTCTTCTCTTTTTTCTTTGAGGGTTCCTTCTCTTTCAATCCTAGCAGCTACATCAGAAGGAATTAACTCACTACCATCACTAAAGTTGTTATTTAAGGTTTTGCGATTGATCTCTATCTTGTTTAGCATAAAGGTCTTCTAATTCAACAAATGAGCTTTCTGTTGGCTCCGTTATTACTACTATAGGACAATATTTATACTTTGTCAAGTTTTTGTACTAACAAAATACAAAATAAGTAAATGCACTGTGTGACAGAGCAAAATAGAGTGTTATAATTTTGTTAAGACAAATCAAGCACAACGTTGGTACAGAAAAGAGATGGCGAGAACCAAACCAAGATCAGATAAAGTATTAACTATTCGTCTTCCTGAAAAGGACTTATTAAAGTTAGAAGCCTATTGTCGGGCGGATGGTAAGACCAAAACCGAAGTGATCAGACAATTTATTCATAGTTTAGCTGTCACAGAACCGATAAGTGAATCACTATGAATCTCCTTACTAGAATTAAGGAGAGCGTCAAGAAAATGTTGATTGTTTTGCCAGGAACTAACGGTTATTGACTCTGACTAAGTTAATAACCTGAGTTTCTAGAGGTCTGATGATCTTTGAGGAATCATCAACACCAACCCATTTTGCCCATAATTGAACAATTTGTTGATCGTGTAAGTCATGATTGTTTTCTTGATTGATAGTTAAACGCCAGGGAACAGGAATGCCAGAATAACCATTATAAGCCCCTGATAAGGTGGCTGTAATCCCAAGAATAAGGGGATGATTAAATTGAAAGGCTTGTAAAATACTTAGTTTAAAGTTGTCTGGAGTCCGAGCAAAACAGTACAAAGATAACAATAAATAGTTACTATCTAAGACTGTTTGTTGTCGAAACTGTCCCTTTAGTTCTGTGAGTGAAGTTTTATGATCTAAAAATCTCTCTATTTTTTCTAGAGATTGAGAAAGATTGAAAATATTTTTTAAGAAGTTATTTTGTTGTTTTAAAATCAAATTCATAACTTGCCTAAATAACAGCAGTTCTTCGATTATTTGTTGAGTTATATTAGTATTTTTTTCTATTTTTTCTAGTTGTTCAGATAAGAGGGTTTCTGTTTCATGAAAGAAGAGAATTAACGGTAATATGACTAAAATGAATTCTCCCGAACTAAGTTGGTTGTCTTGGGAAGCGATTAGTTGGCAAGTTTCTCTAGATATTGTTTCATTTTCAATCAAATCTATGATAATTTTTTGACTTATTATTTCCCAATTTAGTAATGTTTTTGTTTCACTTTTAAGATTCTTGGTAAGAGTTGTTCCTAATAAACATCCTCGAAAACTATCTAATAAAGACTGACTCATAATTTTTTTGTTTGACAAGGTAATGATGCAGTTTGCAGTATAAATTTTTAAAATTACTAATTAATAAAAAAGACTTAACTGCAAACTCATGACGATAGATTTCATAGGCTAATTATTAACTATACTAATTCTACCATATTGGTATATTCCATAATAAATTCATCATAAGTTAAACTATCATTTTCGGTTTGTGGACTCCAAATTAGTTCAAATTTGAGTAAATAATCAGAAGGCATTGATCCTAGATTATTTAAAGCTTGTTTTAGGTCATCTGGGGTTCTAATTTCTTGAAATAAGGGCTTATCATGTGCCGTTCCTACTAATAATGTTACCACAATATACATCGCCGACTCATCATCAGGAGAAGTTACTGTTTTTTCTCTAATGTTTCCACCCATATTAGATAATGTTTCTTCACTTAATTTACTTCTTTCTTCTAAGGATAAACTATCAAATTTAGCTTCTGCTTGATCAATATGAATTTTTTGAGAACTATGAATATGATGCGTCCAATAGTCAGAATTTCTCAGTAAAATTAAAATCGATTCTTGTAATAATTCTTTTAATCCTTCTTCTGTACTGGTATCTACTCTTAAACTTAATTCTGTTAACCCTGATTGTACATCGGTTGCTGATGCTAGTAAAGCAATTTGTAAGTGAGAAATAGTCACAATATCATTATTTATTTCTCGATTATAACCCACAGAATGATTACTATTGTTACCAGATAAAGCTGATTTTAGGATATTATAAATGATAGCAAAGATAACAATTCCAAAAATACCAAAAAAGAAAACACCAAAAAATATATTCACCCCTCTACTTCCACTACTATAATAGTTTTCAGAACTAGAATAATTACGGGAATTATTATTATAATAAGTAGAAGAATTATTATAAGAACGACTAGGAGTTGAGGAACGACTTCTTGATCGTGATCCTGATGAACTGCTAGAACTTTTTGAGGAAGAACGAGATGAACCACGACTAAATGATCCCCCTCCACTGCGTCCCCCACTGCTTCTTGCTTGGACTTCTGTTTGAACGGTTAACCAACTATTAGAGGTGTTGAGTATTTGTGGTGTTTCAATGGTGTTTATAGTGGCGATCGCTGCAACAGTTGTCAAAAATAATTTTGTTGTCTTTTGTAACATGATTTATCATTGTTTGTTCCTACTATTCTCAGTATTCCCAAAAATTGTCTATCGGTTAAACTGTAGGTAGACATTGCCGATCTTAATCTTGAACTTACAAAAAGATATAGAATAAGTTAGAGAAATTAATATAAATTTTCAACAAAAATTAAGATTTTTTTATTTTTTCATTAATTTGGTTATTGTATGCTTAAGAAAGATAGGGATAGTAATTAACGCTTGATGACGTAAACATTTATAAAAAATGAGTTTTGATAATTTACTGGAATTAGTAGATCCTATAAAAAAGCTAATCTCTGATACTTTTTTTGAAGGACAAGAACCAACTTGGTTATCTCCACTAATTAACCATATTTTAGTTAGCATCTTAGTTTTATTTGCTATTTGGGGATTTTTGATTTTATTAAGTAAAATCAGAAAAGTATGGATGGAAGAATTTTGGCCACTATTTTATAAACCAGAACAAAAAAGACGCAGATTAAAAAGACAAAGATTTGCTGAACATATTGAACATCAAATCCGTCAATTAAACAGTCGTGAAGAATGGAAAGATTATCGTTTTACGGAATTAGAAGCAGAAGTTGAAGCAGAAGGAAAATGGAAAAAATCTACTATTATTCCCTTTATACAAACCACTCAAAGAGGATTACGTCGTGAAAAATCTTTATCTAAAGCATTAGAAATTAGTACCGAAAGACTTATTTTAGTTGAGGGAGAACCAGGATCAGGTAAAAGTGTCGCTTTGCGTCATGTGACTCAAAAATTAGCTAAACAAGCAAGCAAAAGTAACAATTTAACAAGTGTAATCCCTCTCTATATTAATCTCAAGAAATTAGAACGAGATTCCCAACCCATTGATAGAAACTTAATTGAAGATTTTGTTAAAAAAGAACTAAACCGTATCAACGATCGCGATATTGAAGAATTTTTAGACAATGAATTTTATCGAGGAGTCAAGGAAGGAACTTGGTTATTTTTATTTGATTCTTTTGATGAGTTACCAGAGGTATTAAGTTCA